>Ga0207678_10001721_pt1 | contig 20039 bp, 13 predicted proteins | sample KBSC63metaG_FD_184319 | JGI IMG/M metagenome (GOLD analysis project Ga0207678, IMG submission 184319) | Corn rhizosphere microbial communities from Kellogg Biological Station, Michigan, USA - KBS C6-3 metaG (SPAdes) (version 2) | ecosystem: Host-associated > Plants > Roots > Rhizosphere > Soil ...
CCCCAGGGGGGGGGGGGGGGGTAAGCTCAAAAGCTTAACTACAAAAGTGGGGCTTTCTATGCGTTTGTTCATTTGCGCCGCGCTTGCATTCAGCGCGACTGTCGCGGCGGCAGCACCGGTCTCGGGTCAGGGTACGTGGGAGACCACGCTGCAGGCTCGCGACATCAACGGCGACGGCATCGTCGATGCCTACTACAGCTCGACGCAGAACATCACCTGGCTCGCCGATGCGAACTACGCCGCTACCATGGGAGCAAGTGGCAGCAACCCGCCGATCAAGCCGGGACTCATGGACAAGTCTGCCGCGGAGACTTGGCTTGCCGGCCTGGATGTGTACGGTGTGACCGGCTGGCGCCTGCCCAACGCGTCGAACTATGCACCAGCCGGTTGCGGCGGCTCGCACGGGATTTCGGCGGGGATGTTCTGCTCCTTTGTGGCGCCGGATGGTTCGAGCGAGATTTCGGACCTGTACCACCTAGTTCTCGGCAACACCACAGGTGGATGGACGAACACGGGCGGGTTTACAAACCTCAGAGACGCCTACCCGTACTTCTGGATTGGCACCACCTACACGGGGCCATCGCTTGCACCATGGGTCACCAGTGCGACCATGAACTTCGATGCCGACTACGGTGACACCATCGTCGCCGTCGAGAGCTACCGGGACTATGTCTGGGCCGTACACGACGGTGACATCGCACCCGTGCCGGAGCCCGAGACCTACGCCTTGACGTTGGGCGGTCTAGGGGTTTTGGCGTTACTGCTGAAAGGTGGCCGTCGCCGGGGCGATCCGCACGGGGTCTGAGAGGCCTGTGAATTTTTTGTGTTCCCCACGTGCGTGGGGATGAACCAGGAGATGGCGCGCTTTGTGGTCAAGTTCCCCACGTACGTGGGGATGAACGACCCGAGCCTTTGGCTTCACGGCTCAGCGGCGCAGACAGGCGGTGCCGTCGAACGCAAGGTGTCGGACGCTGCGTTCGACCGACCAGTGTCGGGTTGGCTGCAGTCCTCCATCGAACTGCGCAACGGGCTCGACATCGCCGAGTTCAGCGACACGATGCTCCCAGAGTACTTCGATCAGTCGTTTGTGACCTGAACCGCAGGCAGAGCCCGGCCGACAAGCCTCATTCGGGCGTAAGCCAACCCCTGAAACGACGTTCACGCAAGCCCCCGCATCTCCCTCAACGCCACCGCCAACATCGCCGCATCCGGTGCCGAGACCGCCCGCAACTCTCCAAGCAACTGCCCCGCGCGTTCTATCGTGCGTCCGTTGCTGGCCTGCCAAGCCTCCACCACCGCTCCTGGCGACTCGATCTCGCCACCGCTCGCCAGTACAGCCTCGGTGATCGACCGCTGCAACCCCCACAGGTCGTCAAGCATCGCGCCTTTGGCGAGCATCTGCCAATGCTGATCGCCGGGAAGCGCTGCGATCTTGTCGCGCAGCCAAGGCATTCCCAGGTTGTTGACAAGATCGAAGTAGATGGCAGCGACCAGCTCCACCGGCCATCGCGCGCCACCCGCAATCTCCGCAATGTCGAGCGTCGCATACAGCGTGCCGAAAGTGACCACGCGTTGCGCCAGCTCCTGCGGCACTCCGCCCATCACATAGTGCGCCGCCGCTGCATCGACACGCGCGCGCTCATCCGCATCGAGCAATTGCGGCAAGCGTGCCGCGAGCTTGGTGACGTTTGATTGGAAGTGCTCGATCGTTGCGCCCATGTCGTCGATGAGCCGGCGCGAGCGCAAGAACCACTTCGTGCCGCGTTCGAGTTGCCGGCTGGTGTCGATCAGCATCTGCGACTGCATCTCGTCGGCGACCTTGTTGTCCAGCGATTCGATCGCCTGCCACAGGCTCACCATGCTGAAGATCTCACGGCTCAGCAGATATGCCCGCACCACTTCAAAGGCGCGTGCGCCGGTGGTCTCGACCAGACGGTGCACGAAGGTGCTGCCGACCCGGTTGATCATGCTGTTGATGACGTGCGTGGCAATGATTTCGCGCTTGAGCGGATGGCGCTGCATGTAGGTGCTGAACCGGTCCTGCAGAAGCTGCGGAAAATAGCGCTCCAGAGCGGTGGACACCCATGGGTCATCTGGCAAGGTCGAGTCCAGCAACTCTTCGTAGAGCCAGATCTTGCTGTAGGCGAGCAGCACCGCGCGCTCGGGGTTGGTCAGCCCCTGTCCCTTGCCGCGCCGCTCGGCGATCTCTTCGTCGGTGGGCAAGAATTCGATCGCACGGTCAAGGCGCCCGCTCTTTTCCAGGAACTGCATGAAGCGCGCTTGAGCGTCTAGCAACTGCGGCGCGATTCGGCTGGTGACGGACAGGACTTGAGTCTGGAAGATGTTGTCGCGTAGCACCAGCGCGGCCACCTCGCCGGTCATCTCCGGCAGCACGGTGTTGCGCTGCTTGTCGGTCAACTCGCCGTCACTCACGGCCAGGCCGAGCAGGATCTTGATGTTGACCTCGTGGTCAGACGTGTCGACCCCGGCGGAGTTGTCGATGGCGTCCGTGTTGATTCGCCCGCCCGCCAACGCATACTCGATGCGCCCAAGCTGCGTGCACCCCAGGTTTCCGCCTTCGGCAAATACCTTGCAGCGCAGGTCTTTGCCGTTGACTCGAAGCATGTCGTTGGCGCGGTCGCCGACCTGGGCGTGGCTCTCGCTCGTGGCCTTCACGTAGGTGCCGATGCCGCCGTTGTAGATCAGATCGACCGGCGCCTTGAGGATGGCATTGACCAGATCGGTCGGCGTCAATGCATCGGCGGTGATGCCCAGCACGCGCTTCACTTCGGGCGTGATCGCAATCGACTTCGCGCTGCGTGCGTGCACCCCGCCGCCGGCCGAAATCAGCTGTGCGTCGTAGTCAGCCCATGACGATCTCGGCAGCTTGAACAAGCGTTCTCGTTCGATGAACGAGCGCTCGGCATCGGGCTGCGGGTCAAGGAAGATGTGCCGGTGGTCAAAGGCAGCCACCAGTTGAATGTGCCGCGACAGCAGCATGCCGTTGCCGAACACGTCGCCCGACATGTCGCCGATGCCGGCCACCGTGAAGCCAGTGGTCTGCGTGTCGATGCCCATCTCGCGGAAGTGACGCTTGACGGATTCCCACGCACCACGCGCGGTGATGCCCATGACCTTGTGGTCATAGCCCATCGAGCCACCAGATGCGAATGCGTCGCCGAGCCAGAAGCCGTACTCCTGGCTGATGCTGTTGGCGTAGTCCGAAAAGGTCGCCGTGCCTTTGTCTGCGGCAACGACGAGATAGGGGTCATCGGGGTCGTGGCGCCGGACGTCCGGCGGCGGCACGATCTTGTCGCCGACCCGGTTGTCGGTGATGTCCAGCAGGCCGCGCAGGTAGTTCTGGTAGCAGGCCACACCTTCTTTCATGAAAGCTTCGCGATCGCTCGCTGGCGGCGCCTTCTTCAGCACGAAGCCGCCCTTGGATCCGACCGGCACGATGACGGTGTTCTTCACCATCTGGGCCTTCACCAAGCCCAGCACCTCGGTACGGAAGTCTTCTGCCCGGTCTGACCAGCGCAGCCCGCCGCGTGCCACTTTGCCACCTCGCAGGTGCACGCCTTCGAATCGCGTCGAGTAAACGAAGATCTCGAACATCGGCTTCGGCGCAGGCAGGCCTGGGACCTTGGATGAATCGAACTTGAACGAGACGAAGCTGCGCCGTTTTCCGGCTGCGTCGCGGCGCCAGAAGTTGGTGCGCGTGGTGGCCTGCATCAGCGCAAGGTACTGCCGAAGTACACGGTCCTCTGACAAGTTGTCGACCTGCTCCAGCGCATGCTCGATCGCCGTCACCTGTTGCGTGGCCCGGGCATCGGCATCAGCGACGTCAGGCGCGAAGCGCAGCGTGAAATAGTCGACCAGCTGTCGTGCGATGCCGGCGTGCGTCGCGAGCGTCGACTCGATGAACGATTGCGACAGCGCGAAGCCGATCTGCCTCATGTACTTCGCATAGGCACGCAGCACCACGATCTCATCGGCCGGCAGGTGAGCTGCAACCACGAGGCGATTGAAGTCGTCACTCTCGACGTCGCCCCGCACCACGGCGGCGAACGCGCTCTCGAAGACGCGACTCAAGGTGTCGACACTGACATCGACCTCGGCATTGCCGACATTCAATTTCAATCCGAAGTCGTGAATCCAGATCGGAGCCGAGTCTTGCGGTGCGATGCGGTGCGGGTGTTCATCGAGCACTTTCATCCCCAGATGCTCGAGCATGGGCATGCTGGACGACAGGGTCAGCGGTTCGCCCCAACGCAGCAGCTTGAATCGCAAGGTTCCTGGCGGCGCTTCGAGCGGGCGATACAGGTTCATGCCCAAGGGCTCGGCATCGCTCAACCGTGCCATCAGTTCGATGTCGGGCACAGCTGCACGGGCTGCGAATTCATCGCGGTAGCCCGCCGGAAAGGCTGTGCCGAACTGGCGCATCAACTGGACGCCGCGCGCCTCGCCCAATGCCTCGATCAAGGCTGTTTTCAAGTCATCTTCCCAGCGCCGAGCGGCAGCGACCAGGCGCGCCTCGACCTCGCGCACATCGAAGGCCGGGATCTGACCAGGACGGGTGAGCACGGTGATCTGGATGCGTGCCAGCACCGAGTCCGACAGGTGCACGTTGAATTCGGAATTGATGCCGTTGAAGGCCTGCATCAGGATCGCCTGCCATTTCTGACGCAACTCCGTGGTGTAGTTTTCGCGCGGCGCGTAGATGAGGCACGACAGGAAGCGTTCGAATGGATCGCGACGGACGAAGAGGCGAAAGCGCTGGCGCTCGCCGAGATGCAGGATGCCCACTGCCGTTTGGAGCAGGTCATCTTCGCTGGTCTGGAACAGCTCGTCACGCGGATAGGTTTCGAGGATGTGGATCAGCGCTTTGCCGGCATGGCTGCCACTCGATAGTCCAGCGCGCGAGACCACGTCGGCTACCTTGCGCCGAAGCAAAGGGATGTCGGCTGGGTTGGCGCTGTAGGCAGTGGAGGTGAACAAGCCGAGGAAGCGGTCTTCGCCGCAAACTGCGCCGTCGGCGTCGAAACGCCTGACTGCAATGTAGTCGAGGTAGCTTGGCCGATGCACCGTGGAGCGCGTTGTCGACTTCGTGACCGCCAGCAACTCAGGCCGCAGCGCATAAGCCCGCACCTCGGGCGGCAGCGCGGCGAAAGCGGTTACCGCCTCGGGCGGCACTGCGCGCAGGATTCCCAGCCTCGAATCGGGAACCACGTTCAGGACGTCCTGGCCGCTGACGGTCGTCAGCTCTTGGCGCAGGCAGCCGAGGAAAGTGAAGTGGTTGTCTGCCAGCCAGCGGAGAAACTCCTGACCCTCGGCGATCTCGTCGGCAGGCAGCGGCGGGGCTTTGGTTTGCTGGCCGACGACGACGTCGAGCAAGCGCTCTCGCATGGCTTTCCAGTCCATGACGGCCAGCCGCACGTCGCCGAGCACGCGGTTCACGTCTGCGGCCAGCGCTTCGAGTCGCCCCGGCTCAGGAATGCGGTCCACCTCGACATGGATCAGCGATTCACGCGCACCGTCGGCGTCTGCGGCCAAGCCTCGTAGCGCGCCGTTGGCATCGCGATTGACGGCGAGCAGCGGATGAATGATCAAGTGCAAGGTCAGGCCATTGCGGTTGACCTCCATGGTCACCGAGTCGACGAGGAAGGGCATGTCGTCGTTGACGATCTCGATGATGGTGTGGGTCGACTGCCAGCCGTGCTCGGCAATGGTCGGGTTGAACACACGCACCCGTGCGCGGCCCGGCTCGCGCTTGCGGGCGAAGCTCCAGTGCGACAGCACAGCGCCATACAGGTCGGCCACCTGTCGCTCGGCCAGTTCATCCGGGTCGACCTGAGCAAAATACTTCTGCACAAACTCCACCAGCATGTCTTGCTGGTTCGGCGAAACCTTGGTGCGCACGAGCTTGATCACCTCGTCCATGCGCTCCGCCCTCAGCAACCCGGCTTGTCTCGTCTCCGTCAGCATGGTTCTTCTCCTGTCCGGCCGTCTAATCTACATCTGCAGCGACTTCCTGACGGAACAAAGTTGCGGGGGCGAGCTCATTGCATGCTGAGTGCCACCCTCTTTCAAGCTCTTGTATTGGCTCCTTTCCCCTCTGGGGGAAGAGGTTGGGCGAGGGGCTGCGGTGATGGCTTCCAATGGCTCAATTTACCGCCCACGGCTCCTCACCCCAAGCTCTCCGCCAGAGACCAAAGGGAGATGGAGCGAAGACTTTGAAAGGGTTGATGCTGAGTGCCTGCTGTGCGACGCCAAAGCCGGGGGCATCGTCACCTCCGCCGCATGAACCTCCCGAAAAAATCATCGTCATCGCACACCGGATCAGGTCCATAAGCGGTGTCGACCACTTGGCCCTCGGGACTCATGCCGACCATGAACCACTGGCAGAACAGCGATTCGTAACGGTATGACCACACGATCTGATGCTGGCGCGGGATCGCCCAGGTGGTAGACGGTTTTCCAATCTGTGCGAGCACTTCGGCACTGGTCATGCCGGCCTTGATGGCATTGAAGCGCGCCTCCGTCAGCACCTGCTCCGCACTGAGGAGTTGGCCGGAAGTGTCGAAGTCGAACATGTAGGTCTGCTTGCCAAAGCGGCCACCCGCGTACTCCAGTCGGCGCCCACCCGACGCCGTTGCGTACTCTCCGGTCGGGGCGCCCATGCCTTGAATGACCGACGCGATCGAGCTTCCCCTTGGGAAGTCCTTCGGTCCATGAAAGGCGCATGCGCCGAGCACAGCCGCGAGCGTCAAGTAGAGAAAGCGGGTACGCGGGGACATTGTGTTGCCGCTTTTTTGATCGAGGGTTGACTAGGGGGTCATGTCATGACGCCACTGCGCCTTGCGTGGGGCAAGCAGCATGCCCGAGGGAATAGGTAAGTTAGCCAAAGAAGGTGGCCATTCGTCCGATCGGGCAGCAAAACACAATGCTTAGGCTGAGGAAAGGGACATGGCACATCATTTGCTGTTTGTCGACATCTGTTTCAGGAGACGCTCATGCCAACTATTCGAAGCTATCTCGCAAGACAAGCGAGCGCTCAAGTTGAATAACGTCTTGCACCGATTACCAAGCAGGAACGACGAGGGCAATGTGCTCGCCGTGATCGAAGCCTCTCGCGGATCGCGAACCAAGCTCAAGTTCGACCCGACACTGGGCGTGCTGGTATTGCATGGTGTGTTGCCTGAAGGTCTGGCCTATCCCTACGACTTCGGTTTTGTGCCGTCCACGCTGGCGGACGACGGTGATCCCATCGACGTGTTGGTGCTCGCGGATGAGCCCACGCCGCCGGGCGCGGTCGTGCCGTGTCGGCTCATTGGCGTGCTGGTGGCGCTGCAAGGGCGCGGACGTGACGCGGTGCGCAACGACCGCCTGCTTGCGGCGGCCGTCCACTCGCGCCGCTATTCCGAGGTGCGGGGCTTGAAGGGCATGGCAGGTGAGGTGCTCGATGAGATCCAGCGCTTCTTCGTGGCTCACAATGAGGCGCGCGGCGAGCGGTTCGAAGCGCGGCAGCGTGGTGGGCCAGTGCAGGCGGCGAAGTTGCTGGCAAAGGCGCAGCGTGCAGCCCGAGAGTTGTCATGAACTGGTCCTGGGCCGACAAAGAAGAGAAGCTGAAGCTCGAGGACGCCGTTCGGCATGCCCTTGACGAAGCGCGCATGGTGCTTCCCGGTATTCAAGCCTTGTTCGGGTTCCAACTCATCGCCATCTTCAACGATCGCTTTGAAAGCGATCTGAACGACGCGCAAAAATTCGAGCATCTGGTGTCGCTACTGTGCGTGGCGGCCGCCGTAGCGTTGCTGATGACGCCGGCGGCTTGCCACCGGCAATGGAATCCGATGCTTGTTTCAGTACACTTTCTGGTGTTGACCTCAAGTCTGGTACGTCTGGGCATGCTGGTGTTTGCCATGGGTCTCAGCCTCGACATTCACGTCGTAGCCTTGCTTGTGACAGCAAGTGATCCGGTCTCGGTCACCCTGAGTGTGGTGGTTTTTGCAGGCCTGCTTGGGCTTTGGCTGTGGTTCCCGAGTCTCGCCAGACGCTTTGGCCAAAGTCAGTCGGAGATGTAGCGAAGACCTTGCAAGGGGTGTGTCTCAGACCCGGCGCGACCAGCAAAGGGCTGTGGCTCAGCGGTGTGGCGATCCTGCGAGTAAGATCCTCGTGCGGGCATGCATAAAACCGTCTTCCAGTGGGTCTCTTCTGTTTCCCGCCGGATCGCCCGGTAGGTTCCAGTCGAATGCACATCGATTTTTCTTGGCTTTCTGCACTTCGCCGAATGTGCGGCGCATGACTTGAAAGGAATCGACATGACAACCAAAACCGGAATTGTGAAGTGGTTCAACGAAGGTGGTAAAGGGTTTGGCTTCGTCGCGCCAAATGATGGCGGCAAGGCTCTCTTCGCCCACTTCAGCCAGATTCAATGGGCTGGCTTCAAGACCCTTGCCGAGAATCAGCGCGTGACCTGCGAAGTGATGCGGGGCCAGAAGCTCCCGCAGGCGTCCAACATCCAGCCGGCTTGAATGCCGCCACAGGCTCATCAATGAGCCCACGAAAAACCGCGGCCCTGGTCGCGGTTCTTTTTTTTGAAGGGGTGTCACCATGAAGAACCTGCAAGAAGCCACCGAAATGATTTGCGACTTGAAAGGGAGCCTCGTTGCACTCGACGCTTTCGTCACGGCCTTGCTCGACGTGATGCCAGTAGAGGTTCGGCCGAACCTGTTACGTGCATTCGAAGGCAATGCCGAAGTCGCCCGAACAGTGCTGATCCACATTCCGATTTCCGAGCATGCAATTGCGGCATTCGAGCGCGACGTGCGGCGCACCAGCGCGTTGCTCGGCAGTCGGATCTGAGGCAGATGGGACTTCGTGCTGGCGCGGTATTCTTGGGGAACCGCTGACGATTCGGCTTGTGATTGCAAGTTGAATGCTTTGCCATCGAGCGGCGAAGCATTTAGCCTGGGTCTGCATCGCATGCAGCCAAGTCTGCAATTCCCCGCCCTCGAATCTTCCACAATCGCGTGAAGTTCACGCAGAGGATCTCCTCATGCCCACTCTCGACGACCCATTGCACGACCGTGAAGTCGGCGCTCGCGATAGCACCCTTGACACCACCCGCATCGATGACGTTCGCATCGGCGCCGTTCGTCCGCTGATCACGCCCGCACTCCTGCAAGAGCGTGTGCCAGTTCGCGACAACACGCTGGCGCTTGTTGAAAACAGCCGCGAGGCGATCGCCAACGTGCTGCATGGGCGTGACGACCGCCTTGTGGTAGTGGTAGGCCCGTGTTCAATCCATGACCACGACCAGGCGCTCGAATACGGCCATCACCTGAAGGCCGCGGCAGATGATCTGAACGACGACTTGCTCATCGTCATGCGCGCCTACTTTGAGAAGCCGCGCACGACAGTGGGCTGGAAGGGTTACATCAACGACCCACACCTCGACGGCAGCTTCGCGATCAATGAAGGTCTGGAGCGGGCAAGGCGTTTACTGCTCGAATTGACGACGCTCGGACTGCCCACGGGAACGGAGTTCCTCGACTTGCTGAGCCCGCAGTTCATTGCTGACCTGATTGCCTGGGGTGCCATCGGCGCTCGCACCACGGAGAGCCAGAGCCATCGTCAGCTTGCTTCGGGCCTGAGTTGCCCGGTGGGCTTCAAAAATGGCACCGATGGCGGCATCAAAGTGGCAGCTGACGCGATTCTTGCGGCGCGTGCGCCGCACGCATTCATGGGCATGACGAAGATGGGCATGGCGGCCATCTTCGAGACACGCGGCAATGACGATTGCCATGTGATCCTGCGCGGCGGCAAGACGCCGAACTACGACGCTGCGCATGTGGCAGCAAGCTGCGACACATTGCGTGCGGCGGGGTTGCGTGAACAGGTGATGGTCGACGTGTCACACGGCAACAGCAGCAAGCAGCATCAGCGCCAGATCGAAGTTGCTGGCAATGTCGCCGAACAGGTCGCGGCAGGTGATCGGCACATCATTGGGGTGATGATCGAGAGCAACCTCGAAGAAGGGCGGCAGGATCTGGTGCCGGGTGTGCCGCTGAAGCATGGCGTGTCGATCACCGATGCCTGCATTGGGTTCGCACAGACGGTGCCGGTGCTGCAAGGCTTGGCCGCAGCGGTGAGGGCGAGGCGCAAGGCGCGCTGACCCTGGTCTGGGTTGGAACCCATTCGAATACCCACGAATTGCCTAGTGTCGCGTCAAGCCACAAGTGTCGGCTGCTCGCTTGCTCTCGAAGCGCATTGCGGCGTTGCGCCTCCTCGCCATAGCCGTTGCTATGGCGAGGAGGGTGGCTGTCGACATTTGCATGGTTCTTGCGCCGCGGGACGGGACCAAACCGAACAACGCAGCAAAATTGCGCGCCCTGCGCCCTACATTCTCGACGCCGCGCAAGTCCGCGGCTGTGAGGTTCATCGGCGAACCGCAATTCGTCATCTGCCGGTGCCCACGTTGTCCAACCAACCAGGATCTCCATGAATTCGCCTTCTTATGAAGCCACCGCCAATCGCTTGTTCATGCAGGGCCGCAGCTTCAATGCCTGGCAAAAAAAGCCCGTTCCAGACGCATTGCTCGAACATCTTTATCTGCTGACGAGCATGGGGCCCACGTCTGCCAACTGCTGTCCCGCACGCATCGTGTTCGTGACGAGCCAAAGCGAAAAGCAGCGCCTCCTGCCCGCGCTGCACGAGGGTAACCGCAGCAAGACCATGAGCGCCCCGGTGACTGCGGTGATCGGCTATGACATGGCTTTTGCGGAGCAGTTGCCCATCTTGTTTCCCCACGCGCCGGATGCTCGCAACTGGTTCTCCGATGAAAACGTTGCACGGACCACGGCGTTTCGAAACGGCAGCATGCAAGGCGGCTATTTCATCCTCGCGGCTCGCACGCTCGGTCTCGATTGCGGCCCGATGTCGGGCTTCGATGCAGCAGCGGTGAATGCACTTTATTTTGCCGGTACTTCGGTGGAGACGAACTTTCTCTGCAATCTGGGCTACGGCGATCCAGCCAGCCTGTTCCCGCGCAGCCCGCGCCTTCCGTTCGCGACCGCCTGCCGAGTCGTGTGAGGACTGTATGACCACATCGACCATCTCCCTCCTCAGTGCGGACAAGCGTGCCGACTTCCCGCAGCAGTTGCCCTGCTGGACCTTCGACTCGCAACGCGACGCCATCCGAAGATCGTTCGTATTTGCGGACTTCAATGCGGCCTGGGGCTTCATGAACCGCATCGCATTGGCGGCCGAGCGCATGAACCACCACCCCGAGTGGAGCAATGTCTGGAATCGTGTGGAGATTTTGTTGACCACGCATGATGTGGGCGGCGTATCGGCACTCGACGTGCAATTGGCGCGGCAGATCGATCAGATCGCAAATGAGAGTGCCGAAATTTCAGCTTGAGGATGAGGGGCTTCCAAGGACCTGTTCCAAGACAGCAGAGATTTAGTCCAGGCCATGTCCCGAGCCCAAGGCCGACGGTCATTGTCGGCCTGAGTGTGCGTGAGCCTCAGGGTTGACGATGTCGAGCCAAGTGCTGCCGTCGTTGCCATGAGGATCACTCTTTGGCACCCCCGGCGGATCACTGGCCTTGTGTTGGTCCCGTGGTTTGCCCATCGATCAGCGCCGTCACTTGGTCGATGGCCGTCCCATGGCCAGTGGACAGCGATGCTGGATCCAGCGGATTGAACACCTGGAGCATGACCTTCGGCGGCACGCCAAGGCCTTCATAAAGGAAGCCTTTCGGATCCACATAGCTTTCATTGGAGAAACTCACCATGAAGTCACCGGGCAAGGATTTCACCAACTTGTTCGAAATCGATCCACTGGTGGGCTGGCCGATCTGTGTCACGTGAGGCAGCACGCGCATCATCAGGGCCAGTGAATCGCCGGCACTGACCGTCAGGTCCGTCGTCAGCAGATAGACAGGGTGGAGGTACTGGTGCGGCCCCTTGGGCTCGACAAACCATGCTTGGCTCGGACGGCCTTGGCTTCGGTGCTGATGCACGGTGAAGGCTTGGCGCCGGATGTCGGCAAAGCGGCCTGCTACCTCGGCACTGACCACGTCATAGCCACCGTCATTGATGGCGACATCAACGATCAGCGCCTGAGTGTCGGACAGCTGGGCGATGGCACGGTCCATTTCGGCACGCACGAGCCTCAGATCGGAGGCTGTGTTCGCGTCATCGGAAAAGCCTTCCATCCTGGACATCTCGATGTAGCCGATGTTGCCAGGCAACTTGCCCCACACCATTGCGCCATTGAGCACGCGGCCCTCGCTTCCGCCTATCAGGTGGGCCGCAATGGACGCTTGCTGGCTTTGTCGCCATTGCGCATCAAACTCGGCAAACGAAGAAATGGCGGATTGCCGGGCGAACGCGTCGCGCAGTGTCTTCAGGGTAGGGGAGTTCGCCGCGTCGAATTGGAAGACCGGCTCGTCGCCGGTGAAACGCAGCAGGGACACATGCTCGTCGTTGAGGTCATGGAGTGACTCGACCAGCACCTCCTGCAAAGCGTCTTCGGTCGTCCTTGGCATGATCTTGGGTTGGAGCGCTGCATACTTGGCGGCCCAATCGATGTGCCGTTCCTTAAAGAACCCATAGTCCAGGTCCAGCATGTCCCACATGGTTTTCAAGATCGTCGCGGCATCGCTGGGCGGTGTCTTTCGACAATTTTCGGGAATGCCGGGGATGGCCTCCAGCGTGTAGCCCGAGGGCGCGCCCGCCGTGGCATACAAGTCGACGGTCACCTTGTCGCGCCCCTTGACGTGCCGATAGCTGTAGCCCTCCAGCAAGGCTACTGGCAGCACCTGCCGATCCAGGTAGCAAATTGATTTCACTTCCTGGAACTGGCGGATGTCGTGATCGTCCACTTCGATCAACCTCCCTTCGCCCAGTACCCGCCATGTGCCTTTCAGCTTGGCGTCGAACGCGTTTTGCTGAACAACCATGCCCGTGGCCTCGGTCGTCGCACCGTCGCCGCCACCGCAGGCGCTCACCATCAACGCGGCACTGGCTATGACAAAGGCACAGCGGCGGCGAAGATGCCAGCAGTGGCTCGCAGAGCGTGCGGATTGGGAGAGGAAAGAAAAATATGAATTCATGTGGGCTGTGGCGTGCCTTTGTGGCTGCCGTGCGAGAAGTTGCGGGAGCACTGCGCTCAGCGCAGTCGTGGGAGGTGGGGATGGCGCAGTTCTTCGCAAAACGGAAGAAGCACCCCGTTCAAGGTCTTGGCTCCCTCTGCCTCTGGGGAATGGCTGGCCGTGGGCGGTGAATGAAGCCATGGGTTGCCATCACCGCAACCGCTCGCCCTGCCTCTGCCCAGGGGGCCCCAGAGCTCAGAGGATCCAATCAAGACCTGGAAATGGGTGCGCCTCAGACGCTGAATTTGAGGTTCAGCGACATCGGCCAATGTTTCGCCGAATCACATTTGTCAACGCCCAGCCACTGTATTCAGGCAATCTTGGGCTTTCCCAAATTTCAGCTGGCTGCTTGCCGGCCGCCCAACAGGAATGTCCACAACCAGACCGGCGTTCCGCCTGTCGAAGCCGCAGGCCTGCGCCACGGGTCCGCTCATCACCTGAGCCGATTGCCAAACGATGGCCAGCGTCAAGCCTGAACCGGACATCTGCACGTCGCGGCCGCGGGGGGGGGGAGCGCTCAAACAGATAAGGCTCACCCTCCGCAGCAATGCAAGGACAGTCGTCCTGCACTGCCAAACACGTGCGCCGCTTAGACGTTGGCCTCAACGTCGACTCCGCGTGCGGCCCTCGCGTGAGCAGCCCTCTCGCGCGCTGCGAGATCGTTTGATCGCTTCGCCTTTTGGCATGACGCTTCGCTTTCAAGTCATCGGAGCGCCGAACTCTGCATAGAGTGTGATTCACCTCGCGTGCAAGCGAGATTGGTCAGGAGTGCCGTTGTTGTGATGCTTTCGAAGATATTCGCTCGGCCTAGGGCCGATACAACCGCCGCCCAAACACCCTCAACCTCCTCCAGCGGACCACGGCCTCGGGCACAAACTTCCGTGTCGAGTCCGCTCGACTGCTTGATGCCGTTGAGTAGATGCCTTCGGGGGCCACACCCTTTGGAGGCTGAAGCCCAAGCGCAGGCACAGAACAGCATCAGCATGGCCTCTGGTCATGAGGGGCAGGCCATTGTGATGAGCCTGCGTCACCCGCGCCCCTCGACAGCAGAAACGGACGACATTCGAAGCACCGCCGATGCTCAGGTTTCCTTGCGTGCGCGGCGGGACGGCGATCGCTGGCTGATGGAGGTGCAGACGAACCGGTACGGGCATCCTAGGGTTCAACAGATCGGCCCTCATCGATCGAGGCAGAAGATTTCGCACAAGACCGCGAAAGTGGTGGCTTCGATAGGAGCTGGATTGGAAGCCATCGATTCCGCTCCAGTCACGCAGGACATGAGGCCAGCACACCTGCCGGGCCCACCCAACACCTCACCTCTGACGCTGGAGCAAAGGCGCTTGATTGGCGTAGCTCGGTTTCCAGACCCGGAATACAACAAAGAGAATGAGCCAGCGAACCAAGCCTACGGTGAGCGATTCCATGCAACTGTCCACGAAGCAGGCCGCCGTATCGCCGACGGGCAGATCAGGTCGTTGCGGCAACTGTGGGATTTTGCAGGCACTGCCCGTCACGACTGGGCCAGATCCGGTACCGCGACGTATTACCAACTTGGGCTGGCACAAGACTTCGCCTCTGGTTACCCCAGAAATCGGCTCACCGCATTGACGCCCATGATCTTTGAAGGGCAACGCTACGCGTACATCGCCGAGCGGCTCGATGACGCAGATCGACGTTCCGGCGGCGATCTGCTGGAGCCTCGCCAGAATCCCACCGTGAATGAAAGGTTCCCGCACAAGGGGCGGTTCTTCATGGGGCACAAGGTCTTCCAGATGAGCGAACGTCTGCGCGACAAAGAGATCAAGCTGACAGCGCTGAAGCTTCCCATCACGGCAGCAGACTTTGAAAGCCCGGAAGCAAGCGCGCTGCTGAATGATTCGATCCCGAAGGTCAGATCGGCCGCATGGCCTACTCTCATAGAGCATGTCAACGTTAATGATGTTCAACCCATCATGAACCATGTGGAGTCGTGTTTTGAAAACGTCCTTCGCCGTCCCCGTGTCTCTGTCGAAGCCCTGATGCGTGACCTCGGCGAGATTCACTGGTGGCTGGCCCACGCGATGCCGGACGGACGTGGCAGCGCTGCCAAGATCGAGTTGGCCATGCGCGCACTGGCTTGCGGGCATGGCATCGATCTGCCACCGTTCAAACCCGGCATCGTCCCAGACCTCGAGGCTTTTATCGCTGACCGCCAGACCTTCAGCAATGGCTACGCGAAGCTGTTCGAAGAACCTATCAATCCAATCCGAGAGGTCAAGATGCGAGTGGAACAAGGGAAGTCTTCGAATGTCGACTAGCAGAAATTGATCTGGGATCGGAGCGGCCCGATCCCGGGGAGCCTTACTGCAGCAACTGATAGTCATTTCTCAGCCGGCAGGGGCCCAGCAGGTGCATCGTGCCCTTCTCGCCAGCAGCATGACGCGGCAATGTCCTGAACGGGCGCGAGGCGGGGCTCTGCAGGAATCTTGCGCTCGCGCGTGGTCGACTTTCGCCATCCGTTTCAGCGCTTCGCATGCTGCATGGGGTAACTGGTCATTCCACGCCATGCTGCATGCATCAGCGTATTAGCGAGATGACATGCTCAAGTTTCTTGGCACCGTGGGCGGCATCAGGCCGGGCAAAGCGGCTTCCAATCCGGCCAGTGGCTCCAAGATCTCAGAACCAGAGGGCCAGCCGCCGCGGTCTGTAGACCTTGCTCCAAGGGATGGTCAACTCGACGCGCAAATGAGGCCGCACGCGGCGCTGCCAGCCCTGTCTCGTCAGCCATCGCAGCATGGCGAGATTCGAGAGTGCAATCCGACTCTCAGCGATTTGCTCGCCGACGAGCGCCAGCAGGAGGACGCCCAGCGAGCGCAACTGGTGCACTCTGCATTGCCAAATGGCAGTGCTGCAATGAGGCGGTTGACGGACCGAGCAGCGAGAGCCCATCCGGCCACAAGAGTCGAGCAATGGCATGCGCGTCTGAATGGACGGCCTAAACCCCTGAATGGCGGGCGCATGCAGGCATTCGGGGCGATGTTGCAAGCCGACGTCATGGCACTGGCCGAGAGCGGCAACATGGAGTACTGGATGGCTGCAGCAACGATGGCCGAGGCTGTCTTGAACGGAACACTGGGCCAGGGCATCTTGGCGCAGGATCGGCAACTTCTGCTGAACGTACTGGGCGAAATGGCTATGCAAGGAGATCGCCCTTTTTCTTCTTCGCATCCAGGCCCCGAACCCAGCCCAGAAGGGCAAATGCGAAGTGCCCGCAGCAGAGCGCTGGGCTGCATTCCCCACCTCTCTCGACGCTCACGGAATTCGCGCAGCACACTTCCACTCCAGCCCCCGCCGACGCAAATCCTGCCGGCACCGGCGAATTCTTCTCCCGAAGGCACATCGTCCAGCCGCCGGCCAGTTCCGCCCGCCCGCGTCGCCTCATCCGAGCTCGCGTCCTTGCGCGAAGCGATTCGGCCTGTGCCCAAGATCGCACGCGAGGCCGCGACAAAGGATCAACTGCTTGGATGTCTGACCGAAGGTGCGACGCACCCGATGATCGTGGTGGCGTCGGGGCAGCTCACCAACGCGCGCCGAGCCATGCAGGAGGCGCTTGACGAGGCGGGCCGCCCATTCGTCTACGCTGACAGCGCAATGATGTTGAGAGACCTGGAATACGACGTGCGCATCGAGCGGGGACAGCCCAGGTGTGCCGATGGCCCGTTCCGGAACTTACTTCGCACCGGCGGGACCCTGCTGCTGAACCTGGCGACCGAAGACGGCGTTCCCCGCTTCACGCCCCGGCAGGTTGAGTCGCTCAACACCTTGATGGAAGAGCAGATCTGGGATGGAAGACCCATCCCCTGCCGGGACAAGGGCGAGCGCGTCAAGATCGCCTTTCTCGTCGATGAGAACACCTCGCTGACCCAAAGCATCTCGGGAGCGCTCGCGTCGCGGGTCAGCCTGAGCACCGATTTCAAGGCTTGCACCTTTGCAGATGCGCCGGATCCGGTGATTCATCCCGCGGCCAGCCCGTCGGCCGTCGCGTTGGTCATCGACCTGCAAGACGACAGTAGATCCTGGCAGCGCATCTTGTTCGGCGGCCCCGAGCTCACCCTCGAGCAGACATGGCAGCATGGACCAGGCGCACTCGAGGGATTCGATTTCAGCTGCCAATCGCTCGTGTTGCGCAACCCGCCGGCAGACCCTCTATTGATGGATCAGGTGTTGACCTGGCTTGCAAAGCACCCTGGCTCCGTCCGCCTCGAACATGGATTGCCCGAGGACGAAGCGGCCGAGCGAACTGCGCGCAAGCATCCGGCCACCGACTTCTCCCTGGCGCTGCACACCCGCCCCGAGACCGTGTGCACGTTGCACAAGGCCAATTTCCACGAGGTGTTCCAAGGCACCTACGGGGCGAAGAACAATGCCTTGGCCAGACTGCCCGCGATGCTGTCGCAGGCGCAAGCCAAGTCGGGCGAACAGCTGCCCGTCATCTTCGTCAGTGAACCGCTGACGCCGATGATGTGGGATCGCTTGATGCATCACCCTGGGCATTTCGAGGTGGCCGTGGCTCCCGACGTGCACGTGGATACGCGCTATGCCGGGCTTGTAGCCACGACGCGGGCCATGAGATCCGATGCGTCGCCCTCAATCGACGATTTGAGCCAGCCAGGTGTCTGGTCCGCTCCAGTCATGTTCCTTCATTGTGCAGATCCGACGCTGATCGACCCGAGCCTGCCCCGGGACTGCACCCGCATCTATGTCACGCCCGCGACACGCAGCGACGAATTGCTCTACAGCCTGCAACGACAGCCCGCAGCCGATCCCAAAGGCCTGCCGGCGCTGCAGGTGCGCACCCATCAACTTGTGGAGGATCTCAAGGCCGGCAAACGCGTCGTTCTGCACGGCCTGGAGACCAACCCTGAACTCGTGCGCGACCTGGCCCCGCTGCTGCATCCACCGCACGCCCTGACGATCAACGGCGAGCGCCTCGCTTTCAGCGGCCAGCTGATGGTCGTCAGCCCGGATCGCCGGCTCGTCGAGCATCATGGACTCACACCTGCGTTGCAGGACCCGACGCCAACGCGCGACGCGTGGCGACAGGGCGTGACCGACCGGCTCAGCGTGGCGCTTGCCGTGCCGGCCGGCGAGGCGGGCGAACTGCTTGCGCCCGTGCTCGAATGGTTCGAGACCTTGCAGCGAGCCGGCATCGTGCCGGCCAACGAGAGACAGGTTCGGTATGCCACCGTGCAGACACTGTGCAGCACGCTGTTGAAGCTCAGGATGTCGGCGTCTGCGCTCGATCTCGAAAATGCGCGGCTGGTGCGTTCGTTGCTGAAGGACATGCTCATCGGCGACCAACGCAGACCGGAGCAGGTCCATGACACTCGCTATGCCCAGCTGAAAGCAGTGCTGAAGGTCTTGCTGCCGGGTGAGATGAGCGAGATGCCGGCGCGGTCGGTGGACCTGCCGCGGCTGAAGAGCCTGCTTGCGCAGGTGCGGCATCCGAAGGACATCAAGGCGCTGGCCTGGCCATTCCTCAATGCCTTCAGCCCTGACGTGATCGGGCAGGTCATCGGCACGACGGCTTCGGCTGTCAGTGCGGATGCCCAGGCCGGCATTGCGGCAAAGGTGGTGGACCTGGTCTGCGCCCAGGCGCGCGCGCGTGACATCGATTTGCCGGCGCTGGTGGCGCAGAGGCCGCATGCGCCGTCGCCGGTGGAGGTCAGCCAGACCTACGCACACCCAGCACCGCCGCAGCGTGAACAGAAGCTGGCGGGCAAGGTCGCCCACGCGCCAGCTCAGGGCATCTTTCTCAAGGGCCCGCCAGGCACCGGCAAGACACACCTCGTGCAGACCCTGAGCCAGGGCAGGGAGATTTTCTGGGCCTCGGTTGCCGATGAAGGGACGGCAGCGTTCCGCCAACAACTGCAGGCGTGGGCCACCAGCCGGCCGCCGGGCACGCTGGTCGTCGATGAAGCCAACCTGGCCCGCCCTGGCAATCTCGCGATGCTCAAGGGCGTTTTCGCCGACCGCAGCCTGCACATCAACGGCGTGCTCCACAAGCTGGAGGCGGACCATCGAATCATCTTCACAGGCAACGCCGACAGTCTGCCCGGGCGCAGCCCACAGCCGGTCGCGCAGGAGTCTTTCGCGACTGTGCAGTTCAAGTCGATGCACAGCGACTTCCTGCGCAGAGCCTTCGTCGAGCCCGTGATCAAGACGTCTCTGCGACTAAGTCTCGGCCCTGAAGTGGCCGAGGCCGGTGATCAGATCCTGCAAGTTCACGAGCGGCTGCAGAAGGTCTTCCCGGAGGCCGGGCTGTCTCCACGCGACTTGGAGGAGTGCCTGGCGCGCGCCCTTGGCGAGATGCAAACCCATGGGGCAATAGCCCATCGAGAACGAGGCCGCGCGCAGGACCTGGCGCCCATGCTCGCCCGCGTGGCGCTGCAGGTGTATGGTGACAGCTTGCCGCAAGACGGCTTGCCGATGGTCGAGGTTTGGCTGCGTCATCATCTGCAAGTCCCGCCGGGCAAAGTGCTGCCCGAATTGTTCGATGCGCAAGCTGTCGGTGCCGCCCTGCTGGAGCATCAGCTCGCGCCAACGAAGAGCACCATTGCTCTTGCAGGGGCTGTCGACGGGTGGCTTCGCTCGCAAGGCCTGCGTGAGGCATTCAATCCAAAGAACGGCACGTTCGGCAAGGGCGCGCTGCTGATCGAAGGGCCGGCCTCGCGCGGCAAGGATGCCGTTGTCAAGGCGATGCTTCAGGCACAGGGTAAGCGCGAAGGCATCGACTTCGTGCATCTCAATGCCAACCCCAACGACCTCGACGGGCTGCGCGCGGCGGTGACCAGTGCAAGGGAACGCGGGCAGGTCCTGCTGGTGTCGGAATTGAACCTG
>Ga0207678_10001722_pt1 | contig 20033 bp, 18 predicted proteins | sample KBSC63metaG_FD_184319 | JGI IMG/M metagenome (GOLD analysis project Ga0207678, IMG submission 184319) | Corn rhizosphere microbial communities from Kellogg Biological Station, Michigan, USA - KBS C6-3 metaG (SPAdes) (version 2) | ecosystem: Host-associated > Plants > Roots > Rhizosphere > Soil ...
GCGCTCGAGCCCGAGCTGATCGGAGCGGTGGTGCAGAAGGTCCGCGCTCCGTGGCCCGGGCGACTGGAGCTGGAGCTGCGCCAGCCGGGGCGGACGGTGCGCCTGCTCGTGAGCGTCGAGTCAGGACTGGGAAGGCTCTCGGTCATCGAGGCACGGACGCTCTCCCTTCCCGACACCCGTCCCGGACCGTGGTTGCTGCGCGTGCGGAAGGAGCTGACCGGTCGCCGACTCTCGAGCCTCCGCAGCACCGGTCCGGGGCAGATCCGCCTGGTCTTCGAGAAGGGCGGCACCCCTCGCACGCTCGTCGCCGAGCTCGCCGCGCCGGGGGCGCTCCTCCTGCTCGGAGACGGGGACGCGCCGCTCGCAGCGTCCGGAGGACCGGCCCGTCCACCGATGCCCGGAGGTCCCGTGGACGGGAGTGGTGCGCCCTCGCGGCTCGGGCAGGCGCGGGGCCTCGAAGCCGGTCGCGCCGCCGAGGCGCTGGTCGCAGCGCGCGAGTCCGTGGTCCGGCGCGAGGCCCTGCAGCGCGCGCGCATCCAGCCGCTCCGCGCCACCCTGCAGCGACTGCGGCGCACCCGGGCAAAGGTGGAGAAGGAGGCATCCCGGGACACCGCCGCCGAGGAGCACCGCCGCTGGGGAGAGCTCCTGTCCCGGGCGCTCGACCAGGTCCCCCGAGGCGCACGCTCCGTCCGTCTGACCGAGTGGACCGAGGAAGGAGCGCGGGAGGTGGAGGTCCCGCTGGAGCCCACGCTCACTCCCCGCGCGCAGGTGGAGCGCCACTTCCATCAGTACCGGCGGCTCCTCCGCGGCAGCGCCATCGCCCGGGAGAGGCTGACGACCCTGGACCGCGAGATCGCCGAGGCCGAGCGCGCGCTGGCGGAGGCCGAGACGAGCACCGACACGGAGGTGGCCGAGCCGGTCGCGCCCGTGGCGGGGCGGCCATCCCGGAGGCGCGCGGCGCCCGCGCACCGTCCGTACCGCGTCTTCCGGGCCGGCGGGGGCCAGGCGATCTGGGTCGGGCGGGCGGGGGAGGACAACGCGGCGCTCACCTTCCAGGTCGCGCGCCCGCACCATCTGTGGATGCACGCCCGGGGGGTACCCGGGGCGCACGTGGTGGTGCCGCTCGACCGCGGAGAGGAGGTCGGGCAGGAGACGCTCCTCGACGCGGCGCATCTCGCGCTGCACTTCTCGCGAGTCGCCGGCGAGCCCCGAGGCGAGGTCGCCTGGACCAGGGCGCGTCTGGTGAAGCGGGTGAAGGGCGGCGCGCCCGGCCAGGTCACCTACAGCGGCGAGAAGGTCCTCTCGGTCCGCGTGGAGCCGGCGCGCATCGAGCGGCTGCTTCGTTCGCGCGAGGACGCATCCCCCTAGCGGGAGGCCTGCCGCGGCGAGCGGGCTTCCCGCGCCGCGCGCTCGAGCTCGAGCCTGGCGGCCTCGGCCGAGAGTCGGTCCCGGCGGGCGGCGAGCAGCTCGCGGATGAGGATCTGCGCCAGCGCCACCGCGGGCACCGCCACGATCGCTCCGGCGATTCCCAGCAGCTCGGCGAGGAAGAGGACACCGAGCAGCGTGACCAGCGGGTCGAGGTGCACCGTCCGCCGGAAGACGAACGGGCCGAGCACGTTCCCCTCCAGCTGCCCGTAGAGGAGGAAGTAGCCGAGGGTGATGAGCCCCTTGACGGCGCCACCGGTGATCAGCGTGACGAGGGTGATCATCCCGCCGGTGAGAATGGGCCCGGCGTAGGGGACGAGGCTGGAGAAGCCGCTCAGCAGCCCGAGCGGCAAGAAGTACGGTGTGCCGATCAGCGCGAGCACCGTGGTGGTGAGCGTCGCGTTGATCGAGCAGATGAACAGCACGCCGCCGAGGTAGCCGCCCACCGCGCTGTAGGACTTGGCGAGGACGCCCTCCCAGCGCGGCCGGTCCGCCGGCGGCACCAGAGCCAGCAGCCGCCTCACCAGTCCACCGCCGAACACCAGCATGAACACGGTGAGGGCCAGGACGGTCACGAATCCGGCGACCGCGCTCAGCGCCGAGGTGACCGCCGAGAGGATGGGGTTCACCGCGGTCTGGGCAATCCCGAAGGCGCCGGAGAGCGCGTCCTTGATCCGCTCCTCCAGCCCGAAGCGCGCGTTCAGGGCCTCGAAGCGCGGCGAGTGCCGCAGGGACTCGAGGATGCGCGGCGCCGAGGCGATGAAGTCCCGGGCCTGACGGACGGCCGTGGGAACGACGATCAGCATCAGCCCGGTGATGAGCAGGACGACCGCCAGCGTCGTCATGGCGATGGCCCAGCCCCGGCGGATCCCCCGTGCCTCCATCCGTCGCACCACGTGGTCCAGGGCGATGGCCACCATCATCGCCGCGACGGTCAGAGTGAGCGCCAGGCGCGTCTCGAGGATGAACAGCACCACCGCCGCGGTGGCCAGAACGGCGAAGCAGACGGTGAAGGCCGTCCTGAGTGTCACCTGGGAGCGCACGGGGACTAACCTTGCTCCACCCATGGCCGCTGGCAAGGACCGCTCACCATGCGCACGCTGCGCCGAGGCGCTCGGTCGCTCCTGCTGTCAGCCCGGCCCCGGCGAGCGGCTGGCGACCCTGACCGCCACCGACGTGGAGCGGATCCAGGCCGCGACCGGCTGGCGCCCCGAGCGCTTCGTCGAGCACGAGCCGCTCTCTTCCGAGGAGTCGCTCGCCTACGAGGCGCGACGCCCCGGTTACCGCGGCTACTTCCGGTCCACCGCCGTTCGCTGGGGCTTGCGGTCCGAGGGCGGGGCCTGCGTCTTCCTCGGAACACACGGGTGCACGCTCTCGCCGACGACTCGGCCCACCGCCTGCCAGCTGTACCCCTTCGAGCCCGCCGAGCGCGGCTGGACACTCGCGGTCGAGCGCTCCGGCTCCGTCGCCCTCGCCGCCGAGAGCGGCGAGCCCCGTTGCCTCGCGGCCGAGGAGGCCCGGAGCCGGGGAGGGCTCCTCCGCAGCTTCGCGCTCGATGTCGAGGGCTTGACGGCGCTGATCGATCGCTTGCGGGCCGAGGTGAAGGCCCACCCGGAGTCGCTCGTCTCAGTCAAGTCGCGAGCCCCTCGCTTCGTCGGAGAGCCGGCGGAACGGGACCGGTCTCGACGATCGCGCCGGGCCCGGCTGCGGTAGACTCCGTTCCGTCAGCCGTGAGCGATTCGTCTCCTCGTCAGCTTCTGCTCTTCGACCCCCAGCCGCGTGGCCGGGCGCATGTCCCGGTCCGCGAGGTCGCGGTCCACAAGGCTGCCTCACTGGCCCAGCACCTCGCCCGCGACCTCGGAATGCCGGTGCGACTGTCCGTCACCGACAACCGGAGCACGATGATCAGCTTCCGTCGTGCCCCCGCGGCACTCCGGTTGCGGCTGCATCACATGTTCCTGGACGCGCCGGGCACCGTGGTCCAGGCGGTCGCCGACTACGCGGGCCGCGGTCGGTCGCAGGCCGGCCGGGTCCTGGACGAGTTCATCAAGCGCGAGCAGCCGCGCATCCGTCAGGAACGTGACGCCTCGGACGAGACGTTCTCGCCCGAGGGTCGCTTCTTCCATCTGGAGAAGCTCCGCGACGCGCTCAACGAGCGCTTCTTCCAGGGCGGCGTGCGGGCCAGCATCGGGTGGGGGCGCGCGCCCGGCCGACGGCGGAGGAAGTCCATCCGCCTCGGCGTCTATGACCACCAGACCCGGGAGATCAGGATCCACCCGGCGCTGGACCACCCCGAGGTGCCGCGGTTCTTCGTGGAGTTCATCGTCTTCCACGAGATGCTGCACCAGCTCTTTCCCAGCTCGAACGGGCCGGGCCGGCGGGTTCATCACCCCCGGGCGTTTCGCGATCGTGAGCGTGCCTTCCCGCTCTACGAGGCTGCCATCGCCTGGGAGCGCGAGAACCTTCGCGCCCTCCTCCACCGCTAGAGACCATGAGACGCGCCAAGATCGTCTGTACCCTCGGGCCCGCTTCGCTGAAGCCCGGGGTCCTCGAGGACCTGCTGAACGCCGGCATGGACGTCGCCCGGGTGAACTTCAGCCACGGGACCCAGGCGCAGCACGCGCAGACGCTCTCCATGCTCCGGACCGCCTCCCTGAAGGTGCGCAAGGCGGTGGGCGTCCTGGGCGACCTCCAGGGTCCCAAGATCCGCACCGGCAAGCTGGTGGAGGGGAAGGTGGAGCTGGTCCCCGGGGCCACGTTCTCCATCACCACCGACGAGGCGGTGCCGGGGACACAGGAGATCGTCTCCACCACCTATCCCTTCCTCGCCTCGGACGTGAACGCCGGCGACCGGATCCTCCTCGACGACGGGCTCCTCGAGCTCCGGGTCCTGGAGACGGACAAGAAGCAGCTGGTGCGCACCGAGGTGGTCCACGGCGGGCTCCTCAAGAACAACAAGGGCATCAACCTTCCCGGTGTCGCGCTGCGCGCCGAGGCCCTCACCCCGAAGGACCGCGAGGACCTGGTCTTCGCGATCAAGTCCGGCGTGGACTACATCGCGATGTCCTTCGTGCGGCAGCCCAGCGACCTGGACCAGGCGCGGGCGGCGATGGCCGAGGCCGGGCGCCAGGTGCCGATCATCGCCAAGCTCGAGAAGCCCGAGGCCATCGCCCGGCTGGATGCGATCCTCGAGAAGACCGACGGGGTGATGGTCGCCCGCGGGGACCTCGGGGTCGAGCTGCCGCCCGAGGAGGTTCCGGCGATCCAGAAGGACATCATCCGCCGGGCGAATCTGCGCGGACTCCCGGTCATCGTTGCGACCCAGATGCTGAACTCGATGATCGAGCATCCTCGCCCCACCCGCGCCGAGGCCTCGGACGTCGCCAACGCGGTCTACGACGGCGCCGACGCGCTCATGCTCTCCGGCGAGACGGCCTCCGGCAGCTACCCGGTGGAGTCGGTGCGGATGATGGAGCGGATCATCCTCGCCGCCGAGAGCGCGGCACGGACCCACGGGAAGGCCCCGGCGCGCATCGGCGGCGTGACCTTCCCCGCCTCGTTCCCCGACGTCATCTCGGCGGTCGCCTGCGAGGCGGCGCGGACCGCGGGGGCGGTGGTCATCGCCGCCTTCACCCTCTCCGGTCACACCGCCCGGCTGCTCAGCCACTACCGCCCGACGGTGCCCATCGTCGCATTCTCTCCGAACCAGGAGGTGCGGCGAAAGCTCTCGCTCCTCTGGGGAGTGGTGCCTCGGGTGCTGGAGCCGGTGGACCGGACGGAGGAGATGGTCCGCCGGGTCGAGGAGGAGCTGCTGAGCCGGGGGTTCGCGCACCGTGGGGACCGCGTGGTGATCGTCTACGGCGCGCCGGTCGGCCAGCCGGGGAAGATCAACGCCATGCGGCTCCACGAGATCGTCTGAGCCTGTCCTCCATCGCGACCACCACCGCGATTCCCGTCGAAGCGCTGGGCCTCGTCCAGGCCGCGGCCGTCCGGAGGAAGAGCATCCTCCCCGGGGAGAACGACGAGTTTCCCCTCGCGCTCGCCCGGCATGGCCGTGCGCTCGAGCTCTTCGAGCACCCCGGCCAGGTGCTGACGACGGTGCTCACCTATCTCGCCGAGAAGCGGGGGGTCGACCTCCGGCGCTCGCGCCACGACGAGGTGGCGAAGGCGATCAGCCGAGCCCGGGGGAGCACGTTCCTCCTCCTCGCCGAGGAGCAGGTCCCGCTCGCCGGCAGGCTGACCGACGTGGAGGTGCAGGCCACGACCGAGGAGCTCGCCACGTTCTTCGACGCGTTCAAGCCCGCGAGCAACGGCTCCGAGGTCGGCGAGGCGATGCGGGAGGGCATCCGGTTCCTGCGGCGCGCGCTCGAGGCGGTCGACCCGGGAACGGTGATCCTCCTCGCGATCCTCTGAAGAGGCGTCAGCGACGGGTCGCGGCGGAGCGCTTCCGGGGCCGTGACGCCACGGAGCGCTTGCCGGGCCTTCGCCGGGCAGGCGCCTTCGCCTTCGGCTTCACCGGCGCCTTGCCTCCCTGCACCAGGGTCCACAGCGCCTTCGGCGCGATGAGCCGGTAGCTCTCCAGCACCAGCGCGCGGACCTCGCCCCAGTCGCGAACGCCCTCGACGCGCATGCTCACCCAGCCGTGGGCCCCGACGTACGGCGCCCGGTAGAACCGCGGATCCTGGATCACCGCGTCCGCGTGCTCGCGCTCGAGCTTGAATCCGATGTTTTCGATCCCGGCGTGATCTCCGATGCCGGCGAAGATCTTCCCCCGGACGCGGAAGTGCGGCTGCCCCCAGGTCATCGTCTCCGTCGCTTCCGGCAGCGCCAGACAGATCCGTCGCATCTCGTTCAGCGGGCTCGAGCCGGCCATCGGTTCCTCCTCCCTCATCTTCCCCAGGCGCGCCGCAGGGTGGCGGACGCCGCCGCCGGCCGATCGAACCAGGACAGCCACTCGGCCACCAGCCCCAGCCGCGCGTGCTCCACACGGTACACCCGCTTCCGGCCCTGCCGCTCGAAGCGGACCAGGCCCGCGTGCTCCAGGACCCGGAGGTGACGGGTCGTCGTGGGCCAGGCGTGCGAGAAGCGCGCGGCCACGTCCCCGGCGCTCATCTCGCCCCGGAGGTGGATGGTCAGCAGCATCTGCCGGCGCGCCGGATGCGACAGGGCCGTCACCACCGCGTCGAGCGCCGCCAGCCTCGCCGCCGGGTCGACGCGCGGGCTCACAGCGGCTGGAGCGCCCGGATCTCGAGATTCTCCAGCAAGGGTCCCATCGGCTCCCAGATGGCCATCACCTCCGGCGTCTGGTGGGCCACGTCGGACGCGCGCCCGTCCTTCCAGTCGAAGATCTCGACGAAGCAGACGGCGTGAGACCGCTTGTCCTCTGCGCGGAACGCCGCCGATTGACCCGTGCCGAGCAGCCCGAGGCTCCTCAGCGCCGGAAGATGCTTCCTGACCAGCGCCTCGAGCGCGGACTCCGCACCCGGCTTCGGGCGGTAGATGACCAGGGTGGGAACCGATTCGCTGGGTGCCATGCACGCCTCCGGGAACGAGAGAGCGTCATTTAGCCAGTATGCTCAATGAAAATCCAGCTCGAGCAGGCCGAGGCTCGCCGGTGCCGCTCCGGGCCTCGGCTTCCCGTCGTCGGTGAACCGGGCCCACCCACTCGTGGCGACGGCGAGCGCACCACCTCGCGCCAGGACGACGTGGGTCGGGTCTGCCAGGGCAGGACCCCGGGCGAGCACCGTCCAGCGGGTGATGCGGCGTCCGTCCGGCGCGAGCCAGAGGCGGACCAGCCGCGGGGTCACGATCCCGTTCTGCACCGCGAGGAGCCCGCCCGGGACGGCCACCAGCCCGTCGATGCCCGCGGTGACGAGATCTCCGGGGGCGGCGACTGGCACGGGTGCTCCACCGGCGGCCGGCACGGCGAACAGCCCCAGCGTCCAGTCGGGGACGAGCACCGACTTGCCGTCCGCGGAGAGCGCCGGGGTCTGCGGGCTCGCGAAGGCATGCGGAGGAACCAGCGGGTCGAGGGAGCTGCCCCCCGGCCGCAGCGAGAAGACCGTTCCTCCGAGCGCATCGGAGACCAGGACCGTGCCCTCCGGGGTGACCGTCATGTCCCCGAGCAGATGGGGCCCTTCGCCGGCCGGCTCGAGGCGGGCCAGCTGCCGGCCGTCGTCCAGGCGGTAGGTCACCAGCGACGAGCGGCCCTCGTCGGCCTTCCGGTACCCGTCGGTCTGCGGGACTGCGCCCACGCTCACGTGCAGAACGCGCCGTGCGGCGTCCAGGCCGAGGGCGAACGCTCCGCTGCCTGTGGGTGCCGGGCGCGCCCACGGACGCCAGCCACCCTCCCTCCGGCGCCAGACCTCCCCGGTGCGGACGCTGCTGACGTAGACCGCGCCGGTCTTCGGGTCCTCCGCCACGTCCTCCACCAGCCCCACGGCGGCCGGCACCTCGAGCGCCGAACCCTTCGGGCTCACCGCCGTCTGCGCCGCCGCGAAGCGCGCCACGAGCGGCGCCCACCGCGGATCGCTCCGGAGCGGCGTCAGGTCGGTGTCGGCGGCCGGATCGACCGCCAGGCCCGCGGAGGCGACGGGCTCGAGCTCGGCGAACGCCCGATCGATCCGGCCGGCCCGCGCCTCGACGCAGGCGAGGTCGTAACCGATGTCGATCCGCCCCGGAGCGGCGTCACGGCGCTGGGCCAGCGCCGCGCGTGCCTCCTCCAGCGCGCCGGCCTCGAGCGCCTGGACGAATGCGCGCCGGGCCCGGAGGTACGCGGCCGGTCGTCCTCCACCGGAGGCACCGCCGTCCGCGCCGAGCAGCACCGGCAGCACCACGAGGAGCGTGCGCATCGCACACCGGGACCTCTCACACCGGGACGGGGCGGCGTGCGAGAATCCGCGATCCATGCTCGCCCTGCAGCTGGTTGCACTCCTGGCGACCGCCGCACCCCAGAAGCTGGACCTGGTCATCGAGCGCGGCCGGGTCGTCGACGGCTCGGGCAGCCCGTGGTTCCGCGCCGACCTGGGCATCCAGGGCGATCGCATCGTCCGGATGGGCGACCTGCGGGACGTGCCCGCCAAGCTCCGCATCGACGCCCACGACCACGTGGTCGCACCGGGATTCATCGACCTGCTCGGCCAGAGCGAGCTGACGGTCCTGGTCGACCCGCGCGCCGAGTCGAAGATCCGTCAGGGCATCACCACCGAGCTCACCGGCGAGCTGGGAACCGTGGCCCCGGTCCGCGACGAGATCCTCGGCGGTGTCATGGGCTGGCTCGCGCTGCACAAGATCAAGATCGACTGGAAGGACCTCGACGGGTACTGGAAGCGGCTCCGCACCGCTCGCCCGGCCATCAACATCGGCACCCTGGTCTCCACCAGCCAGGTGCGCGCCGTCGTGATGGGCCAGGGCTCGGAGGCACCTACCCCCGAGCAGCTCCTCCGGATGCAGATCGAGGTCCAGAAGGCGATGCGCCAGGGTGCCTTCGGGGTCGCCGCCTCGCTGGGATATCCGCCGACGCGCTACCAGAGCACCGACGAGCTGGTGCTCCTCGCGCGATCGGCGGCGAACTTCGGCGGCTTCTACGCCACCCACATGCGGGACGAGGGCGACCAGGTGCTCGAGGCGCTCGACGAGGCCATCGACATCGGACGACGCGCCGGGCTTCCGGTCGAGATCTGGCACCTGAAGGTCGCCGGCAAGCAGAACTGGGGTCGGATGCCCGAGGTGCTGCAGCGCATCGCCGCCGCCCGCGCCGCGGGGATCGACGTCTCGGCCAACGTGTACCCGTATCTCGCCGGGGCAAACATGCTCCACGCCGACGTCCCGGACTGGGCCCAGGCCGGCGGCGTGTCGGCCATGCTCGGGCGCCTCCGTGACCGCGAGCAGCGCTCGCGCATCGAGAAGGAGATCACCGCCGCCTGGAAGGACGCCTCCGACCCCGAGCGGGTGGTCATCACCCTGACGCTCGCCGCCGACGCCAAGCGGTACGAGGGCAAGACCCTGACCGACGTCGCGAAGGAGCGCGCCACCACGCCCGCCGCGGCCCTGGTGGACCTGGTCCTGCTCGACGGGGGCAGCACGCAGGTCCTGCGCTTCATCGCCAGCGAGTTCGATCTGCGGGAGGCGCTCCGGCAGCCCTGGGTCTCCGTCGGCGTCGACGCCAGCGCCGATGCTCCGGACGGTCCGCTCGGCCCGGAGGGAACGCACCCCCGCGCCTTCGGCTCCATGGCGCGGCTGCTCGGGACCTACGCGCGCGACGAGAAGCTCTTCACGCTCGAGGAGGCGGTGCGGAAGGTGACCAGCGGTGCCGCGCGCCGCCTGGGGGTGACCGACCGCGGCCTTCTCCGCCCGGGGATGATGGCCGATGTCGTCGTCTTCGACCCGGCGAAGGTGAAGGACGTCGCCACCTACGCAAAGCCCAAGCAGTTCCCCGAGGGCATCGAGACGGTGCTGGTCAACGGTCAGCCAGTGCTGGTCGACGGGTTCCGCACCGAGGCCCGGCCGGGCCGTCCCCTGCTGCACCCCGTGCCCGACTCGACGCGCTGAGCACCGCCCCGCTCACTCCGGCTCGCCGGCCCGCTTCGGCTCGGGGAAGCGGCGGAACCAGCTCCCCGCGTTCCAGGTGGGGCGTGACGGCGCCTGGACCACGGAGACGCCGAGCAGGAAGTTGAACCGGGTCAGCTGGGCGAGCGGTCCCCAGTCGCGGTCCGGCTCGTAGTTGTCCTGCGGCTGGTGGTAGCGCTTGCGCCAGAAGTCCCGGTACGCGGCGAGCTCCTTCTGATCGAGCCCTGCCACGCCGTTGAAGGTCTGCGCCGCAGGGATGCCCTTCTTCACGAAGTTGAAGTTGTCGGAGCGCACGAAGTAGGCCTCCTCCGGCTCCGGATCGGGCGAGACCTGGATGCCGAGCGCCGCCGCCGCCCGGGCCACGTCCCCACCGAGGGAGCTCTCGTCGGTCCCCAGCGCGACCACGTCCTTCAGCGGGGAGATCGGATAGGCCCCGTCCACGTCGATGTCGGCGACCACGTCCTGGAGCTGAACGGTGGGATGTCGGGCGAACCACTCCGAGCCCAGCAGGCCACGCTCCTCGGCGGTGACGAAGAGGACCAGGACGCCCCGGCGGAGAGGATGCCCGATCCGGGTGAATGCCCGCGCGATCTCGAGGATGCTCGCGACGCCGGCGGCATCGTCCGAGGCGCCGTTGTAGATGTTGTCCCCGTTGACCGGCTTGCCCACGCCCATGTGGTCCAGGTGGGCGCCGTACACCACCATCTCCTTCCCGGTGGGTGAGGCCGGGTCGCCGGGGAGCAGCGCCACGACGTTCTCGGAGGTGATGCGACGGATCTTGCTCTCCCGGCGGATGCGGGCGCGCAGCCCCAGCGGGAAGTTGTGCGGCTTCCCCTGGGCCGAGGCCTCGACCAGCTGGGCGACCGTCTCCGGCCGTCCGGCCTGCTTGAGCAGAGCCTGGAACGTCGCGGCGTCGATCATCCCCTCCGGCAACAGGGGCGGTGAGTCCTCGAGCCGCATCGCATCGAAGGCGTAGTGGCCGAGAAGAAGCTTGAACGGGGTGAGGGCTTCCTTGACCGGAGGCCACACCCAGATCAGCCCCTTCGCGCCGCGGCGCATGAGCTCGCGAGCGATGCGCTCGGACTGTCCGTGCACCGCCGACGCCAGTGGGGGGAAGAAGTCCTTCCGCTCCGAGTGCGGCGCACCGGCGAGCACGACGGCGATCTTGTCGCGGACGTCCACCGTGGCGAAGTCGTCGTACCCGTACTCGGAAACCGAGAGCCCGTAGCCGGCGAAGACCGCGTCCGCGCTGACGTCGGTCAGCCCCTGATCGACGTCGGTGAGCAGGAACGCGTTCTCTCCGGTGATCAGGTGGACCGGCGCGCCCGGGCCTCCGCTGAACTCGAGCGAGCCCGACACCGGCGTCCCGCGGACGAAGGGAACCTTCTGGAAGTAGGTCCCGGCCTCGCCGGCGGGCTTGAGCCCGATCGCCTGGAGCTCGCTCGCCACGTAGCGCGCGGCGACGTCGTACCCGGGCGTGCCCGGATCGCGTCCGGCGAGCAGGTCGTCGGCGAGGAAGCGGATGTGGCTGGCGATGGTCTCCGGCCGGATGCCGGCCGCGGCGGACTTGGCCGCGTCGCTGAAGCCGTTGGCGTCCACGGCCGGAGCGGCGGGTCCTGGCGCGGACGTGGCACAGGACAGGGTCAGGCAGACGAGGAGCAGAGGAAGGCGCATGAGAGGCCGCGCAGCCAAGCACGGACCACCCCCCCACTGGAGGGGCGTTTGCAGTCAGCTGCCGGGTCGGGGCTGGAAGAAGCTACCCGGGAGCAGCCGCGGCCGGTCGGTGCGCTGCGCCGCGGAGAGGCCGAAGAGGAACTGGAACCGGGCCATCGCCGCCGCGGGGCCATGATCGCGGTCGGGCTCCCAGTGGTCGGCTGCGCGGTGATAGTGCGCCTTGGTGTAGGCCGCGGCGGCTGCGCGGTCCTGCTCGCTCGCGCCCTTCAGCCCCGCCTTCGTCGCGGCCGCGGGGATGCCGAGGCGGAGGAAGCTGTACTGATCGCTCCGCACGGCCGAGGCCTGCTTCGGGTCGGGGTCGGGGCCGAGGGTGAGCCCCAGCGCCTCCGCCGCTCGCTCGGCGTCCTGCTGCAGCGTGCTCTGGTCCGCGCCGAGGGCGAACACCTCGTGGAACACGAAGACGGGGAGCCCCGAGTCGCAGTTCACGTCGGCCACCAGCGCGTCTCGCGGCACGGGCGGGTGCGCCACCAGCCACTCGGAACCGAGCAGGCCCTCCTCCTCGCCGGTGACGAACGCGAAGAGCACCGCACGGCGCGGCCTCTGGACGAGACGGGTGAAGGCGCGTGCGATCTCCAGGACGTTGGCCACGCCGGCGGCGTTGTCCGAGGCCCCGTTGTAGATGGCGTCGCCCGCCTCGGGCTTGCCGATGCCCAGATGGTCCAGATGAGCGGTGTAGACCACCGTCTCGCCCGCCGCCGGCGAGCCCGGTGTGCCGCGCCACAGCCCGAGCACGTTGGCGGTGTGGACCGTACGCATGGCCGCGTCCGTGCGGAGCCTCACCGGGGCGCCCAGCTCGAAGTGCGGGTGCTCCCGGCGCTCCGCGGCCGAGACGAGCGTCGCGACCCGCTCGTTCCGTCCGGCGGCGGCGAGCAGCGCATCGGCGCCGGGGATCGAGAGCGTGGCCTGCGGAAGCTGCTCGCGGACGGGAACGCGGCCTTCCTCGACCATGCTCATGGAGCCCCGCTCTGCATGCGAGACCGCCTGGGCGAAGGACACGATCTGCTCCCGCGCCGGCGTCTGCACGAAGAGCACTCCTGCCACGCCCCGCGCGATGAGCCGCTCGAGCTTGGAGCGAGTCGAGCCGTACACGGCGCTGGGGATGGGCGGGAAGAAGTCGGGCGTGGTCCCGAGGGGGGCTCCCACCAGGACCAGCGCCCACTTCCCCTTGAGGTCGACGCCGGAGAGGTCGTCCCACTGGTACTCCGGGGCGACGATGCCGTGGCCGACGTACACCACCGGTGCGGTGACGTCGGACGTCCCGGTCCCCATCTGGGCACGGGCGACGTAGTCCCGCTCGCGGACCAGTGCCTTCGCCTCACCGCCGGGCGTGCCCACCTCGAGCCGCGCCTCGCGGACGCGCGCGCCGCGAAAGGTCACCGGCTGGAACCAGCTGCCGTTCGTGCCGGCGGGCTCGAGGCCCATTCCCTGGAGCTGGCTGGCGACGTAGGCGGCGGCGAGCTCGAAGCCACGCTCCCCGGGCGCCCGTCCCTCGAGCAGGTCGTCGGCCAGGAAGCGGATGTGAGCCGAGACTGCCTCGGGGCGAATCCCGGCGCCGGCATCCGCGGCTCCGGCGGCGATGGCATCGGCTCCTCCGGGAGTCGAGGCGAGGGCGGAGGAGGTGGCGCAACCCACGAGCAGCAGCAACCGCGACGCACGAGCGCTGAGCAGGATCATCGTTGGCGGCGGAGCCTAGCGTTCTCGCCGGCCGCGCCGCGACGTTGCGGTCAGGGCCCCGGTGGGCGCAGCGCGCGGCGCGGAACCTCGGCCTCGACGAAGATGCGGAGCAGCTCGGCGTCGAGCATCCCGCCCTTGGCCTCCTGATGGAGGATGTCCAGCGCGGCGGGGTGTGGAACGGCCTTCTTGTACGGCCGGTCGGCGGCGGTGAGGGCGTCGTACACGTCCGAGATGGCCATCATCTTGGACTGCACCGGGATGGTCTCGGCGGGGATCTTCCGCGGGTACCCGCTCCCGTTCAGCCGCTCGTGGTGGGCGTAGGCGATGTCAGGCACCCGCTTGAGCGCCCGGGTCCACGGGATCTGCGACAGGAAGCGGAAGGTATGGCTGACGTGGCTCTCGATCTCCAGCCGCTCCTCGGCGGAGAGCGAGCCGCGGGGAATGCTCAGCCGTTCCACCTCGCGCGTGACGAGCAGCGGACGCTCGACCTCGCGCTCGTCCCGGAAGTGCGTCCGTCCCAGGTCGGCCAGCCGCTCGAAGCCGCCGGAGGGCAGGACGGTCGGGCGGTTGCACGCCAAAACGAACTCCAGGGTCTCGTCCAGCTCGCGCAGATCGGATTCGAGGCGCGCGGCCTCGTCCTGATCGAGCGCGGCGGACAGCTTTCCCTCGCGGGAGGCCGCGAGCTGCCGTGCCACGCTCTGCAGCTGCCGGTCCTTCCGGGCGAGGGCGAAGCGCGCCCGGAGCACGTCCAGCTCCTGGGGGTAGAGCTTCTCGGCCTTCACCAGGACGTGCTCGCGCACGCCGACCTTCCCGAAATCGTGCAGGAGCGAGGCGTAGCGCATCTCCTGCACGTCCTGGATGCCGAAGCGGACGCGGGCGTACGGCCCGATCGACTGGTGCTCGAGCGCCTCGGCCAGCCCGACGGTGAGCGAGGCCACCCGGCCGGAGTGACCGGCGGTGGTCGGATCCCTGGACTCGATGGCCACCACCGACGCGGAGACGAAGCCCTCGAAGAGGCGGTTGATCTCGTCGTGGAGGAGGGCGTTCTCGATCGCCCCGGCCGCCTGTCCACCGAGGGCGAGGAGCAGCTCGGAGTCCTCGTCGGTGAAGACGCCGAGGTGCTTGTTCAGCGCCTGGAGGACGCCGGTGACCTCGCCCTGGGCGTCGCGCATCGGCACGCAGAGGATGGTCCGGGTGCGGTAGCCGGTGGCGGCGTCGACGTCGCGGTTGAAGCGCGTGTCGGCGTAGGCGTCGGTGATGTTGATGACCTGCCCGGTCTCGGCGACGGAGCCTGCGATGCCCTTGCCCAGCTTGACCCGGATCTCGTGGGACGCGCCCTGGGCCACCTTGCTCCACAGCTCGGCGCGCTCGCGGTCGAGGATGAAGAGCGTGCAGCGGTCGGCGTCCACCACCTTCGCCGCCTCGTAGATGATGAGCGGCAGGAGGAGATCGAGGTCGCGCGCCGCGGCCATCGCCTTGGCGACGTCGAGGATGGACGTGAGCTTCGAGACCCTCCCGGCCAGCTCCTGCGGACTCTGGATGTCCGAGCTCACCGGAATGACGCTACCCCAACGGCCGGCTGGAAGAGGGGGGAGGCGCCAGGCCTGCCCCCCGGGAGCCCCTCAGTGGCGCTCGCCGGCCCCGGCCAGACGCGCCACCTTCGACATGAAGGAGGGGTCGAAGGGCTTCACGTCGTAGTCGTCCGCCCCGAGCTCCAGGCAGACGTGACGGGTGAACTGGTCCTCGATGGCGGACAGAACCAGGACCTTGATGTCCTTGGTCCTCGGGTCTCGCTTGAGCGCCGCCAGGAGGTCGCGACCGTCCACGTGCTGCTTCAGGTCCAGGATGATGACGGCGGGTTGATGACGAACCGCCAGCTCGAGGACCTGCTGCGAGGTGGTGTCGGTGATGTAGGACAGGCCTGCACGACGAGCTTCGCGGGCCAGCGCGGCCACGACGCCGGGCTCATCGTCGGCAATCAGGATGGTGGGCTTCTCGGACATTGGACTCTCGCGTCATGGACGATCGCAAGATCCACACCGCGGCTTACCTCCAGGGGTCGCGCGGGTTTGGGGCCGAGGTGCATGGGTCACCTCGGATGTGGGGGTCGGTCCGCACGCGGTCGGCCCTGACCCCTCGGAAGGTTGACCCCCGGGGTCTCCATCGGTTACGGAGTGCGTCCCTCGAAAGAGGGGTGTCGGCCTCGGGGAGTGGCTCAGCCTGGTAGAGCACTTGGTTCGGGACCAAGGGGTCGCAGGTTCGAATCCTGTCTCCCCGACACCACGAAGGGGTCGGAGTCGCTCGGGTTTCTCCCCGCGCCTCTCCGGCCCCTTCGGCGTTTCGGCGCGGAAGCCGTCTGACGTCGAGCTCGATCCGTCGTGCGTCAGATGGACAGGTCCGCCTTGCCCTCGAGGACGCGCTGCTCGAGCCTGGGGCGCTCGCCCGCGCGCCACCGTTGAACGGTGTGGATGACGCGATAGCGCAAGGGTCCCCCATCGCGGCTCAGGACTGGATTGTTGGGACGCGGGATGCAGACGAACTCGGCTGCAAGCCCTTCGGCCTTCGCAGTCACGACTGCATAGCCGTGGCCGCCCATGTCGATGAACTCGAGGTGGGGCGCGTTGTCGGGGTTGGTCAAGGCCCGCGCCGCCGCGAGGTCGCCGGAGCGCGCATACTCGAGCGCGCTGCGAACGCCGCGCTTGAGCGTGAGATTGACCGTGGATTCAAACCGGGCGTTCTCTCGCTCCACGATGAACAGTGGCCTGAGCGGATGGCCCTTCAGTCCATACTCGAGCGACTCTGCCAGGCCGGGCGCCGAGATGGACCCGCAGATGAACGCGACCCCGATGGGCTCGAAGGGCCTGGGAGGAAGGGCCTTTGCCGCGTACCCAGCCCAGAAGCTGTGCCGGTCTCCCGACACCGTGACGAACCCCTCGATCCGCTGGTCGCGGATGAAGTCGTAGAGCTCGGAGCGCTCGCGATAGCTCCCACTCAGGTCTCCGTCGCCGAAGCAGGCATACCCCGCTCCGGGCCACGCGGACTTCACCAGACCCGCGGGCACGTTCTGAGGGTCGGCGCGAACGTCGAGCGTGCCGTTCGAGCATCCCCAGATCTTCCACGTTGCCGTGGACCCGGCGAGCGTCTTCTTGAACCACGCCTTCTGCTCGCGGCCGAGAATGGTCATCGGCGGCTCTTGCTTGCGGAAATTGGGAATCGTCTTCCCGAAGGTGATGGTCTCGGGCGGCTGGTTGTCGTGATGTGCGCGGCCGGCGTCCAGGACCTCCATCGCCTCCTGCGGAAAGAAGAACGGGAAGTCGTCAAGACCGAGTGGGTCGGTCTCGGACCGCGACGTCGGTGCCTCCATGGCGAAGCTGTGCATGTCCGTGAGGATCAGCTCGACGTGCGCCCCGAACCGCACCGCGCGGTAGGCGGTCATGCTGGCGATCGCGGCGCGGTTGTTGGGCTCGTCTCCCAGACCGTCGGCGTCGACCCGCTCGATCGGCGCGACCTTTACCGCGGGCGGATCGAATCGCTCGCGTCCCGGTCCGGAGGCCTTGGCGACCCGGGAGGGGATGAACTCCCACCACGCCTGGTTCGCCGCGACCCGCAGCGGCTGCGCAGGCTCCGACTTCCCGTTGTACTTGATGGTGCTCTGCCAGCCCTGCCACGAAAATTCGTGGTTGTCGCCGATGCAGACGAACGGCCACCAGGCACGCGCGTCCTGGATGTCCGGATCGGCGAGGTGGCCGCGATACACCGTGCGATAGCCCTCGAGCGTGGTCGGCACATGGTAGTTGCCGACCTTGCGTCCGTCGGGGATCCGGCAGACCTCGTAGACCGTCCGGTCGTAGCGGTGCGCGAGCTCCTCCGGATATTCGACGAGCTCGTAGATGAAATCGCCCAGGTGCAGCACGAAGTTCAGCCGCTGATCGGCGGGGGCGTGCCGGTCTTCCCAGAGCATGCGCCGCCACGCGTGCTGTTTGCCCTCGTTGACCGACTGGCACGAGACGAAGGCGAAGCGGACCGCTCGCGGGTCGTCTCGGCGAGGTGCGGTGATGGTCCTGCCGATGCGACTGCCATCGCCCTTGGTGTCGACGAATCGATACCAGTAGACGGTGGCCGGCTTGAGGCCCGCGGCGAGCACCCGGCAGGTCCAATCGGATTCGGCGAGAACCGGGGCGCGCGCCCTCGCGACCACCTTGCGGAACTCGGAATCGAGCGCGACCTCGACGGTGAGCATCGCGCGCTCCGTCGGAGCGAACGGCCGGCGCGTCCACAGAATGACGCTGTCTGGCTCGGGGTCACCGGATGCGACGCCTTCCGGAAAGAGGTCGCGTCGCTCTCGCCATTTGGGCACTGCGGAGAGGGCGGGCCGTGCCCAGGCCAGTGTCGCCCCGACGGCGGCGGCTCTTCCAAGAAAATCACGACGGGTCAGTGTGGGCATGACTGTGGTGACGCACGAGAGTCGCTGTGGATGGGGCGGGGTCTACTCCGAGGATAGCGGCACCCGGGCGCGTGGTTGCGATGCCGACCAGGCGAACTGCAGCCTCGTTCAGGCAGATCGCTGCACGGCTGCATCCACGCCGTTGCGCGACTCATCGCCGACGGCGACCGATGGAGATCTGCGAGCGTGCTGATCGCGTTGCTGACCCGGAGGTGCGCGCGCTCGCCACGTTCGCAAAGTGCGTGGACCGTTGCGGTCGAGGTCCGGGGCCGTTCCGCGACCTCCCGGACCGTCAGCAGCCGCGACGTCTGGGATGGGGCGACCCACAGCCTCCGGCGACACCTGGGTCACCCGGGGGTCACTCGGCCGAGCGTCCAGACTGTATGAACGCATCTGGGAGGCCCGCGGAAGCCTCAACGAAAGCAACAGCTTGCGCCCGTAGACTCCCGAGGAGAGGTCCGTCCAGGCTTCGGGACCAAGGGGTCGCAGGTTCGAAATCGTCTCACCGACTCACTGAAGGGGTCGGAGTCGCTTGGGTTTCTCCTGCGCCTCTCCGGCGGCCTCGGCCTTTCCGCTCTCCCTGTCGGTCCCCAGGGCTCGACCGTTGCGAAGTAAACGGGGCTGTCGCGGCCCCGCAACGGGGCCCCACATCCGTGTCTACGGAACAGTAGCCGCCTCTAAGGAGCTCTCCGAATGAAACTGAAGCGCCTGTTCCAGGTCCTGGTCCTTGGTGGCACGGGTCTTCTCGCCGCCTGCGGTGGAAGCGACTCGAACCCGCCGCCGGGCAACAACACCCCCCCACCGCAGTCGCTCCTGCCGGACGGCGGTACGCCGCCCAGCGGGTATCAGGGCCCCCTGATTTGGTAGACGCCTCCGGCGCACTGATCGCGCAGGTCTGGGCCGTACGTCACGGCGTCGAGACCGGGGCCTCGCTGCGCTTCGCCGCGCTGGGCGAAGGCATGCGCGGGGCAGGCGCCCCGAACCGGCTGGTGGAGCTGGCGAGCCGGGCCTCTGCCGACGAGGTCCGGCACGCCGCGCACTGCGCCGACATCCTGAGGTCGCGCCATGCGGAGGTCCCTTCTCCCGAGACGCGGCTCCTGTTCTTCGGCCCGAGGGATCTCGGACCGGAGCAGAGGCTGACCTACGAGGTGGTCGCGCAGTCGTGCATCTCGGAGACCGAGAGCATGGCGACGCTCGTCACCCTGCTGGACGCGGCCCGCGACGAGCACCTCAAGACCGTCCTCCAGGAGCTCGCGCGCGACGAGGTCCAGCACGCCCGGCTGGGCTGGGCGTACCTGGGCTGGGCGAAGGACCGGCTCGACCTGTCCTTCCTCACGCCGTTCCTTCCCGCGATGGCGACGGCCGCCACGGGAGACGACCTCTTCCAGCGCGGGCCGCCAGAGGCCGACGACCCGGCGCTCCTGCTCGGGGGCGTCGTCCCCAAGCGTGAGCGGCGCCGGATCTATCTGGAGACGCTCGACTCGGTGGTGATCCCCGGGTTCGAGGAGTTCCGGATCGACACCGCTCCGCTCCGCCGCTGGGCGGACGAGAAGCGTCAGGCCCTCGTCGCGCTCGAGTCCTGACGCTCAGTTGCCGCCGGATCCGTTTCCGGCCGGCGCCGCCGCGAGTCGCTTGCCCTCGGCGACCAGCCGCTCGAATCGCGCGTCCCCGTGTTCCACCCGACGATGCGTCCGCCCGGGGCGGGAATGTCCTCGCTCCGGGGCGGTCATCTCCCCGACGCTGTCGAACCTCGCCGGGGAGGAGTTCATGGAACACCGCACAGCGATTTCCGTTCGGCGTCGTGCGAGCGCGGTCGGGTCGATGGCCGTGGGCGCCATGGCGATCGGAGCGACCGCGATCCAAGGTCTCTATGCTCAAGGAGCCAAGCCGAAAGCGTACTCCGTCGGCGAGAATGAAATCGTCGATGCTTCTGCCCAAGCCGCATACTTGCCTACCGCGCGGAAGGCGGTACGAGCAGCCCATGGTCGCCCTTTACTTACCACCGCCGGACGGGTTGTTCAGATAGAGGGTGCGCCTGCTCCCAAGAGTGTAGCGATCGTCGAGTGGGACAGCGTGGATGACGCAGTGGCATTCTACAAGTCGAAAGCCTGGGCTGACCTCGCGCATGAGCGTGACAAGGCAATCAAGGTAATACGGAGGTACGTCGTCGAAGTCGAAAAGTAGCGGG
>Ga0207678_10001724_pt1 | contig 20029 bp, 17 predicted proteins | sample KBSC63metaG_FD_184319 | JGI IMG/M metagenome (GOLD analysis project Ga0207678, IMG submission 184319) | Corn rhizosphere microbial communities from Kellogg Biological Station, Michigan, USA - KBS C6-3 metaG (SPAdes) (version 2) | ecosystem: Host-associated > Plants > Roots > Rhizosphere > Soil ...
GCGCTGAGGCCGGCGCTCGCGAGTGACGCCCAGCGCTTGCTGTGGACGCTCGGCGGCGAGCAGAGCGGCGGCGGCCGCAGGCGCACCGGCAGCTACTACACGCCGGAGCACCTCGTGCGGGCCCTGCTCGATCGCGCGCTGGAGCCGCTGGTGCAGGACGTCTGCGCGGCTCACCCGAACGCGGCGGCGCGCGCCCTGTCCGAGCTGGTGCTGGTCGACCCGGCGTGCGGCTCGGGGTACTTTCTGCTCGCCGCGGCGCGCCGGCTGGCGCAGCATTTGGCCCGGCATGCGCCGGCCGGGGATGGCCTGCGCGACGCTCGCGCGGCACTGCGCCATGTGCTCACCGCCTGCACGTTCGGCGTGGATCTAGATCCGTTCGCGGTCGAGATTTGCCGGCTGAGCTTGTGGCTCGAGGCAGGCGAGCCCAGCTTGCCGCTGAGCGCATTTCGCGTGCTGCGAGGTCATTCCCTGCTGGGCGCGACGGCGGCGCAGCTGGATCAGGGCGTGCCGCACGTCGCCTGGCGCTCGCTGCCCGGCCAGGACAAACGCCGGGCGCGCGAGCTCGAGCTGCGCAATCGGCGGGTCGCGGCCGAGCTGCCGCTGACCGAGGCGGCGCCCGCCGCGGAGAAGGCCCTCGCCGACGGCTGGTGTGCCGCCTTTCTCTGGCCCGAGGAACACGCGGCGGAGGCGCCGACCAACGATCTCTGGCTGCCCGCCTGGCGCGCGCGCGCCGCTCTGCCTGCAGCGACGCGCCAGGTCGCGGCGGAGCTCGCGGCGCGGCACTCGTTCTTTCACTGGCACCTCGAGTTCCCCGAGGTGTTCGCGCGCGGCGGGTTCGATCTGGTGCTCGGCAATCCGCCGTGGATCGCCCACGCCGGGCGCGCCTCGCAGCGCCTGCCCGCGCGCGTGAAGCGCTTCTACGAGCACAACTATGCCAGCTTCGCCGACTACCCGACGACCCACGGCATGTTCGTGTACCTGGGGGCGCGGGTGCTGCGCGAGGGCGGCTATCTGGGGCTCGTGATCCCGTCGTCGCTCTCGGAGCTGGGCGGCTACACGCCCACGCGCGTCGCGCATGATCAGCTGTGTGAGTTTCCCGAGGAGCTGATCGATTTCGGTGAGGGTCAGTTCGCGGGGGTGACGCAACCCTGCATGGCGCTGGTGTCGCGTCGCTGCGCCGCGGGCCGCGGGGCGAGCGCGGTCGGGCTGCCCTGGCCAATGCAGCGCGCGGATCTGAGTCCGCTGGCGCGCGCGCTGATCGCCAGGCTCTCCTCGTTGCCCCGGCTGCCGCCAGAGCTGTTCGGTGAGCGCGGCATGCAGTCCGACCGCGAGCTCTTGCAGCACTTTCAGGAGACGGGCGCACCAGGCGGGCGCTTTGACACGCCGATCCGCGAGGGCACGGACGTGCGCGAGTTCGAGCTGCTCGAGCCGCGCTGGCACGTGGATCGCAGGGCGCTCGGCGCCCGGCTGCGCACCGTGGACGAGTTCCGGCGCGTGGGCGCGCTGGTGCGCCAGACGGCGCGCTATCCGATCGCCGCGCTCTCCGACGGTCTTGCGTTTCGCAACTCGCTGCTGGCGGTGTTCGAGGCGCCGGGCTGGCCTGCCGCGGCGCTCGTGCCCTTGCTCAACTCGGCGTTGATCCGCTGGCTGCACTACATGCGCTTTCGCGACGCGCGGCAGCCGATCTTGCCGCAGCTGAAGATTGCGCACCTGCGCGCGATCCCGGCGCCGCCGACGGCTGCCGCTGCCGAGCGTTTGCTGCGCGCCGCTCAGACGAGCTCAGATCGCGCTCGCGGCGAGCAGCGGCGCGCGCTCGATACACTCGTGTTCGAACTGTATCAGCTGGACGCGGACGAGCGCGCGCTGGTGACGGGCTGGCACGACGCATCTGCGCCACGCCCGCGCGTTTCACGCTGACGCCTCGGGCACGGCGCTTTTCAGCGCAGCGACCACTTGCCGCCGCCGCGGCAAGCCATGAACAGAAACAGAAACGCGTACAGCAACGCCAGCTCCCCCTGGTTGACGGCGGGCCAGAAACGTTCGCCCCAGGCCAGCTTCCAGTGAAACTGGGTATAGGCGACGGCCATGGTGCCACTCGCGAGAAAGGCCGCCAGGCGCGTGTGGAAGCCGAGCGCGATGGCGAGCCCACACACGAGCTCGATGACGCCGCCGATCCACACCTGAGAGCCGAATGCTGGCTGATGTGCCGAGTGGAAGCCGAAGAGCTTCTGCGCGCCGTGAAACGCGAACATCAAGCCCGCCGCGATGCGCAGCAGGGAGTACGTGATTTCGGTGGGTGGGTTGGTGAGACGAGCGAACACAAGGGGCCTTTCGAGCGCCACACTAGTGTCGCGTCTCACCAGTAGCAATCGTGGCCCGACGCGGGCCGGTTCGCCTGCAGCGGCCCGCGTCGAGCCAAGCCGCGCGTCTCTCTGGACGCGACACAAGCTGATCTCATGCGGCGCCTTCGGCGCCGAGTGGCGAGCGCGGAACGCTCCCGCCAGCGATTTTCCCCGTCGCGCGCTGGTTGCGGCACTTGACAACACGGCGCAGCGCTAGCAGGCTCTGCGGCCTCATGCGAATTCCGACGTGTGTGGCACGCTCGGATCGCGGCGAGGCTGCATTGTCTGGAGAGGCCGCGTCGTCTGCCGAGGTCGCAGCATGAGGCGGCGCGCCGAAGCTCTCGCGCAATGGGTGAGCTTGGGGATTGCGGTGGGGATCGCCAGCGGGTGCGCGTCCGCTCTGTTCTTGGCGCTCTTGGAGCGGGCCACGAGCTTTCGCGGGCAGCACGAGTGGCTCGTGTACTGCTTGCCGGTGGCGGGCTTGCTGATCGGGCTCGCCTACGAGCGCTGGGGCCAGCCGATCCGGGGCGGCAACAACCTGATCATCGACACGATACATGAGGGTCGGTCCGAGCTGCCGCTGCGGATGGCACCGATGGTGCTGGTGGGAACGGTGCTCACGCACCTGTTCGGAGGCAGCGCTGGCCGAGAAGGCACGGCGGTGCAGATGGGCGCGAGCCTGGCGGACTGGATCGCTCATCGCCTGCGTGTCCGGCGCGAAACGAGGCTGCAGCTGCTGGCAGCAGGCATCGCCGGTGGTTTCGGCTCGGTCTTCGGCACGCCGATCGCCGGCACGATCTTCGGGCTGGAGGTGGTGTGTATCGGGCGCATCGAATACGACGCGCTCGCCCCGGCGCTGGTTTCCGCTCTGGTCGGTGACTACGTGACGCGCGCTCTGGGCATCCATCACACCGTCTATCCGCAGCTGCTACCCGTCGAGCTGACCCCTCTCGTATTGGTAAAGCTGGGGCTGATCGGTGTGGCGATGGCGCTCGCCACCACGGCCTTCGTGGAGCTGACCCACCGCCTCAAACGCTTGCTGGAGGCGCGCATCCGCAAGCTCGGGTACCGGATGTTGCTCGGCGGCCTGCTGGTAATCCTGCTCTGGAAGCTGGTCGGCAGCAGCGATTACCTGGGGCTCAGCGTTCCCTTGATCGAACGCTCCTTCGTGGACCCCGGGCTGCCGGAGCTGGCGTTCGTGGCGAAGCTGGTGTTTACCGCGGTCACGCTGGCCAGCGGCTTCCTGGGGGGAGAAGTCACACCCCTGTTCGTCGTCGGCGCCACGCTCGGCAGCGCGCTGGCGCGCTGGCTTGCCCTGCCGATCGCGCTTGGGGCCGGGGTAGGCATCGCGGCGGTGTTTGGAGCCGCCGCGAACACGCCGCTGGCATTGTCCGTGATGGCAGTGGAGTTGCTCGGATCTGCGGCTTTCCCGCACGTCCTGATCGTCACGGTGACGGCCTATCTGCTCTCCGGCCACCGCGGCATTTACCCCGCGCAACGAATTCTGCGCCGGAAGCACGGCGGCTCCCTCGGGGGTGCCGTCGCCCTGCGCGACCTGGACGCCTCGGTCGCCCCGCCAGCACCGGAGCCGGCGTCTCCAACGGGTGACGCCGGAAGGGGCGGTACGGCAGGCTCGAGCTGAGCACTGTTGCAGCGGCCGCGCGCGCGTCTTATAGCGGAACCAGCAATCGTGAAACCGCGGCTGTTTAGCTTCGACATCTTCGGCACGGTCGTCGACTGGCGGCGCGGGCTAGAGACCGACCTGCAACGGATCGGGTTCACGCTCGGTCAGCACGGGTTCGACCGCATCGTCGATGTGCAGGGTGCCGACCAGCAGGCGAGCTTTCGCCCGTATCGCGAGATCACGGCGCGCAGCCTGGTCAGTGTGCTCGGGGTGTATCCGCTCGACGCCGAGCGCATCGGCAGGGAGCTCGGGCGCTGGCCGGCCTTCAGTGACTCCGCCGTGGGGCTCGCGGCGCTGATGCGGCTCGCGCCGTGCGTGGCGATGACGAACAGCGACCGCGAGCACGCGGGCGATGTTCAAGAGGGCCTGGGGCTTTCGCTCTCGCACTGGATCTGCGCGGAAGAGGTGGGCCTTTACAAGCCGGATCCGGGGTTCTGGCACGCCGTCTCGCAGCGGCTCGACGTGCCGCTCGATCGCTCCTGGTGGCATGTGTCAGCGTACGCCGACTACGACCTGGAGATTGCGGGCGCGCTCGGCTTGACCCGCGTATTCGTCGAGCGGCCGCACCGGCGCTCCGGCCCCGCCGATTATACCGTACGCGACCTGAACGAGCTCGCTCAGCTCGCGGCGCGCACCCGATAGGGCGTTTTTGTGCGGCGCCTGCCGCGCGCCTCGAGCTGCCCCGAACTGTATCGGGCGGCGCCGTTGCATCGCGGACGCTGCATCGGATAGCGTGCTCGCCGTATGGCGGTCGCAGCGGCAGCTCGGAACAGCGCGCGCTCGGCGGCTGGGTTTATCGTGCTCATGGGCGTGGTCGCCATGTTCGGCGACATGACCTATGAGGGTGCTCGCGGTCTCGTCGGTCCCTATCTGGCGCTGCTCGGTGCGAGCGCGACAGCCGTCGGTTTCGCGGCGGGGCTGGGTGAGTTCCTGGGCTACGGCCTGCGCTTGCTCAGCGGCTGGGCGGGGGATCGTACGCGCGCCTACTGGCCGCTGGTGATCGCGGGCTACGCGCTCAACCTGGTGGCGGTGCCGGGACTGGCCCTGGTGGGCAGCTGGCAGGCGGCGGTCGGGCTGCTGCTGCTCGAGCGCGTGGGCAAGGCCGTGCGCAGCCCGGCGCGCAGCACGCTGATCTCGTTCGCTGCGCAGGAAATGGGCGTCGGCAAAGGCTTCGCGATCGACGAGGCCCTCGATCAGCTCGGCGCCGTGGCAGGCCCGTTGCTCACGGCGCTGGCGATCTGGGTGGTGCGCGCAGAGCCCGCCACGGAACAATACCGCTGGGCGTTTGCCGTGCTGCTGCTGCCGGTGCTCGGCAACCTGGGCTGCGTGTGGTTCGCGCGCCGGCGTTTTCCGACCCCGGAGAGCTTCGAGACGCGCCGCGCCCCCGAGCAGGCGGAGCTCGGCGGCCTGTTCCGCTGGTACGTGCTGGCCGTCATGCTGATGGGTCTGGGCTTCGCCGACTGGGCTCTGATCGCCTACCACATGACGGAACGCGGGGTATTCGAGCTGGGGACGCTGCCCCTCGTTTATGCGGGGGCCATGGCGGTGGACGCGCTCGCGGCGCTGGTCTTCGGCACGCTGTTCGACAGCTTCGGCGTGGGCGTGCTGGCGCTGAGCACGCTGCTCTCGGTCGGTTTCGTGCCCCTGCTGTTCCTGGGCGTATCGAGGGCGGAGCACTTGCTGGGGGCGCTGTGCTGGGCCGTGGGCATGGGCGCGCAGGACTCGATCTTCAAAGCGGCGATCGCGAAGCTGGTGGACAAGGCGCGCCGCGCGCGGGCCTATGGCGCCTTCTTCGCGCTGTTCGGTCTGGCGTGGTGGCTGGGCAGCACCTTCATGGGCTGGCTCTACGGGCGCTCGTTGACCGGGCTGGTCGCGTTCTCCATGGGAACCCAGCTGCTGGCGATACCGCTCTTTCTGGTGATCGGTCGAAAGCTGAAGCGCGCCCCGACATGAACGCGACGGGCCTCGTCATCTTCGCGCTGACGTATCTGTTGATCTCCACCAAGCGCATCCGTTGGCTGGCGCTGGATCGCCCTGCCGCGGCTCTGCTCGGGGCCGTCGCGTGCGTGGCCGCACGGGTGCTCTCACCGGCGGAGGCGCTGGCGGCGGTCGACGGCTCGACGCTGCTGCTGCTGTTCGGCATGATGGGCATGGGGGCTTTTCTGTCGCTCGACGGCTGCTTCGAGCAGCTCGAGCAGCGCCTGTCGGCGCGCGCGGGCAGCCCGGCGCGGCTGCTCGGCTACGTGCTCTGGGGCTCGGGCTTCGCCAGCGCGCTGATCACCAACGACGCCGTGTGCGTGCTGGGCGCGCCGCTGGTCGTGCGCATGATCCAGCGGCATCGCCTGCCGGCGCTGCCCTTCCTCCTGGCCCTGGCCACGGGCGCCAACACGGGCAGCGTCGCCACGCTGGTCGGCAACCCACAGAACATGCTTTGCGGCTTGCTGGGAGGGCTCAGCTATCGCGAGCACCTGGCGCTGCTGTTGCCGGTAGCGCTGGCGGGCCTGCTCCTCAATCACGCGCTGCTCCATGCGCTGTTCCGAGCGCCGCTCGGGGCCGCGCGGCTGGCGGCAGCTCAGCCGCCGGAGCCGTTTGCGCAGGGCAGCGGCCTGACGTTGCTGGCGTTCGGGGGCAGCGTGCTCGTGTATCTGTTCGGGGGTCACCTGGCCTGGACGGCGGCAGGCGGATTTGCGCTGCTGCTGCTGGCACGGCGCGAGGATCCTCGCCGGCTCTGGCCGCGCATCGACTGGGCGCTGCTCGTGTTCTTTGCGGCGCTGTTTGCGGTCGTGCAGGGCTTCAGCGCGAGCGGTGCGCCGGCGGCGCTGTTCGCCCGCTTTCCTCTGCTCGCGAGCGGCTCAGGGAGCGACGTCAGCGCGGGCTGGCTCGGCTGGCTGCGCCTGGCCGGCATCTTCCTGATCGGCTCGAACTTGGTCTCCAACGTGCCGTTCATCCTGGTGGTGCGCGACCAGATGGCGACACTGCCCGACCCGCGCCTGGGCTGGGAGTTGCTCGCGATGGCCTCGACGTTCGCCGGCAACCTGACCTTGATCGGTTCGGTCGCGAATGTGATCGTGGCCGAGGCGGGCCGCGACGTGGGTGGTATCGGCTTCTGGGAGTACCTGCGTGTGGGGCTGCCGGTGGCGCTCTCGACGACGCTGCTGGGTGTCGTGTGGCTCGTGCTGGTCCTGCACTGAGCTCGCCGTTCACGGCCGAGTACTGAGCCCGCCGTTACGCGGTCAGTCCCGGCAGCGGCCCGGCCTTGCCGAAGTCGGGATGGCCGAAGGTGCTGGCTTCGACGCCCATCGCGTTGAGCAGCGAGATCAGCAGCCGGTTGTTGGGGACGCCACCGAACTCGAGGTAGCGCCCGGTCTTGAAGTAGCCGCCCGCGCTGCCAATGGTGAGGAACGGCACGTCCTTGTGCGAGTGCGTGTTGCCCACGGAGAGCTCGTTGCCCCAGACCAGCACGGTGTTGTCGAGCAGCGTGCGATCACCCTCGGTGATGGTCGCCAGCTGTTTGACCAGGTACGCCACCTTGTCGGCGTACCAGGAAGCGCGCGCGATCAGCTGATCGCGCGCCACGGTGTCGCTCGGGCCGCGGTGCGAGAGGTTGTGGCCTTCAGCGCTGCTGCCCAGCCAGGGGAAGGGGATGGCGTTGATGGCGGTCGAGAATTGCACGCTCGCGACGCGCGTCAGGTCGCAGGCGAGCGCCACCGCCAGCAGGTCCATCTGCAGGGTGGCGATGTCGGGCATGTCGTTCGCGTCGTCCACGCCGACCTTGCGCGGCTGCGCCGGCGGACTGCAGAACGGCCCGGGGCGGGCGCTGTAGTCGAGCCGGCGTACGATGCCGTTCAGAAAGTCGGCGTGCAGCTCGAGCTTCTCGCGGTCTTTCACGCTGACGCGGTTCTTCAGCGCCCCGTATTGCGCTTGCACGGCAGCCATGACCATGCGGCGCTGGTCGCGGGCGGCTGCTTGATCGGGCCCGTCGAGATCTTTGACGAAGCCGGAGTTGAGGCGCTGAAACACCTCGCCCGGATCGTTCATGGGCGGCACCGGGGCGCCCGGACCGCTGTAGCTGATGCGGCCCATCACATCCGAAGCGGTGGCGCGTACACCCAGCTCCAGGCTGGGCAGGAGCGTGGGCGGGCTCAGGCTCTGCACGACCTGCTGATCGACGCTGATGCCGTTGGCCCAGCCCGCGAGCGAGCCGTCGCCGTCCGCCATCGTGCCCGTCTGCAGCTCGCGCCCGGTGAACAGACCGCCGAGGCCTTTCTGGTGCGGGCCACCCGGGCCCACGTTGGCTTGCTCCGCCACCGAGATCTCGATGCCGTGGAGCAGCAACATCCGATCCTTGAAGTCCGCCAGCGGGGTCAAGATCGGACCAAGTGTGAACTCCGTCTCCGTGGCGCCCGCCGCCGGCCAGAACGCGTCCGTGATCGTGCCGTTCGGGTTGAACAGCAGCACCATCCGCTTGGGCGCCGCGGCTACCTGCTGCGCGCGCGCCGGAAGCGCTTCGAGCAGCGGCAGAGCGGTGGCTGCACCCGCCAAGAGTTTGGTGAACTGCCTACGGGTCAGCGGACGGGGCATGTGTACGGAAGCTTCCTCCATGCGCGGGGAGGGTGCAAGGCTGACGCGGCCGGTGTGCCAGACTGACAAGGGGAGCACGAACCAGCGAGGAACGACGCCCCTGTGCAAGCGCGGTGTCCGTCCGCTCGGCCGTCGGCGACCGTAAAGCGAACCCGTCGTGGCGCGCTGCGAGCGGCCTATTTCCGCGGAATCTTTCAGCCCCGCTCTGCGGGGTCCGGCCCTGATTGCTCGGAGTCCGCCGGGTGCTTCTCGCTGAGCAGCGACGCGAGCACGCCGATCGTGACCGCACCCAGAATCACCGCCAAGGAGATCAGGTTGGGTAGCACGTAGACGTCGTGCAACAGCATCTTCACGCCGATGAACAGCAGCACGAAGGCGAGGGCGACCTTCAGGTGCCGGAAGCGACCCATCATGCTCTCGAGCACGAAGTACAGCGAGCGCAGGCCGAGAATCGCGAAGATGTTCGAGGTGAAGACGATGAAGCTGTCGGTGGTGATGGCCAGGATCGCGGGGATCGAGTCGAGCGCGAAGATCACGTCCGTGCCCTCGACCACGATCAGCACCAGGCCCAGCCGCGTGAGCATGCGGCGCCCGTTTTCGCTCACCGTCAGCGCGGAGCCGTGGTCGCCGGGGGCCACTGGCAGCAGCCGGCGCGCGAGGCGGACGAAGCGACTCTGTTCCGGATCCTCGTCGGCCTTGTCACCGAACAAGCTGATGCCGGTGTAGGTCAGGTAGGCGCCAAAGATGTAGAAGACCCAGCTGAAGTGGTGCACCAACCACGAGCCGCCGAGAATCATCCCGGCGCGCAGCAGCACGGCGCCGACGATGCCCCAGAAGAGCACGCGGTGGCGGTAGCGTGGATCGACGCGGAAGGCGCGGAACACCAGCGCGATGACGAAGATGTTGTCGACGCTGAGCGACTCTTCCAGCACATAGCCGGTGAGATACAGGAGGGCCGCGTCACCCCCGCCGATGCCGTGCGCGTGAGAGAGGCGCGCACCGAACCAGTGCCCCTCGTAGATCATGTACACGACGCCGGTGAACGCGAGCCCGACGGCGATCCAGACCAGCGTCCACACCCCCGCCTCGCGCCAGGTGAGCTCGCGCGCTTGGCGATGGAAGACCCCGAGGTCCAACATCAACAAAGCGACGATCAGGGCCGTGAAACCCAGCCAGAGCCAACCCATCACGATGTTTCTGGCACAAAAGCGCCCCGGCCGTCCGATAATCTGCCGAGATCGGCGGCCGTCCCCAGCGGAGCGGCGCTAGAGCGCGATCTGCGTGCCAATCTCCATCACGCGATCGGGGGGGATGTTGAAGAAGCGTGTGGCGGGCTGTGAGCTGCGCGCGAGAAAGGAAAACAGGACGGCTCGCCAGCTGTGTAGGCTGCTGCGGTCCGCCACGATCAGGTGCTCGCGTCCCAGGAAGAAGGTGACCTCGTCCAGCCGTGTGATGAGACCGGAGCGCCTCACGAGCTCGGGGGCGTCGGGCTGCTCCATGAACCCATAACGCCCCACCACGCGCCAGAAGCCCGGGGCCACCTCTTCCACCCGCACCCGTTCGCTGTCCTGTACGCGCGCCGCATCGTCCGTGACGATGGTCAGGAACACCACGTTCTCGTGCAGGACGTGGTTGTGGTTGAAGTTATGGAGCAGGGCGGGGGGCGTGCCGTCGACCTGCCCGGTCATGAAAACCGCCGTGCCGGGCACGCGCGTGGGCGCCTTTTTTGTGATGATCGCAAAAAATTCGCCCAGCGGGAGTAGCTCGCGGCGGAAGCGCTCGGCGAGCAGCTGGCGACCGCTGTGCCAGGTGGTCATCACCAGTGAGAGCCCCGCGCCGAGCAACAGCGGGAACCAGCCGCCATGGCTCACCTTCTCGAGATTGGCCGACAGGAACGCGCCTTCGATCAGCAGGAAGCCGCAGGTAACGGCCCAGCCGCGCAGCGGGCTCCAACCCCACGAGCGCGCGACGTTGTACGCCAGCAGCGTCGTGATCACCATCGAGAGGATCACAGCGATGCCATAGGCGGACGCCAGGCTGCTGGAAGAGCGAAAGCTCAACACCAGACCGATCGTCACCAGCATGAGCATCCAGTTGATGAAAGGGACGTAGATCTGCCCCTCCTGCTGGGCGCTGGTGTGCAGCACGTTGACGCGCGGTAGGAGCCCGAGCATCGAAGCCTGCCGAGTGAGGGAGTACACGCCAGTGATCAAGGCCTGGGAGGCGATCACCGCCGCCGCGGTAGAGAGCACCACGAGCGGATAGAGCGCCCAGGTCGGGGCCATGCGAAAGAAGGGATTCTGCGCCGCCTCCGGCACCCGCAGCAGCAGGGCCCCTTGCCCGAAGTAGTTCAGCAGCAGGGCAGGGAAGACCACGTAGGTCCAGCCCAGCCGGATCGGTCGCCGTCCGAAGTGCCCGAGATCGGCGTACAGCGCCTCGGCGCCCGTCACGGCCAGGAATACGGCGCCGAGCACGCCGAGGCCTGCCATGTGCCCTTGAAACAGGAAGGAGAGTCCCAGCCAGGGGTTGAGCGCCAGCAGGATCTGCGGCGCCGCGACGATGTGGCTGATACCCAGCACCGCGAGCGCGAAGAACCAGACCAGGGTGATCGGTCCGAAGATCAAGCCGACAGTGGACGTGCCCCGGCTCTGCACGGCGAACAGAGCCACCAGGACCAGCACCGTGCTGGGCACCACCACGTGCTCCAGGTTGGGCGCGGCGACAGCTAGACCCTCGACCGCACCGAGCACGGACACGGCAGGAGTGATGGCCCCGTCGCCATAGAGCAACGAGGCGCCGATCACTCCGAAGAGCATCATCGCCCGCCGAGCCAGCGGCCGCGTCTCGCGCGACATGGCGAGCGCCATCAGCGCCAGGATGCCGCCTTCGCCGTGGTTATCGGCCTCCAGCACGTAGCGCAGGTATTTGATCGTCACGATCAGCGTGAGCGACCAGAAGATCAGCGACAGTACGCCGAGCACGTTGCGCGGCTCGACCGCGACGCCGTGCAGACCGAAACACTCGCGCAGTGCGTAAAGGGGGCTGGTGCCGATGTCGCCGTACACGACGCCCAGCGCCGCCAGCGACAGCCGCAAGACCTGGCTCTTGCTGTCGGGGGCCTTCAGCACGGCCGCGGCACTCGTCGACGCCATCGTTTGGGGGATTCGGAGACGGCTTCTACCCCGGTCCCGCGAGATCGTTCAGCAAATGTGTGTGTCTCTGTACGGTCAGCGCGCGCGCCGCCGAAGCCCCCGCAGAGATCACCTGCCACAAAACGCCGCGACGCGAACGGATGATTGGCCGGCTGGCCCTTTCTTCCGCCCGCGTCGGTACGCTGGCTTCTGCGAGCTGCGGGGCCTCCCCGCAGCTTCCGCCTTACTCCGTGACGATGGCGAGGGTTTCCGCGCCCGACCCGCGTGCGATGTCGAGCAGGCGGACCACCTCGCCGTAGGGAGCCTTGTCTTCCGCCTTGAAGAACACGACCTTCTGACGGCGAGCCTTGAGCCGCTCCTGCAGCTTCGCTGCGAGAGCTTCCACCGCCACCGCTTCGCTGTTCACGGTGAGCTCACGGTTGGCCGTGTACTCCACCATGAGCGCCGAATCTGGCGGCATGGCGGGCGTGTCGTCCTCGGCCTTGTCAGGCACCATCATCGGAATGTTCTTGAGCATGGAGGGGGTGAGCACCATGAAGATGATGAGCAGCACCAGCACCACGTCGATCAACGGGGTCACGTTGATATCCGACTTGGGGCCGGATTTCTTGCCCCCGACGTCCATTGCCATGGGGAGACCTCTTTACTCTTTCAGGGCTTCTTCGGTGCCCAGCACCACATCGTCGATCTTTGCGTCGTGCAGCTGCGCCAGCACCTGCCGCACCGCGCCATAGGGGGCGCGCGAGTCGCCCTTGAGGAATACGGACTTGTCAGGGGACTTGCGGCGCTCGGCAATCATCGCCGTCCCCACGTCTTCCAGGCGGGGCACCTGAACGCGCCCGATGTAGACGCGCTCCTCCTTGGTGATCGAGACGATGATGTCCTTGCCGTCGTCCGGCTTGCGTGCGTGGTGTGCGGTGCGGGGCAGATCGACTGCGACGCCGCTCGCGATCAGCGGGGTTACCACCATGAAGATGATGAGCAACACCAGCACCACGTCCACGAGCGGTGTGACGTTGATTTCGGCGCGAATCGGCGGTTTGACCCGCTCCTCGTGATCGCCGAAGATCAGGGTGCGTGCGGCGCGCCAGCGCGCCTGCCGATCGGAGCTCGAAGCTTTCACGCGTGAACTGCTCCAGCCAGCGGGGGAACGTGCGCAGGAAGCGACGGCGAGTGAGGCGCACGTGCCGACTGAGACGCGAGACGATCCGCGAGCTCGCCGGTGGAGTCGTCGATGATGCCACCGAACTCATCCAGCTTGGCCGCGAAGAAGTTGTAGAACCACACCGCCACGATGGCCACCGCGAGACCCACCGCGGTGGTGAGCAGCGCTTCGGCGATACCGGCGGACACCGTCGCGAGACCGCCGCCACCCTTGCTCGGATCCGCCATCTTCTCGAAGGCCGTGATGATGCCGAACACCGTGCCGAACAGACCCACGAACGGAGCCGAGGAGGCGATGGTTGCCAGCAGCGGCAGGCCGCGGCCGAGGCCGGCGAGCTCGCGCTTCTTGGCACGGTCCATCGAACGCGCCACGCCGTGTCCCAGCACCTCGATCTCGATGGTGTCGGTTGCGTGCGTGCCGAGCCGCTCCAGGCCCTGGCGATACTCCGCCAAGCCCACGCCGAGCACGCGCGCCAGCGGCGCATCGTTCCAGCTCTCCGGCAAGCGCAGCGCCTCATGCAGGCGCCCGGGCGTGCCGATCAGCGGCTGCAGCGCGGCGATGTACTCCAGCGAGCGCCGGCGGCCCTTGCGGAAGGTAATCAGGCGTTCAACCGAGACCGTGATCGCCATGATCGACATAATCAACAGCGTGATCACCACGAGCTTGGCGATCCCGCCCATCTGGGACCACAACCCCAGCAGCGAAAAATCCATGTCCGTATCCTTTTGCTTGGCTTCGAATTGGTTGTGCGTGTGATGCAGTGACGCGCCGCCGAGTCACTTCACGCGGTAATTCATGTTGTAGCAGAAGCCCTGAGGCTGACCGTCGACGATATAAGGGCGGTATTTCCAGAGTGGAATCACTTTGGGAATCTGCATGTCGATCGCCGGGTTGCCTGATGGCTTCAAGATTTTCACGCTCGCGACCGACCCGTTCGCGGCAACGCAGATGCTGATCGTGTCGACGAACTCATCGCCACGAGCCACGTACTCTTCCGGAACGTTCACCTTGTAGGGTCGGATCTGCGGATTGATCGCCAGCAGCGAGTGACCCGCCTTGGCGCTCAAAAGCTTGGGGCCCGTGCTCTTCGGGGGCGGGGGAGCAACGCCACCCAGCACGCCACCGATGACGCCGCCGGCGACGCCACCTTCGACGCCGCCCTCTTGGCCCTGATCATCGTCCTTTTCCTCTTCCTTGGCCGGCTCTGGCTCAGCCTTCGGAGTCTCCTTCGGTGCGGTGATCACCTTGGGTTTCTCGATCGGCTTGGTCTTCTTGGTGCTCGAGCGCTTGGCTGGTGGAGGAGGAGGCGGAGGAGGTGGTGGAGCCACGGATAGCGTCACTTCGATCGCCGGCATCGGCAGCTCGTCGACATGCCAGATGGACTGCACGATTAGGAACGCGAGACCGATCGCGTGGAGCAGGACCACGAACGTGGTGACCCACACCTTCAGGCTGCCGAATTTGCCACTCGGTCGCGCCTGTTGCTGGGACAGGATTGCTTCGAACGCCATGACTGTGAACCGTTATCAGCCCGAAGTGGCGGGGCTGCTGGAGGCAGAGCTGCCTGCGGCCGGAGCCGGATTGTTGCCGGGGGCGGGGGCCGCGGGAGGCGCAGCGCCGGGAGCTTCATTGCTGCCCGTGGCGCCTGTGTTGGGAGAAGTGCCGGCAGTATTGCTGCCAGTGCTCGGCGGCGTGGGGCTGCCCACTGCATTGGCCTTCGCAAGCCATTCGTTGGCCAGATTGACCAGCGGTTCCCACTCGGTGGGCTTCTCTAGATAGGCGAACGACTTCTGCCGATAAATCATGCTGATGAAGCCGATGGCCTCGCGATAATTCGGCCGCAGCTCAATCGCTCGCTGCAGGTACTTGAGCCCGATGTCGGCGAGGCGTACGCGCTCGTTGCCGACCACATCACCCACCACGAAGGGCGGGGGCATCTTGGTGGGCAGGGGCGGCGGCTCCGCCTTCGCGTGCTTCTTCCCGCGGCGCTTGCTCGGCTTGGGCGGGGGCGGGGGAGCCTCGTTCGGATCGGGACGGGGATCGTAACCCGCCTTGTCCGCTCCGCCCTTCTGGTAGAGCCGCGCGAAGATCATCGCGCCGACGGCGTACTGCTCTTCGGCGTCCTTGTCGTCGATGTCGGCGCGCGTCATCGCCCAGCGCAGCGCCTCGTTCCAGTGCTCGGCGCGCGAGTGCACGCTGATCAGGCCGTTGATGGCGGCCATGTTCTTGGGCTCCGCCTTGACCTGCGCTTCGTAGATCTCGATCAGCTTGTCAAAGCGATCGCCGTCGAACAGCGTCTGGATGTACAGACGATCGCCGCGCGGATCCTCGGGCGTCAGCTCCTTCATCTTTCGGAACGACCCGGTGGCACAGTCGACGGCGCGCTGCTGCTCCGGCGACTTGCTGCCAGGAGACATCATCTGACGACAGGCCAGGCCCTTGTTGAGCGCGACCACGGCCAAGTCCGGGTACTTCTGCTCCGCGGCTTCGTACTCGCGCACGGCGCCCGCGTAGTCCCCTTCGAGGTACTTGCTGTTGCCCTCACGAGCGTGATGGCGCGCCTGCAGCTCGGAGCAACCTGTCGCCAGAAGCGCCAAGCCCAGTGCACCGAGCAAGCGTGCGCCGCGCGCACTTGCGTTCCGCCCACTACAGCGTCTCAAACCCTGTCTCGTATCCATGTTGGACTGTGTGGAGGCACGCTCCACTTTTTGCCGAGCTTTTTCTCGAGTTTCGCCCGGTCTTTCAGCCGAAACTGCATTCACGTTGGCATTGCAGGAAAACACGCGTTCTGACGCCTTGATGGGATTGAGCCCGGAGGGCCGGCACTATACGTGGCCGGAGGCCTTGCGCAAGTGTGAGAAACGCCGGCCTAAAGCGCTATTCAACTCTTTCCGCGAATATTCCGCCAGGGGAAAAGAAGCGTGGCTTCTCCAGGACCGCTGCGGTACATGGGCGCTCCAAAATAGCGCGCGCTGCGGGCTACGTGCGGTTTGCTCGTGAGGAGGAAGAGCCTTGCCCTCGTTCATTACAGTTTCGTCTTCTCGTGTCTGGCAGTTCGTCAGATGGTTGGCTAACTCTGTTTTCACCGGAGTTGTTTCCCTGGCAGTCCCGTTAGCAGTTCTGCTCTTGCCCCGCGGGGCGCTGGCGGCAACAGAATCCGCGGGAGGGGGTGAAGCCAATCTCATCTTGCCGGACCTGGGGAGCGTGACGGTCATGGGCACCAGTGGCCGCTCGATCCTGCTCGTGGGTCTGCTGATCGCGGTCGCCGGGATCGTATTTGGCATCGTCGCCCTGAATCAGGTGAAGCGCATGCCCGCGCACCGCTCGATGACCGAAATCTCGCAGCTCATCTGGGAGACTTGCAAGACCTACCTGTTCACCCAAGGCAAATTCTTGCTCTGGTTAGAGGCACTCATCGGCCTCGTGATCGTGGTCTATTTCGGCGCACTGCGCGGGTTCCCAGCGCTGAAGGTCGTGACGATCCTCGCGTTCAGCGCGATCGGTATCGCCGGCAGCTACGGCGTGGCCTGGTTCGGGATCCGTATCAACACCTACGCCAACTCGCGCACCGCGTTCGCGAGCCTCTCGGGTGACGCGCACCCGGTGTACGCGATCCCGCTGCGCGCGGGCATGAGCATCGGCATGTTGCTGATCAGCGTCGAGCTGGTCCTGATGCTGATGATCCTGCTGTTCGTTCCTGGCGACTACGCGGGCCCCTGTTTCATCGGCTTCGCCATCGGCGAGTCGCTGGGCGCTTCGGCGCTGCGCATCGCTGGCGGCATCTTCACCAAGATCGCGGACATCGGCTCCGACCTGATGAAGATCGTCTTCAAGGTAAAGGAAGACGACGCGCGCAACCCGGGCGTGATCGCCGACTGCACTGGCGACAATGCGGGCGACTCCGTCGGCCCGAGCGCGGACGGTTTCGAAACCTACGGCGTGACCGGCGTCGCGCTGATCTCGTTCATCCTGCTCGCCGTGCACAGCCCCGTGGTGCAGGTCCAGCTGCTCGTTTGGATCTTCACCATGCGCGTCGCGATGCTGGTGGCGAGCGTGGCGTCCTACCTCGTCAACGAGGTGGTGCAGAAGGGTGCCTTCAAGGGGCCCCAGCGCCCGGACTTCGAGGCGCCGCTGACCGCGCTGGTCTGGCTCACGTCGATCGTCTCGATCGCGCTGACGTTCGTTGTCTCCTACCTCATGATCAAGGACCTGGACGACGGCTCGCTCTGGTGGAAGCTGTCGCTGATCATCAGCTGCGGCACGCTGGCGGGCGCGGTGCTGCCGGAGATCGTCAAGGTCTTCACTTCGACGCACTCCGCGCACGTCGCCGAGGTCGTGACCGCGTCGCGAGAAGGCGGCGCGTCGCTCAACGTGCTCGCTGGCCTCACCTCGGGCAACTACAGCGCCTTCTGGATCGGTATCGTCATCACTGCGCTGATGGCGGCCGGCTACGGCACGAGCGAGCTTGGGCTCCAGCACCTGATGCTCTCGCCGGCGGTATTCGCCTTCGGTCTGGTGGCGTTCGGGTTCCTGGGCATGGGCCCGGTGACGATCGCCGTCGACTCGTATGGCCCCGTGACGGACAACGCGCAGAGCGTGTTCGAGTTGTCGCAGATCACGGAGCTGCCGGACGCGCCCGCGGAAATTCAGCGCGATTTCGGCTTCAAGCTCGACTTCAACAAGGCCAAGCACCTGCTGGAGGAGAACGACGGCGCCGGCAATACCTTCAAGGCCACGGCCAAGCCCGTGCTGATTGGCACGGCCATCGTGGGCGCCACGACCATGATCTTCTCGATCGTGGTGTCGTTGACGCACGGTCTGGAGAGGGATCTGGAGAAGCTCAGCATCCTCCATCCGCCGTTCCTGTTCGGTATGCTCGCTGGCGGCGCGGTCATCTACTGGTTCACCGGTGCCACCACGCAGGCGGTGGTCGCGGGTGCCTATCGAGCGGTGGAGTTCATCCGTCGCAACATGAAGCTCGAGGGGGCCACCAAGGCGTCGATCGAGGACAGCAAGAAGGTCGTGGAAATCTGCACGGTCTACGCCCAGAAGGGCATGACCAACATCTTCCTCACCATCTTCTGCGCAACGCTGGCGTTCGCCTGCATCGATCCGTTCCTGTTCATCGGCTACCTGATCGCCCTGGCGCTATTCGGCCTGTTCCAGGCTCTGTTCCTCGCCAACGCGGGCGGCGCCTGGGACAACGCGAAGAAAATCGTCGAGGTGGAGCTGGGCGACAAGACCTCCGAGTTGCACGACGCGGTGGTCGTGGGCGATACGGTGGGCGATCCCTTCAAGGATACGTCCAGCGTGGCGATGAATCCGGTGATCAAGTTCAGCACACTGTTCGGTGTGCTGGCGGTGGAGCTCGCCGTCGAGCTCGAGCGCTCGACCAGCTTGACGCTGGGTGTGGTGTTCGGGCTCGGCATGCTGTTCTTCATCTGGCGCTCCTTCCACTCCATGCGCATCGGCGGCGACGCAGCCGCGCCGGCCGCGCAGCATCCGCACCAAGTGGCGGTCTCGAGGGAGTAACCACGTCACCGTCATCTGCCGCCGGGGGGCTGGCTTGAAGGTCGCCCTCCGGCAGCTGCGTCACAGCTATGGGCCGCACGCAAAGCGTGCGGCCTTGGCCGTTCATGAGCTCGACGTGGCCTCGCAGTCGAAGCTGTGCCTGATCGGCAGCTCCGGCTCGGGCAAGACCACGCTGCTCAACATCCTGGCGGGGGTATTGGCGCCTGCGGCGGGCAAGGTCGAGCTCGCCGGGCAAGACCTGTTTGCGCTCTCGGAGGCTCAGCGCGATCGCTTTCGGGCTCGGCACATCGGCTGCGTCTTCCAGACCCTGAACTTGCTGCAGGGGCTGAGCGTGCTCGAGAACCTGACGCTCGCACAGCGCTTCGCCGGCATTGCCAGCGCCGCAGCCCGGCGCAAGGGGCTGGAGTTGCTGGAGACGCTCGGTCTGGCGGAGCGTGCGCGGGCGCGTCCCGCGCAGCTCTCGCTCGGCGAGCAGCAGCGAGTCGCGATCGCGCGTGCGGTGTGCAAGAGTCCGGGGCTGGTGCTGGCGGATGAGCCCACGGCCAGCCTCGACGACCAGAATGCTTTCGCCGCCATCGATCTGCTGCTCGAGAGCAGCCGCCAGAGCACGCTGATCCTCGCCACGCACGACGCGCGCGTGCTCGGGCGCTTCGAGAACGTGTGTTCGCTCGCGGATCTCGCGGGCGCCCAGAGTCCCTGAGCCCATGCGCGCTTACCAGCTGATCCTGCGCAATGTGTCGCAACACAGGCTGAGCTCGGCGCTGACGCTGCTCAGCGTGGCGCTCGGTGCGCTGCTGCTCAGCGCGATCTTGCTGCTGCGCGCCGCGACGGAGAACAGCTTCTTCGGGCCGAGCCGCGGCTTTTCGCTGGTGGTGGGGCCCCCCGGCTCGCGTCTGGAGCTGGTCTTGAACACGATTTTTCAGATCGGCCAGAGCCCAGGCTTGCTCGCCTACGATGCCTTCCAGGAGCTGGAAAAGAACCCGTCGACGGAGCTGGCGGTTCCGTATGCGGTCGGCGACGCGTTTCGCGGCTTTCGCGTGGTCGGCACGTCAGACGGCTTCTTTGCGGCGCGATTTCCCTATCCGGCGGCGGCCACGACAGCGGGCAAGTTCAGCGCGGGGCGGCCCTTTCAGTTCGACCATGTTGCCCTCCGGGTCGAACAGATATAGCGACGGCCCGTAGCCGTCCGCGCCGTAGCGAACCGCCTGCTCACCAAGCCGTGCGCCGTCCTCGCCGAGATGCGCCTTGAGCGCGTCGACGTCGAACGGTTCCACGCGCAAACACACGTGATCCATGTTTCGCCCTGCGCCGACCGCGCCGTTTTCCGGGCGATCGAGCTTCGCGCCCACCTGCAGCAGGTCGATCAGCGAGCGCCCCGCCCGCAACTGCGTGAGACCCAGCTCGCGCTGCTCTTTTTCGACGCTGCAACCGAGCACGTCGCAGTAAAAGCGCGCCATCGACGCACCGTCGGTCGCCCGAATCACGACGTGGTCGATCTCGCGAATATGAATCTTCATATTGAGCGCCTCCCGTGGCTGATTTATCAAACGGAGAACAGCCAGTTTATGGGAAA
>Ga0207678_10001726_pt1 | contig 20013 bp, 18 predicted proteins | sample KBSC63metaG_FD_184319 | JGI IMG/M metagenome (GOLD analysis project Ga0207678, IMG submission 184319) | Corn rhizosphere microbial communities from Kellogg Biological Station, Michigan, USA - KBS C6-3 metaG (SPAdes) (version 2) | ecosystem: Host-associated > Plants > Roots > Rhizosphere > Soil ...
GGCCAAGGTCGACAATGCCCAGCCGGGAATGCGAGGCATCTGTTTGCGCGGGCAGCCCGGTTGGGGGCAGGTGCTCGCCCCCCTGACGACGGTAGTGAACACCTTCGGTGGGACCTGGTTCGACAAGGACTGGAACGCGCAGGTGACTGGACCAGGCTTCACCGACGGGACAAACTTCTACGTCAATTTGGTCCGCTCGCACGGCGAGATCGGGGCCGCGCAGGCCGGTTTCACCGAGTGCCTCACCGACCTGGAGACGGGCAAGGTCGCCATGTGGTACGACGCGACGTCTGCGGCCGGGTCGCTGGACGGTCAGGGCTCGCCAGTGGCCGGCAAGATCGGCTATGTCCAAGCACCGGTCAAGTTGACCAAGAGCTCGGGCTGGCTATACGCGTGGTCGTGGGCGATCGAAAAGTCAAGCAAAAAGAAGGACGACGCGTGGAAGTTCGTCTCTTGGGCCTCGAGCAAGGGCTATGAGGAGCTCGTTGGCAGTAAGCTCGGCTGGGCTCGGGTGCCGGCGGGTAAGCGGGCGTCCACCTATACCAATCCGGACTACCTGAAGGTGGCAAGCTCGTTCGCCGGGCCGACGCTCACCGCGATCAAGTCGGCCGACCCGGTCTCGCCCGGCGTTCAGCCGCGCCCCACAATCGGCATTCAGTTCGTCGACATCCCGGAGTTCACCGACTTCGGCACTGCCTCCTCCTTGGCGATCGGTTCGGCGATCGCGGGCAAGGAGTCGGTCCACAGCGCGCTGCAAACGAGTCAACGTTTAGCCGCGGCCGCGGGCAAGCTCTACCAGAAGTAGCGGAGGACAAGCGATGGCAACACAGTTGACCGACGCTGAGGTACGGCCGCCGCGTGGCCGCCGCCGGGCCGATCGGGCCGCCGCGCCAGGCGGGCCGCCTACCACCTCACGCGAGCGGTGGGTACGCCGCGCTCCGCTACTGCCCGCGCTGGTGTTCCTGATCATCGTCACGCAGTTGCCGTTCGTGGCGACCCTGGTGATCTCGTTCCTGAGGTGGAACGCGCTGTCACCGCAGACCCGGGGCTGGGCCGGGTTCAGCAATTACAAGAAGGTGTTCACTGATCCGGCGTTGCGCTCCTCGGTGATCTTCACCATCGTGCTCACGGCGACCGTGGTGATCGTCAGTTTGCTGCTCGGCTTGGCCATCGCGCTGCTGCTCGACCGCGCGTTCCTCGGTCGAGGCATCGTCCGCACCATGATGATCACGCCGTTCCTGATCGTTCCCGTCGCGGCAGCACTGCTGTTCAAGCACGGCATCTACAACGCCAGCTACGGTCTGATCAACGGCACATTGACCTGGATCTGGGATATCTTCGGCGGTACCGCGCCCCAGCCGGACTGGCTGACCGATTACCCCAAGATCATGATCGAGATCCAGCTGATCTGGCAGTGGACCCCGTTCATGATGCTGATCCTGCTCGCCGGTCTGCAGTCGCGCGACCCTGAGGTGATGGAGGCAGCACGCGTCGACGGCGCCTCAGGCTGGCAGATGTTCACCTTCATCACGCTGCCGCACATGCGCCAGTACCTGGAACTCGCCGGCCTGCTCGGCACGATCTTCATCCTCCAGACCTTCGACGCGGTGTACGTGATCACCTCCGGCGGCTTGGGCACGGCGAACCTGCCGTACACGATCTACCAAACGTTCTTCAGCGCGCACGACTATGGCTTGGCCTCGGCGCAAGGCGTGGTGGTAGTGGTCGGCTCGTTGATCATCGCGACGCTGGCGCTGCGCACGGTGTCGGGGCTGCTACGCGAGGAGAAATGATGACCACGGCAGTAGCGGAGCGACCCCTCGCAGTCACCGAGCGGCAGACAAGGCGCAAGAGGCGCGTCGGCAACGCGTTCCTTGGTCTCCTCGCCTGGCTGATCGGAATTTTCTTCATCATCCCGGTGCTGTGGATGGTCCTGACGTCCTTTCACAGTGAGGCCGACGCCAGCACCAATCCGCCCAGCATCGCCGCGCCGCTCACCCTCCAGGGGTACCGACAGTTCTTCGGGCAGGGCACCAACACCAGCCCGTGGCCATACCTGGCGAATTCGATCACGGCGAGCGTCTCCTCGACGATCATCGTGATACTTCTGGCGTTTCCCGCCGCGTACGCGCTGTCCATCCGGCCCGTGCGCAAGTGGTCGGACGTGTTGTTCTTCTTCCTGTCCACCAAGATGCTGCCGCTTGTCGCTGGACTCCTGCCGATCTACCTGTTCGCGCAGAAAGCCCACATGCTCGACAACCTCTTCATACTGATCATCCTGTATACGACGATGAACCTGCCGATCGCGGTCTGGATGTTGCGGTCCTTCCTGGCGGAAGTGCCGATCGCGATCATCGAGGCGGCCGCCATCGACGGCGCCGGCATCCTCTACACGATGCGCAAAATCGTCGCACCCATCGCGGTGCCAGGCATCGCGGCCACCGCGCTGATCTGCTTCATCTTCAGCTGGAACGAGCTGCTGTTCGCCCTGGTGCTAACCGGGGTGCAGGCACAAACGGCACCGGTGTTCTTGACCAGCTTCGTCACCAGCCAGGGTCTGTTCCTGGCCAAAGTGTGCGCGGCCGCCGTCGTCGTGTCACTACCCGTAGTGGTGGCTGGCTTCGCCGCGCAAGATAAGCTCGTACAGGGTCTGTCCCTCGGAGCCGTTAAGTGAGAGCTGCGATCATCAAGTCCGCCGGCAATGTCTCAGTCGAGACCGTCGCCGACCCCACGCCCGGCTCGGGCGAGGTGATAGTCGAGGTAGCTGCCTGCGGGCTCTGCGGCACCGACCTGCACATCCTCGACGGCGAGTTCGCGCCATCCCTGCCAGTGATCCCTGGGCATGAGTTCGCCGGTCGGATCGTTGCGTTAGGCCCGGACGCGCTGGATGTGCGTGAGGGTGACCGGGTGGCCGTCGACCCGTCCCTGTATTGCAACCAGTGCCACTACTGCCGCATCGGCCATAACAACCTCTGCCTGCGCTGGGGAGCGATTGGAGTGACCGAGCCCGGCGGGGCGGCCCAGTACGTGGCCGTGCCGGCGGCCAACTGTGCGCGGCTGCCCGATCACATCGAAACGGCCGATGCGACCTTGATCGAGCCGTTGTCCTGCGCGGTGCGCGGCTACGACGTGCTCCGCAGCCAACTCGGGTCGCATGTGTTGATATATGGCGCCGGCACCATGGGCCTGATGATGCTCGAGCTGGCCAAACGCGTCGGCGCGGTGAGCGTCGACATGGTGGACGTCAACTCGGACCGGCTCACGGTGGCCACGCAGCTGGGCTGCTCGAACGCGGTGACCTCCGCCGACGTCCTCGAGCAACCGTATGGATGGGAGCTGGTCGTCGATGCCACCGGCAACGACAAGGCCATCCAAGACGGCCTCGGTCGCGTCGCGCCGGCTGGCACGTTCCTGCAGTTCGGGGTCGCTGCCTACGCGGCGCGGGCCACCATCGAGCCGTACAAGATTTACAACAAGGAGATCACCATCACCGGCGCGATGGCGGTGCTGCATAGCTATGAGCGGGCCGCCGAACTGTTTGCCGCCGGCGTGCTTGACCCGCGGGTGTTCATCACCGACCGGCTGCCCCTGGAGCAGTACGCCGCTGCGCTGGACACGTTCCAGGCCGGAAAAGGCCTAAAGACGCAAGTGATCCCCTAACCAGCGGCGATCGGGGTGAGCCGCGTGTGCCCTAGACCGGGGCTCGCCGCACGCCGCAGAACTTTGAGGCTGTGTGCCAAACTGGCAGTTGAGCTGCTCAGGTGAGCGGTCGGTGGCATGAGGGGATGGATCGACATGCGGACCGGGCCAGCGCAGCTGATGTTGATGTCTCGTGTGGCTCGCAGCTACTACCTCGACGGCCGGTCGAAGAGCGATATTGCGGCCGAGCTGAACATCAGCCGCTTCCGGGTCGCGCGCCTGCTCGAGGCAAGCCGCAAAACCGGGCTCGTTCGCATCGTGATCGAACACGAGGGATCGATCGACACCGATCTTTCGATGCTTCTGCAGTCCACCTTCGACTTGGCGCACGCCGTCGTGATCGACACTCCGGACGACGATGACGTTGCTTTGCGCGGCCATCTTGGCGAAGCGGCCGCCGATCTGCTTCAGGAACTGGTCACCGCCGACGACGTCTTGGGCCTCGCCTGGGGGCGGTCGCTGAGTGCGATCGGGACGGCGCTCACCGACTTCGTCCCATGCCCGGTGGTTCAGCTCACCGGTGCTCTGTCGCGTCCGGATGCGACCGACGTACTCGAATTGGTCCGGAGGGTGGCCCGGGTGGGTGGCGGGCCGGCCTATGTCTATTACGCCCCCCTCGTCGTCGCCGACGCCGCGACCGCACGGGCCTTGCGCCGCCAGCCGGATGTGATGCATGCGGCCGCCTTGCTGCCGGCCGTTACGTTAGCGGTGGTTGGTATCGGCGGTTGGGCTAAGGGCCTGTCAACCGTCTTCGACGCCGTTGAGCCCGAGACCCAGGAGCGCGTTAGGCGGGCCGGGGTCATTGGGGAGATATCCGGAGTGCTCATCGACAACAACGGCAGGGAAGTGATCACTCCGTTGGGCAAGCGCATCATCGGGGTCACGGGGCAGCAGCTCGCAGCCATCAAGGTCGTCCTTGGCATCGCCTACGGCGAAGGCAAGGTCGACGCCGTCCGATCCGCACTCACCGGAGGGCTGGTGACCAGCCTGGTGACCCACTCCGCACTGGCACGACTACTCGTCGAGCCCGCGCCAGGAGGGCGCCCGGCCGATCCGGCCGCAGCCGACACAGCTCGTGTGTGACGCAGAAATTCTGCCCGGAGGGACGGCCAACCGCGGCCTCGTTCGTCGCATCGGCGATACCGTGCATCGGCCACTCGGGCCGTACAGCGTTGCCGTCCACCAGCTTCTGCGGCACTTGGAGGGCTCTGGATTCACGGGCTCGCCGCGCGTGCTCGGCACGTTTGGTCAAACCGAGATCCTAAGCTACATCGACGGTAGGGCCGGGCGCATTCCGCCACCCGAGTGGGCGCTCACCGACGATGCTCTAGTCACGGTCGCGGCACTGCTGCGCAACTATCATCAGCATGCGGTCGAGTTCAAGACTGACGACGATAGCTGGCAACGCGCGGTGCCGGCCCGGTGGCGCGGATCGCTTATCACGCACAACGACACCAACCCAGCGAACATCATCTTCCGCAACGGCGCGGCCGTGGCATTGATCGACTTCGACCTTGCGGCGCCAGGCTCCATCGCATGGGAGCTGGCTGTCGCAGGCTGCTTCTGGGCGCCATTGCTGGACCCCCGCGACGTCACCGACTCGCGCCACGGCCATGGCATCCGGCGATTTCAGCTTCTGCTGGACAGCTACGGAGCCTCGTCCGAAATCCGGTGGAACGCCGCCCAGGCCGGCGCCGCGGCCAACGACTGGATCGCCGAAATCATCGAGGAGGGCAGTAAGCAGGGTCATCCCTGGTTTACCCAGACGTGGACACGTACGGCGGCCATGTACCGACGGGCGCACCGGTGGATCGAGGCACACGTCCACGAGCTGGCTGGGCATTCGAAGCCGGACGCCCAGTGATCTACCCACCCCGCATGCACTGAGGGAGCTGGAGGCCGCATGACCCTTGTGGCAGGTATCGACTCGTCCACCCAGACCTGCAAGGTCATCATCCGCGACGCGGAGTCGGGCACATTGATCCGGGAAGGTCGGTCGTCGCATCCGCCCGGCACCGAGGTCGATCCGCAGATTTGGTGGATCGCGCTGCAAGAGGCGGCGCGCGCGGCCGGCGGCCTCGACGACGTGGCCGCAATCGCGGTGGGCGGGCAGCAGCACGGGATGATCTGCCTCGATGAGGACGGGAAGGTGATCCGGCCGGCCCTGCTGTGGAACGACACTCGATCCGCTCGCGCCGCGGAGGATCTCGTCGCCGAGCTCGGTGGTCCGCAGGCTTGGGCTGATGCCGTCGGGTCAGTACCCGTGGCCTCGTTCACCGTCACCAAACTGCGGTGGCTGGCTGAAAACGAACCCGCGAATGCCGCCCGTACGGCCGCCGTTTGCCTCCCGCACGACTGGCTGACCTGGAAGTTGGCCGGAGCGACAGACGGTGGGTCGTTGGCCACCGATCGCAGCGACGCGAGCGGCACCGGATATTGGTCTCCCGCGACCGGGACGTACCGTCCCGACTTACTGAGGCTCGCGCTGGGCCACGAGCCGCGCGTACCCGTTGTGCTGGCCGCCAATCGACCGGCCGGCCACGCCACCAGCGGGGCGGTGCTGGGCGCGGGAGCCGGCGACAACGCCGCTGCCGCACTCGGCGTGGGCGCCGAGGTCGGCGACGTCGTCGTATCCATCGGCACATCCGGCGTGGTCTGCGCCGTCAGCCCGTCGCCGACCGCCGACCCGTCCGGAACCGTGGCCGGTTTCGCGTCCGCGACAGGAGCGTTCCTCCCTCTCGTCTGCACCCTCAACGCGGCGCGAGTACTGGACGCTGCCGCGGCGATGCTGCGGGTCGACCATTCCGGGCTCTCCCAGCTCGCGCTCGATGCGCCGCCGGGAGCCGAGGGTCTAGTCCTCGTGCCATATCTGGAAGGCGAACGCACGCCCAATCGGCCCGACGCCACCGGCGCGTTGCATGGACTGACGCTGGGCACCAGCAGCCCCGCGCACCTGGCCCGAGCGGCAATCGAGGGCTTACTGTGCGGGCTGGCCGACGGTCTTGACGCCTTGGAACGCCACGGCGCCCGCATCAATCGCATCATCCTGGTGGGTGGCGGCGCGCGATCCGAGGCGCTCCGGCTTATCGCCCCGTCGATACTCGGCCACCCGGTAGCCGTGCCCTCCCCCGGTGAATACGTGGCGAACGGAGCCGCGATCCAGGCGGCGTGGGTCATCAGCGATGCGCCGCACCCCCCGTCGTGGGGTACTGCCGACGAGCAGCTCTACGAAGGCGATGCCATTCCCGCCATCCGGGAGCGGTACGCGGCGGCCCGAGACCTCACCGTCCCCCAGCGACCCGGGCGGTCCCGTGACGACAGCGAGCGTTGAACGGCCTTGTGTTACCGAGGTGCCGCGCGCTCGAGCTGTCCATCGGTCGGCGGTTGGTAGAAGTTGAGCACTGCGTGTTGGCAGCCGGCGGCTTCGTAGGCGGGTAGCAGGTCCAGCGTCTCCGCCATCGCCCGCTCTTGAGCTGGGTGGAGAAAGACCTGGACGCCGCGTCTGATCGCCCCTGGATCGCGGCCGATGGCATCGCAATGGCTCGTGAGGACATGACTGATCCGGCTCCATTCGGCCGGCTCGATGCCAGTGCCGTTCCATTCGTCGGCATGGGTAGCCACAACCCGTAACGACTTCTTCGCCCCTTGCCCAGCGACGACGATCGGCGGATGCGGTTTCTGGACCGGCTTGGGGTTGCAGATGGCGTCCTCTAGGCGGAAATGCTGTCCGTCGAAGCTTGCGGTGTCCTCTGTCCAAAGGGCCTTGATCACCCGCAAGGCCTCGTCGAGTATCGCGATCCGCTCGCCAGCGCTCGGGAAGGGGATGCCGTAGCCGCGGTGCTCGGCCTCGTGCCATGCGGCTCCGAGTCCGAACTCGAGCCGGCCACCGGAGATGTGATCGACGGTGACCGCCATCTTGGCCAACACGGCTGGATTCCGGTACGTGACGCCGGTGACCAGGCACCCGACGCGCGCGCGCTTCACCACCGTGGCCATCGCGGCGAGCGTGGTCCAGGCTTCCAGCGTGTCTTTGCGGTAATCGCGGGCGACCGCATCGCCTATCGCGTCCGGCCCGTAGAAGTGGTCGTAATCCCACACCCCGTAGAACCCGAGTTCGTCGGCCAGCCGCCAGAACCGTTCCAGCTCGGCGTAGGAGCACGTCGGGGCGAGCTTGGCAGAAATCAGCATGCGCCGATCGTGCTCGGGCGCACGCCGGGCCGCAATGCGGACCGCGACCCCTGCTGCAGCCGGCCTTTGTGGCTGCCGGCCTAGGGTCGGAAGTACGTCGCGACGGCGTTCCCCCGTCGCACTGGTTTGTAGTCCGCTGGGCCTTCGGCTTCGACCACCGGCTGGACGCGGTCGACGAAGAAATCGGCCACGGCTGACGGGTTGTCCCAGACGTTGAGGCTGGTGATCATGCCGTCGCCGGCATCCCAGGCAACGGCAGCGACGAGCGCGGCGGGAGGCTCAGAGAATAGGCGGAGGCGGGTGCTCCACTGCTCCCAAACTTCGCGCGGAGCAGTCACGGTCTCGATAAACATGTTGCCTCCGTCTCAGGTGATCCGCTTTGTGAAGCCGGCCCTATCCGTGTGCTGGCGGCTCGCGTCAACGGCCGCCTACCACTGCGCGTAGTTACTGCTGCCCGAAGTCGCTATCGGAGCAGTGGCACGATGTCCTGCTGGAACTGGCGGACGAACTCGAGCGCCGCACCAATCGGCCTGCGGGCATCGTCACGGGCGACGAACTCCTCCGCTCCGGCGTCACGGTAGCGGTGAATGGCCTCGGCAACATGGGCCGCCGGGCCGAGGATGTCCTCGTCGCCGGCACCGACTCGGGACACCTCGGATGCGGAGATGATCGTGACACTCGCTCCGCAAACGCGCCGCACCTCGGTCGGCGGCCGACCGGCCGCGACACACAACTGATCGAGGATCTCCGATTTGCGGCCGAAGTCCCCGCTGGTTGCCCAGGTATGCCAGGCGTCCGCGTAGCGAGCCGCGATCGGCAGCGTGCGGCGCTCGCCGCCGCCGCCGACCAGGATGGGCAGCGCCGACTGGATCGGTGTCGGCTCGCAGTAGGCATCGATCAGCGCGTAGTAGCGGCCCTGATAGGTGGCCGCCCGGTCGCGGGTCAGCGCGTGGATGACCGCGCACGCCTCGGCCAAGCGATCCAGTCGCTCGGGCACCGTGGGCAGTCCGATGCCATAAGCGAGGTGTTCGTTGGCCTGCCAGCCTGCCCCAAGACCGAGGATCAGCCGACCGGCGCTGAGCTGGTCGAGGGCGGCCGCCATGTTCGCCACCACCGCCGGGTGACGGTATGTGTTACCGAGCACCAGGGTGCCGATCCTGATCTGCCGGGTAACCATCGCCAGCCCGGTCAAGCAGGTCCACGACTTCAGGACGGGACCGCCGGCCGCACGGTTGCCCGTCTCGTGCGGCATGAAGTGATCGGGCACGTAGATCGAGTGCCAACCGGCGGAATCAGCCGCCTCGCCGATCAATCGGATTTCAGACCACGGCCGCTGAAGATCCACACACAAGCTGAACGCCAACCCGGTCGCAGACACCGCCGCAGACTACGACCACTGATCCGACGACGTGGGCCGCTCGCCGTTGAAGGACGACCCGCCGCGCCGGGGAGGGGTCCACCGCGGGGTGGCCTGCCTGAGCGATGGACGTTATCGATTCGTTGCGGTCAGGCGATCGCGTTCCCCGCCCGATCGTCGTCCACTGGTCTTGGGTGGATATTCACCCGGCAGGGGGAGGCCATGAGTGCCCGCCGGGCTCGACGCGCGTCGCGGCGTGCTGGACCGCTGCCGTGGCTGCTTTGCGCTGCCCTCGTCGTAGTCGTTGCGTCATGCAGCAGCGGCGGCGCGCCGCGCGATTCGCCGAGCAGCCTGATTCGGCCGTCAACCGGGTCACCGTCGACAAGCGCGCCTACGGTTGCCTCGGTGCCCGCGCCGGCGAGCTGTCATCTCTGGTCCTGCCGACTGCGGCAGACAGTGACCTTGCCTGATCAGTACGCCGTGCGATTGTGGCTCGGATCGGACCAGCAGAACTATGACAGCCGGCCCGTGGTCGAGCTCCTCGATCACGGAGTCACCGTGCAGTGGTGGATCTCGCCACGCGGGGACGGGTGGAATGGGTCGTTGACGTGCATCGCCGGCCGGTCCGAGCCGAACTGCGTACTGCTCGACAGCCTCGGGATGCATGCGGGCGTCGCGGAGATTCTCCTGCTGCAAGGCGGCCGGCTCGTCCACCCGGCCGGAGCGGAGGCCGTCACCGTCGCCGGCGAGCCGCGCGCGGCCGACCTCGATGACGACGGCTTCCTCGACGTGATCGGCACCACCAACGACTATCGCCCCAACTTCGCGCAGGGGCACAACTATTGGCAGACGTTCCGGTATCGCGCGGGCCGGCTCGTCGTGACCGGCTGCGCCCCCGAGACCCGCGGAAGTGGACCGCCGGTACAGCTGCTGCATGGGGCCTGCCCCACCTAACAGTCCCGCCACGGGGTGACGAAAGGAGGCCCCGGAGCCCCATTTTGATACAGCCAAGGACCGAATCGATGAAAAGCTCCGCAGTTCTACGGATTCCAGCCGCCGGGGAGCGCTGTACAACGGAGGAATCTCCGTAGCCTGAGCGGATTTATGAACACGGCGACGCTCCTAGCGTCGAGGCCGTGAGCAAACTGTGCACAGGTTCCGTTCGACGCGCCCGGACGCAACGCCGAGCCAAGTCCGGCGCACGACCCGTTGTAGGCAAATCCCGCGAGCCAGCGGCGTCCTATCCGTCTGGACGGGGGCCGATTCGTAGTGTCCCAGTTCTTCCCGCCGCCGGTGTCCTTCATTGCGGCGTATCGCCCCGGCGGCGACCAGCGCCACACGGATGCAGCTGACCCAATCACACCGGCACCGACGCTGCCCGACGGTGCGGGCGCATCTTCGGGATCTCGTCGAGGTTGGTCTCGGCTCACGCACGGGTCAGCTCGTGTTCTCACACATGCCGATTGACATGGCTGATGTGCGTTACTCACGGCTTGAAGTAGCGGTCAGGTGGGCGGACCACTTCTCCTCGATTCGGCCGAGCCGCCAGACCAGTAGCGCAGCCAACCAGGAGGCGAGGAACAGCGCGACGATGCCGTATCCGGCGTAATCGAGGTTGATACCGGCGATCGCGGCGATCGGGCCAGAGTTGATCTTGGCTTGGTCGGCGAGCACACCGAGCAACTCGATACTGCCGATGATCAGCGCAACGGCGACCGAGATCGCGGTGATGGTGATGTTGTAGAAGACCTTGCGGACCGGTTTGGCGAACGCCCAGCTGTAGGCGGCGTTCATGAAGACGCCGTCGACGGTGTCCGCCAGGCACATGCCGGCCGCAAAGAGGATGGGCAGCACTAGGACCGCATAGAAGGGGAGGTTGAACGCCGCGGCGCCGCCGGCCAGCACGAGCAACCCCACCTCGGTTGCCGTGTCGAAGCCGAGCCCGAACAGCAGCCCGATCGGGTATATCTGCCAGGGTTTGCGCACCGATTTGGTCAGGCCGTTGAGCAATCGGTTCATCAGCCCGCGCCGGTTGAGCTGCTCCTCCAGCTGCTGTTCGTTGAAGCGGCCCGTGCGCATCTCACGGAAGACCTTCACGATGCCCAGCAGCACGGCGAGGTTGACGATGCCTAACACCCACAAGAACACGCCGGAAACCGATGCGCCGATCACGCCGGTGACCGAGTGCAGCGCGGAATTGTCGTTCTCGACCGGCGCGGCCAACGTCTTCACCCCGAGCGAGAGCAGCACCGCTAGCCCGAACACGATGGTGGAATGGCCCAGGGAGAACCAGAACCCCACGGATAGCGGCCTGCGGATCCGGGAAGGTGGTATGCCTGCGGTTTCCTTCATTGCGTTGTCGGTGAGCAGCTTGCGGGTCGTGTTGTCCACCGCGGCGATGTGGTCGGCGTCGAACGCATGCCGCAGACCGAAGGTGTAGGCGAGCAGACCGACGCTGGCGCCGAACAGCCCGCTGTTGCCGAGCTGATAGTGGTGCGGGACCACCAGGCCGAACAGCAGGGCGAAGCCGACCACGTGTAGCAGCACGATGGTGCCGAGCATGCCGCCCAGCGATGCCCGATCCCGGCCGGTGAGGCTCCGCCGGAACACCCTCAGCTGCCGGTGCAATGTCTGCTCACCCGCCGAAAAGCTCATCGCCGTCCCCTATCCGTCGGTCGCCTCGTTTCGGGCCTATGGCCCGAGCCGGTCCTTGCTGCGAGGTGTTCGCAACAAGGACCTGGTTCGGATTGCTCCGAACCGGCCCAAGTGATTCGACAGCCACGGCACCCCGAACGTCGTCAAGGTCAGTGGGCCCGGGGTGAGCGCAAACCGATGCGATTGCCGACCAATCCGCGGCCGCTTAGGCTCCGAACACACTGTGTGGCGATTTTGACGGCGAGGGTGCCGGTGACCTCCGAGCCGGAACCGGGGTCGCAGGAGGCGGCCCCGACCGACATCGACGCCCTCATGCGCGCGGTCGCAGACGGTGACCGCGACGCGTTCGCCGATCTGTATGACGCCGTCGCGTCGCGCGTCTACGGCCTGGTCCGGCGTGTGCTTCGTGATTCGGGGCTCGCGGAGGAGGTTGCCCAGGAGGCCCTGGTCGAGGTGTGGCGCACCGCGGCACGCTTCGACCCATCGCGCGGTTCAGCCGCCGGCTGGATCTTCACGATCGCGCATCGTCGGGCGGTCGATCGGGTGCGGGCCGAGCAAGCCACCGTGGACCGCGAACGACGCGCGGCGACCGCGAACGTGCCGTGCGACGACCTGATCGAGGAGGTCACAGCGCGATTGGAGCAGCAGGCAGTACGCCGCTGCCTGCGCACGCTGACCCAGTTGCAGCGGGAGTCGATCTTGCTCGCATATTACGGCGGCCTCACCTACCGCGAGGTCGCCGACCGGTTGGGCACTCCCCTGCCCACCGTCAAGACGCGAATGCGGGACGGGCTGATCCGGCTCCGCGACTGTCTGCGGGTGAGCTGGGGATGAGCGACATCCACACTCTCGCTGGCGCATATGCGCTCAACGCGATCGACGACATGGACCGGGCCCGATTCGACCGTCATCTCGCCGAGTGCCCCGCGTGCGCGGCCGAGGTGGCTGAGCTGACGGAGACGGTGGCCGCGCTCGCCGAGGCGACCGCGGAGACGCCGCCGGTCGGGCTGCGCTCGGCGGTACTCGACCGAATCGACCGCACGCCACAACTCCGGCCCGAAACCCGCCGCACGTCCGGCCGCCGGCCGCTGCCCCGGCGCCGCTGGCTCGCGGCCGCTGCCGCTGTAGTCGCCCTCGGCGGCGCTGGCGCCGTTGGCTACGTGATCGCCGATCAGTCGAGACCGGACGCCGGCACGCGAGCCGATACCGAAGCGCGGAGGATAGCCGCCGTTGTCGGTGCTCCCGACGCCCGGATGCGAACCACGGCGACAGACGGTGGGCGGGTGAGCGTGGTCGAGTCCCCGTCGCTGGACGAGGCGGTCGCGGTGCTCACCGACCTGCCCGCACCTGGAACGGGCCACGCCTATCAGCTGTGGGTCATCCGCGATCGCACCCCGCAAAGTGTCGGCGTCCTCGCCACCGGACGCACCGATGCCACGGAGCTTGTCTCCGGAGTGCGCGGTGCGCAGGCGTTCGGCGTCAGCCGCGAACCTAGCGGCGGATCCACTACGCCGACCCTGCCTCTGGTGGCCCAGCTCCCACTGGGCTGACCGGTCACCCAAGGGCCATGACGGCGCGGCCGGCGAGACCGAGCCCGACGCAAAGCACCAGCGCGGCCGAACCGGCGGGAATCAGCCCGGCGAGCCGGGTCAGCGACCGGTGCGGCCGTGCCGTCCAGCGGTCGCGAAGCCGGATCAGGAGCAGGCCCGCAGCTGTGAGCGTGCCGGCCATCCCGACGCCGTACGCGGCCACGAGCAACACCCCGAACGCGGTGTGGCCGAGCCCGATCGCGCCGAGGAGCACGACGAGCGCGGATGGGCTCGGTACCAGCCCACCGGCCACACCCATCCCAACCAGGCCGAGCCGCCGACCCGGACCCGTCTCGTGCGGATGGTGATGATCACGGTGCGTGTGGTGATGCTGATCGTGGCCATGCTGATGATCGTGGGCGTGGTCATGGGCAGGCGCCCGGCGGCGGAGGGCGGTCAGGAGCATGGCGACACCGAGGGCGGCGACGAGGACGCCGCTCGCGACGCCGAGCCAGCTCAGGACCACCTCGCCGGCGAGGCCGGCGGCCGTGGTGAGCAGCAGGCCGAGGACCAGGACACCGCCGGTGTGGGTGAAGGTCACGACCGCGCCGACGACAAGGGCGTCACGAGGGCGGCCGTGCCGGCCGGCGAGGTAGGCCGCCATTACGGTCTTGCCGTGTCCTGGGAGCGCGGCGTGCCCGGCGCCGAGCGCGAGCGCCAGAGCCACCGCGAGCACGCCGACCAGCGGGGTGAGGCGGTCGCCGACGAGCCGTTCCAGGGTCCGGTCAGCGCTCGCGATCCAGCGGCTGACCGGATCTCCGCGTTGCAGGTGGGTCTTCGGGCCGAGGGCCGCAGGTCCGTCGCCTGGATCGACCCGCAGCCGAGCAGAACGTTGATCGAGCGGCGAGCCGAGCAGGTCGGTTGGGTAAGCGCGCAACTCGTCCGTTACTGAGCGGGCCGGGATCGGCGGGTCCACCGGGTGTACCCCGTGCCCGGTCGCGGTCAGTTCTCGCCAGCCGATTCGATCGGCCCGATAACCGTTGGTCACGTCCACCGTGGATGCGGCGGCCAGATCGGCATCGGCGCTCAAGGCGCAGGTCACCCGTGTCGTGTGCAACCCGGCGCTGCCCGGCCGGTACTCGAAGCCGGTTGGCCGCACCGTCCACACGAGACGGCGCCCGTTGAGCCGCACGGTGAGGTCGCGCGCAAGCTGTTGGCAGATCCGCGCGTTGTAGCGGGTCGAGCCCTCGACAGCGACAGCCGCACGTTCCTGAAGTGTCGGCAACTCGGCCAAGTCGATGACCGCGGCCACGTCGACGCGATTCGGATATAGGTTCAGCGCCAGCGCCTGGTTCACCGAGAGGTTGCCGAGCGGGTGCGCCGACGCGGACTGGGCCGGTAGCGCCAACACAGCGACGCCGACGCCCAGCGCCGCGAGCCCCAGCCACAGCCGCCGGCTCATCGCACACCGAGTCGGGACAGCGCTGCCTGGGCGAGCGGCGCGTACCGCGGCGAGAAGTGCGGGTTCAGGGCGAGCGCCGCGCGCAGGTCCCGGCGGGCGTCGCCCTTCTTGCCGAGCGACAGTTCGATCATCCCGAGGTGGAACAGGTAACCGGCGTTGCGCGCGCCGAGGGTGCTCGCCCGCCGGGCGTAGGGCAGCGCGTGCGTGTTGGAGCCCGACTCGTGCAGGGCCCAGCCGAGCACGTCGGCGACATCGGCGAAGTGGCGTCGGGACCACTCACGCCGAGCCGCTCGCACCGCGTCCGCCGGCCGATCCTGGGCGAGGGCCAGCTGCGCGGCGCCGAGGTTGTCCGTACCTCCGTTGGCCGTGAAGAGTCGCAGCGCCGCGGCGGCCAACCCGAGTTGCTCGTCGGCGCGCGCCGGCTGACCGACGGCGCGCAGTAGGTCGGCGTAATCAATCAGGTACGTCGGTGCGGGATAGCGCGCGGTGAGGTCCGCGTACCCGGCGAGCGCTTCACCCAGCCGCCCCAGAGCGGCGGCGAGCTTCGCCTGTCCGGCAAGTAGCGGCAGGTACGAGGGGTCGGCCGCACGGCCGGCGGCGTACTCGGTCGACGCCGCATCCAGCCGGCCCGTCTGCCACGCGAGCTCGCCAAGTTGATACCGGCAGAACGCGATGTCCGCCGGATCCACCGCGGCGGAAAGCGCGCGGCGCATCAGCGACTCGGACTCCGCCAGACGGCCGTGCTGCTCGAGGTCGTACGAGGCGCGGGCGTAGGCGGCGAGCCCCGGCCTGAGGTCGAGCATTCGTTGCGCTGCGGACGTGGCCGCGGCGGCGTTGCCGAGCTGGGTCTGCGCATCGGCGAGCACACCGTAGGCGTCCGCGGAATAGGCGTCGATCCGTAGCGCACGCTGGGCGAGGTCGCGTGCCGCGGCAAAGTCGTGCCTGGCATTGGCAAGCGCGCCCAGCCCGATGAGCGCCGTTGCGTTGCCGTCCGGATGGATGGTGAGCGAGCGGCGCAATGCGCCCTCGGCCTTCGGGTAGTAACTCGGGTCCGCACTCACGCGCGCCCGTTCGAGGTAGGCCCCGCCGAGCGCGGCCCAGGTGTCATAGTCGCCGGGGACGTCACGCAGCCGCTGCTGCGCCCGCGCGATGCTGTCGCCCAGCCAATCAACCGGAGTAACCGCCGCCGGAGTGGCGGCGATGACGCGATCGGAGCCGTGCCGCAGACCGATCACGCTGCCTCCGCCGACGAGCAGCACCGCGAGCCCGACGATGACGATCCGGTAACGCACCATGGTGAACTCCTCGCCTGGCCCCAGGGAGCCGCCGGCGCGCGGCCGGCGTCCCCCGGGGTTTGTGGACGGTTAGCGGTCCGACGGGTCCGCGCCGGGCATCGCCGACTGGCCGGGTGCCGATGGCGGCGTCACCGTCGCCGGCACCGGGCGTCGACGGCGCAGCAACAACCAGGTGCCGATCAGCAGCAGGGCCGCCGCGGCCGCGCCGGCCACCGCGCCGGCGACCGTGGTGCCGACGTTGTTGCTGGTGACCTGACGGGTAACCGCCGCCGGGACTGTGCCCTGTGCCTTCTCGTCCGACATGGCTGACGTCGATGGGGCCGGGGTCGCGGCCGCGGCCTGGGCTCGGGCCGGCCCGATAGCGCCCGCCTGCGCGGCCGCGCCGGTGCCGCCGCCCTTGTTGACCGCGCCCACATTGGGCAGCGCGAGGTACGGGAACGACGAGGCGAAGGGGTTGTCGTTGGCGTTCACCGCATCGCCCTTGGCCAGTGCGTCGACCAGTTTGCCGGTCTGGGCTGCACCCTCGAGTGCCTGCAGTTCGATGTCCACCACATCGTCGGTCAGCCGGCGCCCGTTCGGGAACCCCTGCAGATCGCCTGCGAGAACGCCGAGCCGGTTGGGATTCGCGGCTGGCTTCACCGAGAGGTTCAGCCGCAGCATCTCCGACGGGCGGAACCGGCTGGAGATCACGTCGGCGTTGTTCAACTGCGAGTTGAGGTCGGCCTTGATCGGCCCGCCCGCCTTGGTGGTGATGCCGGTGAGGAAGATCTCGGCGAGATCGTTGCGCGGCGTGGCTGGTGCCTTGACGCCGTAGATGGCCTGGATCAGCTGCGGTACTTCAGGATTCTTGACCCGAGCGACGACCGGCGCTATCGAGGCATCCTTGTCCGGCGGGAGCGCATTGAACGCGTCCTTCAGGTTTGCCGGTACCACTACCTCGTTGACCAGTGGGTTGCCCAGGCGGGAGACCTGAACCCGGTCCACGCCCGGTCCGCTGCTGGTGCTTCCGGTGATCCGCACGCGCGGCCGCTCGGTGGTCGACCAGACGCCGATGACCGGGTTGCGGGTCGCGTCTCCATTCAGCGCCACGTCTTGGAACGGGACTTGCAGCGCGATCGTGTTGACGTTGTACCCGGCGAGCGTGTCCTGTCCGGTCTCACTGAGGTTTCCGCCGTAGAGCAGGTCGAACACGCGCAGGTCGAGGAAGAACGGGTCGTCGGCCTGGCCGGCGAAGATCTTCCAGCCGCCGGGCAGCGTGGTAACCGCCTGGTCGCGCAGCTGCTTGTAGTCCGGCATGGATGCGGGCCCGACCCTCGACGGCGCGACCGGCGCGTTGCTCGCGCGGGTCCGGAACGGGCCGCCGCCGAACGACGCCTCCAGTGTGTAGGTCTGGCGGAACAGCAGGTTGGGGTCGTCGAGCGAGGTGACCGGCCCGTTGTTGTAGAGGAACGTGTTGCCGCCCCGCTTGTCGACGTTGTGGAACGTCCAGCGGAACACGGCGTCGGGCTGCGCGTCCCCGTTGCTGTCGACCTTGACGTTGTAGGTGGCGTCCGTCGCGAACGGGTAGAAGTTCGGTCCACCATTCGGCTCTTCGAACGGGATGAAGTTCGCGATGAACGTGACATAGCCCGGGCGCTCCGGGCTGACGAACGCGTACACATCGGTGTTGTCGACCGCGGGGTCGGCTGCGATCAGTGGTGCTTCACGATGACTGGATGCCTCTGCGCCGCTCGGTCCGAGTGCTGCGACCGCGCCAGCGCACGCGACGCTGAACGCCGCGACGGCCGCGCCGACGCGGCGGCCTGTCATTCTGGACATGCTTCCTCCTAGGTCGGGATGTGTGTGTACTGAGGGAATTCGGCCCATCGCCCGGCGGAGGTTGCCGCCTGTCGAATTCGTCTCACTAGGCAATCCACCCAGCGCCCCGGCTTCGAACTACATCTCTGATCCGCCCGGAAGGGCCGCCAGATGGCCCCGCGGTCCCGGTAGCGTGTTTCCCGATGCGATCGGTCGGGCTCAGTCACTCACAAAGAGGCGGACCACTTGGTGGAGCAGGACAATCTCGGCAGCTTCGGTCGATGGCTGGGCCTGGAGGTCATGGAGGCGACCGGTGATCGCGTCGTGCTGGCGTGGGACGTACGCCCGGAGCTATGGCAGCCATACGAGATCGTGCACGGCGGTGTCCACTGCGCCGTCGTCGAGAGCGCCGCGAGCCTCGCCGCTGCCCTGTGGCTGGGTGACCGAGGCAAGGTCGTGGGCGTGAGCAACCACACGGACTTCCTACGCGCAGTGCACGACGGTCACTTGCGGGCCACTGCGACGCCAATCCACCGCGGACGACTTCAGCAACTGTGGCTGGTCGACATCGTCGACGCGCAGGACCGGCCAGTGGCACGTGGGCAGGTTCGGCTGCAGAACCTGACCAACGATCGGTTGCCCTAGTTCCCGCGAGGGAACCGATTATCGCTCGGGGGTCACCGTCGGCTCGAGCCGGAGGTGGGCAGCGATACCGCGATGCTGGTGAGTATTCGGGCCGGCCCGAAAGCCGATCTAATGCGCTTGTCGCGGCGCGCTGCGGTCGAGGCGTCAAGGACCGGCGTTCCGCTAATTCAGCACCTCCGATGTGGATCCGGCTTGTCCTTGTCCGTGGATCGCCGGGGTAGTGCATTCTCTTCAGTTATGACCATGCTCGGCAGCTGCCGTGTCTGATTCCCGGGGCCGTCGGCGGCCGCGCACGTTCCTGATCGGCTGGGTGGTCCTGGGTGCGGCCTGTCTCGCGGTCCTCATCATCTGGATGTTGCCGAGTCTGTTGACTCGGCATCCGCATATTGAGGCAGCCAACGATCGGCATGCGGCGATTAACGGCACTCGGGCTGTGCTCGTGGCCGCTCTAATTGCGGTTGGCGCTGTGGGCAGCCTGGCGTACGCCGCCCGGACCTATCGACTCAGCACGAGGACTCTCGGGATTAGTCAGCAGACCTACGCGCTCACCCAACGGGGCCAATTCACGGATCGGTACACGAACGCAGTCGCGCAGCTTGGCGACAAGGACAGTCTCGAGGTGCGGCTCGGCGGCATCTATGCACTCGAGCGACTCATGGCGGACGGCGCCCGGGATCAGCCGACGATTCTGGAGATCCTGGCCGGCTGGATACGAGAACGCACAACCTCGTTGACACCAGTGCCGCAACGGGTCTCAACCGATGTGCAAGCGGCCCTCACCGTGATCGGTCGGCGGACGCCTTTCGATGCGGAGCGTCCAATCGACCTGCGACGGACAATACTTCCAAAGGCAGACCTGTCCGCCGCCCACCTTGAAAACGCGATTCTTCTCTACGCGCACCTCGAGCGCGCCTTCCTCCGCCGCGTACGCCTTGCGGGCGCTTTCCTCGGCCGGGCGCACCTCGAGGGCGCTGATCTTGGTCAGGCGCACCTCGAAGGCACCTTCTTCGACGAGGCCCAGCTACAAGGCGCGGACCTCTCCGGGGCCAACCTTCAAAACGCCCGGTTCTACTGGGCGCACCTCGAAGGCGCGGACCTCGGCGACGCGGACCTCGACGGCGCGTTCCTCGATGGGGCACATCTCGAGGGAGCCAATCTCAAGGGAGCCGACCTGCGCTCGGTCAAGGGATTGACGCAATCTCAAATCGATAGCGCAATCGTCAGTGAACGAACGAAGTTGCCCGAAGGTCTCAACGGCCCCGGAGAGCCCTCCCGGTCCATTTCATAAGTGCGGCGCCCACCACTCCAGCGTGCAGTCCGGTCCGACAGCTGCGACTAGTGAGATTACCCAGTGCGAGATCTGGGTATACCGACGGCACCGCCGTC
>Ga0207678_10001728_pt1 | contig 20004 bp, 16 predicted proteins | sample KBSC63metaG_FD_184319 | JGI IMG/M metagenome (GOLD analysis project Ga0207678, IMG submission 184319) | Corn rhizosphere microbial communities from Kellogg Biological Station, Michigan, USA - KBS C6-3 metaG (SPAdes) (version 2) | ecosystem: Host-associated > Plants > Roots > Rhizosphere > Soil ...
CACGCGCGCGGCGGCAGCTATACCAGAACCCCAATATCGGCAACGGCTTAATCGCAATGTCGATTGCCATGGGAATCATCGCTCTATCCCTTAGCTATCGCCAGCGCCTGCACCACACGATCGGCAATATGACGCTGCTGGTGTCCTCTCAATCGGGCGGCGAAGGCGGGCTGTTCCTGGCGGGGCCATTGAAAGGCGCTCAGTCGCAAGGGAGGACATGCTCCTTCAGTCAATGGCGGCTGTGCAAATCACCTGATATCCGCGCGGGATGCGACGTAGCTGAACCGGGCATTGGGAAGGGTCGAACTTAGATGCGGGCAATTTGCTGGGGACGTTGAGAACTTTGAAAGATAAGCTTTTCGCATACGAGACCGTAATCCAATCCAGCAACGCACAGGAGACTGAACACGATTAACCGGCTTCTAATGTTCTTAGCGGTTTTCGTGATCGGCGCGTTTTTCGCGCTCGCCGCGCTCAGCTTCTATGTCTTTTGGTTCGTTCCAGACTAGGCTTGTGCTGCTTCCGAGTCGTCCCGAGCTTGCCTAGCGCCAGGCCGAAGCCATGCAGCCAGTGCGCGATCCAGCCCTGAGTGGGCATCCGAAAAGGCGCAACGCAAACCAAATAGACTAGTTATCCGTACGAGCACGGATAACTAGTGGTAAATCCCGATGACCTTTTTATCCCCCGTCCCGCGTAGGCCGTCTCGCTTACCCAGCATCATCACCATGGACTTATCATCGCTTGTGGCCGGCCTTTTGGTCGTAGCGGCGTTGGTGACCCTGCTGTCCGTCACGTAAGGCTAGTCGGAGGTGCGACACCGGCGGATGCTTGATGCCCCACTGGCCGACGCGCGCGCTTTCCTCAACCAAACACCCGCCTTGCACACTAAAACCCTAGCGCCGTGGACACTGAGCTCTTTCTCTATATTGACTTGCGTCTTCACGGCCATTCCGCGGCTGGACCCCACCCGTCAACCCAGCATGACCGCGAATGCACATCGACCGCGCTGCTAAAAAATCGACTCGCTCTTTGGCCCGCTTGTTATTCGTACCGCGTCTCTCGCATCATTCGCCTCGGCCGACTGAATTTTTAAGGTTAACGCAAGCGATATGCCAATTCCGAAAGACATTGCCGCCGACTTTTTAACATGCTTTAAATGAGCATTAAGAGCATTATTGTGTATGTTTAAAATTAGTGCTTGGCCAAATGTCCGCGACACAGCTTCCTGTCGAGGCAATCCTACATACATCCGGCCCGTTTCGCCTCGTACGTCATAAGCCACGAATTGTTGATTCGGTGCTGGTCGCAGAAGCGGCTGCAGCGCTGGATCCGTTGATTGTCTTCGTGACGGCTATTCTTGGCAAATTTCTCTACCTGGATCTGTTTCTCACTTCGGCACAGCCGACGCATCCATTCATCGGAATTGCATTCATTGCCTCCGTTATGACGTATGCCGTATTTCGCAAAGCCGGTATGCATGAGCTGACGAGTTTCTCAGGCAATTACTGGCGCATTGGACCCCTCCTCGCGCTCACCTTTGGCATTGTCATCTGTCTCCTCTTCGTTCTCGATGTACCGCAAACCAATTTGCGCGGATGGTTTATCTTTTGGTTCGCAGCAAGTTTTGTACTGTTGCTTGCGTATCGCGCTACGGTCGGTCTGTACATTAGAGTACTGGTAGCCGAACGACGTTTGGTGCAGCGGGTTGCCGTCGTTGGCTCTGGCGAATTAGCGGCGCGCGTGGTGACTGCGCTGATGCGCGACCCTAATATTGTGCTCATGGGCGTTTACGAAGAATTTCCTGAGAGGCCCAGCATTGGAATAGAGGATCTCATTGCCTGCGCTCGAGCTGACCAATGCGACCGCGTTGTCATCGCGCTTCCATTGAGTGCCAAAGAGCGTTTGGAGGTTTTGTTGTCTAAGCTGGCAATGTTACCGGTTGAGGTGCAGCTTTGCCCCGATGCCAGCACCCTTCCCTGCCCAATGTTTGGATGCTCACCGGTTGGAAACCTGCTGGGGCTCGATGTTCAGCGCGCCCCATTGAATGCACGGGGCGTTCTCGTCAAGGCACTGATGGACTACGTAATCGCATCAATTGCGCTCGTCGCATTTTCTCCGCTGATGCTACTGATCGCAATTGCCATTAAGGTCGATACCCGCGGCCCGGTCTTCTTCGTACAATCGCGCCACGGCTACAATCAGCGAATAATCCGATTCATCAAATTCAGAACGATGAGGGTATTGGAAGACGGCCACACGGTCGTACAGGCATATCGCCACGACGCGCGCGTCACGCGTGTCGGCCGCTTTCTGCGGAGATCCAGCCTCGATGAGTTGCCACAGCTGATTAACGTCATACGCGGCGAACTTTCACTTGTCGGTCCGCGGGCTCATCCGCTCACGCTGAACGATACCTACGGCACACTCATCGAGAACTACGGAACTCGGCACAAAATCAAGCCGGGAATCACGGGATGGGCGCAAGTGATGGGCTTTCGCGGGGAGACACGTGACCCAGAACTTATGCGTGAACGTATCCGACATGATCTCTGGTACATCGACAACTGGTCACCTTTGCTCGACTTGCGCATCCTGCTTAAGACCCTAAAAGTGCCGTTCGATCCGCATGTCTATTAGTCCCCACCGAGTTGTTGCTAAAGCCGCTGCGAGCGGAGGCTGCGCTCGAATGACGAGACTTCGCACGGATTGTCACAAGCTTTCGATTTACCAGAGTGAGCGTGTGCGACAGGCGCGGGGCTGGGTGCAGGCGCAAGTTATTATACGTTGAGTAAGCGTCGTATTTATTTGTTTTAGAATTATCAGCGTAAATGTACTCACAATCCTCGAACGAGGATCCTCCGGCAATGAACGGCGCCAATAAAGGATTCGTATTCTTCCAGCGTGCTGAGTAGCGTGCAGCCGGAATATCGAATTCCACTCGGCTGTATTGCCGAACCTATTTCTTTGCATTTAGCTCCTTCATGGCGAGACTTTTCTGACGTAATATTTTCAAGATATTTAAAAAAATCTCTCTTAACTCGGGAACAATGAATAATCCGAATACTCCAATACTCAAGGCAAGGGCGCTTGCGAACGCCAAAATTGCGACCGGTGGCCATCCGGGAATCACAAATCCAAATACAAGGCCAACTATCGTGCCGACCAGGGCAGGAACAGCGGGCAAAAGACCTCGCATGGGCAAATGGGCTAATCTGAAAAGCACAAGCGCATCTACGAACGCACGCAATGTCCAAGCTACCGCCGCACCGGTCAATCCTAACTGATGTATGAGGAACCACAGAGCGCCGATATAGGGTAGGATTTCTGCGACGTGCAATTTAGCAAGTTGATCTGGGCGCTTCTGGCCCAGAAGCAACATTTCAGGAATGAAAGCCAAACCATTGAACCATGCGCCAATGAATAAGACAGAGGCTACCGGTGCGGCATCAATGGCAAAATTCTTGCCCATCCAAAAATCGAAAAACGGGTGTACGACAACGAGACCTGGAGCAAAAAGCATCGCCGACAGATACGCAATTGCAACTGAGCTCTTTACAGCTAAGGCAGAAGCCTCTTCTCGATCAAATCGTGAGAATCTAGGAAAGACTGTTCGTCCTAATGCAGCGTTAAATATTTGCAAACGCATAGCGGCAGTCATCGGTACCGCAAAGCGCGCGACGAAAGACGGACCCATCATGTTGGCAATGACGAACTGACCAATGGACCCCATGAGGGGGCTTATAATATTTGTTAGCGCAACCCAAATTCCAAATTGGAAAAGACTTTTTGCGCGGCGCAAGTCGAATAGCGTAAAACGGTGCAATTGTTCGCTGACAACCACAAACATCAATGTTGCAATCGCGGTCAGGGCTCGAACGGCAAGAATGGCCGGAATTACAGTGGTGAGGCTGGGGCTGATAAAAAGCGCGGTCAGAAGGGGAAGGATTTGGCCGAGCATGTTCGACAATATTTGTATTACATTGGAAGCAAGAAAGCGTTCGCGGGATTCTAAGGCGCCGATACTAATTCCCGAAGCCATTGAAAGAGGTAAAATAGGTGCTATCCAAGGCATAGCGCCTTGGATCTCAGCACGCAGAGTGTCGGAAAGCCCGTGTGTCGTAAATAAGATATATCCGCCAGCGAAATAAATGATCATGCCGCCTAGAGAGCCAAGAAATACGTTGCTCCAGAGAGAAGTCACAAAAACACTTCCCCTCTCGTTTGCAGAGGCATCATGCATTTTGGCCAGGGCCTGAGTTGAGGCCTGACATAACCCAAAATCGAGAAAGCCGAGATAGCCCAACATGATAAAAACAAGTGAAAGGATGCCGTATCGCTCTTCCCCGATCGTAGAGATGTAGATGGGAATGGTGAGGAGGGCGATGCCAATGCCAATCAGAGCTCCAGCGACGTTGATAACAAATTTAACTTTGACCCCCTGCATTTTTTTACCTCTTGAGAATTGCGTCATCGGTCCGTTCCGGCAAAATGCTGCCGCAAGGAGTTGGCCGTGCTCATGTAGGATGCACGGGACGCTGCGCGCCGCAATGTGAGAGCCAAGTCGTTCGCCTAGGGCGCGCGACGAGAGGAAGGGCGACGAGGTGCGCTTCGCTACCCACGACGGCTTGAGGTCCTGGAAGTGCGCGGCCCCGTGGCGCTCCCCTGGGCAATCAAAGCAGCGACCAGTTCCGAGACGCAATCGCCCAGGCGACGATGACGGCATTCGCGGTCATGTGTGCGCCAATGGGTTCCGCCAGCCGCCCGGAGCGGTACATGAGGAGCGCGAAGACAGCACCGGTCAGTGCGCCCTCAATCCAGCGTTGGTGCATGAGCCCGAACAGCAGCGACGATAGGATGAATGCCAGCCACGAGAATTGGGAGAAACTGACCGTCTCGAAACGCCGGGAGATCAACCAGCGATAAAGCAGGCCCCGGAAGGCGAGTTCCTCCGCGATGGGTACCATGACGATTGAGCCGATCGCGCGGATCGTCAGCCACACCGCCGCCAGCCAGACCGGCTGCGCCACTATCCAATCGCCGATCCCGCTATTCTGTCCGGTGGCCGGCCCGGTCACGACCCAAAGGGCGCCGACGACGCCGCCACAAGCGAGCGCAACAGGCTCGACCTTGGCCATGAGACCAAGGTAAACGTCGCGGAATAGCCAAAGACAGACGCCGATAAAGGCGACCTTGAGTCCATAGAGCCAAGCGTCGTAAGGGGCAGATGCGGCCACTATTATATTTGCCGCCATCAGACTCATGAACGGCGCCAGAAACGCCAGGATCAGGCGGTCGTTAGGCGACCAATAGTCGGTGATATTTTCCCTGTTCGTGCCGAACACAGCGAGCCGCGGCGCCGTCGCCATGATGCCGATCGCGACGAACAGAAAGGCGATCCATCCCGCTTGCGAATGGAATCCGCTGATTGCGACCTCAGGCGACACATGCGCCCCAAGGCTAACGAGGGCCGCGATGCGCGCCGAGTTGAGCAACCAGATCGCGCCGACTCCGATCGGTATCAGAGCGAGCGCATTGGGGAACAACAGCGAGCGTCGAAAGACCCAAAGAAACAAACTCAAAAACGCAGTTACGAGCCCCATTCCCTCGTAACCCGAACATGATTTATCGATGTAGGCGGTGAAGTCACCGACACCAAGCGACAGCTTGTCGTAATCGACCCGCGCGTCCGACTCGTAGAGCGAAAGCAGACGGTACGATACTCGTAGCGTGACGTTGGCTAATCCTCCCCATCCGCTCTGCGTAAGCACCCCCGCAAGTGTCGCAATCAGCCCGGCAGCGACCGCCATCGCGATCTGCAGTCGATGATGGCTGAGGAGTTGGCGCCAGAAGCTGAAAGGGGCGACAAGCAATATAAGCGATAACCCTGTCGCTGCGAGCAGCACAAGGTAGGCGCTGTACAGTCCCCACGGTGGTTGATCGACGGCAGAGGTGTAGCGGGAAAATTCAACGGTGGCGATCGCCAGACCGACAAACAGCGCGATGTTCGCGACGAGGAGTAGGTGCCAGCCACCGGGACGGACCTGTGCCAGCCAACTCTCGACGATCACATGTCGTTTGGGCCAACTTATAATGACGAAGGCTAACGCGGACGTGATGCAAAGCAGGGCAAGCTGACGAACAAAATATTGAAGATATAAAAGCTTCTGCAAAATCCGACTTTGCCAGTCGGGGTCAAAAAGCAGGGATATGATCAGTATTTCGCCGACCGCGAACACAGCGGCCAGCAGCAGCCTGATCAACGCCGTAGGGTCAGACTGTTGGCCCCTTACCGTTTCGCTCAGATTCATGGTGGGGCTAGTGCAGCTAAGCTGCTTGGAAATCTAAAAAAGAACCTTCTCTGCTCCGCGTTGGATCGCAAGGCTTATTTTTTGAAATGATAATTGTAGGCGACAAACCCAACGCTGACCAAAAGAGCTACGGCTGACATGCCGGCTGGCCCGTCGATCTCCGGAGCGCAAATAGAATATGCATTAGCTTGTGCTGCAGCGCCCAAACAGGCCGCCAATGTTGTAGCTATTCTTAGCAACATTCCAGCCTCCTTCATTCTTGTTCTTATTTGAGCGCATCTTGTATCAACAATTCAACTCAGGTGCAACTTACAAAAGCATCTTTTTGGTTAACGCCCCATTGTAGCTGCCGCGTGTTGGCAGAAAGCCTGGACAGTCTGAAATGTTGAAAGTTTCCTACGCTGAGGGGAGAGAAGGGATGGAAAAGCAAATAAACTAAGCATAGGAAAGTCCATTTGGTTAATCTTTTCAAATTGCGCAATACTACTGCTAAAATGAATTTCGGGTCCGTAAAAAGGAAACCGACACGTGCGGATCTTCAGTATCTGTTGCGTTCGAGATGAGCACGATGTCGTCATCGAAACCTTGACATCCGCCGCGGCTTGGAGCGAACGCATATTCGTTCTTGATAATGGGAGTACGGACGGAACTTGGGAGCGCTTGCAGGAGTTGGCTTCGCGCACCCAGAAGGTCGTTCTTCTGCCCCGCGAATTCGGTCCTTTTTCAGAGGAGTTAAGAGGAAACGTTTTCGAAGATCATAAGCATCTGGCGCAATATGGAGATTGGTGGTGCCGTTTAGATGCTGATGAAATCTATATAGACGATCCCTTAGAATTTCTCGCAAGAACACCTCGAACCGTTGGATTTGTACGGTCTGCGACATTCAACTATTATTTTACTGATGAAGACCTCAAGGAATACCATCGGGATCCGGAACTCTGGTTAGCCAGACCCATTCAGGACCGTCTGCGCTATTACCAGAACAATTGGAGTGAGGGGCGCTTTGTTAGGCACAAGCCTAATCTGAGATGGAAAGGCAATATATGGCCTACCAATCGTGGCCTGACATGCCAGCGGCGGATCCGATTAAAGCACTTTCAGTATCGCTCGCCGGAACAGATCGATCGTCGGCTCAGGAACAGGCAGAAACGGCTGGACATTTTCCCGCACGAGGCGGGCAAAACGCTGGCTATTCCTGCGATCAATTCACCGAATTGGGCGAGCGCTTGGATGAAATCGGCTCGCTTCGAAGAGGCATCCTGGGCGGACCGTGTTCACAACGCCGGGGAGTGCGATTTCGATTCCAGGAATGGGTTCTTTCGCTTGCGGGAGAGCCTAATGCCGCCGCTGCCTTCGCCTTTGTTTGATTTAGCAAGAGCCGCCCTCCAAGAAACGCGCGTCGGCAGTGCCATGTTGAGCCCGATCGTCGCTTGGCGCCATCGCCGCCGTGGGGCGGGTGGAACCCGCGATCCCAAGGGACCAAAGTGAGCGGGACGCAATTTTACACCATTAGAGAGCGATTGAAATGGATACCCTGAATCTGTGTCGCTCCAAAAAGTCCGATCATGCGCCTGTATCGAAACCGACCAAAGCCAGCTTATGATATAATTTTCTTTCTTACGCGCCTTAGGTACCAGATTTAGGAGTAAAGGCTCGTGAACGTGTTTGCGGTGTTTCGTGCTCTTTGGAGGCACAGGGCGCTTACTGTCATAACAGTTGGCACTTGCCTCGCGATCGCGGCTGCTGTGATTCAGTTCGCGACCCCGATATATCGGGCCACGGCTCTTGTCATCGCCAGCACCGACCTTGTCGCAAGCGGTGGGTCGACCCAGGAAGCGCGCGAAGAGTTTCTTAACTCACAGGCTGAGTTCATCACGACCGAAGACGTAATCAAAGCAGCGATTCGGTCCATTGGTCCCGATACACTGCTAGCTTCCGAGAGTGAAACTCGCACTCTTGATTGGTTGCCGCTGAGGATGCAACGACTAGCGGAGCACGTACGCACTCTTGATTGGTTGCCGCCCAGGCTGCAGCGAATAGTGGACCAAATGCGCTCTCGGTTCCTGATTAGCAACGGTTCAACTGACCAGGGCGATCGCGTCATCTCCAAGGCCGAATCCGAACAGGAGGCGTATCGTCTTGCATTCAATTCGCTTCAGGTTGCCATAAAGCCAAGAACATCCGTTATCTCGGTGACAGTGCGACACAGCAATCCAGAGACTGCGGCGCGTTTCGCGAACGATATCGTCGATCAGTATTTGCACAAGCAAATGCTAATTTACAATCAGCCAGCGTCCCTGCGGTTCTTAAACGAAGAGACCGCCAGATATGAGAATGAATTGCAACGAGCGGCCGCCGCATTCGACGCGTTCGCAAAGGAGAATGGCATCTACGAAATCGACGAACAAAAACGCCTTGCTCTATCACGCCGCAGCACTGCGGATGCGTCCGCGGAGGAAACGCGCGCGAAGATTGTGCAGAAGGAGGCGGAGATCAATTCGATGGTCCACAATCTGACCAAGCTGAAGTCTGTTGCGTTCAGTCGTTCGATGTCATCGCTCATCGGCGAGATCGGAAAGTCCGCTCTGCCAAATTCATCACCTGAAAAGGTTGCCCCACCTAGCGATTTATCGAAAGATCCCCCGCTTCTGGTGATCAAAGTTTATCAGGAAGAAATGCAGAACCTCGTCAGCGCGGTTGCCGCGCTGAACGGACTAAGGGCTCGTTTGATTCCGGAGGAGGAGGAACGCAGCAAGATCGATGAGAGCCTGCGTAAGCTATCCCAGCTGGCCGGACAGTTTACTGCTTTGTCTATTAACCTCGAAATGGCAAGGCGGAACACAGTTTTGTTTTCACAGAAAAGCACCGAACAGCAGCTTTCAGCAGACACAGAGAAGCAAAGGATCGCTCGGGTGAGAATTATGCAGGACGCGACGATACCCTTCGAGCCGTCGTTCCCGCGTCCTGCTGTGGTCAGCGTCGCCGGTCTTGTGATCGGACTAGTGGCAGCCATCGTGTTTGCATTGGCGCTCGAATCCACAGCTCGAGCACAGCCCGCCCGCTCATCAACCGAAGCCCCGCCGTTGCCCGAAATTGGAACGGCACAAAATAGCGTTGGGCTCCAAATGCCGGCTGCGCGAGTCCACCACTTCATTCAAGACGTCCCAAGCCCGAACAAGAGGGGCGTGCCTAGCCACGACCTTGCGGAGATACGACGAGACCAGGTCACAACCGTCGAGAGGCAGCCGTCTCTCTAACCAATTTGGAAATGCCTTAATCGCAAATTACGGTAGGACCCCTAACGCACAATCCAGAAGCAAAAAACAGCCTGGCTCTGCCGCCATGGGGATACGCTGAAAGCCGATGCTTCGCTTGCTGAGCTTGCGGGCGTAACCCGAGAAACAGAGCGCCGCCAAAAAATTTCATTCCGCAGATCGACGAGCACTCTGAAAGCTCGAGTCGTCGAGATCAGGCGGGGCTTCGGGAATGGACGCGAGGTGTCGCCTCAAGCGCCGCAACGGCTTCGGGGTCCGCCAGACGCATGAGATTGGCCACGTGGATCACGTACAAGAGGACGAGCGGGGTGATGTAGAACATACTGACGGTGAAGTTCACACAAATGAAGCCCACGATTGCCGCAAATGAAGCAGCGGCCTCGCCCCGCGCAGGCCCTCTCGTGACAACGAGTGCCTGGAGACCGGAGCGGACATTACAGATTATCAGCAGGATGAACGCGCTCAGGCCGAGCAGGCCTGTGTCCGCGAGAACACGGACGTAATGCAAGTCGGGAGCCGTCAGGACATGATCATGTCCGTCAAAGTGGGCGCGGATGTCCGCAAGATGGAAAGTGCCCGGTCCATGGCCGAAGAACCAGCGCGTGCCAGACAAGCTGTCAAACACCGCGTTGGTCAGCGCGATCCGGTAATATTCGGACGAGCCCTGGTTAACTAGATCAAGTTTGGCAAAGAAATAAAATACCGCGAGGATCAGCGTGCCAATCAGGACCGCACGTGCATTGATCGATCTGATCGAAAGCGAGTCCTCGGCCCGCACGATCATGAAGACGTAGACCACTTCCATGACCAGCAAAAGCCACGGGACCCGACTTACAGTGAGGAATTGTGCCAAGACTGCCATTATGATGACAATGTCCAGTGTCGCTTGCGTCGCCCCGCTCGAACGGAGACGAGTCACCAAGAGCGTCGGAAGAACCAAGTTGATGTAGGAGCCGAGGGCGATGGGATGAAAAAACGTCGAGCGCACACGCTCAATACCCATGCGTACATTGTCCAAGTTGATATCGCCGTCGAAGAACAGATCCCCGAAAATGGTCGCACCTCGCACGAACTCCAGCATGGCGAGGGCAGACACGACGAACGTGCATACGACGATAAATATATTTATCGTTTGCCGCTCGCGTGCATCACGCAGCAGATAGAAGGCGCAGAAAAAGAGCCCAGCGACGGAGACCTGGTCGATCAGAAAAAGCACACTGGCGCGGCGGTCTATCGATTGCGACAGTGAGATCAAGAGAAACCCAGCATAAATCGCCGCTGTCCCCCAAGGTATTTGCCACAGAGGCTTCAAGTTCCATCTGTTTGCGAGCAGGACGCGTATCGCCACGGCCATCAGATACGTAAGGATGATGATTCTTGTCGGCCCCATCCTAGGAGAGGTCGTCAAAGGCATGAACTCGATGGGCACAAGGTTCGAAACGACAATGACGAGACCGAACGAGATTCCCGGGTGCGCCAGAAATAATACAAACAACATCAACCATGCCGCGCCGAACACCAGTAATACAGAGACGCTGTCGAAATCGAAAGGCATGCTTGCGCCTTTTGCGTCAGTCGGTGCGTGCTTCAGTTATCAGGCTTTGCATAGCTCGCGGTGCAAATAGTCCACTGCGAGTCGAATGCCTTGGTCTAGAGCGATTTTAGGGCTCACAAATTTCCGCATCTTGGAATTGTCAGAGACGCGGAAGAAGACGCCCTCGGGCTTAGTGGCATCATTGATAATCTCGGCCGTGTGGCCGACGGCTGCACAGCACGCCTCGGCGAGTTCCGCAAAGGATGTCGCTATGCCGGAACCGATATTCATGGCGTCCCCTGGCGCCAAGCTGAGCATGCTGCCCATAACGGCGTCCACGACGTCTTCGATGTGGATGAAATCCCTCGCCTGTTTGCCGCTTCCCCAAACCACAATCGGCCGTTCGCGATTGAGCACCCGTCTGACGATGCTGGGGAAGGGATAGGTGAGGTCTTGTTCTTCTCCGTAGCCGGAGAACGGGCGGTACACGACGACGTCTAGTTCGTAGGCATTAATAGCGTGCTGCGCCAGAAACTCTCCTGTCAGCTTCGCCCAACCATAGGTCATGTCAGGAACACCCACGTTTGAGGCGAAGGAAATATCGCTCTCTGTTAGCGTCCTGGCACCTTCGCTAGTCTGTAACCAAATCGGGTAGGCGGCCGACGAACTGAAGTAGACCGTCCGCCGCGGGCGTCTCTCCGCTTTCGCCAACCAGTTAAAAAGGTCGGCATCAATAGCGAGGTCCGTCGCGACGGCGAGCGGGTCACCCTCGATTGTGAGGCGTCCACCGACCACCGCCGCGCAATGGATGACAAAATCGAAGTCGCAGGGGGCCTGCTTGACGTAAGTCCTAAGGTCGAGATGAAGGAAGGTGACTGCACTTTCTGGTATAGAGACGATAGCCGGCCAGTCTAACGGGTGATGACCGGTCGACAGGTTATCCACGATGGTGATCTCGGCCCCAAGACTGACGAGCCTTCTCACCAAGCGCCTTCCTACAAATCCGCATCCGCCAGTGATTAAGACCCGGCTGCCGTTCATTCTGTCACCTGTTTTTTGATACGCTGGATCAGCATTTCTTTTGCGAGAAGCGCGATGAACTCGCTATTTCCGACGAGGTATCGGTGACCGAGCCGCCTGGGTTCCTGCAGCATACGGTGTAACCATTCGAGCCCGTTGTCGGCCATCCAAGCAGGCGCCCTCGGCCGGTCGCCGCAGATGATATCGAAAGCCGAACCTATTCCAATTCCAACCAGGGCGCCGCATAGTTCGAGATACCGCTGCACCCACCTCTCCTGTCGAGGAGCGCCGAGGGCAACCATTATGATCTTTGCACCGCGTGCGCGGACGTGTTTTGCGATGGCGAGCGACGCCTCGTCGTCCAAAAGCATCGGCGTCGGCACGGCGTAGATTTCGGCGCGCCTGAAGGCGGTTCGCATGCACTCGGCCGTTCTATCGGTGACGCCAGGAGCCGCACCGATCAAGGCGATTGGGACCGATAGATCGCGTCCTATCTCGGCACATCGCCATACCAAATCTGTCCCACTCACTCTGCCGCGCAGCGGAGCGCCAAGCCACTTGGCGGCCCACGTCACGGGCACACCGTCCGCCACGATCAGGTCGGCTCGGGCCATGTCTTTCGCGAAGCCCGGCAGGTGCCGCGTCTTGATGATGAAATCGACATTTCCGGGAATGATCTGGATGGGCATTCCCCGCACGATCGCTCCTCTAACCTGTTCGAGAACCTCATCGAATGAGATTACGTCGAAGGGGCAACCGAGGACATCTACTCTTGCAACACCTTGCATTCGTATCCGCTCCGCGATCGGTCAGGAATGTGGCGCAGCCAGTATCGTATTGAATTCCACCAGCCTATCGGCTTCCGCTCGAACGATCCCGCAGCGATCCTCGTCACGGCGCTTGCCGTTGCCCCCACAAGCGGTCGGAAACAGTGCTCCATTCGCAGCGCACGCCACGACATCGTAAGCCATCTGACGGTCATCATTGCCATGGCAATCGGTACTGGAAACCGTCTCCACAGGACGAGAAGACCGTTTTCTAATTCCATCGCTCTCCGGCGAGCGACGCCAGAACTGTCGCGGTGCGACGGCCAGTGGCGAAAGGCGGGGGCAGGCTCGTAGCGGATCCGCCAACCGCCGGCGATGCAAGCGATTGATAATTCTTCTTCTTCTCGGGAGTAGGATAGAGCTTCCCAGAATCCACCGAACTTCCGATAGACTTCTGCGCGGATTGCACACGCCGCTCCGCTGAAGCACACGGCCTCAAACGGACGATTATTCCACTGACGGGCGTTGCGTCGGTAGACCCAATTGAAAGGATCGATTTCGTTGGAATCCCTTAGAAGAACTCGGAAGCTGATGATGCCTAGGTCTGGTTGCCCCTCGAACAACTTCGAAAGTTGCGACAACGCACTAGGGGTCGTGAACTCGGCATCATTGTCGATAAACAGAAGAATATCACCGCTAGCGAAACGAGCTGCGATGTTCCGAGAAACTGGAACGCCAGCATCGTCACAATCGCGAAAGACCACTGACAGGCCGCTGCGGGTAAGGCGCGTAGTCCAATCTTTTATCAGGTCGACAGAGCCGTCCGTGGAATGGGCATCCAGAATGACCACTTCAAGCGGCCGGTAGGTGCATGCCGCGACGGACCGGAGGCAGATGTCGAGCTTGTCACGTCTATTCTTGTTATGAATGAGGACGCTAATGAGAGGCTGCGTAGCGAACTTTTCGCTTGAATCAAAGTGCTCTTTGATTTTTGAAACTGTGTTCGCGTGACTGGAAATACTCCACTTCAGCAGCGCCCTCGCCTTCGCCTTCTGCTCCAACAAAGTTGCGCCTTGGCGCGGGGAAACTTTTGAAATCAGACCAAGGCCTAGGACGCGCAGCGCACTGAATATGGCGATGAGAAATCGGAATAGGCCTGCGTAGACCCGCCCTTTATACTGCTTGTAGAAGAGCCAAGGCGCAACGCCATCTTCCATAGTATAGAGGAGAGGCCGCCGTAACGATTTACTTGAGCTCGAGCCCCCAATGTGTGACGCCTCAGCCAACGGCGTCACGACAACCTTAAGTCCGCTCTTGTTGAGGCGCGCGCAAAACTCAAGGTCTTCGTAGTACATCGGGACGGTTTCATCTAGATAACCCACCCTTTTGAACACGGCCCGCGGCACCATGACGGCGCAGCCGCACACATAGGGCACTTCCGTTCGGACCTTCGGAGTATCTGGGAGCGGAATCTCGCGGACGAGGCGCGGAAAGAGCACTCCAATGCCGCTGTGGCGAAGCACTGCCGAAAAGAGGTCCGGAAAATTCCGCGCCTTGAATGGATCGTAGGTGCCGTCGCTTTTCTTGACGACGGGTGCGACGGCGCCGACGGTGGGGTCAATCTCCAAGCATTGACGCAGAGCGAGAACGCCCGCTGCGTCCATTCTCGCGTCGGGATTGAGGAGGAGAATGAAATCGAACTTCGCTTGACGAATCCCTTCGTTGCAAGCGGGGGCAAAACCTACGTTCCCGCCCGTCTTGATGAGCCGAGCTGAGCGGTATGAAGAGATGATGTCTAAGGTGTCGTCCGTGCTTCCATTATCTAAAATAATTATTTCGATGTCGTTCCGGCCGTTTACGGCGAGGCCACTGAGGCAGTCGTCGATGACGTCCCGCGAGTTCCAAGTCACAATGATAATGGAAACACCATTCGACATGTAATTTTCTAAACCGTTTCAGCAGACCCCCGCGAAGCAACAATCTCAAACTTGGTAAATGGAATAAGTCTCGTGCTCCAGATCAGTTTTCTTTCGATATTTACCCTAACCATGTAACGCTCCCCGTGGGGTCTTTTCGAGATGGGGTGACGTCTCAATTTCAAATAATTTATGCCAATTGCGCGTGAATTCAAATGAAAATATATTTGGTGCGTGCAATAGAAATTCAATTTCGCCGAATGGATTGATTTTTGTGACGTTCAAGCGCGCGGCGATGGGTGCGGCTTCGACAAGGGTGTGTCAGCATGAAGGGCATCATCCTCGCGGGGGGCAGTGGCACGCGGCTCTATCCACTGACACGCGGCGTCAGCAAACAACTCTTGCCCGTCTACGACAAGCCAATGATCTATTATCCACTGTCGGTCCTCATGCTTGCTGGCCTCAGGGACATCCTTGTCATCACCACGCCGGTGGATCACGAGCGCTTCACGGCACTGCTCGGCGATGGCAGGCAATGGGGCATCGCCATTTCCTACGCGGTGCAACCTAAGCCCGAGGGCTTGGCGCAAGCGTTCCTCATTGGCGAGCGTTTTCTCGGTAGCGCGCCGTGCTGCCTCATCCTCGGTGACAATCTCTTTTTTGGCCAGGGCTTCACCGGGGTGCTGTCGCGCGCCGCTCAGCTCGAGCACGGCGCAATCGTATTTGGCTACCGCGTCAGGGATCCCGAGCGCTATGGCGTCGTCGCTTTCGATCGAGCCGGCAGGGTCCTGAGCGTGGAAGAGAAGCCGCGCCGGCCGCAATCAAATTACGCTGTCACCGGGCTATATTTTTATGACCGCAATGTCGTCGATCACGTCCGCACCCTGCGGCCCTCGACCCGCGGCGAACTTGAGATCACCGATCTCAACGCAATCTATCTGGCGCGCGGCGAATTGAGAGTCGAGACGCTCGGCCGCGGTATCGCTTGGCTCGACACCGGCACGCACGAAGCGTTGATTCAGGCCTCGGAGTTCGTACGCGCCGTCGAGGTCCGCCAGGGCTTGAAGATCGGCTGCGTCGACGAGGTGGCCTACCGCATGGGCTTCATCAACGAGAATCAGGTCCTCGCGCTGGCGCATGAACTGCGCGGCAGCGATTACAGCAAATATTTAGTGGGAATCGTGGAGGAAGAACACTAAGGCGCCCTTCGAACTTATGCCTCGCACGGACGCCGCAATGCCGGAGTTTACGGAGGCATCGAGGCGATGGAAAATAGATACAAAGCGTCAGCGTTAATGGAGTATCTCAGGTAATGGGAATCGACGTCACTTCCCTCGACATTGCGGATGTGAAAATTATCAAAGCTCCGAAAGTCAGTGATCACCGCGGATTTTTCTCTGAAGTATATAACAGCCGGGGATTTGCTTCGGCGGGGATCGACATCGATTTCGTGCAGGATAATCACTCGCGCTCGGCCGAGAAGGGAACAGTACGCGGACTGCATTTCCAGACGTCACCCTTCGCGCAAGACAAGTTGGTGCGGGTGGTGCGGGGGGCGGTGTTTGATGTCGCCGTCGATTTGCGTCGCGGATCGCCGACCTATGGTAAGCACGTCAGCGCCATCATCTCGGCTGAGGAATGGAACCAAGTTCTGGTGCCGATCGGCTTTGCGCACGGGTTCATGACCCTGGAGCCCGATACCGAAGTCATCTATAAGGTTAGCGAATATTACGCGCCCCATCACGAAAAGGGGCTCCTTTGGAATGATACTGATCTCGCCATCGAATGGCCGTGGGTGACCGACGCGATTCTCTCCGATAAGGATCGCAAACAGCCGCGCCTGTCCGAACTCGTCTCGCCGTTCGCTTAACGCGGGCCCAGCTCGCCCGGCAAAAACTGCGAATCGGCTAATCACGTGCTGGAGATGGGTCTTGCATGAAGGGCAACGGTTCGACACGAGTGCTCGTGACGGGGGCCGGCGGATATATCGGCACCACGCTAGTGCCCATGCTCCTCGGCCAAGGCCACGCTGTTCGCGCCATCGATCGCTTCTTCTTTGGCCGTGACCTCTTGCCCGATCACGACCGTCTAGAGGTCGTGACCGAGGACTCGCGCAAGCTCGCGCCCGAGCACTTCGCTGACGTGGATGCGGTCATTGACCTTGTCGCCATCTCCAACGACCCGTCGGGCGAACTGTTCCAGGAGGCGACACTTCAAATCAACCGTGATTCTCGCATCCGAACCGCCCGTCTCGCAAAGGACGCCGGGGCTAGACGCTACATCCTCCCCTCTTCTTGCAGCATCTACGGCTTCCAGGAAGACGGCGTGATCGCCGACGAAGCAAGTCCCACGAAACCACTCACTACTTACGCACGCGCTAACGAAATGGCCGAACAGGGTGTCCTCCCGCTCGCCGATGAGAGTTTCTGCGTCGTCGTGCTGCGTCAGGCGACCGTTTACGGCCTGTCGCCGCGCATGCGCTTCGACCTTGCGATCAACGGCATGACCTACGGCGCCTGGAAGATAAGCCGGCTGCCGCTGATGCGCGACGGCACGCAGTGGCGGCCCATGGTGCATGTCCGCGACACCGCGCGCGCGCAGATCTTCATGCTGGAAATGGAATCAGCCACGGTCAACGGGCAAATCTTCAACGTTGGCTCAGAGGCGAATACCTACCAGATCGGCATGCTTGGCAAAGTCGTGGCGGACTGCCTTTCCAAGGATATTGAGATCGAGTGGTATGGTGACCCTGACCGTCGCAGTTACCGAGTTGCCTTCAGCAAGATCGAATCGCTGGGCTACCGCACTGAGAAGACCGCCAGCGATGGAGTGGCCGAAATCTGCGCGGCCCTAGACCGCGGCGCCGTCGACAAGACAACGCAAACCATAACGCTCGACTGGTACAAGGAACTCACGCACTGGCACCGCATCGTTCGCGAGGTCGAGATGTATGGGGGCATCGTCGAGATATGAAAGTGCTCCTGCTCGGCCCGACTGGACAGCTCGGCTACGATATCTGCCGCGCGCATGCGGAGGCTGGCGAGCCTTTCGAGCTGGTCCCGATCGGGCGTGACCTATTGGATGTGGCCGCGAAAGGCGAGACAGAACGTTTTCTTGGTGCGCTGAGTTTTGACGCCATTATCAATTGCACGAGCTTCCATAACACGGATGAGGTGGAGGACAACGCCGCCCTGGCTTTCGCCGTCAACGCCCATGGCGTGCAGACACTAGCGAGTATCTGCGCCGCTAAGCATGCGCGGCTCATCCATGTCAGCACCGACTATGTCTTCGGCGGTAATACGGTACGCGACCGTCCATTGGGCGAGGAAGACCCTATTGCCCCGGTGAATGTCTATGGCGCCTCCAAGGCACTGGGTGAGACGCTGGCCCAGCTGGCTTGCAAGGATGTTGCTATCCTGCGCGTCGCATCACTATTCGGGGTGGCCGGCGCGAGCGGTAAGGGGGGCAATTTCGTCGAGACCATGGTCCGAGTGGGACGGGGGAAGGGTATGCTGCGCGTGGTCGAGGATCAGATCATGTCGCCGACCGCGACCGCGGATATCGCACGTGTCATGCTTCGCATTCTGATCGAAGGTTGCCAGCCTGGCATCTACCACGTTGTCAACAGCGGAGCTGCAAGTTGGTTTGAGTTCGCGCGCGAGATCGTCCGTCGCACCGGGATCGCCGCCTCAGTGGCACCGTGCACCACTGCAGAATATCCGACTCGCGCCGCGCGTCCACATTATAGCGTGCTCGACAACGCCAAAATCGTCCGCGCATTCGGTCCTATGCCGACCTGGCAGGAGGCGCTTGAGCGCTATTTGAGCGCCAGGGGGTATTTGATGGGCGATTCCGATCCTGGAGGTGACGGGGCGCCGAACGATATATTCCACGTTTGCCGCCCGCTACACCCTGATGATGACGGAGGCGGCACTCCGGCGGCTGCTAGGTATGACCGCGAGCGATCGGTCTAAAGATCTGCTGCATGCAGCGACTTGCGATCCGGATCAAGACGCCCCGAAACGTTTGCATTCAGACATGATTTTAGTGATCTCAGGTCGAAAGAAATGACCAGTTATCGATATTATGGAATTGACGTTATGAATCCCGGTTTCCTTCATTCGAGCTGCAATGACGTTCATTGCAAAACAAGAATCGCGCGTCGATTAACAGAACAGAATGGGAACGGCAGTGCCTTGCCTTTTAGCCATCCGTAAAAAGCCTTTGCATAGGCTGGCTATTGCCCTAACATTTTAAATAGTTGGCCTACTGAGGAATAAACACTAGCGGGGCTGTTCATCGCGACGGCGTCATCGCTTACAATTTTTTGAATCCCAGCCCGGGCACCCAAGCTCTTTGTGATACGGATGATTGTTTTCAGATTGTTTGTATTTCCCTAGAGGACACGTGAGAGCGGGTGACGTGCGTCACCTGGACGGCAGTTTTCGTTTAAATGCGCATAATTGCGCAGTACGATTTTCAAGCGAATATTGAAGTCGGCAGGCGATGCAGGACCGCAAAACAATACTTGTGACCGGCGGGGCTGGGTTCATCGGCTCTCATTTATGCGACCGGCTGCTGGCGGATGGACACGAGGTTGTCTGCGTCGACAACTTCTTCACTGGCACGAAACGGAACGTTGAGCATCTTATTGGCCATCCACGCTTCGAGTTGATGCGCCATGATGTGACCTTCCCGCTCTATGTCGAGGTCGATCAGATTTATAATCTCGCGTGCCCGGCGTCGCCGATCCACTATCAGCATGACCCAGTGCAGACGACGAAAACCAGCGTGCATGGGGCGATCAATATGCTGGGGCTCGCAAAGCGTCTCAAATGCGGCATCTTCCAGGCATCGACTTCGGAGGTCTACGGCGATCCGACCATGCACCCGCAAAGGGAAGAATATTGGGGCAATGTCAATCCGGTCGGGCCGCGTTCCTGTTACGATGAAGGTAAGCGCTGCGCGGAGACACTGTTTTTCGATTACTGGCGCCAGCATAGATTAGAGATCAAGGTGGCGCGGATCTTCAACACGTATGGGCCGCGCATGCACCCCAACGATGGCCGTGTCGTGTCCAACTTCATTGTGCAGGCGTTGAAGGGCGAGCCCATTACCATTTACGGCGACGGCAGCCAGACGCGGTCGTTCTGCTATGTGGATGATTTGATCGAAGGGTTTGTC
>Ga0207678_10001733_pt1 | contig 19957 bp, 26 predicted proteins | sample KBSC63metaG_FD_184319 | JGI IMG/M metagenome (GOLD analysis project Ga0207678, IMG submission 184319) | Corn rhizosphere microbial communities from Kellogg Biological Station, Michigan, USA - KBS C6-3 metaG (SPAdes) (version 2) | ecosystem: Host-associated > Plants > Roots > Rhizosphere > Soil ...
CCACGGCGGCCCGCGGGCGCTGTCGGACGCCGATCTGGAGAAGCTCCTCGCTCCCTGGCTCAGCTGAGCCGGTAGAGGCGTCCACTCCGGACGGTGGCGATCGTATGGACGAGTTTCTCGAGTACGCGCGACGAGCGTATGGAGACTTGCAGAAGCCCGACTACGGGTTCTTCGCGGAAGCTCTGCGGACTCGGCCCTGCGAAAGGCTGATGAGCAGGTTCCGGGAATTCCTCCGCGTGGAAGATTGGACCGACCGCGAGGACGACGTCAGCTTCTCCTACGTCTTGAAGGTCCGGCGTGGGTCGGCGGGCTGGTTGTTGTGGCTGTCGGCGGTCGGTCCCTTCGCGTTCTTGGTCTACAGCCCGACCGACGACGAAATCGTGCGTTCCGACGTGGTAACCGGTGTCAGGGACGGGGGTTTTGCCGAGGAAGCCCGCATCGTGGGGTTGCTCCAGGATGAGGGTTTCCGGTTGTTAAGTGCGATTCAGATCGAATCGATGGTGAACGAATTCCGTCCATGGGACGGCCGGTTTCCGGTGTCGTTGTTCGTCGTGCTCTTCGGCGACACCGACGTGCCGTGGTGGCACGCGTTGTAACTCAGCGGATCGGAGCGGTGATCGACCGCGGACCCGGGTCAGGTCACTTCCACGTCGACCGTCCGGGAATCGATCGGTTCCGGTTCCCAGGGGCGTTTGAGGGTGAAGGTGAGCCGGTGCCGGCCAACCGGCCCGAGGCCCAGGAGCTGACGTCGACGCCGGAGCTCAGCCAGCCACTGAGGTCAGCTGCCGCCGAGCGATTCCCAGCCGCCCCAGTTCGCGTCGTTCCACCAGCGGCGGTAGACCGCCGAGTCGGTTCCGCGAGCCGCCGCGTCGATCGGGGTCGCGAAGCTGTAGACGTCGAAGTTGCATTCGCCGTAGCCGATCTTGAAGAACCCGCTTTCGCCCCAGGCCGTTCCCGAATTGAAGTGCGAGTCCGCCTCGGACAGGCCCAGCAGCTGACCGTGTTCGATCGAGGCCATCGACTCGACCACCGCGGTGCAGCAGAACGACACGCAGTACTTCTGGTCCTTGACCGAGGTCACGTGGTTGCCGTTGCGGTTGCGCCAGTCGACGGCGGGCGCGAAGGTCGCCGGGCCTGCCTGCGCGGCGGCTCTCGGCGGGGAAGCCGCCGGTGCTCTGTCTTCGTCGGTGAAGACGACGCCGAGCAAAGCCTTGTCTATTGTGATCAAGGTGCCGTCTTCGGGTTTACCCAATGGCCGACAGGAAATCATGATCGCTTGTTTGTTTCCGGCGGCCGAAATTCGGTGGCGCCGCCCGGGCGGACCTGGTTGGGTCGCTCCCCATGGTCCTCTTGCACGGAACGTGCGACGAGCGGTTCGAAGAGGTGCGCGACGCGCTCGCGGAGTCCTTGGCCAAGGACGACGTCGGAGCGTCGGTCGCGGTGTTCGTCCACGGTGAGCCCGTGGTCGATCTCTGGGGCGGGCACGCGGATGCCGGGCGGACCCGGGCGTGGGAACGGGACACGATCACCAACGTCTGGTCCAGCACCAAGACGATGATCGCCCTGTGCGCCTTGATCCTGGCCGACCGCGGCGAGCTCGACCTCGATGCGCCGCTCGTCCGGTACTGGCCGGAGTTCGGCGCCGCGGACGTGCGGGTGCGGCACGTTCTCTCGCACACCGCCGGGCTGCCCGTCTGGGACACGCCGATCGCCCTCGGCGATTTCGGCGACCCGGGCAAGGTCACCGCGCTGCTGGCCGCGCAGGAACCGCGGTGGACTCCCGGGGAAATCGGCTGTTATCACGCGCTGACGCAAGGATTTCTGCTCGGTGAGGTCGTCCGCCGGATCACCGGGAAGACGATCGGCGCGTTCTTCGCCGCGGAAGTCGCCGGACCGCTGGGTGCCGATTTCCACATCGGGCTGCCCGACAGCCACCACGACCGCGTCGCGCCGTCCCTCGCGCCGCCCGGTGGGCTGACCGTGCCGCCGCCCACCGAGCTCTTCGACGTCGCCCCCAACCCCGAGTTCGTGCCCGAGGACACCAACACGGCGGCATGGCGGCGCGCGGAAATCCCGTCGGGGGCCGGTTACGGCAACGCCCGGTCGGTCGCGGCCGTCCAGTCGGTCATGACCTCCGGCGGTGCGGGGTTGCTGTCGCGGGCCGGGTGCGAACGGGCGCTGGAGGAGCAGTACCAGGGCTTGGACTACGGCCTGGGCGTGCCGATGCGCTACGGCATGGGCTACGGCGTCAGCGGCCGCAACTGCTTCTGGGGCGGCATGGGCGGTTCTCTGGTGTTCAACGACCTCGACGCCGGCCTCACGGTCGCCTACGTGATGAACCAGATGCTCGACGCCATCGCGGGCGACGGCCGCGGCATGACCATGGTGGGCGCGGCCTACAGCGGTCTCGGCTAGTGCCGGTGAACGGGCCGGCCCGCACGGCAGCTCAGTGCAGCCGGCCCGGCGCCCACAGGCCGTCCGCGTCGCCCGCTTCGAGACGGCCCCGGTACACGCCGATCTTGCGGTCGATCAGCGCCAGGTTCTCCTGCAGTTCCGCCAGCCTGGCCAGCACGTCGGCGCGGTGCTCCTCCAGCAGCGCCAGCCGTTCCGGTTCGTTGCCGCGGCCTGCGGCGACGAGGTCCGCGTAGCGGCGGATCGTCTTGATCGGCATGCCCGTCGCGCGCAGCTTGGTGCAGACCTTGATCCAGTCGAGGTCCGGCTTCCGGTAGCGGCGCCGGCCGCCGCTGGTGCGGTCGACCTGCGTCACCACCAGGCCCGCACGTTCGTAGTAGCGCAGCGTGTGCGCGCTGACCCCGGTGCGGCGGGCCGCGTCCGCGATGGTCAGCCCCTCCGCGGGGATCGGGTTGACTTCGAGCACGCTCTAAATCCTAGCTTCGAACGCATGAACGTTCCGACCGCAAGCCGTCCGGGCCTGGTGCTCGCGATCTGCTGCGCCAGCATCGTCGTCGTGGTGATGGACATCTCGATCGTCACCGTCGCCCTGCCGTCGATCCGCCACGACCTGGGCGCTTCCGTCTCGGGCCTGCAGTGGACCGTCGACGCCTACACGCTGGTGCTGGCCGCCTTCCTCGTGCTCGCCGGTTCGGCCGCCGACCGGTTCGGCCGCAAGCGCGTCTTCCGGTACGGGCTCGCCCTCTTCGGCCTCGGGTCGCTGCTGTGCAGCCTGGCCCCGGACATCGGCTGGCTGATCGCGGCCCGCGCGCTGCAGGCTGCCGGCGGCACCATGCTCAACCCGGTCGCGATGGCCATCGTCGCCACCACCTTCCCGGCCCCGGCCGCCCGCGCCCGCGCCATCGGCGTGTTCGGCTCGATGTCCGGCCTGGCACTGGTGCTCGGGCCGATCCTCGGCGGCGCGCTCGTCGACGGCTTCGGCTGGCGTGCCGTCTTCTGGGTCAACGTCCCGCTCATCGCCGCCGCGCTCGTCGCCACCACCCTGTTCGTGCCCGAGTCGCGGGCGCCGCGGGCCCGCCGCTTCGACCCGGTGGGGCAGGTCCTGGTGCTGCTGGTGCTCGGCAGCGTCGTCGCCGCACTCATCGAGTCGCACCGGCTGGGCTGGACGTCACCGTGGGTCCTCGGCCTGCTCGTCCTGGGCGGGCTCGGCGTGCTGGGCATCCTCGCCTGCGAACCGCGCCGCGCCGATCCGCTGCTCGAACTGCGCCTCTTCCGCAGCATCGCGTTCAGCTCGGCGATCCTGATGGCGCTGCTGGCCCTGTGCGGGTTCGGGGTCTTCCTCTTCGTCACCACTCAGTACCTCCAGGAGGTGCGCGGGCTGCCGGCGCTGGCGGCCGGGCTGTGCCTGCTGCCCCTCGGCCTGGTCGTCCTGGCCCTGTCCCTGTGGACCGGACGGCTGGTCGGCACGCGGGGCCCGCGCGGGCCGCTGGTCGTCGCCGGTGTTGCGCTGGCGGCGGGCGGCACCGCCTCGGCGTGGCTCGGCCCGGCGACGCCGTGGCCGCTGGTGCTCGCGACCTTCCTGCTCTTCGGCGTCTTCCTCGGCACGGTCAACCCGCCGATCACCAACACCGCCGTCTCCGGGATGCCGGCGTCGATGACCGGGGTGGCTGCCTCGCTGGCCTCGTCCGGCCGGCAGACCGGAACGACGCTGGGCGTCGCGCTCGCCGGTTCCGCGCACGGCGTGTGGTGGCTGGTCGCCGCGCTCGGCGTCGCTCTGGTGGGACTGGCGTTGCTGAGCACCGGACGCCTCGCCGCCGCGACGGCCGGCCGGGCGGCCGCGCTGTTCGACGAGCTCAGCCTCCCGCGACCGACGGGATGATGTGCACCTCGGCGCCCGCTCGCAGCACGGTGGCGGTGCCGCCGCGGTGGCGGCACTCCTCGCCGTCGACGTAGAAGTTGACGTAGCGGCGCAGCCCGGACTGTTCGTCGCGCAGCCGCCGCTCCAGGGCCGGGTACCGCTCGGCGACCGCGTCGAGCACGGTGCCCAGCGTGGCCGGTTCGGCGACCTCGACGTCCAGCCGGGATTCGCCGCCGGCCTTCTCCCGCAGCGTGCCGGGCAGCAACACGGTGATCCGCACGGTTCACACCCTCGCCGCGCGGACGCTCAGCACGTCGGGCAGGTGCGCCGCGACGAGCTGCCAGCTGTCGCCGTCGTCGCGGCTGGCGTAGACGTCGCCGGTCCGCGAGCCGAAGTACACCCCGGCCGGGTCGGCGTCGTCGGTGCACATCGCGTCCCGCATGACGCCGGCCCAGTACCCGTCCGGCAGGCCCGGCCCGAGCGCCTCCCACGACGTCCCGGCGTCCTCGCTGCGGTACACCCGGCAATGCCCGTCCGGCGGGAACCGCATCACGTCGGCGACCAGCGGGAAGGTGTAGATCACGTCGGGCCGGTTCGGGTGGACGACCATCGGGAAGCCGAAGTCGCTGGGCAGCCCGTCGGCGATGGACTGCCAGGTCTCGCCGGCGTCGTCGCTGCGGTAGACGCCGTGGTGGACCTGCGCGAACAGGCGGTCCGGGGCGGCCGGGTGCCGCGCGACCTTGTGCACGCAGTGGCCGTACTCGGGGTACGGGTCGGGTACGTGGACCGCCCGGATGCCGGTGTTGCTCGCCTCCCACGACTCGCCGCCGTCCTCGGTGCGGTAGACGCCGCCGGTGGACATCGCCACGGTGACGCGGGCGGCGTCGGTGGGGTGCGGCAGCACGGTGTGGATGGCCTTGCCGCCGCCCCCGGGCGTCCAGTGCTCGCGGTGCGGGTGGTCCCACAGGCCGCGGACGAACTCGTAGGTGCGGCCGCCGTCGGCCGAGCGGAACAGAGCCGAGGGCTCGGTGCCGGCGTAGACGACGTCCGGTTCGCTCGCCGGGCCCGGGACGAGCTGCCACGCCCTGGCGAGCGATTCGCCGGTGTCGGCCGGGAACGCGATCGGGGCGTGGTCGGGTTCGGCCCAGGTCGCGCCCAGGTCGTCGCTGGTGGCCACGCTCGGCCCGTAGTGCTCGCTGGTGACCCCGGCCAGCAGCCGCGGGGTGGCGCGGCGGGTGTCGATGCCGACCGCGTACACCTCCGTCATCGGGTGGTGCGGGCCGGTGACCTCCCAGGTGACCCGGTCGTCCGTGCTGGTCGCCAGCCACAGACCCTTGCGCGTTCCGATCGCGAGCAGGACGGACATCGGACACCCTTCCTCCGGTGATGCAGGTCACAGGTACTCTGCCGGAAAAATCTCCCCGGGGAAATGTCGAACGCCGGTCGCGGCCGTTCGACGCGGGGGTGAAGGCCGGTCAGCGAGCCCGGGAGGAACCGGGCCCCGGCCGAAAGGCACCAGGGAGCAGACCATGCGTTTCCTCATGATGCACCGCATCGACGAGAACGACCCGCAGTCGTGGAACCCCACCCAGGAGTTCATCGGGAAGATGGGCGCGTTCGTCCAGGAGTCGGCGGAGAAGGGCATCCTGATCACGGCGGAGGGCGTGCACCCGACGGAGAAGGGCTCGCTGGTCCGCAAGCCGCGCGGCGCCGCGATCCGCGTGACCGACGGCCCGTTCGCCGAGGCCAAGGAGGTCATCGGCGGGTTCGCACTGATCAACGCGGCGGACCGGGCCGAGGCCGTCGAGTTCGCCAAGCGGTACGTCGAGCTGTTCGACCAGGAGATCGAGGTGGAGATCCGCCAGGTCGTCGAGTTCGACGAAATCCCGACGCCGGAGTGACGGGGGGCCGGTGGCGCTAGGCTGGCCGGGCAACGACTCTGGGGGTGGAGCGATGTTCCTGGTCACCGGCGCCACCGGCAACGTCGGCGGGGAAGTGGCTTCGGCGCTCGCGGCGGCGGGAGCCCCGGTCCGGGCGCTGGTGCGCCGGCCGGGCCGCGCCCTGCCGGCCGGGGTGGAGGCCGCGGTGGGCGACCTCGACTCGCCCGGCGGCCTGACGGACGCTCTCGAGGGCGTCGAAGGTGTCTTCCTGCTGTCCGGCTACGAAGACATGCCCGGCATGCTGGCCAGGGCACGGGACGCCGGGGTGCGGCGGATCGTGCTGCTGTCCGGGGGTTCGGCCGCGCTGGCGGACATGGACAACGCGGTGTCGCGGTACATGACGCTGTCCGAGCGGGCGGTGCGGGAATCCGGTCTGGACTGGACGTTCCTGCGGCCGCGCGCGTTCATGTCGAACGCCCTGCGCTGGCTGCCGCAGCTGCGTTCGGGCGACACGGTCCGCGTGCAGTTCCCCGACGTCCCGGCGGCCTGCATCGACCCCGCCGACATCGCGGCGGTGGCGGCGCTCGCTTTGGCAGGCGGGCACGAAGGGGTGGTGCACGAGCTGACCGGGCCGGTGGCGATGCGGCCCGCCGAACAGGTCGCGGTGCTGGCTTCCGTGCTGGGGCGGGACCTGCGGTGTGTGGAGCTCTCGAACGACGAGACGCGCGCGGAGCTCGAAGCGAGCATGCCGAGCGAGTACGTCGAGGCGTTCTGGAGCTTCTACGCCGAGGGGACGTTGGACGAGGCGACGGTGCACCCGACGGTGCCCGAGGTGACCGGGCGGCCGGCCCGCACCTTCGGCCAGTGGGCCGAGGCGCACGCGGACGCCTTCCGGTGAGCCGCCGGCGGTGGCTGGGCGCCGCGGTCAGCCTGGTCGCGATCCTGGGGGCCGCGGCCCACCTGGTCTGGCCGGGGCTGCGGATCGACGCCATCACGGTGCTGCTCCTGGTCGTGGCCCTCGTGCCCTGGCTGGGCGACCTGCTGGAGAGCATCGAGCTGCCGGGTGGCTGGAAGGTCAAGTACCGGGACCTCCAGGAGCGGCAGGACGCGCTCGAGCGCACGACCGAAGAGGCGAGCAGCACCGCCCGGGCGGCGCTGGGGGCCGTCCGGGGCGAAGACCTCCCGCCCACGATGGAAACGGTCCGCCGGTTCGCCGAGGAGTACCGGCTGCTGCGCAAGACCCCGCGGCAGCCGTCGCGCACCGCCGAACTGGACCAGTTGTTCGGCACGATGGTGACCGTGCTCCCGCGCGTACCCGGCTTCGACCCGGTCCGGGCCTTCGACGACGACGAGGACGGGATCCGCCTCGCCGGGTACGCCGCGCTCTACGGCCGTCCGGATCCCGCGGTGCTCGAAGAGACGGCCCGGGCCCTCGGCCGGGAGACCACCGGGTTCATCCAGTACTGGGGCATCCGGACGGTGGCCGCCATGCTCGACCGCGCGGATCCGGCCGAGGTCTCCGAAGAGGTGTTCGAGATCCTGCAGGAGCTGTTGAGCCGGCTCCCGCGCACCACTTCGCGGCACGAACAGCTCGGCCGGCTCCTCGGCGCACGCCGCTACGGCTGAGCGCCGCGGGTTCAGAGGGTGAGCACGACCTTGCCCGCCGAATGTCCTTTGTGGACGTGGTCGATCGCGGCCACGGCGTCGGCGAGCGGGTACGTCCGGTCGAGCAGGGGCGTCACCTGCCCGGCCTCGAGCATTTCGCGCAGCACTTCGAGGTCCGCGCCGCGGACCGCGGAGACGAGCCCCTTGAGCCGGTGCCCCACGAACGGGTTGAGCAGCGCCGCGCCGGCGACCCGCTGGACGCCGCCCAGCCACCGGCCGCCGTTTTCGCCGCCGACGAGCACCAGCGTGCCGCCCGGCGTCAGCGCCCGGCGCAGCTGCCCGAGCCCGCGCATGCTCGCCGTGTCCAGGACGACGTCGTACTGCCGTTCGGTGAAGTCCTCGCGGGTGTAGTCGACGACGTGGTCCACGCCGAGGGTGCGGACCAGGTCCGTCTTGCCCGTGCTGCACACCGCCGTGACTTCGGCGCCGAAGGCCTTGGCCAGCTGCACGGCGAACGACCCGACGCCGCCCGCGGCGCCGACCACCAGCACCGGCTGGCCCGGCCGGACGCGGCCGGCGTCGCGCAGGCCCTGCAGGGCGGTGCACCCGGAGATCGCGACGCCCGCCGCCTGCTCGAACGAGAGGCGGGCCGGTTTCACCGCGACCCTGTCCGCCTTCGCGACGGCGTACTCGGCGAAGGAGCCGGCGCACTCGCCGAACACTGCGTCGCCGGGCCTGAACTTCGTGACGCCGTCGCCGGTTTCCTCGACTGTGCCCGCGAAGTCGAGGCCGCGCACCGGGTTCTTCGGCGCGCGCAGGCCGAAACCGAGCAGGCGCAGCAGGTACGGCTGCCCGGTGGTCAGGTGCCAGACGCCCGGGTCGACGCCGGCCGCGTGCACGCGCACGAGGACCTCGCCGGGTCCGGGCGCAGGTCTCGCGAGGTCGCGCAGTTCGAGGACGCCGGAATCTCCGTAGCGGTCCTGGGCGATGGCTTTCACGACGACTCCTCCGGGTACTGGAACACTTCTTCGAGCGGAACTCCGAACACGTGCGCGATCTGGAACGCCATTTCGAGCGAGGGCGAGTAGCGGCCCTGCTCGATCGCGATGACGGTCTGGCGGGTGACGCCGAGCCGGGTGGCGAGCTCGGCCTGGGTCAACTGGCCGTGCGCGAACCGGAGGGCGCGGAGCGAGTTCGTGACGCGGGTCGGTTTCACCACGGCTGGAAACCCCGCCGGTAGGCGAAGATCCGGGCGATCGAGCCGAGGATCGCCGAGAGCGTGAACGCCAGGTAGACGGTGTTGGCGATCCAGAAGTGCGGCGCCTCGGCCAGCGCCAGCAGCAGCGCCGCGACGGCGCCGATGACGACGAAGGAGTGGCCGACGTACTCGCCGAACCGCCCGATTTCGCGGTCGCGCTGGTCTTTCGCGCCGTCCTTCGACACCACCGCGACCAGGATGCTCAGCACGATCGTCGCGACGATGGACGCGCCGACCGTCCAGAGCAGCGCCGCGACGTAAGGGGTTTCCGCCAGCGGTCGCCCGGCGGCCCGGCCGAGGACCAGCACGAGGTACACCGCGTAGCTCACCACCGCGGCGATCCCGAGGATCCAGGCGTTCTTCTCTTCGTGGGTCACCTCCTCAAGGTAAAAGAAACCAGACATCATGTCAAAGTTTCTTGACATGAGAAAATTTTCGGCGAGGGTGTCCAACGGGCCGGCCGTCGTTCGTAGTGCCGGCGTACGGCAATCGAGCCACAGGAGGAACCGTGAAGTACCTGATGCTGATCAACGCCAGTCTCGACGCCGACGGCGCGCCCACCGGCTGCAGCACGCCCGAGGAATGGATGCTGTTCGACAAGTCCCTCAAGGAAGCCGGGGTCTACGTCGGCGGCGACTCGGTCGCCGACTTCACCACCGCCGCCACGGTCACGGTCGACGAGCGCGGCGAGCGGCTCGTCACCGACGGGCCGTTCGCCGAGTCCCGCGAGGTGCTCGGCGGCTACTTCGTCGTCGACGTGCCGGACCTCGACGTCGCGCTCGACTGGGCGGCGCGCTGCCCGGGGTCCCGCGACGGCGGGTCGATCGTGGTGCGGCCGCTCGCCGGCTACGAGGGCTGACGGCGGTGGCGGGCGCGGCGGCTTCCGGGAGCTCTCGGCTGACGCTCGAGGCGGTGTTCCGGGAGGAGCGCGGGCTGCTGCTGGCCGCGCTCGTCCGCCGGTTCGGCGACCTCGACCTCGCCGAGGAGGTGACGTCGGAGGCGATCGAGGCGGCGCTGGTGCACTGGCCGGCCGAGGGCGTGCCGCCGAAGCCGGGCGCCTGGCTGATGACGACGGCCCGGCGCAAGGCGGTCGACCGGCTGCGCCGCGACCAGGCCTACGCGGCCCGGCTCGCGGTGCTGCAGGTCGAGGCCGAGCGCACGGGCCCCGCCCAGCCCTTCTCGGAAGGTGGCCTCCCGGACGAGCGGCTCCAGCTGTTCTTCACCTGCGCCCACCCGGCGCTGCCGGCCGAGGACCGCGCGGCGCTGACGTTGCGCTGCCTCGCCGGGCTGACGACTCCGGAGGTGGCGCGCGCGTTCCTGGTGCCGAGCGCGACGATGGGCAAGCGGATCGTGCGCGCGAAGAACCGGATCCGCACGCTGCGGATCCCGTTCCGCGTGCCGGACGCCGCCGAGTTGCCCGGGCGGCTGCCGGGCGTGCTCCAGGTCGTCTATTCGATCTTCACCGAGGGGTACGCGGCCAGTTCCGGACCGGACCTGCAGCGGCTCGACCTCGCGGAGGAGGCGATCCGCCTGGCCCGGATCCTGCGACGGCTGCTGCCGGGCGAGCGGGAGGTCGCGGGCCTGCTGGCGCTGCTGCTCCTGATCCACGCCCGCCGCGACGCCCGCACCGGCCCGGACGGCGACCTGGTGCTCCTCGACGACCAGGACCGCGGCCGCTGGGACCGCGCGATGATCTCCGAGGGGGCGGCGCTGGTGGTGACCGCGCTGACCGGAGGGCCGCCCGGGTGGTACGGCGTCCAGGCGGCGATCGCGGCGTTGCACGACGAGGCCCCGGACGTGGCGAGCACGGACTGGCCCCAGATCGTGGCGCTGTACGACGTGCTGCACGGCCTGGCGCCATCCCCGGTGGTGTCGCTGAACCGGGCGGTCGCGGTGGCGATGCGCGACGGCCCGGCGGCGGGGCTGGCGTTGTTGGAGGAACTGGCGGACGAGCCGAAACTGCGGGAATACAGCCCGTTCCCGGCGGCCCGCGGGGATTTGCTGAGCCGGCTCGGGCGGCTCGAGGAAGCGGCGGTGGCGTACCGGGAGGCGCTGGAGCTGGCGGGAACCGAGCCGGAGCGGGTCCACCTGAGGGGGCGGTTGGCGGCGGAAGGGTGAAAGCGGCGCGGGCCTTCGGTCCCTTCGTACGCCGCTGTCGCCCACCTGAAACTGTCGGTGGCCCCCGGTAAGCTGGATACCGGGGGCCGGAGGCCTACCCCGCCCGCAACGCCGCCACGGCCGGTGCGAACATCGTCGCCTTGATCGCGCCCAGGGTTCCGCGGTCCTTCCCCGCCGACGCCTCCACCCGTTCGCGGGCCACCTTCACCACGTCCCCCTCGGCTGCGACCTCGTCCACCAACCCGATCTCCGCCGCCTCCAACCCGCCGAAACGCCGTGCCGTCGTCATCGATGCGATTGCCGCCGACGGCGTCAGCTTTCCCTGGACCAGGGCCGCCATCCCGGGGGTGAACGGGATGTTGATGTCCGCCTCCGGGAAGCAGAAGTACCCGCGGTCGCTGCGCATCACGCGGAAGTCGTGCGCCATCGCCAGCATCGCGCCCGCGCCGAACGCGTGGCCGTTGATCGCCGCCACCGTCGGCACCGGCAGCGTCAGCACCCGCGCGAACAGTTCCTGGACGTCCGCGACGTACTGCGACGCCTGGTCGCTGTGCGCGGTCAGCCATTCGAGGTCGAGGCCGTTCGAGTAGAACTTGCCGCCACCCGTGGTCACCAGTGCGCCTTCGACACCGTCCAAAAAGGAATGGACGCGCTGCAGCCAGTCCGGGGAGAACCGGTTTTCGCCGGCGCCGAGGTCGAGCACGGAAACGGTCACGGCCGGTCCTTTTCTCGAGGGGGCACGGTCAGCACGGCCCGCACGGCGGCGGCCAGCCTTTCCCGCACCAGGGGGTCGGTGATGTCGCGCCGGAAGAACGCGGTCGGGAGGTCGACGACGCACGTCGTGATCACCTCGACCGCCAGGCCGTCCCCGCGGTCCCACAGCTGCCGGGCGAGCCGGACGAGCAGCGCGACGAGCCGCTTGTCCACCGCGTGCAGTTCGTCCGCCAGCTCGCCGGGCAGTTCGGGGCCGAAGAGCCGGTCGCCCCGGACCTTGAGCAGCATCCGCGCCCCGTCGGGACGCAGGGTGGCGAACACCGCGGGCGTGTCCGCCGCCGCGATGACGGCTTCCACCGGCGAGGAAGCCTGGTCCACCAGCGAGGTCTGCAGGTCGAGGAACGCCGTCGCCGCACGTAGCCAGACCCGGGCCAGCAGTGCGCTGAGCGACCCGAACGCGTGGTAGATCGTCCCGTTCGGGACGCCCGCGGCGGCGGCCAGGCCACGCACGGTGACCTCGGCCGGGGAGGCCGAGGAGGCGACGAGCCGCTCGGCGACGTCGAGCAGCGCGTCGAGGTCGTGGACGCGGGGGCGGGGCACGGCGCGACCATAACAGAACGCGTGCTCCAAAACCAGCGCGGTAGGCTGCCGCCGTGGAGATCTGGATCAACCCGGCGTGCTCGAAGTGCCGGTCCGCAGTGTCGATGCTGGACGAAGCCGGCGCGGAGTACACCGTGCGCCGCTACCTCGAAGACCCGCCGACGGCGGCCGAACTCGAAGCCGTCCTGGCGCGCCTCGGCCTCGAACCGTGGGACATCACGCGCACCGCCGAGCCCGTCGCGAAGGAACTCGGCCTCAAGACCTGGGGCCGCACACCCGAAGACCGGCCGAAGTGGATCGACGCGCTGGCCGGGCACCCGAAACTCATCCAGCGGCCGATCATCACGGCCGACGACGGCACGACGGTCGTCGCCCGCGACCCCGAGACCGTGCGGTCGGTCATTTCGTAGCCGGATACCGGGCGACGAGCGCGCGGAACCCGGCCAGGTCTCCGATGACTTCCTCGACGCGTTCGGGCTGCTGGTACAGACGGTGGTAGCGGGCCCCGATGGCATCGGGATCGGCCTCGCCGGCACCGGGAACGACACCCGAGGCGATCGTCACCGTGGCGGCGTGGATGCCTTCGGGCCGGAGTTCGGCGTGCAGCGTGTGCGCCCAGTTGCGCAGACCGGCCATGGCGGCCCCCACGTTGGCCAGGAACGGTGCGGGGATCGTCGAAGACACCCCCGTGGTGACCAGCAGTGTGCCCGCACCGCGGGCTCGCATGTCCGGCAGGACCTGGCCCACCGCGGTCACCGCACCCAGCATGTGCAACTCGAACTGCGCGAGCGCCGACTCGGCCGTGGTCCGTGCCGCGGTGGTGATGGGCCCGGACGGGCTGGGGCTGTATTCCAGGACGTCGACCGGCCCCAGGGCGGCCTTCGCCGCCTCCAGTGCCGCGACGAGCGCGGCACGATCACGGATGTCCGCGGCGAACGCCGCGGCTTCGACACCCAGCCCGGTCAGGTCCTCGACCAGGGCGGCCAGCCTGCTCGGGGTGCGGGCGATCAACCCGACCCGGAACCCGCGCCGCCCGAACGCGCGAGCCACCCCCATCCCCAGACCCGGTCCGGCGCCGACGATGACCAGCGTCTTGCCCATCTCGTGGTCCCCCTGCTCGCGGTTGGTTACTCTTTGTTCGTAGGAGGATGACTTGTCACCGCGAGGATGATCAAGACGGCACATTCGTGTCCGCTACGCACACCGAGGTAACCGATGGCAGCACGACCGAGCCCGTCCGCCGGCGTCGAAGAACCGGCCGAGGAGGTCTGCCGGCAGGTCCTGCAGATCCTCGCGCTCATCGGCGACAAGTGGACCATCCTGGTCGTCGGTCAGCTCCGCGACCGCACTCTCCGCTTCGGCGAGCTCCACCGCGCCGTCGCCGGCATCTCCCAGCGCATGCTCACCCGGACGCTGCGGCAGCTCGAACGTGACGGCCTGCTGACCCGCACGGTCCACCCCAGCGTCCCGCCACGCGTCGAGTACACGCTCACCGAACTCGGCGCCACGCTGCTGGACTCGCTCACCCACCTCGCCGAGTGGGCCACCACGCACCGGCAGCGGATCACGACCCACCGCCGCCGCTACGACACGACCCACCAGGACATCTCAGGGAATTTCGCCGGTCGTGGCTAGGAGCGGGACGTCCAGGGGCACCGTCTCCGGGTACTTGATCCCGGCGCCGGTGTTGAGCACGACGACGTCTTCGTCGCCCTCGAGCCACCCGGACTCGCGAAGGTGCCGCAACGCGGCGAAGCACGCTCCGCCTTCCGGGCAGACGAAGGTGCCTTCGCGCTCCGTCAGTTCCCGTTGCGCCGCCAGCAGTTCCTCGTCGGTGACGGCGACAGCCGTGCCGCCGGTCGCGTACACGGCGTCGAGCACGAGAAAGTCGCCCAGCGCCTTGGGCACGGTGATGCCGAAGGCGACCGTCCGCGCGTCCGGGAACGGCGTGCTTTCCCGCTCACCGCGCGCAAACGCCGTGACGATCGGCGCGCACCCGGTGGCCTGCACGGCGACGAGCCGGGGCAGCGGGCCGGAAACCCAGCCCAGCTCCCGCATCTCCAGCAACGCCTTGTAGATCCCGATGATGCCGACGCCGCCACCGGTGGGGTACAGGATGACGTCCGGCAGCCGCCAGCCGAACTGCTCGGCGATCTCGTACCCCATCGTCTTCTTGCCCTCGATGCGGTACGGCTCCTTCAGCGTCGAGACGTCCTGCACTCCGGAACGCCGCCCGACCGCCGCCGCGACGAGCTTGCCCGCGTCCCCGATGAGACCGTCCACCCGGTACAGCTCGGCACCGGCGGCGACGCACTCGCGCATGGTGATCGCCGGAGCGTCGTCCGGCATCGCGACCAGGCTCGACAGCCCCGCGCGCGCCGCGTACAACGCCCACGCCGCGCCGGCGTTGCCGTTCGTCGGCATCGCGATCCCGCGCACGCCCAGCTCGGCCGCCCTCGAGACGCCGACCGCGGCACCGCGCGCCTTGAACGTGCCGGTCGGCACCAGGCCTTCGTCCTTCATCCACAGGCGCGACAGCCCGAGTTCGCGGCCGTGGCGCGGCAGCCGCAGCAACGGCGTCATGCCTTCGCCGAGGCTCACGACGTGCTCGGCCGAGCGCACGGGCAGCACCTCGTGGTAACGCCACAGCGTCGGCTCGCGCCCGGCGATCTCCTTGGGCGTCACGGCTTCTCGGACGCCGTCGAGGTCGTAGCGCGCGAGCAGCGGCGCGCCCGCGGGGGACAGGCCCTGGACCGCGTCGGCGTCCAGGCGTTCGCCGGTCCGGGAACACTCGAGGTGGCTGAGGAAGGAGTACGGCACGGCGCCGATCCTAGGTCCTAAAGTGAGCACATGGACGCGCTGCGGGTGTGCCTGTACGTCTTCGCCGGGGTGACGCTCGGTACCTGGCTGGTGTCGGTGCTGACCAGGGAGTATTCCTGGGTCGACCGGATCTGGTCGATCGTCCCGGTGGCCTACGTGGGGATCTTCGCCGGTGCCGCCGGGTTCGCCGACGTGCGGCTCGACGTGATGTTCGCGCTGGTCGCGCTGTGGGGCGCCCGGCTGACGTTCAACTTCGCCCGGAAGGGCGGCTACGCGCCCGGCGGCGAGGACTACCGGTGGGCCGTGCTGCGTGCGCGGCTGGCGCCGTGGCAGTTCCAGCTGTTCAACTTCTTCTTCATCTCGCTGTACCAGAACGTGATCCTGCTGCTGATCACGCTCCCCGCGTTGACGGCGCTGGAGCACCCGGGCGGTTTCGGGGCCGCGGACGTCGTCGTCGCGTTGATCTTCGCCGGCTTCCTCGTCGGCGAAACGGTCGCCGACCAGCAGCAGTGGGAGTTCCACCGGGAGAAGCACGAGGGCCGCGCGCCGACGCGGTTCCTGCAGGCCGGGCTGTTCCGCTATTCGCGGCACCCGAACTTCTTCTTCGAGCAGGCGCAGTGGTGGGCGGTCGCCGCGTTCGGGGTGGTCGCCGGTGGTCCGCAGTGGACGGTCGCCGGCGCGGTTCTGCTGACCCTGCTGTTCGTCGGGTCGACGCGGTTCACCGAGAGCATCACGAAGTCCCGGTACCCCGAGTACGCGGACTACCAGCGGCGGACGTCGGCCGTGGTCCCGTGGCCGGTGCGCGGATGACGGTCGTCGCCGCGCTGCAGATCGCGACCGGTGTCCCGCTCGAGCGGGTCCTGGCGTTCGAGGACGAGATCCGGGGCGCCGACCTGGTGGTCCTGCCGGAAGCCGTCCTCGGCGGGTACCCGGGCCGGGTGCCGTTCACCGAGTACTTCCACGCGTCGGTGACCGTGCCCGGCCCGGAGGTGACGGAGCTGGCCGGGCTCGCGGCGCGGACCGGCGCGACCCTCGTCGTCGGCGTCATCGAGCGTGACGGCTCGACGCTGTACAGCACGGTCGTCTTCCTCGACCCCGGACTCGGCCTGGTCGCCCAGCACCGCAAGCTGGTACCGACGGCCCGCGAACGCCTGGCGTGGGGCCGCGGCGACGGCTCGATGCTCCCGGTGGTCCCGACGGCCGCGGGCCGGGCCGGCGCGGCGATCTGCTGGGAGAACCACATGCCGTTGCTGCGGGCGGCGATGTACGCGAAGGGCGTCGAAATCTGGTGCGCCCCGACGGCGGACGACCGCGACGTCTGGCAGGCGTCGATGCGCCACATCGCCGACGAGGGCCGCTGTTTCGTGGTTTCGGCCTGCCCGTACGAGTCTTCGGGCGACGACCCGTTCCGCGGCGGCAGCGTGCTCGTCGGCCCGCTTGGGGACGTATTGGCGGGCCCGCTGCACGACGCGGAAGGCCTGATCACGGCGGAGATCGATCTCGAGGAGATCGTGGCCGCGCGGCACAGCCTCGACGTCTCGGGGCACTACGCGCGGCCGGACGTCTTCTCTCTGACGGTGGACGAGCGACCCCAGGACGGCGTCACCTTCCTGAGGTGACGCCGTCCCGCAGGACTCACACCGCCAGCCGGCCGCCGTCCACCGGGAGGACCGCGCCGTGGACGAAGCTCGCGTCACCCGCCGCCAGGAACGCGATCGCCGCCGCGATCTCCTCCGGGGACGCCACGCGCCCCGCCGGGCCCGCCGCCGCCAGGTCGTCCAGGCCGTCGCCGAACACCGCCGTGCCTTCGGTGCGGGTCGGGCCCGGGCTGACCGCGTTGACGCGCACCCCCGACGGCCCGAACTCCGCCGCCCACGCCTTCGTCATCAGCTCGACCGCCGCCTTCGAGGCGCCGTAGACCGCCATTCCCGCCATGCCGGCCGTCGCGACGATCGTGGACACGTTGACGATCGCGCCGTGGCCGCGTGCCGCCATCTCCGGCGCCAACGAGGCGACGAGGAAGAACGGCACCTTCACGTTCGTCGTGAACACGGCGTCGAAGTCCGCCTCGGCGAACGAACCGGTCGGCCCGGTCGGGAACACCCCGGCGTTGTTGACCAGGACGTCGATCGGCCCGCCCAGCTCCCGCGCCCGGTCCGCGAGGGCACGGGCCGACTCGGCGTCGACGAGGCCGGCCGCGACGAAGTCGGCCTTCCCACCCGCCGCACGGATGGTCTCGACGGCCTCGGCGCCGCGCCCGGCGTCCCGGCCGGACAGCACCACGTGCGCGCCGAGCCCGGCCAGCCTGATCGCCGTCGCCCGGCCGATCCCGCTCGTCCCGCCGGTCACCAGCGCCGTCGACCCGGACAGTTCTGCAGTCATCGCTCAACTCCTCCGCAACCCGGGTGTTTCCCCGGTCGCAGAGTTCAAGCGAGACCGCCGCAAGAGACTTCCGGACGGGTGTTCGGCCCTCCTTATACCTCCGATCCGTTCCGCCGATGGTCTTCCAGCGCCGCGACGAACTCGGCGACGTCCCGCCGGCGCGACGTCGCCGGCCACACGGCCCAGGTCCGCCGGACGAGCGGGGTTCCGGCCAGTGGCACCCACCGCACGGTGTCCGGCAGCGGGTACGGCCACTCGGGCGGCGCGAACGCGTACGCCCCGCCCGCGCTGACCGCCGGGATCTTGAGTTCGACGATCAGCCGCTGCTCTTCCGGCACTTCCGGGCCGACGTCGAGGCCGTGGCTGCGCAGGGTTGCCGCCAGCTCGTCGTACCAGGCCGGGCTGCCCGCCCGCGGGAAGGCGAACCACTCCAGCCCGGCCAGGTCCTCCAGCCGGACCGGCGAGCCCAGCTTCTCCGCCAGGTCCGCCGCCAGCAGGACGCCGACGTCCTCGGTCACCACGAGCGCCGCGTCCAGGTCCGGCCCGGGTGGGCGTTCGCGGACCAGCCCGACGTCCAGCTCGCCGGCCCGCAGCGCGGCCACCTGCGCCACCGACGACAGGTGGCGGGCCTGCACCCGCGTGTCCGGCAGTCGCGCGAGCGCCGACGGCAGCAGGTCGGGTGGCAGTTCCAGGGGGACTCCGACGCGCAGCACGCCGCCGCCGTCCGCGGTGTGCCGGGCCATGGCCGCGAGTGCCTGGTCGTGGCGGGCCAGCACGGCGCGGGCCTCGCCGAGCAGCGTCGTCCCGGCGTCGGTGACCTGGACGCCGGTGCTGGTGCGCACCAGCAGCCGGACGCCGAGCCGCCGTTCGAGGGCCGTGATCGTCTGGGACAGCGCCGGCTGGCTCACGTGCAGCTGCCGGGCCGCCTTCGACATCGCGCCCGCTTCGACGACCGCGACGAACGCCCGCAGCTCCCGGATTTCCATCAGACGGCCCACCGGATCGGCAGTGACTTGAGGCCGTTCTGGAAGTTCGACCGCAGCCGCACGGGGGTCCCCGCCGGGGAAACGTGGCCGAGCAGGTCGAGCACCGCGTCGAACATCGCCCGCATCTGGACCCGCGCGAGGTGCGCGCCGAGGCAGAAGTGCGGGCCGTGGCCGAAGGTCAGGTGGTCGTTCGGGGTCCGCCCGATGTCGAAGACGTCCGGATCGGGAAAAACCGCAGGATCCCGGTTGGCCGATGAGAACCAGACCACCACTTTCTCCCCGGCCCGAATGTCCACATCGGACAGCCGGACGTCGGAAACGGCCGTGCGCCGGAAGTGCATGACCGGCGTCCACCACCGCAGCATCTCTTCGACCGCCGAGGGCAGCAGCGATCGGTCGGCCAGCAGCCGGCGGTATTCCGGCGGGTGGGAGAGCAGTGCGAGCAGCCCGCCCGGCAGGCCGTTGCGCAGGGTTTCGTTGCCCGCCACGGAAAACAGCCAGAACAGGTTCTCGAACTCGGCGAGCGAGACGCGGCCGCCGTCGTCGCCGACGTGCCGCATCAGGTTGCTCATGACGTCGTCGCCCGGGTGCGAACGCTTGTACTCGCCCAAAGCGTTCGCGTACGCGTAGAGATCCGGCATGCCCGCGCGCGTCCGCGGATCCGGCATCGACCCGTCCGGCCCCGGCGACGGGCGGACGGCGAGCGCGGCCCGGGCCAGGTCGCTCACCTCGGAAACGGAAACCGTCGAGCTGACCGCGTACTCGGCGTCCTGGTAGCCGATCACGCGGTTGCTCCAGTCGTACATCAGCCGCCGGTCCTGTTCCGGCACGCCGAACACCCCGGCCAAGGTGCGCAGCGGCAGGTCGGCCGCAACGGCGGCGAAGTCGCACTCCCCGCGATCGGCGACGGCGCCGACGAGCTCCCGCGCCCAGCCCTCGATCTTCGACGTCAGCTTCGCGATCGCCCGCGGGGTGAACGCCTTCGTGAGCAGCCCGCGCAGCCTGCCGTGCTCCGGCGGATCCATGTTGAGCATCATCCGGCGCACGTATGCGAGGTCCGCCGCGTCCCGGATCTGCGTCCCGCCCAGCTGCGAGGAGAACACCCCCGGGTCGCGCAGCACCCGCCGCACCTCGGCGTGCCCGAGCACGGCCCAGAAGTCGTCGACGCGCACCACCGGGCCGGCACGCCGCAGCCGCGCCAGCTCCTCGTACGGGACCCCTCGCACGTAGGTGTCCGGATCGGTGATCGCCACGGCCCGACCCTAGCCGCAAAGCCGTTCAGTTAGGCCGGTGGGTGGGTTGTCAAGATTGCTTCTATCTCGAT
>Ga0207678_10001735_pt1 | contig 19947 bp, 16 predicted proteins | sample KBSC63metaG_FD_184319 | JGI IMG/M metagenome (GOLD analysis project Ga0207678, IMG submission 184319) | Corn rhizosphere microbial communities from Kellogg Biological Station, Michigan, USA - KBS C6-3 metaG (SPAdes) (version 2) | ecosystem: Host-associated > Plants > Roots > Rhizosphere > Soil ...
CGAGCCCGCCGGCAGCGGGGATTCGACCTCGACCGACTCGACCAGCAACGACTCGAGCTCGGGCTATTCGAGCTACTGAGCCGACCGAGCCAGCTCGGCCCGGCGGCGCTCCAGGAACGAGCGCTGGACCGGGTTCGAGCTGAGCTCGACGGCACGCTCGTACGCCGCTGCTGCGCGCGACTCCTCGCCCTCACGGCGGAGGAGCTCGGCGCGGGCGGCGTGATAGGGCTGGTAGTCGTCGAGCCCCTCGATCGCGTCGATGATCGCGAGGCCCGCCGCCGGCCCCTCCGCCTCGGCGACGGCGGCAGCGCGATTGAGCTCGACGACCGGCGAGGGGCTGAACTCGGCCAGCCACAGGTAGAGGCGGGCGATCCGCGGCCAGTCGGTCTCGGCGGCGGAGCCGGCCCGCGCGTGCTCGGCGGCGATCCGGGCCTGAACGGTGTAGGGGCCGGCCGGGCCTGCGGCGGCGGCGCGGCGGGCGAGCGCGAGCCCGCGATCGATCTGCTCGCGGTCCCACAGGCCGCGGTCCTGCTCGCCGAGGGGAACGAGGCCGTCGTCGCCGACCCGGGCGTCGCGGCGGGCGTCGTTGAGGAGCATCAGCGCCAGCAGCCCGAGCACCTCGGGTTGCTCGGGGAGCATCGCCGCGAGCAGGCTCGCCAGCCGGATCGCCTCGCCGCTCAGGTCCTCGCGGAGGAGCGCGTCCGAGGCGGTGCCGAGATAGCCCTCGTTGTAGATCAGATAGAGCGTCGCGGTGACCGACGGGAGCCGCTCCGGCATCTGCTCGCGGCCGGGAACGTCGTAGCGGATCCCCGCGTCGCGGATCTTCCGCTTCGTCCGGACGAGTCGCTGTGCCATCGCACCCTCGCTCGTCAGGAACGCCCGGGCGATCTCCGCGGTGCTGAGCCCGCCGAGCGTCCGCAGCGTCAGGGCGACCCGCGACTCGGGCGCGATCGCGGGGTGGCAGCAGGTGAAGATCAGCCGCAGCCGGTCGTCGGGATAGGCGACGTCCGCGTCGTCGGGATCGGGCGCCTCGGTGGGCGGTTCGAGCCGCGCCAGGCCCTCGAGGATCCGCCGCTTGTCGGCGAGGTTGCGCTCGCGGCGCAGCCGGTCGATGGCGCTGTTTCGGGCGACGCGCGTGATCCAGGCGGCCGGGTTCGCCGGCATCCCGTCGCTCGGCCAGCGCTGCAGCGCAGTCGCGAACGCGTCCTGGACGGCGTCCTCGGCGGCGTCGAAGTCGCCGAGGATCCGGATCAGGGCCGCAACCGCCCGTCCGGACTCGCGCCGGAACAGGCGGTCGACCTGATCCGGATCGGCGGCTACGGCGCCACCTCCTCGCTCAGGTGCTCGGTCGAGCCCCCGGCCGCTTCGTAATCCATGACCGGCCGGACCTCGGCCGCCCAGTCGGGCCGGAGTGGCAGCTTGCGCGCCCACTCGAGAGCGGAGTCGAGGTCAGGGACGTCGATCAGGTAGAAGCCGCCGATCTGCTCCTTCGTCTCGGCGAAAGGCCCGTCGACGGTGACCGGCTCGCCGCCGGCGCCGAAGCGCACCGTCGTCGCCGTCGCACTCTCCTGCAGGCCCTCCCCCGCGACCATCGCGCCGGCCTCGCGAAGCTCGGCCGTGTAGGCGTCCCAGCGGGCCATGTTCTGCCGCGCCTCCTCCGGTGTGATGTCGCCCCAGTCGGTCTCCGGGCCGACCAGCGTCAGCATGTACTTCATCGCTTCCTCCTCGCGTCTTCGCGGAGCGCGATTCGCGCCGCCAATCAAGGTAACGACGAACGGGCGGTCGCTGGATCGACATCGCCGCCACGGGCCACGGCGATCCGTTCCTGCGTCGCGAAGGCGTTGACGAGGACGTACGGCGTCCACCAGAGGATGAAGAAATAGAACCAGTGCGTGGAGCCGACCTGGGTGGCGATCAGGACCGCGGCGCCGAGCGCCGCCGCCTGCAGCGCCGTCCGCCGCCACGGGATCACGAACAGGGCGAGGCCGAGCAGGACCGGGAACACGCGAGCGATGTCCTGCAGCCAGCCCAGCGACGGCTCGAGCCCCCAGACGCTGAACGGCGACCCCCGCGACGCCTGGTAGCCGAAAGTGCGGTCGTAGAACTCGCGGAAGCCGCCCTCGGGAAGAAGCGGCAACAGAACCGCCGCCCAGACGGCGACGAACGCGATCGTGAACAGCACCGTCGAACGCACCCGGCGCTCGCCCGGGCCGGCTGCGAACAGCGGCGCGAGCGCGAGCGGGCCGAACTTGACCGCGGCGCCGAGGCCGATCGCGACCCCGCGGCGGAGCGGCGATGCGAAGGCGATCAGCGCCGCGACGAGCAGGGCGGCGACGAGCGCGTCGTTGCCGCCGTTGGCGTCGAGGGCGTAGAGCGTGTAGGGGTAGGCGAGCCAGGCGAAGGCGAGCGCGATCCCGAGATCGCGTCCCTCGCGACCGGCCCGCAGCCGCGTCCCGGCGAGGTAGAGGAGGCCGACGACGGCGAGGTCGAAGACGATCGCCGCGGCGTGAGCGGCGGGCAACTCCTCGAGCCCGCCGCCCCAGGGGAAGAGCTGCTCGAAGGGGATGTAGGCGATGTAGCTGAGCGGGCCGTAGGAGTCGCCGCGGTCGATCAACGGCGAGAAGCTGCCGTCGTAGACGCCCTGGCCGTCGCCGATCAGATCGGCCCCGACGACGTTGGCGAAGCCGATGTCGATGACCTGCGAGTCGACGATGTTGAGGACGATCCGGAAGACGAGCAGGAGCGCGCCGGCGACGAGCAGCCAGCGGATCGGCAGCCGGGGGATGAGCGGGCCCGGCCGGGTTCGCGGGCGCAGGCCGGCGACGATCATCCGCACGAACAGGTAGGCGAGGACGGGGTAGACGAGCGGCACCGACCAGACGATCTCGCCCTTGTTGAAGAAGAACTGCGAGACCGAGAACGAGAGCAGGACGAGCAGGTCGAGGTGGAGCAGCCGGAACGGCCGGCGCGGATCGAAGAAGGGCAGGAAGAAGAGCAGGCAGAGCGGGATCCAGATCCACGCCTCGCTGACGTTGCCGGCGACGGCGTCCTCGTAGCCGCGCGCGAGCTTCACCTCGACCTGCTGGTTGCGCCACGCCTCGACGACGGCGCCGGTCGCATCGTCGATCACGACCTGCGCGACGTCGGTCCCACCGTCGTAGTAGTCGATCTGCCAGCGATCGGTGCCCCGGGTCGAGGCCTGCGGCTTCATCGCCGCGCTCTCGGCCCGCTCGTCGCGGACCGTGGCGGTCCCGTTCGCGATCGCGATCGCCTCGCTGCCGCTGAGCCGGAAGCCGGGCGGGGTCCGCTCGGGCGGCTCGATCAGCTTCAGCGGCGCGAGCGGCTCGGGGCCGAACGGCGGCTGGTGAGCCGGGTTCTCGGTGGCGGTCGCGACGGCCGGCGCCGCGACGCAGAGCGCAGCGACAACCGCGGCGAGGATCGGAACGCGAAGTCGCACGCTGCCATGATGAAGCGATGCTGGGACGCGAGCCCGCGCCGAACCAAGCAGCAGGGCTCGCCTACGAGCGGATCGGCGAGGGCCCGCCGCTCGTCCTCATCCACGGCCTCGGAGCGACCCGGGCGATCTGGCGACCGCAGCTCGAGCTGCTCGCGGCCGAGCGCGACGTGATCGCCGTCGACCTCCCCGGCTTCGGCGCCAGCCCGATGCTGAGCGAACCGGCGCCGCCGTGGGCACTCGGGGCGGCGGTCGCCCGGCTCTGCTCCGAGCTCGACGTCGAGCGGCCCCACCTGGCCGGCAATTCGCTCGGCGGCTGGGTGGCGCTCGAGATGGCGAAGGCCGGTCACGCCGCCTCGACCTGCCTGATCTCGCCGGCCGGTCTCTGGCGGCGGCCGCTCGGCCCGCGGCGCGTCGACAGCCGCCGGTGGGCGCGACGGCTGCGGCCGCTGGTGCTGGGAGCGGCCCGTGTGAAGCCGCTCCGTGAGGCGATGCTGCGGACGAGCATCGGGCTGCCCGAGCGAGCGCCGGCGGCGGCGGGACGGGCGATGATCGCGGCCTGGATCGATTCGCCGGGCTACGAGGCTGCGAACGCGGAGATGCGGCGCTGGATCTGCGAGGACCTCGACCTCGTCACGGTCCCGACGACGATCATCTGGGGCGAGCTCGACCGGCTCGTCGCGCCCCCGCGCCCCGAGCGCCGACCGCCCGGCTCCCGGTTCCTGCGGATCGAGCGAATCGGCCATACGCCGAACTGGGACGATCCCGAGCTGGTCGCGGAGCTCCTGCTCCAGGCAAGCAGTCCGGTCGCCGCCGCTCGCTGATGCGAATACGGTTGGCGCGATGGCCCTGACCGAACGCGTACGACGCTGGCAGGAGCGTGGCGAGCGCGAGCATTTCCGCGGCTACGGCATCCACGTCTTCCGCCGGCCGGGCGAGGGGCCGCTGCTGCTGTTCCTGCACGGGTTCCCGTCGAGCTCCTACGACTGGCGAGGGCTGCTCGACGAGCTGCCCGGCCGCGCCGCGCTCGCGTTCGACTTCCTCGGCTTCGGGCTCTCCGACAAGCCTCGCGACCACCGCTACGGCCTCGGCTGGCAAGCCGATCTGACCACCGAGCTGGTCCGCCGCCACGGCGACGGGCGGCCGGTGTTCCTCGTCGGCCACGACATGGGCACCTCGGTGGCGAGCGAGCTGATGGCGCGCGACCTCGAGGGGACCCTCGGCTGGGAGCTCTCCGGCGTCCTCCTCTTCAACGGCAGCATCGTCCTCGAGGCAGCCAGCCTCACCCCCGCCCAGAAGCTGCTCCGCGGGCCGCTCGGGCCGCTCGCCGCCCGGCTCGGCAGCCGCCGCTTCTTCGACCACCAGTTCGGCGCCCTCTTCTCGGCGGGCCATCCGCTCGACCCCGCCGAGGCGGAGGACCAGTGGGCGCTGATCTGCCACGCCGGCGGCCGGACGATCGGCCACCGGCTCGTCCACTATCTCGACGAGCGGGTCGAGCTGGCGCCGCGCTGGCACGGTGCGATCCGCGACTGGAAGCGGCTCCGGCTCGCCTGGGGCCTGCAGGACCCGGTCGCGACGACCGCCGTCCTCGCGGCCCTCCGCGAGCTCCACCCCGGGGTGCCCGTCACCGAGCTGCCCGAGCTCGGCCACTACCCGCAGATCGAGGATCCGGCACGGATGGCGGCGATCGTCACGGCTCGCGAATAACCTCCCGCCATGGAGTTCCTGGAGGAGGTCCACGTCGGGAGCATGGACCCGGAGCGGTTCCGCGCCGTTCTCGGCGAACGCTTCGGGGAGGTCGAGCGCGGCATGGAGGACGGACGCGTGCTCTTCCGGGACCGTTCGATCTGGCACGTCAACTCGACTTCGCGCGGCGGCGGCGTCGCCGAGCTCCTTCAGTCGCTGCTCGCCTACGTCCGCGGGATCGGCCTCGACAGCCGCTGGGCTGTGATCCACGGCGAACCCGCCTTCTTCGAGCTCACGAAGCGGATCCACAACCTGCTCCACGGCATCCCCGGCGACGGCGGCGAGCTCGGCGCCCGCGAGCGCGAGCTCTACGAGCGAACGCTGGCTCCGCCGGCCGCGGAGCTCGCAGAGCTCGTCACCGACCGCGACATCGTCTTCCTCCACGACCCGCAGACCGCCGGCATGATCGGCACGCTGCGGCCGACGGGCGCGGTGATCGTCTGGCGCTGCCACGTCGGACTCGATGAGCCGAACTCGCATGCGCACGCAGCGTGGGACTTCCTCCGGCCCTACGTCGAGCAGGCCGACGCCTACGTCTTCTCGCGATCCGACTTCGCGTGGGAGGGGATCGACCGCGATCGCACCTTCGTCATCGCTCCGTCGATCGACGTCTTCTCGGCCAAGAACCAGGACCTCGACCACGAGACGATCGAGGCGATCCTCGGACGGATCGGCCTCACGAACGACGACCCCGACGGCGGCGGCACGTTCGTCCGCCATGACGGCAGCCCCGGTCGGGTCGTGCGCGCGGCCGAGATCCACCAGGAGACGCCGGTACCCGACGGTGCCCAGCTCGTCACCCAGGTCTCGCGCTGGGACCGCCTCAAGGACCCGGTCGGTGTCCTCCTCGGCTTCGCCGGGCAACTCGACGGCGGCGATCCCCATCTCGTCCTCGCCGGCCCCGCCACCACCGCCGTCGCCGACGATCCCGAGGGCGCCGAGGTCCTCGAGGAGGTCCTCGCGGCGCGCCGGGCGCTGCCGGAAGATCATCGCGCCCGGACCCACATCGTCTGCCTGCCGATGGACGACGTCGAGGAGAACGCGGCGATGGTGAACGCGATCCAGCGGCGCTCGCAGATCGTCGTCCAGAAGAGCCTCGCCGAGGGCTTCGGACTGACGGTGGCGGAGGCGATGTGGAAGGGCAAGCCGGTCGTCGCCGGTGCCCGCGGCGGGATCCAGGACCAGATCACCGACGGGGTCAGCGGCCTCCTCCTCGACGATCCGGCTGACCTCGACGAGTTCGCCGCCGCCGTCCGCCGCCTGCTCGACGACGAGCCGTTGCGGGTCCGAATGGGCAGCGCCGCGCGGACCGAGATCGAGGCGAACTTCCTCGGCACCCGCCACCTGCTCCAGTACCTGTGGGTGTTGCGGGTCCTGCTCGAGCGCCGCGGAGCGGCAGCCGACAAGTGAGTTGAGAGGCCTCGCGGCTCGTCGCGCTCAGACGACGATGTCGAGGCCGAGCCAGACGACGGCCAGCGTCAGCAGGAGGATTGCCGCCTGCAGCGCGTGGGCGCGGGGGAAGCGGAGATGGACGAGGGTCAGGACGATCAGGACGGCGACGAGCACGAGCTTGACCTGCAGGGTGTCGAGGCTCCAAAGCGAGAAGTGGCTCGCCATCGCGATCCCGGTCGCGAGCAGGACGCCGAGCGCCACCGCCGAGCCGATCCCGAACCGGCGCGCGACGGCGCGCAACCGCTCCGGATCCGGGTTCTTGCGCTCGACCGGGACGAGCGCGAGGCCGACGACGAGCTGGCCGCCGAGGAAGAAGGCCATCGCCAGCAGGTGCACGTAGAGCACCGCCTGCCAGGCGGTGCTCATCGCGTCTCGGACCGGTTCGTCACGGGGCCAGTCTAGGCCGGACCCCGCGGCCGACGCCGCTCAGCGGAGCAGCTCGATCTCCTCCCAGACGGCGTCGCCGCCCTCGATCTCGAGCTCGGCTTCGTGGACCGCCGCTCCGAGGACGAGGTCGTCGACCGTGCACTCGGACTCGTCGCCCTCGCCGTCGTCGTCGCTCGACTCCTCGTCGTCCGCCGGGTCCTCATCGTCAACCGGATCGTCGTCGCCCGAACGAGCGACGCGATCGCCGTGGCCGTGGTCGTCGGTGCCGTCGTCGTCACCGCCGCGGCCGTCGCCGTCCTCGTCACCCCGGTCGTCGCCGTCGTCGCACTTGATCTCGGTCGCGTCGGTCACCCGGCCGGTGACCGAGCCGCCGTTCATCACGTTGATCGTCAGCTCGCCGGTCGCCGGATCGAAGGCGGCGATCGTGCCGGAGCCCTCGTCGCCGTCCTCGATCCCGTCGTCGTCGGAGTCGTCGTCGCGCGGATCGTTGCCGGAGCGCCACTCCTGCCGGTTCTTGAGCTGGTCGCGATCCTGGTCGCGCTTCGCCTGATTGACCTTCAGCGACAGACCGTGATTGCGCTCCCAGCGATCGGGGATGCGGTCGTGGTTTCGGTCTTTCGCGGACGCGGCGGCCGGGAGCAGCAGCGCCAGGACGACCGCCGCGAGACCGGCGATCAGGTGCCGGGGGCGAAGCGGGCTGGTGGGACGGGACGGGTTCATTCTCTTGCTCTCCTTCGGGAAGTTCGGGCGCGCCTTCCTGGCGCGCCGCGGCAATCATCGGCGCTGCGGCCGGCCACCTGAATGGGACTTTGGTCCTAGGACCCCCGGTCCACTTCCCGTCTGGACGGTCGTTCGAGATGGCAGGCGCAGGGCCACGACTGCGCCGTGGGGGCTGACGTTCGCGGCGGCGGCAGCGCCGCCGTGGGCCTCCACGATCGCCTTGACGATCGCGAGCCCGAGGCCGGTGCCGGGCATTGTCCGGCCCGCCTCGGCACGGCTGAAGCGCTCGAACGCGCGCTGATCGAACCCGGGCGGGAATCCCTGGCCCTCGTCGGCCACGGACAACTCGAGCATCTCGCCGGCGGCGCGGCCGCTGAGGGTGATCGTGCCGCCGCCATGGCGGAGCGCGTTCTCGACGAGGTTGCCGAGGGCCGCCTCGATCCGATCCCGGTCGAGGTTCCAGACGAGCGCCGGCGGGGCTTCGACGTCGATCGTCCGGCCGACCGCCTCGCCACGGCCGGCGAAGCGGGCCCGGGTGTCGGCGAGGAGCCCGGCGACGGTCACGGGACGTCGCTCGATCTGCAGCCGGGCAGCGTCGGAGCGAGCGAGCGTGAGGAGGTCATCGGCGAGCATCTCCAGCCGCGATGCCTCGTCGATCGCCGAGCGCATCGCCGCTCGCGCCTCCTCGTGGTCGCGGTCGGGCCGAAGGCCGAGCTCGAGCTCGCTGCGGAGGATCGCGAGCGGGGTGCGGAGCTCGTGGCCGGCATCGGCGACGAACGCCCGCTCGCGTTCGATCGACGACTCGATCCGGGCCAGCATGTCGTTGAGGGTGCGTCCGAGCCGGCCGATCTCGTCGTCCGCCGCCGGCAGCGGCAGCCGCTCGCCGCTGCGCGCGAGGGTGATCCGCTGCGCCCGCTCGGTCATCGCCTCGACCGGGCGGAGGGCGAGCGCGGCGAGCGCCCAACCGAGTGCCGAGGCGAGCAGGAGCGCCAGCGGGCCACCGATCGCGAACGTCTTGACGAGGCCGGAGAGGGTCTCGGCGCGATCGCCGGTCGAGGCGCCGGCGAGGATCACGAACCGGCCGTCCTCGGCATCGACGGGGCGGGCGAGCAGCCGCGCCCCGTTCTCGATCCCCGGAACCGAGGAGGCGTCGAAATAGACGAGTCCGCGGCGGGCGGCGGCAAGCTCGGGCGGCGCCAGGACCGTCGCTCGCCCGATCCCTTCCGAGGAGGCGACGACGGATCCGTCGATCCTGAGCACCTGGGTGAGAACGTCCTCGGCGCCCTCGGCGTGGGGACCGCCGAGGCCGACCTCGCCGGGGCCGCTCTCCTGGAGCTGCCGGGCGAGGTCGTCGACGCGGGTCCGCAGGGCGTCGTCGATCGAGCTGCTGAGGTCGTCGGCGACCCGCAGGTACACGAACGTGCCGGCGAGGACGAGGACGATCGCCATCGCGACCGCGAACGCGATCGTGATCCTCGCGCGGATCGGCAGCCGGCTCAGGATGGCGCCGGCTCTCTGATCCGGTAGCCGGCCCCGCGGACCGTCTCGATCGACTCGCAGCCGAACGGCCGGTCGATCTTCTCGCGCAGGTAGCGGACGTAGACGTCGATCACGTTCGACCGGTTCTCGTACTCGTAGTCCCAGGCGTGTTCGAGGAGCTGCAGGCGGCTCAGCACGGCGCCGGGATTGCGCATGAAGGTCTCGAGCAGGGCGAACTCCTTCGCCGACAGGGAGATCTCGGTGCCGGCACGGGCGACGCGGCGGCCGGCCGGGTCGAGCTCGAGGTCGCCGACGCGGAGCACGGTCGGCCGGGCATCCGACCCGCGCCGGACCAGCGCCCTGATCCGCGCCTCGAGCTCCGCGAACGAGAATGGCTTCGCCAGGTAGTCGTCGGCGCCGCCGTCGAGGCCGGCGACGCGATCCTCGACCGAGTCGCGCGCCGTCAGGATCAGGATCGGCGCCCAGACCTGATCGGCGCGAAGCCGGCGGCAGGTCTCGAACCCGTCGATCCCCGGCAGCATCACATCGAGGACGATCGCGTCGTAGGGAGTGCTGCCCGCCATCCACAGCGCGTCCTCGCCGCTCCCGCAGACGTCGGTGACGAAGCCGTCGTCGCGGAGGCCGCGTTGGAGCAGCCGCGCCATCTTCGGCTGATCTTCGACGACGAGTACCCGCACGCACCGATTATCGACCGGTGCCGATGAGAGTTGGATGAGAATCCGGCCGGCCCGACGCCTCGTCGTCGGCGCCGGGCCGGTTCTGTCACTGCGTACGTCGGTCGGTCAGCCGGCGTCCCGCTGGGTCTCGATCGGCTTCAGCGAGGAGTCGAGGAAGACCTTCAGGGCCTGCCCGTCCTTGCTGATCTCGACCTCGTAGGCCGCGCCCTTCGGGGTCGGCTGGTCGTTCGGGTCCTCGATCGGGTCGGCCTGTTCGGCCGGCTCGACGTCGCCGTCAGCGACCCCGCCGGTCGCCCGTTCGGCTGCCGCACGCGCCTGCCGGTCGATCGCCGCCGACACGTGCCCATCGCCGTCGCCCGAGGCCTCGTCGGCCGCGTTCGTCTCGGAGCCGCCCGCCTGCTCGTTCTCGACCGCGCTCTGGTCGGAGCCGCCGCCCGAGGTTGCGTTCGCGATCGCCGCGCCGCCGAGGGCAAGGGCCGTCAGTGCCGCCAGTGCCGCAACCGCTCGTTTGATCTTGTCGCTCATCTGGTCCTTTCTTGGCCGGCTTCACGCCGGCCGGGGAGGGAACGCGGCGGAAGCTAGGAGCCGGCGATGAGACGGATGTGAGGGCGGCCGGCGACCGCCCCCGCTGAACTGCGCGGTCGCGCGCAGGTCGCTTCGGTGCTGACTACCGATGGCGGGCAAGCGCGAGCGGCGTAGGTTGCCCGGCAGATGCCGGGACGAACCGTGACCGAGCTGGAGCGGCGCTACGGTCGCCGCGGGGCGGACGTCCTCGGGGCGCTTCGCGACGTCGTCGCGGCCACGGGGCGAATCGAGCCCGCCGACGTCGATCGGATCGCCGCCGAGCTGCGGCTGCCGCGCGCGCACGTCAACGGTGCCGCCTCCTTCTACGCCGACCTCGCCCCCACCCCGCGCGGGCGACGACACGTCCGGGTCTGCGCCGGGACCGCCTGCTTTGCGGCCAGCGCCGGCACCCACCTCGACGCGGTCGCGGTGGCGCTCGGGGCCCCGGTCGGCGGCGTCTCCGAGGACGGCGGCGTCTCGGTCCAACCCGTCCACTGCCTCGGCTACTGCTACGGCGGCCCGGCCGCGCTCGACGACGAGCAACCGTGCGCGGGTGCCGACCTGATCGATCAGCTCACCGGCGGGGCCGACCCGCGCGACCCCGAGATCCCGGTCGCGGTCGCGGTCGAGGTGCCTGAGCCGATCGTGCTCGCCGGCGTCGCTGGAACCGGTCCCGAGCCCTGGGAGGTCTGGGAGGACATCGTGCGGGGCGGCGCTCACGACCGCGTCAGTCGCGAGGTCAAGGCCTCGGGCCTGCGCGGTCGCGGCGGCGCCGGCTTCCCCGCCGCGGTCAAGTGGGGCTCGGCAGCAGAAGCGCCGGGTGACGGAGATCGCTACCTGATCTGCAACGGGGACGAGGGCGATCCGGGATCGTTCGTCGATCGGCTCTTGATGGAGCGTGATCCCCACCGCGTGCTCGCGGGCATGGGCCTCGCCGCCCTCGCTGCCGGGGCGACGCGGGGGATCGTCTATGTGCGCTCCGAGTACCCGCGGGCCCGCGACGCGCTGCGGACGGCCGTCGCGGAGGCGCGGGCGGGGGGTCAGCTCGGCGCCGACCTCTTCGGCACCGGCACCGGCTTCGACGTCGAGGTCTTCGAGGGCGCCGGCTCCTACGTCGCCGGCGAGGAGACTTCGCTGATCCACTCGATCGAGGGCTTGCGAGGCGAGGTGGCCGCACGGCCGCCATACCCGACCGAGCACGGATATCTGCATCGGCCCACGGTCGTCAACAACGTCGAGACGCTCGCCGCGGTGCCGTGGATCGTCGCCCGAGGCGGGGCCGCCTACGCGCAACTCGGGGTGGGCGGGAGCCGGGGGACGAAGGTCGTCTGCCTGAACGAGCGCTTTCGCAACCCAGGCGCCTACGAGGTCGAGCTCGGCACGCCGCTGCGCCGGATCTTCGAGGAGCTCGGAGGCGGGCCCAGGGACGGATCCGTGGTCCGCTCGATTCAGGTCGGCGGCCCGCTCGGAGGCTTCGTCGACGCCCGGGACCTCGACACGCCGCTCAGCTTCGAGGCGCTGCGCGAGATCGGCGCCGATCTGGGCCACGGCAGCCTGATCGTGCTCGACGATCGCGTCGATCGCGCGATGCTCGAGCGCCATTTCTGGCGGTTCGCCGCAAGCGAGAGCTGCGGGACCTGCGCCCCCTGCCGGCTCGGCACTCAGCGGGGTCTCGAGCGCACCGCGGGTCGCGGCGACCCCGATGCCGCGACCGCGTTCGAGGAGATGCTCGAGGCGATGGAGCGCGGCAGCCTGTGCGCGTTCGGCCGCAGCGTCCCGCCGGTCGTCCGCAGCATCGAGCGCGTCTACGGTGCGGCGCCGTGAGGGTGATCGTCGACGGTACGCCGGTCACGGTCGCGGCGGACTCCAGCCTGCTCGACGCCACTCGGGCGGCAGGAGCGGAGGTTCCCTCCCTGTGCGCCGACCCGCGCCTCGCTCCGTACGGCTCGTGTCGCACCTGCATGGTCTCGATCGAGGGCACCGATGGCCCGGTCCCCGCCTGCACGACGCCCGCCGCCGAAGGCGGTGTCGTGCGAACCGACGATCCCGTCGCGCTTCGCACCGCGCGCCTCGCTCTCGAGCTGATCGTCGGCCAGCTCCCCGTGAGCGCTCTCGACCAGCCCCCCGAGCGCAGCGAGCTCGTCCGCGCCTGCCTCGAGCTCGGCATCGAGCGCAGCCGGTTTCGAGGCGAGCGTGCCGCCGAGCGCGATGACTCGCATCCCTACGTCGAGTACGACGCGGCCCTCTGCATCGCCTGCGCTCGCTGCGTGCGGATCTGCGACGAGCTGCAGGGTACGTTCGCGCTGGCGATGGTCGGGCGCGGCGCCGACACGGTCCTCGCCCCCGGCTCGGGCGGCCCGTGGAGCGAGTCCGACTGCGTCTCCTGCGGTGCCTGCGTAGACAGCTGTCCCTCTGGGGCCCTGTCTGAGATCGGGTTGAGCGACCCACGGCCGATCGAACGGACCACAACGACCACCTGCGGCTACTGCGGCGTCGGCTGCACCCTCGACGTCCACACCCGAGACGGTCAAGTCGCGGCGATCCGCCCGAACCGCGCCGCTCCGGTCAACCGCGGCCACGCCTGTGTGAAGGGCCGGTTCGCGCACGGCTTCGTGCGCTCGCGCGATCGGCTGACCACGCCCTTGATCCGCCGCGACGGCGCCCTCGTCGAGACCGACTGGGAGGACGCCCTGGGCCACGTCGCGGTCGAGCTCCGCCGCATCGGCGACCGCTACGGGCCGGACGCGATCGCGGCGATCTCATCGGCGCGGGGCACGAACGAGGAGAACTACCTGATGGAGAAGCTGATGCGGGTCGCGATCGGCACCAACAACGTCGACAACTGCGCCCGCATCTGCCATGCGCCCTCGGCCGCCGGCCTGGTTGCCTCGTTCGGCCTGTCCGGCGGCACCAACCCGTTCGAGGACTTCGATCGCGCCGGCGTCTTCCTGCTCTGCGGCTCGAACCCGACCGAGGCCCACCCGGTCGTCGGCGCGCGGATCAAGCAGCGGGTGATCGCGGGCGCCGGACTGGTCGTCGTCGACCCGCGGCGTACCGAGCTCGCCGATTACGCCGACGTCCACCTGCGTCCGCGACCGGGCACCAACGTCGCCGTCTTCAACGGGCTCGCCGGCGTGCTGATCGACGAGGGGTACATCGACGACCCGTTCATCGCCGCGCGCACCGAAGGATTCGATGCGCTGCGTGAGCTGGTCGCCGACTATTCGCCGCAGCGGGTCGAGGAGATCTCAGGGGTGTCCAGCTCGGACCTGCGCCGTGCGGCAGCTCTCTATGGCGGCGGCGATCATCGGGCGATCGTCTGGGGCCTCGGGGTCACTGAACATGCGCACGGGACCGACGGCGTGCGGGCACTCTGCAACCTCGCGACGCTGACCGGCAGCGTCGGTACCGCCGACGGCTGCGGTGCCAATCCCCTGCGGGGGCAGAACAACGTCCAGGGCGCGAGCGACATGGGCGCGATGCCGGACATCCTGCCCGGGTACCAGAGCGTGGCCGACGCCGAGGTCGCGAGCCGGTTCGGCGACGCCTGGGGGATCCGGATCCGTCCCGAGCGCGGGCTGCGGATCCCCGAGATGTTCGACGCCGCCGTCGACGGCAGGCTGAAGGCGCTGATCGTCTTCGGCGAGGACATCGCCCAGACCGACCCCGACACCGCTCACGTCAAGGCGGCAATCGATGCCTGCGAGCTGGTCGTCTCGCAGGAGATCTTTCTCTCCGCGACCGCTTCGCTGGCCGACGTGGTCCTACCGGCGGCGGCCTTCCTCGAGAAGGACGGCACGTTCACAAACTTCGATCGTCGCGTCCAGCGCGTGCGACCGGCGCTCGATCCGCCCGGCGCGGCGCGACCGGATTTCGAGATCATCCGCGACCTCGGCGCCGAGCTGGGAACCGACCTCGGCTGTTCCACACCCGCCGCGGCGTTCGCCGAGATGGCCTCGCTGACCCCGACTTTCGCCGGCATCTCGCACGAGCGACTCGATCGCGATGGACCGATCGCGTGGCCCTGCCGGTCGCCGGACGATCCGGGCGAGCGAGCCCTGTACCGCGAACGGTTCGAGACCCCGAGCGGCAGGGCGCGGTTGACGACGGTCCCCTACGCGCCGCCCGGCGAGGCGCCCGATCGCGAGTTCCCGTTGCTGCTCGTCACCGGCCGGCGGCTGGAGCACTACAACGCGGGCACGATGACCCGGCGCACCCGCAACCTCGAGCTCGTCCCCGAGGAGCTGCTCGAGCTCCACCCCGACGACGCTTGCGCGCTCGGCGTCGGCGGGGGCGATCGGGTTCGGATCGCCAGCCGCCGCGGCGAGATCGCGGCCATCGCGGACGTCACCGACCGGGTCTCGCCCGGGCAGGCGTTCATCGGCTTCCACTTCCCCGAGGCGCCCGCCAACCTGCTGACGTCGCAACACGGCGACGAGGTCACGAGTTGTCCCGAGTACAAGGTGACCGCGGTCCGGATCACGCTGGACGGATGAGCCCCCGATCGCGCCGGACCCGGCGCTCCTGATGTTCTCCCCCCTCAGGAGGCCTCGCCGAACGGCATCACCTTGGCCTCGCGCGGCAGGATCATCACCGGGCAGCTCGCCTCCGCGATCAGGCTTCTGATCGAGCTTCCGAGCAGGGTCCGGAGAACCGGACCGTAGCCACGCGAGCCGGAGAACATAAGGTCGAAATCGCCGCTCGCGGCAGCAAGCATCCGCCCCACCGGTCCGGTCAGGAACCGTGTGTTCGCCTCGACGGCCCTCGGCAGTCGCTCCCTGGCAGCGCGCAGAGCCTCCTCGCGGGCCTTCAGCTCGAGCTCGCGGAACGCACCGACCGTGAGCGCAGACCATTCCCCCTCATATCCGTAACCGGGATCGGCGACGCCGATCAGCGTCACCTCGCCGTCGATTCGAACCGCCAGTCCGGCCGCGGCCCGCAGCGCCGCATCGGCCTCCGAGGAGCCGTCGTAGGCCACTGCGATCTGGCGCAGCTCGCCGGCCTCCTCCTCGGAGTAGCCGCGCGGAGCAACCGCGACCGCGCAGGGCGCCCCGTTCAGGAGCGCGTCGGCGGTGCTGCCCATCAGCGTCCGTCCGATCGGGCCGCGACCGGCAGAGCCCACGACGATCGCAATCGCCTCCTCCGTTTCAGCGAGCTCGGTGAGCGCTTTCGCGATCGAGCGGTCGGCGATCGCCCGCGCGCCGGCCCCCGATCCTGCGAGGCCGCCGAACGCCCGGTCGAAGAGCCCGCCCCGCTCGGTGTCGAGGGCGTTCTCGATCTGATCGTCGGTCGCCACGCCATGAGGCCAGGTGAAGACCGCCGCAACGAGCGGCTCGGCGTCGGCCACCGCCGCGAGCCACCGACCCAGCACCAAAGCGTCCCGTCCCTGCCGCGTGCCCTCGAAGCCGATGATCAGCGGGCCGGCCACCGCTAGCTCTTTGATTCCGAATCCGCGCGTGGGGGTTTGGAATCGATCACCTAGGGCGTGATCGCCACCTTCACGACGCCGTCGCGCTGGTTGCCGAACAGCTCGTACGCCTCCTCGATCTGATCGAGGTTGAAGCGGTGGGTGATCAGCGGCTCCGGATCGAAGCGCCCGCGGCGGACCAGCTCCATCAGCTTGCGCATCCGCTCCTTCCCACCCGGGCAAAGCGTCGAGAGGATCTGCTTGTCACCGATCCCGTACACGTACGCCTCGACGGGCAGCTCGAGCTTGCCGCCGTAGACGCCGAGGCTGGAGACCCGCCCGCCGGGACGGGTGGCGTCGAGGCACGACTGGAACGTGCCCTGGGTGCCGAGGGCCTCGATCGCGACGTCGACCCCTCGTCCTCCGGTCAGCCGCTTGATTGCCGCGACCGGGTCCTCCTCGGTGTAGTCGATCACCTCGTCCGCCCCCATCGCCCGTGCCAGCTCGAGGCGACCTCCGATCGAATCGACCGCGATGATCAGCGCCGCTCCCATCAGCCGGGCGCCGGCCGTCGCGCAGAGGCCGATCGGGCCTTGGGCGAAGACGGCCACGGTCTCTCCGATCCGCACATCGGCCCGCTCCGCCGCCGACATTCCGGTCGACGCGATGTCGGCAAGCATCACGCACTGCTCGTCGCTGAGGTCGTCGGGGATCTTTGCGAGATTCGCCTGCGCGTAGGGAATGCGCACGAAGTCGGCCTGGACGCCGTCGATCGAGTTCCCGAGCCGCCAGCCGCCGATCATCTCCCATTCGTCGTCGTAGCCCGAGCATTGCGACTCGGTGTGGGACTGGCAGTAGAAACAGGTTCCGCAGGGGGTGATCGCCCCGACGAGCACGCGGTCGCCGACCTCGTAGCCGGAGACCGCCTCGCCGAGCTCGTGGATCACGCCTACCGGCTCGTGACCGACGATCCGCCCGCGTTCGACCGGGTACTCCTCGCGCCAGATGTGGACGTCGGTGCCGCAGATCGTGGTCATCGTGATCCTCACGATCGCGTCGTTGGGACCGCAAGGAGGGATCGGCCGCTCGCCGAGGACGATCCGCTCGCGCCCCTCGAAGATCGCGGCGCGCATCGCTCCCCCCGTACCGCCCCGCTCGGTCTCCGTCCTCGCGGCCGTGGTGCTCATCGCTCCGCCCCTTTCTCCGTCTCGTGGCTGGGTGGGTCAATCCTATGTCCGTTCCCGGGATGCGCAACCCCCTGGTCGTCTCGCAGGAGGCCTGTCTCGCGCGAGAGCACCCGCAACCTCTCGATGCCCGCATCGAGATGGGAGAGGTCGCGACGCATCGCCCCTTCCGTGTCCGTCTCGTGCGCCCGCAGGCGCCCGACCCGGCGCTCGAGGTCGCTGATCGCAGTCTCGGCGTCGACCAGTGTCGGATCCACCCGGCCACCCGCCGCCGACGGCGCCGCGCCCGAATCGAGCTCGCGCCGCCAGCGATCGCGCCGGGCCACGTATTCCGGTGGCAGGACGAGATCGAGGCGCTCGGCGAGAGCCAGCCCGGCGAGCGCCCGTCGCCAATCCCCGCGTCCCGCGTCGGCGTCCGCGGCAGCAAGCAACAGGGTCGTCGCGCGATCGGCTTCGTCTCCGGCGAAGAGCGAGTCATCGGGAGGGTCGAGGTCGATCAGCTCCTCGAATGCGATCCCCGAGCTCTCCGCCGCCAGCAACGGTCCCAGGTAGCGCGCGGCGATCTTCTCCGGGGGCCACCAGAGCGGCTCCGGCGAGTGCGCCGACTCCCCCTCGCCGCCGGCGCGGTGGGCCCGCATGAACTCCGGTCCGTCCGGGGTGATCAACTCCGCCCGCAGGACGGGGCGATAGGGCTCGAGCGACAGGTGAGCGCCCGCCTGCACCGCGATCGCACGGGCCGCCACGTCGGCCTGCTGGGCTGCCAGGCCGCCCTGCTTGACCGGGAAGGCCGTCGCGTCGCCGGCGGCCCAGACATCGGTCATCACCTGCATCTGTACGTCGGTCGCCAAGAAGCCGTGCGGGTTCTGCGGCAGGCCGGGAATCTCGTCGACGGCGAGCCGCGGCAGGGCGACCGCCTGATCGCAGGCGATCGCATCCTTCCCATCGATGCGCAGAGCGCCGTCCTCGAAGGCGCGGACGGCGCTCGAGGCGTAGAGCTCGACGCCCGCCTCGTCCAGCCGGGCCGCGACGATCCTCGAAGCGGCGGGCCCGAACGAGGCGAGGGCAGCCTCCTCATCGGTGACGAGGAGGACCTCGACGTCCTCGAAGCCTCGTGCCGAGGATTCGGTCGCGGTCAGCATGGCCAGCTCGTAGGCGGCGATCGTCCAGCTCGTCCCCGCCGGCACGACGAAGGCGATCCGGCGGCTGCCGCGCCGCCCCACCTGATCGAGCAGGCGGGCGAACGAGTTTCGGCCGGACGGCGAGCCGAAGGTGATCGTTCCCGGGATGCCCTCGGTGGGGTGGGCCCCGGGAGCCACGAGGAGCGAGTCGTACGGCAGCTCGACCCCGGCAGCGGTCTGCACGCGCCGGCGCTCGCCGTCGACCGCCGCCAGCCCGTCGTGGCGCAGGGTCGCGCCGGTATGCGCGACCAGGGCGTCGAGGTCGAATCGCAGGGAGGCCTCGACCCCGAAGGGCTCGGCGACCAGCAGCGGCCGGTAGACGAACTCAGAGCCCGGGTCGAGCAGCTCGACGTCGACGAGCCCGGGCGCGAGGCGGGTCAGCGCCAGCGCCGCCTCGAGGCCCGCGACCCCCGCACCGGCGATCAGGACGCGGCTCCTCACCCGAATCGTCTCGTTGCGGGGCCTCGGCCCCTCAGCCCGACAGCGCCGCCCGGGCCGCCGCGACCCGTGCGATCGGAACCCGGAACGGCGAACAGCTGACGTAGTCGATGCCGGCCCCGTCGAAGAACGCGATGCTGTCGGGGTCGCCGCCGTGCTCGCCGCAGACGCCCATGCTCAGGCCCGGCTTTGCCTTCCGGCCGCGCTCGACCGCGATCGCGACGAGGCCGCCGACCCCGACCACGTCGATCGTCTCGAACGGGCTCCGTTCGACGATTCCGCGCTCGACGTAGCCGGGCAGAAAGCCCCGCTCGGCATCGTCGCGCGAGAGGCCGAGCGCGGTCTGGGTGAGGTCGTTGGTCCCGAAGCTGAAGAAGTCGGCGTTCGCGGCGATCCGATCGGCGGCCAGGCAGGCGGCCGGCAGCTCGATCATGGTCCCCACGCTCAACGATCGCGGTCCGAGAACGTCGGCGACCGTCGCCTCGACCATCGTTCGCAGGGTGCTGAGCTCATTCGGGAACGCGACCAGGGGGATCATCACCTCGACGTCGGGAAGCTCACCGCCGCCCGCCACCTCGAGCGCCGCCTCGGCGATCGCACGCACCTGCATCTCGTAGAGCCCGCCGAGGTGCAGTCCCAGCCGCGCCCCGCGGGTCCCCAGCATCGGGTTGACCTCCTCGAGGTCGCCTGCGACCGCGATCCGCTCGCGAGCGGCGGCGACGGCCTCAGCGTCGCCCCTCGCCTCGGCGTCCGTCAGCTCGCCCGCGAAGACGGCCGCGCCGATGAACTCGTGCAGCGGCGGGTCGAGTAGGCGGATCGTCACCGGTGCCCCCTCCATGGCCTCGAGCAACGCGACGAAGTCGCTGCGCTGGATCTTCGCCAGCTCCGTGAGCGCGGCGCCGTACGCTGCCGCATGGGCGCCGGTTTCGCCTTCGTCGCGGTCGCGGCGGGCCAGCTCCCCCGCGATGAACATGTCGCGGACGAGCGTTTCGCGGTCGGAGCCGAAGAACATGTGCTCGGTCCGGCAGAGGCCGATCCCCTCGGCACCGAGCTCGCGGGCGCGGACCGCGTCCTCGGCGGTGTCGGCATTCGCCCGCACACCGAGCCGACGCACGTCGTCGGCCCAACTCAGGATCTCGGTGAACTCCTCGTCGAGGCGGGGCTCGAGGAGCTCGACGTCGTCGGCGGTGACGACCCCGCTGGCACCGTCGATCGCGATTCGATCGCCGGCGTGGAGCTC
>Ga0207678_10001737_pt1 | contig 19932 bp, 17 predicted proteins | sample KBSC63metaG_FD_184319 | JGI IMG/M metagenome (GOLD analysis project Ga0207678, IMG submission 184319) | Corn rhizosphere microbial communities from Kellogg Biological Station, Michigan, USA - KBS C6-3 metaG (SPAdes) (version 2) | ecosystem: Host-associated > Plants > Roots > Rhizosphere > Soil ...
GGAAGGCGACGCCGGGGAAGGCGACGGCTGCCAAGGCGCCCCGGAAGGCGACGCCGGGGAAGGCAGCGCCCGGGAAGGCAGCGCCCGGGAAAGCGACGTCTTCGAAGGCGCCCCGGAAGGCGACGCCCGGGAAGGCACCAGTCGGGAAGGCGACACCCGGAAAGGCAGCGCCCGAGCAAGCGATGTCCGTGACGGCGGTGGCGGGAACGGCGGCGCCTGGGAAAGCGGAGCGCGGAACGGCGGCGCCTGGGACGGCGGTGGCGGGGACGGTCGAGCGCGGAACGGCGGCGCTCGGGACGGTGGAGCGTGGGATGGCGGTCGTCGGGAAGGCGCCGGGCAAGGCCGCGCCGGGCAAGGCCGCGGCCGCGGAGCGGTCGGTTGGTAAGACGGCGGCCGGGACGGGAGCGGCTGGCAAGGGAGCGAGGCGCGGCGGGGACGGGTCGAGGGCCGACGGCAGCGGTGGGGGCGGTGGCGAGGGAGCCGGCGGTGGGAGGGGAAGGGTGAGCCGGCGCAAGTCCGGCGGGCGGGATCCGCTGGATACGTATCGGGGGATGCGGGATCCGGAGCGGACGCCGGAACCGGTGCCGGCGGCGGGGCCTCTTCCGGAGGGGAACGACGACACGTTCGTCATCCAGGAGCACCACGCCCGAAGCCTGCACTGGGACGTGCGGCTGGAGCGGGACGGCGTGCTCGTCTCCTGGGCGGTGCCCAAGGGTCTGCCGCTGAACCCCAAAGAGAACCGGCTCGCCGTACATACCGAGGACCACCCGATCGACTACGGCAGCTTCGAGGGCGACATACCGGCCGGGGAGTACGGCGGTGGCAAGGTCGTCCTCTGGGACCGCGGCCGGTACGAGATGGAGGAGTGGACCGACCGTGAGGTCAAGGTCGTCTTCCACGGCAATCGGGCCGAGGGCCGGTACGTCTTCTTCCAGACCCGCGGCTCCGACTGGATGGTCCACCGGATGGACGGACCGCCGTTCCCGGACTGGCAGCCGGTCCCGACCGAGCTCACTCCGATGACCGCGACCAAGGGACCGCTACCGAGCGGCGGCCGGCGGCAGTGGGCGTACGAACTGGCGTGGGCCGGCAACCGGATCCTCGTTGCCGTAGAAGGGGGTCGGATCCGGGTCCGGGACGAGAAGGGCCGGGACGTGAGCGCGGCGTATCCGGAGCTGCGGGCGATGGGCGCCGAACTCGGCAGCACCGTCTGCCTGCTCGACGGGGAGGTCGTCGCGCTCGGCAAGGACGGCCGACCCGATCCGAGCCTCCTTCGTCGCCGCCCGGCAAGGCAGGCCGCACCCGGTGCGAAGGACCTCCGGGAGGTGCCGATCACGTTCCTCGCGTTCGATCTCCTTCACCTGGACGGTCGCGACCTCATCGGCCGGCCGTACGAGGAGCGCCGCGCGGCCCTGGAGACGCTTGGGCTGGAAGGCGATCGATGGGGCGTCGCGCCCGCCGTGCCCGGAACCGGACGGGATGCACTCAAGGTCGCCCACGGCCTGGGCCTCAACGGCGTGGTCGCGAAGCGCCGGAGGTCGCTCTACCGGTCCGGAGTCACCACTGCGGACTGGATCCTGACTGCCGACTGAGCCTCGTTTCACGTGAAACCGGCCTGCCCTGTTTCACGTGAAACGGGAACGGCGTTCGCGGAGGCGAGCCAGACCTCGCCTGATGCGGGACAGCAGGAAGTAGACCAGGGCCAGCCCGGAGACCAGGAGCGTCAGCGCGATCGCCGCCGCCACCCACGGGTACTGCCACGCGAGCAGCGTCACTCCGACGACCGCACCGTCCTCGGCCAGGCTGGTGCCGATGTTGGTCACCGGCTCCGGCGACGTGTTCACGGCGAGCCGGAGCCCGCCCTTCGTGAGGTGGGACAGCAGCGCCGTCACGCTCGCCGTGCTGGCCGCGAACGCCTGCTCGAGGCTTCCCGCGTCCCCCGCGATGAGCACGCCGAGGATCGCCGCGATCGTCGGCCGGATGACCGTGTGGATGCTGTCCCAGATGCTGTCGACGTACGGGATCTTGTCGGCGACGAACTCCAACGCCAGCAGGATGCCGACGAACACGAGGACGTCCGTCCGCTGCAACGCCGCCGGCGTGTCGGCCGCGCCGGCCCGGCCGAGCAGTCCGGCGATCAGCAGCGTCGCGTAGGCGCTGATCCCGGAGGCCCAGCCGTTCGCGATCGACAGCGGCACGATGTCCATGGCGAGCAGAACCTACCCATCGCGGCTCACCAGGAGCCGCGGTGCACCACATCCTCGGCCGGACGGTGCCCGCGGCGCAGCGACGGCGATCGGCGGTCCGGCGCCGGGTAGCCCACCGCCACGCAGCCGATCGGCGTGAACTCCGCCGGCACACCGAAGGCGCTCCGGAACGATGCTGTCTGCTCCGGTGGCACCCCGAAGAAGCACGCGCCGAGCTCCTCATCGACCGCCGTGAGCAGCATGAGCAGCGTCGCAAACCCCGCGTCGATATCCCAGTACGGCACCGGCCACCGGGCCTCGTCGCGGTCGGTCCAGCCCTTGTCGGGCTCGGCGTACCGGTCCAGGTACGCCTGTTTGTGCGACAGCGGCACGATCAGCAGCGGCGCGTTCCGCATGTCCCGCAACCACGAGTCGGCCTGGTCGGACTCGGGGACGGTCGCGGTCCAGAACCGGTCCCGCTCCTCCGGCGTCGACAGCACGAGGAACGCCCACCCCTGCGAGAAGCCCGCCGACGGTGCCCGAAGCGCGTTGGCGAGCAGCCGGTCGACGACGGCGTCGGGGACGGGCCGGGACGGGTCGTAGTTGCGCACCATCCGGCGGCGGCGGACGACCTCCTGGAACTCCATCAGCACGCCTCCGAGGGCGAACGGCTCAGCGGGTGGCGGCCCGCTCCAGCAGCGTCGCGATGACCTCGCCCGGCTCGAGCCCGGCGGCCTCGATCGACATCGGCAACATCGAGGTCGCGGTCATCCCCGGCGACACGTTCACTTCGAGGAACTGCACCACTCCGTCGGCGGTGACGATCGCGTCGGTCCGGGAGACGTCCCGCAACCCGAGCGCCTCGTGCGCGCGCACCGCGGCCGTGGCGACGGCATCGGTGGCGGCCGACGGCAGCCGGGCCGGCGTGTGGTACGTCGTCATCCCGGCCGTGTACCGCGCCGCGTAGTCGAACACCCCGCTGGTCGGCACGATCTCCACGGCCGGCAGTGCCACCGGTCCGGCGCCGAGGTCGACCACCGAGACCGACACCTCGACGCCCTCCACGTACGGCTCCAGCAGCACGGTGTCCCCGTACGACAGGCAGGACACCATCGCCGCGGGCAGCTCGGCCGCCGACCGGATCACCCGGGCGCCCAGCGCAGAGCCGCCCTGCGCCGGCTTCACCATCAGCGGCAGCCCGAACCGTTCGACGATCCGGTCCAGCACCACCGCGGCGCCCAGTTCGCGGAACGTCGAGTGCGGCAGCGCGACCCAGGCGGGCGTGGTCAGCCCGGCGGCGTGCACGATCGCCTTCGCCGTCGGCTTGTCCCACGCCATCCGGCACGCGGCCGCGTCCGAGCCCACGTACGGCACGTCGGCAAGGTCGAGCACCGATCGCAGCGCGCCGTCCTCGCCGTCGGCACCGTGCAGCGCGATGAACACCGCGTCCGGCCGGTCGACGGCCAGTCCGGCGAGCAGCTCGCCGTCCGGGTCGAGCATCCGCACCGCGACGCCGGCCTGCTTGAGCGCCTCGCACACCCGGCGGCCGGAGTGCAACGAGACCTCCCGCTCGTACGCCAGTCCCCCGGCCAGGACGACGGCGGTCAGCTCACCCACGCGCCTGCTCACGCCAGCTCCGGGCCCGGGGCCGAGCCCCGCGGCCAGCGCAACCGGTCGGACGACGGCGACGAGCCGAGGAAGGTCGCGCGCAGCTCGAGCTCCTGCTCGACCACGCCGGCCAGGCGCCGGACTCCTTCGCGGATCCGCTCCGGTGTCGGGTAGCAGTACGACAGCCGCATCTCGCGTTGCCCGGCGCCGTCGGCGTAGAAGCCGATGCCGGGGACGTACGCGACCCGCTCGGCGATGCCACGCGGCTGCATGACCTTCGCGTCGAGGCCCTCCGGCAGGGTAAGCCAGACGTAGAAACCGCCCTCTGGCTTCGTCCACGTGCAGCCCGGCGGCATGAGCGCGTCGAGCGCGTCGAGCATCGCGTCCCGCCGCTCCCGGTAGAGCTCGCGGAAGGTCTTGATCTGCTCCCGCCACGGCTGGGTGGACAGGTATTCGGCGACGGCCAGCTGGGACAGCATCGGCGGGCAGAGCACCTGGGACTCGGACAGCAGCACGAGCTTGTCCCGGATCGCCGGCGGCGCGAACGCCCACCCGACCCGCACACCGGACGCGAACGTCTTGGAGAACGAGCCGAGGTAGACCACCCGGTCCGGGGCGAGCGACTTCAGCGTCGGCAGCGTCTGGCCGTCGAAGCCGAGCAACCCGTACGGGTTGTCCTCGATGATCAGCAGGTCGTACCTCTCGCAGAGCGCGACGATCTCCGCGCGCCGCTCGGATGCGAGCGTCACGCCGGCCGGGTTGTGGAAGTTGGGCACCGTGTAGAGGAACTTCGCCTGCCGTCCCTCGGCAGCCAACCCCGCCAGTGTCTCCTCGAGCGCGGCGGGCACGAGCCCGTGCTCGTCGAGCACCACGTGCAGCACGGTCGCCTCGGCCGCGGCGAACGTGCCGAGCGCGCCGACATAGGAGGGACCCTCGGCGAGCACGATGTCTCCGGGGTCAAGGAAGATCCGGCTGACCAGGTCGAGGGCCTGCTGCGAGCCGACGGTGATCACCACGTCGTCGGACGAGGCGCCGGTGATGCCCTCCAGCGCCATCACGTCGCAGATCAACTCGCGGAGCCGCTCGTCGCCCTGACCCGCGCAGTATTGCAGCACGGTGGCGCCGTTGTGGGCGACCAGCTCCCCCAGCATCGACCCGACCGCGTCCAGCGGAAGTGCTGCCGTGTAAGGCATACCGCCGGCGAGCGAGACGACCTCCGGCCGGTTGGCTACCGAGAACAGCGCCCGGATCTCGGACACGGCGAGGCCGTCGGTCCGTTGCGCGTATCGGCCGGAGTATGGGTCGAGGGTCGTGCCGGTCATGCGGGAACCTCCGCGGAAGGGGTCCCGCCGAGTTTACGGGCGTGTGGAACCCCGGCGCTCCGAGGCGAGCGGTCCAGCGCGGCCGTGGTGTCGGGCGGTTGGTCACAGGCGCAGGGTCGTGACCCTGTCCAAGCGGTCCGTGCGATCGGCGCTGGTCTCCGCGTGCCAGAGGGTGAACTCGGCCGACCCGTCGTCGAGCAGCAGTTGCGCCAGCGCGTTCCCGAAGTAGGGCCCGGCGTTCTTGGTCCAGGTCAGCGGCAGGTCCGGCACGTCGTCCCAGCGGCCGAGCGTCCTGGTCAGCCGCTCCAGCACCCGGCTCCAGCCGACCCGGAAGATCGTGCGCTGGCTGCGCGGCACCGAGTGGTGCACCGGCGAGACCACGAGCTGGTACACCCGACTGTCCACAGTGGACGGCCAGTGGGCCTGGGCGACGTACTGGTGGTGCACGTCGCCGGAGAGCACGCAGATCGTCACCGGCGCCGCACTTCCGCGGGCCACCTTCTCCAGCACACCGGCCAGCCAGTCGAAGGACGCCCGGAACGACGCCCAGTGCTCGAGATCCGCTGCCTCGCGCATCATCTCGCCGAACCGGGCGATCCGCTCCCCGCGCGCCCCGGCGCACAGCGCCTCGTTCCATGACTCGAGGTCGTGCACCGCCCGCGGCAGCAGCCACGGCAGCGAGGTCGCCACGAGCAGGTGGCCACCGTCCGAAGTGGACAGTTGGTCCTCGATCCAGCTGGCCTCGTCGGCGCCGACCATCGCGCGGTCGCGGTCGTCGAGGATCCGCCCGCAGCGCGAGTCGACGACGATCAGCCGGACGTTGCCGAGGTCGCGCCGGTAGCTCCACCGGTAGCCCTTGGCCCCGTCGGCCTCGCGGTCGGCCGCGGCGGCGAACTCGTGCAGCATCGGGCCGACGTCCGCGTCGCCGGCTTCCCGCACCCGGCGCCAGATCTCGTCCTCAGCCAGCGCGGCCGGCGAGAGGTTGCCCAGGTGCTGGTAGACCCAGTATGCCGCGAGCCCGCCGGTGATCCGTTCCTGCCACCAGGAGGTCTGCTGCATCCGCCGCCGCCAGACCCCTGAGGTGTTCCAGTCGTCGTGGATGTCGTGGTCGTCGAAGATCATCGCCGTCGGCACGGTGGCGTACAGCCAGCGCACCAGCGGGTCGCCCCACGACTCCCCGTACAGCTCGGCGTACTCGGCGAAGTTCGCGACCTGCAGCCCCGGCGGCTTCGACACGTCCCGCCGCCGGCGGATCACGTCCCGGGTGATCGGCGAGGTCTCGTCGGCGTACACCTGGTCGCCGAGCAGCAGCAGCCCGTCCGGCCACTCCTCGTCCGGGGTGCCGGCCAGCGTCCGCGCGTACGCGTCCAGCGCGTCGGTGCCGTACCGGCCGTCGCTGATCACCGACAGCGGCGAGGCGTACCGGCAGGAGCCGAACGCCAACCGGACCGGGCCGCCCGGCCGTGGGGTCCGGATCCGGGGCGGCGGGTACGACGAGTCGGCCGGCGGCCAGACCTTCTCCCCGTCCAGCCGCACGTCGTAGTCGGTGGACGTGCCGGGCCCCAGGCCCTCGATCGTGACCAGCGCGTAGTGCCGGTCGCCGACGCGGAAGGTGCGCTGGGTGGCGGACAGCACGCTCACCTCGCAGGGATCTGATGTCTCCACCCACACCGTGGCGGAGGTTGCGTCGACATGCCGCAGCATCGGACCCAGTACGAGGGACGCCATCCACCCTTTCTACCCAGTCACTGCCTGGCTCCGGTGCCGGTTAGGGTCGGGCGTGAGCTTCACCCCGCTGTTCGACAGGTTCGCGCTCGGCTCGGCGGAGCAGCAGGAGCACGCCCAGGAGGTGGTCGGCGGCCACCCGTTCACCGCCGACCTGAGCCGCGGGGTGGTCGGGTTCGAACCGGGTCTCGAGGTGCGGGCCGAGCTGATCGGCACCGAGGCCGACAACCCGGGCAGCTGGATGTGGGCCTGGGCCAACCCGAGCGGCTTCCCCGACCGGGTCACCGCCGCCGCCCGGCACGCCCGCGCGTACGGCGAGCAACAGGGCGTGACCGAGCTCACCACCGGTGAGATCCCGCTGGACGGCACCGCGCTCGGCTACCGGCTCGCGGTCGTCACCTGCGGTCTGGCCGGCGGGTACGCGTACTACCCGGCGACGGCGGCGCCCGGGACCACTGCGTACCTGCTGCTGGACCACCCGTCGCTGGCGTTGCCGCCGGTGCAGCTGTCCCGGGTGCTCGGCGTGCTGACCGCGGTGAGCGCGAGCGGGCAGATCGCGGACTGGCGGCACGCCCTGTTTTCCTACGCGCAGCAGCGCGGGCTCGAGGTGCGGCCGGCCGAGCGCTGGGTCGAGCTGGTGCACCCGGGCGACCAGAGCTCGATCCGGGTCGACCTGGACGAGCTGGGCCGGGTCGCGAACATCGCCGGCCGGCTGCAGCCGATCGATCCGCCGGAGCCCAAGCGGCGCCGGTTCGGCCTGCGCAAGTTCTGAGACGACGAGACCCCCGGGCGGGAGGTCCGGGGGTCTCGGTGCTGCGGCCGGCTAGCTGATGTAGTCGGCCAGGTCCTTCAGCAGCGCCGACTTCGGCTTCGCGCCGACGATGGTCTTCACGACCTTGCCGCCCTGGAAGACGGACATCGTCGGAATCGACATCACCTGGTATTGCTGGGCGATCTGCGGGTTCTCATCGATGTTGAGCTTCGCGACGGTCAGCTTGTCACCGTGCTGTCCGGCGATCTCCTCGAGGACCGGAGCGACCATCTTGCAGGGGCCGCACCACTCCGCCCAGAAGTCCACCAGCACCGGCTTGTCGCTGGCCAGCACGTCGTCCTTGAACGTCTGGTCGGTGACCTTCTTGGTGCTCCCCACGATTCCTCCTCGATGCGTGGCATTCGTTCGCACAACAACAATCGGCCGGCCGGAATTCCGGCTCAGACCGTCACCGCCGCGGCGGCCGAGGCCTCGGCTGACTGGTTGAGCGCTGCAAGAAAGCGCTCGGCGTCGAGGGCCGCGGCACACCCGGTGCCGGCCGCGGTGACCGCCTGCCGGTAGACGTGGTCCACCACGTCGCCGGCGGCGAACACGCCCGGCACGTTCGTGTGCGTGGACGGAGCGTCGACCAGCACGTATCCCTCCTCGTCCAGCCGGACCTGGCCGCGGAAGAGGTCGGAGCGTGGGTCGTGGCCGATCGCGACGAAGAAGCCGGAGGCGTCGAGCACCTGCTCCTCGCTAGTCTTCACGTTGCGGATCCGCACGCCGGTGACCGAGGCCTCGCCGAGCACCTCGACCACCTCGGAGTCCCAGACAAAGTTGATCTTGTCGTTGGTGAAGGCCCGCTCCTGCATGATCTTGCTGGCCCGCAGGGAGTCACGCCGGTGCACGATCGTCACCGACTTCCCGAACCGGGTCAGGAAGGTGGCCTCCTCCATGGCGGTGTCGCCACCGCCGACGACCACGATGTCCTGGTTGCGGAAGAAGAACCCGTCACAGGTCGCGCACCAGGACACGCCGTGCCCGGACAGCCGCTCCTCGCCCGGAACGCCCAGCTTCTTGTACGCCGAGCCGGTCGCGATGATCACCGAACGGGCAGCGTACTCAGCACTGTGGGTTCGGACGATCTTGGTCTCGCCGGTCAGGTCGACGCCGATCACGTCGTCGGTGACCAGCTCGGCACCGAACCGCTCGGCCTGGGTGCGGATCTGGTCCATCAGCTCCGGGCCGGCGACGGCGTCCGGGAAGCCGGGATAGTTTTCCACGTCGGTGGTGTTCATCAGGGCGCCGCCGTATTGGCTGCCCTCGAACACGAGCGGCCTGAGCTGGGCCCGAGCCGTGTAGAGAGCCGCGGTGTAGCCCGCGGGACCGGACCCGACGACGATGACGTCGCGCACCTCGGTCGCCTCGGTCACTGGCCACACGTCCTTCGCACGAGAGGCTGGTAGGCGGCCGGATCGCCGCCGGGGAGTCAACAGATTTTACGGATCAGATGTTCCCGTTCCGGGCCCGGGCCGAACGCCGTGGACAAGACTGTGGACCGACCGTGGACAAGACTGTGGACAGACCGTGGACAAGACCGTACGACGGGCCGGCTGTCCGGCTCAGGAGACGGTGTCGAGCACGGTCGCCGGCCGGCCGGGCGCGCTCCCACAGGTCTCGGTCACCACGAAGCCGGTCAGCCGGTCGCCGTCGGCGTACACGAACACGTACGCGGGCCGACCCTCGTACCGGATCCGCTGGGCGGCCCGCAGCGCGCCCTGCGCGCCCGGGATGCTGGTGGCGCAGGCCGCCCGCACGGTCGGGCTCTCCACCGAGGTCGCCTGCGGGACGGCGCCCTGGGCGGCGATCGTCGGCAGCGCGGCGCGCAGGCTCGCCCGGTCGTAGTCGGGCACCGCGGGCCGGGCGCTGTCGTTGGCCAGCGAACCGCCCTCGGCGGACTTCGCCCCCGGCACCGCCGACTGCGGCGGGGCGGGGGCTCCGGCCGCCTGGCCGCCGGCGCCGGACGTGGTCTCGCTCGTGCCGCCGCCACCGACGACCGACGCGATGGCGCCCCCGGCCGCGATCACGACCACCGCCGCGGCGGCCGCGACGACCGCCCGGGACAGCCGGCGGCCGCGGCGCAGGCGGGCCCGCGCCAGCTCGTCCTCCGGGTCGGCAGCCGTCGCCCCGGTCCGGGCCGGTCGGTCGGTGCGCAGGTCGGCGAGGGCGGCGTCCAGGCGCGCGGCGACCGCGGCCGGCATCGCGGGCGCCGGCAGGGAGTGCAGCTGGCCCTGCACCGCGTCCAGCGCCTCGAGCGTGGCCGCGCACTGCGGGCAGCCGTCCACGTGCTCGCGGACCCGCTCCGCCGACCGCCCCTCCAGCACGCCCGCGTGCAGGTCGGCGAGCGTGTCCAGGTCGGAATGCCCGGTCGGCGGACCGGTGCGCCGCTCGTCCGCTGTCATCTCGCCTCCTCCCTGCTGCTGGGTCCGGTGCCCGGTCCACCACTGGACCTCGGTGCGACGGGCGCCGGCTCGTCCGGGTTCCGCAGGTGGCCCAGCAACACGGCCAGCCGGGCCCGCCCGCGGGCGCAGCGCGACTTCACCGTGCCCTCGGGCACGCCGAGCATCACCGCGGTCTCGGCCACCGACCAGCCCTCGACGTCGACCAGCACGATCGCCGCCCGCTGCTCGGCCGGCAGCTGGCCGAGCGCCTCCTCGACCACCATCCGGGTGTCCCGCTCGGCCACCCGGTCCCGGCTGTCGGCCGGCTCGTGCGGCCCCTCCTCGGGCAGCTGCACCGTCGCGCGGGTCTGCCGCCGGCGCATCCGGTCCAGGCAGGCGTTGACCACGATGCGGTGCAGCCAGGTGGTCACCGCCGAGTCGCCGCGGAACGACCCGGCCGCCTTGTAGGCCGAGATCAGCGCGTCCTGCAGCGCGTCGGCGGCCTCGTCCCGATCCCGGGTGGTCCGCAGCGCGACCGCCCACAGCCGGTCCCGGTGCCGGCGGACCAGCTCCTCGAACGCGAACGCGTCGCCGGCCGCGTGGGCCCGTAACAGGTCCGCGTCGGAGCGCTCCGCGGCCGTCACGCAGCTGAGCCTAACGGCCGGTCCGGACCGCTCAGCGCTTGAAGCTGACCTCCGAGATCGACCCTTGGAACTGGTCCGGGCCGTCCTGGACGAGCTGGGTCAGCCAGACCACGTAGTAGCGCGCCGGGGTGTCGGATTTGATCGAGAACGTGTCGCTGGTCGACAACGTCTTCGTGTCGCCGACCACCGTGTAGTCGGCCGGGTCGGCCGCGCCCTGCTCGTTGCCCGCGCGTATCTGCACCTGGGTGCCGGGCTGGCTGGTGGACACGGTGACCTGCCGCAGCGCGACCGGCTGGCCGAAGTCGTACTCGATCCCGATGCCGTCCTTGAGGCTGCCGAACGCCGCGTTGCGCTTGTAGTGCGCGGTCCGCCAGGACGTGTCCGGGTTGCCGTCGGTGGTGTCCTCGACGCCCGCGGCCTCCTTGCCGTCGCCCTCCGGGTCGTACAGCCGGGCGTCGGTGGGTCGGACCGCGGCCAGCGGCGGCTGGGTCACCGGCTTGCTGGTCGGGGTGCCGGCGGCCGCGGTCCGGTTGTCGTTGCCGAGGCTGGGCAGCCCGCCGAGCGCGGTGCCCACCAGCCAGCCCAGCAGCGCGAGCACGACCAGGCCGGCGCCGACCGGCAGGGCGAGCGTGAGCCAGCGCGGGCGCCGCTTGCGCTCCTCCTGGTCGAGGCCGAACACGTCGTCCGGGGCCGCGGTGGCCACCCGGTCGCCGAGCACGCTGGCCATCGCGGCGGCCGAGCGCACGCCGTTGGGCGAGCCCTGGTCGAGCGCGCGCACGGCCAGGCTGGAGAGGTCTTCGGGCACGCCGGCCCGGACCTGGCGCGGGGACAGCAGGTGGCCGCTGCTGGTGGTGGCCGGACGCAGAGCCGCCGCGCCGCCGGTCGGGGCGAGCGGCCAGTGCGCGGTGAGCGCGCCGTAGAGCAGCGCACCGAGCCCGCGCACGTCGTCGGTGACCGCGGCCCGGCCGTCGCCGACGACCTGGGCGAGCTTGACCTCGCCGGTGCCGGTGACCACCACGTGGTCGGGATGCACGCCACCGAACGCGACGCCGGCCCCGTGTGCCGCCGCGACCCCGTCGGCCACCCTGGCCACCGTGCCGGCGGCGGACTCGGCGTCCAGCGCGCCGTCCCGCAGCAGCGCGGTGAACGGGGTGCCGGTCACCCACTCGCTGACCACGTAGGCCCGCTCGCCCTCGTCGACCGCGTCCCAGACCCGGGCCAGCGAGGGGTGGGCGACCGTGCTGACGGCGTGCGCGTGGGCGAGGAAGCCGTCCGCGGCCGGACCGCCGGGACGGACGACGGTGAGCGTGACCGGACGGTTGAGCACGCCGTCCCAGGCGCGCCAGGCGACCGCCGGGCCCTCCGGGTCGCCGGCGACGCACTCGAGCAGGCGGTATCGATCGCCGACGGTCCCCGCGGACCCCGCTTGGCGGGTGTCGACGCTCACATTCCCCCCTCGCTCCGAGTCGCTCCGGGCCACCGCCGATCCCGGTGCTGGCGGCACGTCCCCGATGGGGACCTGCCGGGGTTCAGGGTATGACGTCGCGCCAGCTACCGCGCGACTTACGTTGGTGACTGTCCGCGGTCCCTCATTCCCGTCCGGCACGGTGCCTCCCCGAGGGTTCCGCGGCGGGACGGCCGCGCAGGCCACGCAGCACGTCGTCGAGCTCGGCGGAGCGGCTGAGCACCGCGCTGAGCACGAGCACGCCGCCGGCCGCGAGCGACCCGAGCACGATCGAGACCAGCGAGCCGACGAAGCCCGTGCCGAGCGCACCGGTCACCAGCACGAGCACCAGCCAAGCGGCGAGACCGGCGAGCACGGACATGACCAGGAACCGGACCGAGGCCCGGATCGTCCGGGCGGTGTCGAGCCGGCCGAACCGCCGGCGCAGCCACATCTCGCCGGCGATCGCGCCGACCACGTACGACAGGCTGGTGGCGACGAGCAGTCCGGCGACCAGGTTCCGGTCGGCCAGCACCAGCGCCGCGAGTAGGGAGAACACCACCCTCACCACGATCATGCCGAGGTTGATCATGGTCGGGGTGCGGGCGTCCTTCACCGCGTAGAACACCCGCAGCTGCAGCATCGTGATCGCGAACGGCACCAGCCCGAACGCGGAGAACGCGAGCACCTCGCCGATCGTGCGGGCCGCGCTCACGTCGGTGCGGCCGTGACCGTAGATGACCGTGCCGATGGCCGGACCCAGCACGATGAACAGCGCCGTCACCGGCAGCAGCGCCAGCGCCGAGAGCCGGGCGCCGAGCGAGAGGTCGGACAACAAGCCCTCCCGGTCACCCCGGGCCGCGGCCCGGCTCATCCGCGGCATCAGCGCGGTGAGCAGCGAGACACCGAGGATCCCGTACGGCATCTGGAACAGCAGGCTGGCGTTGGTGAACGTGGCCACCCCGGGCAGGTCGTCCGGCACGCCGTTGGCCAGCCGGAGCTGGATCAGGTACCCGATCTGGCTGACCACGACGTAGCCGATCACCCAGAGGGCGAGCGGGCCGGCCTCGCCCAGCCGGGAGCCGCGCAGGTCGAGCCGGAACTTCCAGCGGAACCCGGTCCGCCGCAGCGCCGGCAGCAGGACCAGCGCCTGCGCGACGATGCCGAGCGTGGTGCCGATGCCGAGCAGCAGCGTCTCGCCGGTGGTCAGCGACCCGGTGACGTCCCGGCCGGAGGTGATCGCGATGAACAGGCCGGCGACGACGATCACCACGACGTTGTTGAGCACCGGCGCCCAGGCCGGTGGACCGAACACGCCCCTGGTGTTGAGCACCGCGCCGATCATCGCGCCGAGGCCGTAGAAGAAGATCTCCGGCAGCAGCAGGTACGCGAACAGCGTGGTCAGCTCGGACTTCGCGCCCGAGCCGGACGAGTAGAGGACGGTCAGCAGCGGTGCGGCCACGGTTGCCAGCAGCGTGGCCCCGGCCAGCCCGGCGACGGCCAGGCTGAGCAGCCGCTGGGTGTACGCGACGCCGCGGTCCCGGTCCCGCTCCTGCGCCTGCACCAGCAGCGGCACGATGACCGAGGTGAGCACGCCGCCGAGCAGCAGCTCGTAGACGATGTTGGGCAGCGTGTTCGCGGTGTTGTAGGCGTTGCCGACGAGCGCGACGCCGATCGCCGCGGTGACCGCCAGGCTGCGCAGGAACCCGGTCAGCCGGCTGGCCGCCGAGGCGATCGCCATCGTGCGGGACGCCCGGCCGAGGCTCTGGCTCGGGGCCGGCCGGCCGGCCCGCGGCGGCGGCCCGGGCGGCGGCGTGCCCGGCGCCGGTCCGACCGGCGGGATCGGCGGGATGACGACCGTCTCGTCCAGCGAGCCGGGCGGGATCACCACGGTCTCGTCGGCGGCTCCGGACCAGCCGTCCGGTGGTCCGGGTGGTCCGGGTGGTCCCTGCGGTCGCGGGGGTGCCGGACCCGGGGCGCCGTTGGGTGGCCGCCGGCCGGGCCAGCGCTGCGGGAGGCCGGGCCGCCGGCCGGTGTCCGGCGGGGCCGGGCCCGGGCGTGCCTCGACGGCCGGTCCCACGTCCTGCACCGGCGGTGGGCCGCCCGGCCGGAACACCGGGTCGTCGAAGAAGGCGGGAGGCAGCCGCGGCAGCTCCTGGGTCAGCTCGTCCCAGGAGTTCCAGCCGGTCACTGCAGGCTCCGGTCCGCCGGGCCGCCGGCTGCTACCGGAGCGTCGCCACCGCGCGCCCGCACCCGGCGCACCAGCCGCACGGCGACCGCGACGACGAGCACCACGAAGGCCAGCCCGGTGATGCCGAGGGCGAGCCCGCCGTACGCGGTGGACCGCACAGAGAGGGTGATCTCGTTGCCGAGCGCCCCGCCGTCCGGCGTGGTGGCCTGGCCCTTGACCGTGAACGTCCCGGTCCGCTGCACGGACGCCAGCACCTTCACCGTCCGCTTGGCGCCCGCCGGGATCTGCTGCACCCCCGCGTCCCGGACCTCGAAGCCGGCCGGCGTGGTCAGCTTGACCCGCACGCTGACCGGCACGGTCAGCCGGTTGTCCAGGGTGATCAGCAGCGGGCTGTCGGACGAGGCCAGCGTGTAGTCACCGGTGGCCGACGAGCTCATCGTCACGCCGCTGCGCAGCCCGTCGATCTGCCGCAGCAGCGCGCTCGCGTACGCCTGCCCGGCGGCCGGCGAGCCCCGCCAGGCCGACGAGCCGGCCCGCCGCACCGCGTCCCCGTACGGGGCGAGCACCTGGCGGGCGTCCTCGTTGTCCAGCGCCGAGCGGAAGTCGTCCACCTCGGACTGCACCGTGCCCAGCGTGCTGACCTGCTTGCCGCTGATCTCCAGCCGGCGGGCGGCCGGCGGGTAGGCCAGCGGGCCGCGGTCGACCGGCTCGGTGCTCGCCGCCGCCTGCAGCGCGTCGACCTCGGTGAGCCACCGGAGCTTGCTGACGTCCGCGGCGATCGCGGCGGCGTACCCGGCGGTGGGGTTCCACCGGCGCGGCGGGGCCAGCACGATGGTCCGGCTGTCGTTCGGCGCCTCGGCGGTGATCATCGCCAGCTCGGCCAGCAGCCGCTGCTCGGCCAGCCGGGGACCGCCGGCGGTCGTGCCCGCTCCCCGGGCGAGCAGCCGCTGCACCACCGCGTCGGACACCAGCGCGAGCGCCTGCCCGGACAGCGCCGGCAGCGGGGACACGCCGCTGGCCGTGCGGCCGTTCTGCTCGCTCGCGCCGTGGGGCAGCGCCGTCGGGTCCAGCACCACCGCGGTGGCTCCCTGCGCGACCACGTCGTCCAGCGCGGTGTCGGTCAGCTGGCCGTCCGGCGGCCAGGACACCTTGGTCGACGGTTGCACGCCGAGCACCCGGGCGGTCTCGTCCAGGTCGGGCGTCTGGAACTGGCCCAGCGACGCGTTGCCGCCGCGCTCCAGCGCCACCAGATCGGGGTCCGCGTACGGCGTGGCGACCAGCAGGTGCTTCGGCGCGATCGCGCGCAGCCGGGCCAGCCACCGCGCGGCCGCGGCAGCGCCGGTGCCGGCCACGGTCGTCTTCGCGGAGGTCAGCACCCGGTAGCCGGCCGGGGCGGTCATCCGGTCCAGCGCCTCGATCGTCTCCGGGTCGACCACGAGCGTGAGCCGCACCGTGCCGGTGACCGCGACCGCCGCGGCGAGCAGCCGGTCCAGCCGGCCGCCCGGGGAGACCGAACGGGCCAGCTGGTCGTCGGTGAACAGCTCCGGCTTGCTTGGCGACGAGCCGGTCAGCCGGTGCGGGCGGTCCAGCAGCGGCCAGAGCAGCGTGACCTTGCTGCCGGCGATCCCGTCCGGCAGGTAGGGCAGCAGGGTGGACAGCCGACCGAGCTCGGTGCCGTCGGTCGACTGCACGGTCAACGCGATCGGGTAGATGCCGAACGTGGTCAGCCCGAGGTGCGCGACCGTGGTCGAGTAGCGGACCTGCCGCGACTGCCCCGGGGTCAGCCCGCCGGGCAGGTCCTGCGGCGGCGCGGACGCGACGCCGGTGTTCGGCGAGTCGGTGTCGGTCAGCTGCAGCTCCCCCCGCGTGCCGATGACCGAGCCGCGACGCAGCCGGATCGTCAGCGGGCCGGTGTCGCTCGCGCTCGTGTTCCGCATGAGCGCGGTGACCTGCACGGTGGAGTCGGCTCGCAGGTCGTGCGGCTCGAGCGCCAGCAGCGTCACGGTCACCGGGTCGACCGGCGCCGCGGTCGCCGGAGCCGCGGTCGCCGGAGCCGCGGTCGCCGGTGCGGCGGTCGCCGGTGCGGCGAACGGCAGGCCGGCTGCCAGCGCCACCGCGGCGACGAGCGCGGTGCCCAGCCGGCGGACCCGATCAGACACGGTCGAGCAGCTCCGGGGCGCGGGCCACCAGGGTCCGCTCGTCCTCGTACGCCAGGGTGCCGGCGAGCTCGTCCAGCGGCACCCAGGCGACGGCGCTGACCTCGACGTCGGCGTCGGAGAGCTCACCGCCCTCGGCCCGCAGCAGGAAGTGGTGCACGGTCTTGTGCACCCGCCGCCCGTCGGCCATGAACCAGAAGTCGATCGTGCCCAGCCGGCCGACGATCCGCCCGGCGATGCCGGTCTCCTCGGCGACCTCGCGCACCGCCGCCTGCTCGGCGCTCTCGCCGGCTTCGATGTGCCCCTTGGGCAACGACCACAGCATCCGTCCCCGCCGGTCCTTCCGCCCGATCAGCGCGGCGACCGTACGGCCGGACGAGGTGTCGACGACCAGTCCGCCGGCCGACGTCTCGTCGACCCGGCGGACCCGGGGACGACGCGGACGGGCCATGCCGTCGATCGTAAGCGTCGGCCGGCACTCGTACCGTACGGCGGGCCGTCCGGTCGTTTGGAGCGCGACGACCGGCCGTCCCCTAGGCTGGACGGTCGTGTCCACGTCCGTGTCTTCCGTTGGGAATCCCGTGACCTCGCCCGCGGACCTCGTGCCGGTCCCCGAGGCCGCCGACCACCTCGGCGAGGTCTTCGCCCGCGCCGGCCACCAGCTGCACCTCGTCGGCGGCACGGTCCGGGACGCGCTGCTGCGCCGGCCGTCCGAGGACCTCGACTTCGCCACCGACGCGCGGCCGCAGACGGTGCTGGAGCTGGTGTCCGGGCTGGGCGGCACGTGGACCACCGGCATCGAGTTCGGCACGGTCGGCGTGCTGGTCCACGGCGTGCGCTGCGAGATCACCACCTACCGGGCCGACCGGTACGACCGGGTCAGCCGCAACCCGCTGGTCGCATACGGCGACTCGCTGGCCGACGACCTGCGCCGGCGCGACTTCACGATGAACGCGATGGCCGTCTCGGTGCCGGGGCACGAGTTCAGCGACCCGTACGGCGGGCTGCGCGACCTGGCCACCGGCACCCTGCGCACCCCGGCCGACCCGCGCGAGTCGTTCGCCGACGACCCGCTGCGGATGCTGCGGGCGGCCCGGTTCGTCTCCCAGCTCGGCGTCACCCCGACCGCGGACGTGGTCGCGGCGATGGCCGAGCTGGCGCCGGAGATCGGCCGGATCACCGCCGAGCGGGTGCAGGTGGAGCTGACCAAGCTCATCCTCGGCGCGCACCCGCGCCGCGGGCTGGAGCTTCTGGTCGACACCGGGCTGGCCGACGTGATCCTGCCGGAGCTGTCCGCGCTGCGGATGGAGATCGACGAGCACCACCAGCACAAGGACGTCTACGCGCACTCGCTGACTGTCCTCGACCGGGCCATCGCGCTCGAGGACATCGGCCCCGACGGCGGTCCCGACCTGGTGTTGCGGCTGGCCGCGCTGCTGCACGACGTGGGCAAGCCGGCGACCCGGCGGCACGAGCCGGGCGGCGGAGTCTCGTTCCACCACCACGAGGTGGTCGGGGCCAAGCTGGTGCGCGCGCGGCTGCGGGCACTGCGGTACCCGAAGGAGGTCGTCGAGGACGTCGCCCGGCTGACCCTGCTGCACCTGCGCTTCCACGGGTACGGCCGGGGCGAGTGGACGGACTCCGCGGTCCGCCGGTACGTCACCGACGCCGGACCGCTGCTGCCCCGGTTGCACAAGCTGGTCCGGTCCGACTGCACGACCCGCAACAAGCGCCGGGCGGCCGCGCTGGCCCACTCGTACGACCTGCTGGAGGAGCGGATCGCCCGGATCGAGGCGGAGGAGGACCTGCGCGCGGTCCGGCCGGACCTCGACGGCAACGAGATCATGGCGATCCTCGGCCTGCCGCCCGGTCCGCTGGTCGGCCAGGCCTGGCGGCACCTCAAGGAGCTGCGCCTCGACCGCGGGCCGCTGCCGCACGACGAGGCCGTCGCCGAGCTCAGGCGCTGGGCCGCCGAGCAGGGTCTCTGAGCCGGCGGCGGACGGCGAGGCCGTAGCCGAGGGCGGTGAGCGCGTAGCCGGCGGAGACGACGGCGAGCATCACGTACGTCTTGCCGGAGACCGGCAGCAGGAACGCGGCGACCACCGCGGCCGCGACGAACGTGACGTTGAACAGCGTGTCGTAGAAGGAGAAGACCCGGCCCCGGTAGTCGTCCTCCACCTGCTCCTGGACCAGCGTGTCCACGCAGATCTTCGAGCCCTGGGCGACGACGCCGAGCAGGAACGCAGCCGGCAGGATCGTCTGGATCTCGTACGGCAGGCCGAACACGATCTCGGTCAGCGCGGCCAGCGCGAACAGCCCGGTGATCCAGGCGTTCTTGCCGATCCGGCGGACCGCGGCCGGCGTGATCGCCGCCGCGATCAGCGTGCCGGCGGCGGTCGCGGCGAACACCTGGCCGAGCCCGGCCAGCCCGGCCTGGAAGATGCCGTCGTCGGTGAAGTAGTTCCGGTAGAGCAGCAGGATCGAGATCGTCGAGATCCCGTAGAAGAACCGGTGCGCGCCGATCGCGGCCAGCGCCGAGGCGACCTCGCGCCGCTCGGCCACGTGCCGGGCGCCGGCGACCAGCCCGCGGGCGACGTCGAGCACGGTCTCCCGGCGGGAGCGCCGCACGTCGTCCGGCCCGAGCTGGTCCGGCGCGAACCGGCGGGCCAGGAACGCCGACGAGCCGTAGCCGAGGATCGAGGTCAGTGCGATCAGCGCGTACCCGCCGTCGCCGTTGCCGACGACCTGCCGCAGCAGCACCGCGATCCCGAGGCCCACCGCGGTCGCGACCGAGCCGCTGGTCGTGCTCAGCGCGTTGCCGGTGACCAGCCGCTCCGGCTCGACGACGTGCGGTTGGGCCGCCGACTGCGCGGCCAGGAAGAACCGGTTGACCGAGGTGACCAGCAGCGCCGTCGCGTAGAACGGCACGCCCTCCACCCGGGTCGCGATCTCGAGCGCGACGACGCCGACCAGCAGGCAGCGCAGCAGGTTCGACCAGAGCAGCACCCGCTGCCGCAGCCAGCGGTCCAGCAGCACGCCGGCGAATGGCCCGATGAGCGAGTACGGCAGCAGCAGCACGGCGAACGCGCTGGCGATCTCGGCCGGGTCGCCGGCGCTCTCCGGGCTGAACAGCACGACCCCGGCCAGGCTCGCCTGGAAGACCCCATCGGCGCACTGGCTGGTCAGCCGGGTGCCGTAGAGCCTGCGGAAGTCCGGCCGGCGCAGCACCTCGCGCAGGGCGTGGCTGTGCTGCCACTGCCGGAACCTGCGGCGGCGTCCCTGCGGCGGGGCGCCCGCCGCGGTCGGAACCGTCGCACGCACCCGTACAACTTACGGCCCGATGCTGTGCTGACTACGTGCTAGGTGTCCTGCGTCAGGGGCCTTCGCACCGCTTCCCGGCGCCCAGACGACGACCGGCGGCGTTGTCGTCGCGGCCGATACAACCCCGGTATCGGCTACTC
>Ga0207678_10001740_pt1 | contig 19922 bp, 25 predicted proteins | sample KBSC63metaG_FD_184319 | JGI IMG/M metagenome (GOLD analysis project Ga0207678, IMG submission 184319) | Corn rhizosphere microbial communities from Kellogg Biological Station, Michigan, USA - KBS C6-3 metaG (SPAdes) (version 2) | ecosystem: Host-associated > Plants > Roots > Rhizosphere > Soil ...
TTGGGCACGCTCACGCCTAGCGCCTTTGAATATCCGAGCTCTTCGAGCGCAATGCCGGCGATGATGTCATTTTCGAATGAAGCGTGCATCAGCGCGACTCGCATTCCGGCAAAATCGGGAGGCGCGAGGCGATTGGGATTTCCTCGCAGCGCCCGCAAGACTCCCCAATCGTCACCCTCCTTCAACTCGAACGCGCCGACGTTCTGGAGCTGCAGATAATAGATCCCATAAAGGCCGAGCGATTTGCGGTCGAAATGCTGCAGCACCTGGCCGGCGCGGCTGGTTTCCCAGGCGTTTTCGTCTAGCGCATTGCCGATGTCGGGGAAGACGTCGCCGACGTTGGGTGGCCCCTGATGTTGCGCCGAACGTTCGATGATTTCACCAATCTTACCCAGTCGACGGGCGACACAATCGTGGGCGGCAACGCGATACGCAAACACGCGATTGCTCTGCGCCATGTCCTGATGGATCGCCGACTTCGCATCGCGAACCTCCGCTCGCCAGTGCGACGCCTCCACGAGCTGCTCCGCCCCAAGCGCGATGAGCACGCCGAGCACGATAATGCCGACCTCGCCCGCGAATTCGCGCCAGCCGTGAAGCGGTTTGGGAAGGTGAAAGTGCATCAGCCCGCACTGCTGAGCGGCGCGCACAGCCTGTTTAGAGAATTGGCCGTCAGCGATGTCTCTTCGACGGCGGCCGGCTTGATCCCAAGCGTGGCGCCTGCAGCGATAATCCGCGGCAGGTTGGCCTCCATCTTGTCGGCCGCGACCTGCGCTCGCGAACGGGCCTGTCGTATCGACGCGATGTCCTCCGGGCTGAGAACGCCGGGGTCGTCAAGTTCGGCTAAAACGCTCCAGGCGTCCGTTTCGTCTTCCGCCTTTTGAGCGTACCATTGAAACCCGCCATATAGGCCGGCGTAGCCAAGTCGCGTCCCCAGCGGCATGTGCTCGGCTGCCTGGCCTGCGATGGCTACTTGCCAAACGTCGGTTCGAGGACGCCACAGTTGCGGCTGTCCTAGCGGAGCGCGTGAGCCAGTGCGAAGGCCGGAGGCGTCCCCGGTCAAGAGAGCACGAATCTCGCGCAAACGGCGATCGATGCAAGGTACCTCCTGCTGACGCTTTTCGACGGCTCCGAGGTTATAAGCGGCTTCGCGGTCCAGCGCGTGCTGTGCGTCGGTGACTTCATTGCGCCAATGCACCCACTCGACGACTTGTTGGGCTCCGAGCGCAAGCAGCACGCCGATGACGATGATCCCGACCTCCCCGGCGAACTGGCGCCAGCCGTGCAGCGGCTTGGGAAGCTGGACGTGCATCAGCGCTCCCCCGCTCGATCACTGTTCGGGAGAAGGGGTTTGCAAAAATCGCCGCCGTAGCCCGCCACCGCAAAGGCTTCTTTCAGCGTGAATTGGTCCGGCTTCTGACCGACGCTCGCGGTCCGCAAAATGAACGGCCCGATGGACGTAACCCTGCCATCAATTGCAATCGCCTGCGCCAGCGCCTGCCGAAGCCCCGCCGAATCGGTCTCCGACAATCGCGATTTCTCGTCGAGAACGCCGAGTCGAGTCCAAACGTCAAACTCCTCCCGCCGGATCGCATCCCAATTGTCGAAGTTGGCGAAGGCGTTACTGAAATCCAGCTGCTCCTGGATCGGCATGTGCGAGAGCGCGTCACCAGTCACCGCGATATTCCATGCACCTTTGGAGGCTCCGCTGGGCAGCGGAAACCCAATTTTTGTTGCAAGTTGGGGCTGCATGCCACGGTCCACGTCGTCGAGAATCCGCGAGAGCTCTCTCAGACGGACGCGAACGCACGGCTCCAGCAGCATTCGTAGCCTAACTGCGTTCAGATTTCCGACCACCTCGCTCTGTAGCGCCTCCCGCTCAAGCCGAACCTGCTCACGCCAGTGCGTGGCCTCGACGACCTGCTCGCCGCCCAGCGCGATCAGGATTCCAATGACGATGATTCCCACTTCGCCGATGAACTCGCGCCATCCGTGCAGCGGTTTGGGAAGATGGAAATGCATTCGCGTGCCCTCGGCGGTTACGCGAGCGTAACAGAAGAGCTAATGGCTGTAATGGGAGGAAGGCAGATATTGGTCCTATTTCGCCAACACGGGATAGAACATTGCGCCATACGCAACGATGGTCATGAGGATTACCGCCGGTGCGACGATCTGAACCCATGGTCGCTTCACGAACAACGGCAGCAGGCTCAACGGCAGTTGAAAGAGCACCAACGCGTTCTCGACGCCCTGTTTGGTGATCCCCAACTTCTCGCCTGCCAAGAAATTTTCGACAATGGCAATTGTGACGGTGGCGACGAAGACGAGGATATAGGTTCGTCCCTCGGTGCTGTGGAACCGCTCCAGGTTGTACGTCTCTCCACCCTCAAAGTCCGGACTGACGAGTGCGCAAAAGAAGTAGTTCAGCATCACGAACAGGAACCCGCTGCTAATCTCGACGAGCGAGAGCTTGTCGAACGTTTGATAATCCCACGTACTCAGCCAATCGACAGCAAGGAGAAACATGGCGACGAGCATCCAGAGCAGATGCGGCCAGGAAAATGTAATCTGGCGCCGGTGACGGATCATTCGCGTCCAGGCAAAAAGTAGGTGCGCCAGCGCGAGCGAGTACACGAAGGCAAAGAAGATGATGATGAATTCAAACGGGCTCACTCGGCGCCCTCCGGCAACCGGAAGGTAACAGACGGCCTAATGTCCGCAATGGGTCGAAAGCAGATTTAGAAGCGCGGTCGGGCCATTCGTTCGCGCGGAGCGGAGAGGGCGCTGAGCATTAACTCGCGAATGCGGAAGCGAAGCTCGCGGCGGTTGAGCCGCAACAGGCGCCACAGCAGCATTTCGGGAAGGCTCAGCTGCCGCCGCAGCCGTCTCGCGGAAGTCATCGACCGGGCAGTTGCGCGCATGCTGCTGGCCCTTCCACCATGCAGTTTTCGCTGCATGGTCCCCCTCCCCACCAGCTTCGCTGGCAGAAGGTTCTACTTCCCCCGCTTCTTGCGGTGCTTGTCGAAATCCAGCACGGCGCTTTCGTCCTCCGGCTGGAGGAGGCCGAGGCGGCGCGCGACTTCCTGGTAGGCTTCCTCGACGCCGCCGAGGTCCTGGCGGAAGCGGTCCTTGTCGAGCTTCTGGCCCGACTTGATGTCCCACAGGCGGCAGCCGTCGGGGCTGATCTCGTCGGCGAGGATGACGCGCGCATAATCGCCGTCCCACACGCGCCCGAACTCGAGCTTGAAGTCGATCAGCCGGATTCCGATCGCCGCGAACATGCCCGACAGGAAATCGTTCACGCGGATCGCCATGTCGGCGATGTCGTTCATCTCGTCCTGGCTGGCCCAGCCGAAGCAGGCGATATGCTCGTCGGCGATCATCGGATCGCCGAGCGCGTCGTCCTTGTAATAATATTCGATGATCGTGCGCGGCAGCTGGGTGCCTTCCTCGATCCCGAGGCGCTTGGAAATCGAGCCGGCGGCGACGTTGCGCACCACGACCTCGATCGGGATGATCTCGACCTGCCGGATCAGCTGCTCGCGCATGTTCAGGCGGCGGATGAAATGGGTCGGCACGCCGATCACCTGGAGCGCGGTGAAGATGTGCTCGGAGATGCGGTTGTTGATGACGCCCTTGCCGCTGATCGTGCCGCGCTTCTGCGCGTTGAACGCGGTGGCGTCGTCCTTGAAATATTGGATGAGCGTGCCCGGCTCTGGACCCTCGTAGAGGATCTTGGCCTTGCCCTCGTAAATTTGACGGCGGCGAGCCACGGTTCGCGTCACTCCAAGGAAAAGCGGAAGGAGCGCGCGCTATAAGCGAGGAGGGCGGTGCGTGCTAGTCCGCCCTCCTCGCAATCCTCACTGGCAATGGACCCGCCGTGCCTTGACGGTCCACGGGGCCGAATATGCGATCCGGTTGAGGACCGAGAAAGCATTGTCCACTGCCCGGCCGAAGCGGCCGGCAAGACCGACCAGCGTCGCGTTGAGCGCGTCGCGGCCGACCTGGTAGTCGCGATCATAGAGCTGATCGACCATGGTCATTCTCCTTTCTGTTTTCGTTGTCAGAGCGCGATCGGATATCCGTCGATGCGGTCGTTGGCGGGCTGAAGCGCCTGCTCGATCATCGCCAGCCGGCAGGCTTCGCTTAGTGCGCGCCACGAGCGCGCGGTCGAGCGGCTTGATTCGAGCCTTGCGACCTGCGCGACAGGTCCGTCTTCGATGAACGCACGTGTGCTGAGGCCATAAGCCATGGCTCTAGTGTCCTTTCCTGTTGGCGGGTCGCCGGCGAAGCGGGCTGAAGGGAGGGGAAGGCCCCGCCGGCGACTTGCATTCTAGATAGATGCCGAGCGGTCGTTGCGCCAATCAAACGCTCGACAGGCGTGATAAATTGGCCTTATGAGCTCAGGCGATGCGGCGGCTTCCCCCCTTGGCATCGATCCGGGCGTTCGAAGCCGCTGCGCGCGCCGAGAATTTCACGGCCGCGGCGGCCGAGCTCGGCATGACCCAGGCCGCCGTGTCTTACCAGGTGAAGAGCCTCGAGGAGCGCCTCGGCGCACCGTTGTTCATCCGCGAGAAGGGCCGCGCGCGGCTGACGCCGCTTGGGCAGCGACTGCTCCCCGCCTTATCGAGCGCGTTCGACACCATCGAGGCGGCCTTCGCGAGCCATCGGGAGGACGATGAATCGCTCCTCACGATCACCACGACGCATACGTTCGCCAATACCTGGCTCGCGTGGCGGCTCGGCGCCTTTCAGATGGACCACCCGGACCTCGCGGTCCGCATGACCACCAGCAACGAACTGTGCGATTTGCGCGCGGGCGATGCGGACGTTGCGATCCGCGCCGGACGCGGGGGCTGGGAAGGGCTCGAGGAGCATCGCCTGTTCACGTCGGCGTTCACGCCGATGGCCAGCCCCGAGTGCATCGAGGAGATCGAGGCCAAGCTCGGGCGCCCGCTCGAGCCCAATGATCTTCCCCACCAGAACCGCATCAACCCGAGCGACGAATGGTGGCAGCAATGGTTCAGCGACAATGGCGTTCCGGCCGATGAATCGCTGCTGCGCCGCGCCGGCATCCGCCTCGAGAACCAGGCCAATGAAGGCCATGCGGCAATGGGCGGGCAGGGATTCGCGCTGCTGACGCCGCTGCTGTGGAAAGGCGATGTCGCGGCCGGGCGGCTGTCGATGCCGTTCCCCGACCGGGTATCGTCGCGCGGCTGGGCCTATTGGCTGGTGCTGCCGAGCGAGCGGCGCATGGTTCCGAAGGTCAAGCGGTTCCGCGAATGGCTGATCGCCGAAATGGCCAAGGCCGTTGAGGAACAGGACGGAGGATGGGCGAGCCAGGGGCGCGTGCCCACGCTCGCGGCGGCGCGCTAGGCCGCGAGCGGCTTCGCCAGCTTGCGCCGGCGGACGGCAAGGCCGATCGCGCCCAAGCCGAGCAGCATCATCGCCCAGGTCGAGGGTTCGGGGACCGCCACGAAGCTGAAATCGTCGTAGCCGAAGCCATCGAGCAGGGACCCGGTGACCCTGATCGAGCTGATCTGGCCGAACGTGCCGAGGTTCACCAGCTGGGCTGTGCTCGTCACTCCATCGCCGTTCACCGAAAGGGTGCCGAGCGACGATCCGTTGAGGAACGCCTCGACCGACAGGGCCGCCGTCGTATTGTCGCCGGTGAAATAGAATTGGAGGTTGGTGACGGGGTTGGCGAACGCCACCTGGAAAGAGCCGCTACAGTAAGTACCGGTGGCCGTGTAGGGGCAAAGGATGTGCGGCCCGCCCGTGCCCCAGTTCCCACCGAATGTGCCAATGCCCAACAAGCTGGTGGTGCCGATCGGCGTGAAGGTGGCCCCGGAATCGGTGAAGCTCGCGTAGTAAGTTGGATCGGGATAGCCGGATTCGAAGTTGATCGTGGTCGCTTGCGCGGCCGCGGCCGTGCACAGACCGGCGATCGTGAACAGCAGCTTGTGAATCGCGCGTCTCCTGCCCGGGAGAAAATTGCGGTTAACATAAGTTTAACAATAGTCAATGTCATGACTGCGGCGGAATGACCCGACGCAGAACCAACGGGCTGCCCAAAAGAAAGGGGCGGACCCGAAGGCCCGCCCCTGATTGTGCCGGTTGTGCCGACTTTAGCCGCGTTCGCCGCGCTGCGCCGGAGGCGGCGGCGGGGGAGGCGGCGGCGGCGGAGCCGGGCAGGTGTCGGTCGCCGGGATGACGCTGCCGTCCGGGCAGGTCTGCGTCGCCGGAGGAGGCGGCGGCGGCGGCGGAGGCGGCGGTGGCGGCGGAGCAGCCTCGTGGCTGCTGCCGAGCAGGATTCCGAGCCCGACCAGCCCGGTCAGCGTGTGGGTGTGGTTCTTATAGTCCGAGTAACGGCCCTCGGCCTTCACGTAGAAGGTCTCGGTGAGGTTCTGCTCGATCCCGCCACCCCAGACGATGCCGCTGTTGTGGGTGTGCAGGTTGTAATAGCCCGGCGTCGCGGACGTGCCCGGAGTGGTCGTGTCCGGCAGGAACGGCAGGAATTCCTTGCGCTGCTCGTTGCGGACCCAGCCCACCTTTCCGTAGACCAGGGTCGACGGCGTCACGAGGAAGCCGGCGCGAGCGGCGAGGCCCCATTCGGTGCCGGTCCGGTGGTTGGCGAGGCCAGCACCGTCGATCGTGTGGTTGGTCGCCGGAGCGCGCCAGAAAGTGCCTTCAGCGCCGAGCACGAAGCTGTTGGCGATCTGGGCATCGACGCCGATCGCGGCGCCCCAGCCGAACTTCGTCTTGCTGTTGCCCTCGGAATGGAAGCTGCTGGCGCCGGCGTCGAGCTCAGCGCGGAAGCCGCGCAGGCTCTGCGCGTCCGCCTGGACGGCGGTCATGCCCATGACCAAGGCCAGTGCCGAACCCACGGCAGTATGCAGTCGCATCATCGATGTAACCCCTTTCTAACGAATAAGTCTTCTTGAATGAGTAAATGATTATTTAAGACGTACTTGGGTGTTTGACTTGCTTGAATGTGCGAAGTTCCAATAGCAGCAACTCGATTATTTCAAAAGTGAAACTGTTTGAGCGCCGCATATCCGGTCTTGGCAGGTCGTTCTCCTCCTCACATCAGCAGCTTAGCAGGCCGTTCGGAATTGGGCCGAGACGCAGAATAACGAGCGCAGGTTCCGCTCGACAGCCGAAAATCCCCGGCCTGTGTTGCCGCGGCGCAACATGGTGGATTTGATACGCGTCAGTTCGTTCGTGGCCGGGTTACGGCAATGAAGCGATTGCCCAGTTGCAGTCCGGCCGGATTGCCGAGTCGCGCGACGAGCACGGATGTGCGCCCAATCGCCGAGCGGAGGCGGTTCCTGCCGCTCGGCGCGTCAATTGCGGCGAGATAGGGCCAGCCGTCTTCGGCGACCTCGAAGTGAAGCACGTCGTGGCCGAGCCCGCGTTCGAAGAAGCGCCGCTGCGAGGCGGCGCTGGTTCTTGTGAGATGGGTTGGCGGGCCGGCCGCGTAGCAGGATCGGCCGAGGGCCGTCTTCACGCGGCGGGTGAGCGCGGCGCTCCACGCGACCAGGCTGCGGTTTTCCTCGAGCGGCCCTTCGATCAGGAACACGCCGCCGGGGGCGAGTGCGTCTTGCAGTTCGGCCATGACCTTGCGCGGATCGGGGAGGTGCTCGAGCACGTCGCCGAGATGGATGACATCGTAGGTCCGTGCGCCCGCTGCGATCTCGTCCAGTGAACGGACGTTGCAGCCGCTCTTCTCGGCGGCGCGCCGGCGGGTCGTGGCATCGAGTTCCACGCCTTCGGCTTGGAGTCCGGCCCGCCGCGCGGCGCGCAGGAAGCGGCCGTTGCCGCAGCCGAAATCGAGTAGGCTGCCGCCCGGCTTCACAAAGCGCTCGAGGATTTCGAGCGACCGCGCCGGAACGTCGTCGACCTCGGCGTAATGCGTGTCGTGATAGCTCTCCTGCGTGTAGATCCGCCGCAGGTCGTCGGCCGAGGGCTGCGGGCTGACGAACTTCGACCCGCATCCCTGGCACTCGAGGAAGTCGAACTGCCGCCCATCCCATCTGGCACCGAACGGAGCCCGCGGCCGCTTCCCCGGCTTGCCGCACAGACAGCAGGTGGCTCGAGACTCTTGTGCAACAGGCAAAGACACAGAATGCTACTCCGGCAAACGCCGCTATCTGCCGATTCTCCCGCGGCAGATGCAAGCTCAGTTGCGCGATCTTGATGTGCTCACGAGTTGGAGAGCTGGATGTCGAACCTGGAGTTTGGTGGTCAATACGATGCGGCATTCGATTATTCCGCGGCCACCGTCGTCACTCCGAAAAGAAACCTCTTTCAGAGGGCACTGAACCGATTGGGAAGACCGCTCGGCCTGTTTCCGTTTCCCGTGGCGTTCGATAGCGTGCTGGAACATGCGGGCGAGCGGAAGAAAGTTTTCGCGGAAATCTACGAGAATAATGTTTGGGGATCGGCGGAAAGCCGCTCGGGCCCCGGGTCTGAAGTCCGTCGAACCGAACGATATCGCGGTGAGCTTGTCTCGCTGCTGAAGCGGCGCGAGATCCGGTCAATGTTCGATGCACCATGTGGAGATCTGAATTGGATGTCTTTGGTGCTCGACGAATTGCCGATCGACTACCAAGGGGGGGATATTTCGGATGCCGCACTCGAGGCTGCGCGTCGAAGGCGTCCGGGAGTGCAAGTGCGCCGTTTCGATATTTGCAGTGATCCGTTCCCGGATATGCAGCTCTGGCATTGTCGAGACAGCCTGTTTCACTTGTCGTTCGCCGATATTTGGCTGGCCTTCCGCAACGCTGCCAATTCAAACGTCGAATACGCATTGATGACAACGAACCGAGCGCGGCTCCTCACGAACATGGACATACACACTGGCGGCTGCCGCGTCCTCGATCTGGAAAGAGCACCCTTCAATCTGCCGCGGCCGTTAGAGTATCTGATCGACACCGCACACGATCGGGTGCCGCGCTTCGTGGGTCTCTGGCCCATTGGTGCCCTCTCCGATGCACTTGAGCGTGCTTCAGAATCCGCAGCTTGCGGGTGACGCGATGAGGTCCTGGCGCACGCGCGGTGCGCTGGATGAGATTAGCCGTGATGTGCTCGGCGGCAGCTTCTTGTCGATGGCGCTTCGCATCGGCGGTTTGGCGCTCAGCTATCTTGCGAACATCTTCCTCTCGCGGCTGCTCGGAATTCATGGCTACGGCCAATATGTCGTCGCGCTCGGCTGGACGGTCGTGCTGGTTCTGCCGGCGCGCGCCGGCTTTGAAAATTCGGCGCTGCGCTATGTGACGATCCACCTCGAACACGGCGAAGCCGGCCCGCTGCGCGGATTCATTCGCGTCGCGGTCGGGACCGTTGTGGTGCTGTCGGTTCTCATGGGGATCGGCATGGCGCTTTTCGGCCAGGCAGCGCAGCTGGGCACCGCGCATTGGGCGATGCCCGCGGCTGCATTGCTGATCCTGCCCCTGGCGCTGCTCGGCGTTCTCTCGCCGATGATGCGCACCGCGCGGCGGATTTTCGCGTCCCAATTCTACGACCAGATCCTGCGGCCTTTCCTGTTGATCCTGCTCCTTGGCATCGCCGCCCTGAGTGCAAGTTCGCTCACCGCGCCCATGGCGCTGCTGCTCAGTGCGTTGGCGGCGTTCCTGGCGCTCGCCGCGCTTGGCATTCACTTCCGTCGCGTGTTCGTGCCGGCAACGGACCAGAAGGCCGATTATTCGTCGTGGCGCCGGTGGTTTGCGCTGAGCTTGCCGCTGCTCGTCATCGGCACGACCCAGGAATTGATGAACCAGATGGAGGTTCTGCTGCTCGGCGCGCTTGCCGGCGCCAAGGAGGCAGCACTGTTTGCCGCGGCCTGGCGGCTCGCCAGCCTGACGCCGTTCGCGCTGTCGGCGCTGACCGCGATCGGCGGTCCGCTCATTGCCTCGGCTTATCACCGCAACGCACGCGATGAACTCAATCATGTCGCGAAACTGGTGGCGCGGGTCGGCCTTGCATTTGCGGTCGCCGCCTCGATCGTTCTCCTCGTCGCCGGCAAATGGCTGCTCGGGTTGTTCGGTCCGGAATTCCCGTCCGCGTACGGCGTGGTTGCCCTTCTTCTTGTCGGCGGCCTCGTGAATGCCTTCACCGGCATCGTCGGCTATCTGATGGTGCTGACCGGCCGCGAGCGCCCCGCACTCGCGATCTTCGGTGGCAGCCTCGTGCTCAGCATCGGCCTCAACCTGCTGCTCATTCCGGGCTTTGGCGCCATGGGCGCGGCGGTCGCGTCGAGTTCGGCGACGGCCATGTGGAACCTCGCGATGCTGGTCTATGTCCGCCGCGTAATCGGGATCGACGCCTCCGCCGTCTCGCTGAAACCCCGTTCGCCGGTTACTGAACGTTAACTTGCGCGGCGGCCGCGGATTGGCCAGCTTCGCCCCATGTGCGGCCTGGCCGGAGTATTCGGCGACCCTCAGCTCAAGCCTGCCACGCTGACGGCGATGGCGCGTACGCTCGCGCACCGCGGGCCGGACGACGAGGGGATTTGGCTCGACGCCGAGGCCGGCATCGGCTTCGGCCACCGCCGCCTCGCGATCGTCGACCTGTCGCCGGCCGGGCACCAGCCGATGCACTCGCCGAGCGGCCGCTTCGTGATCAGCTTCAACGGCGAAATCTATAACCATGCCGAGCTCAGGACCGAGCTTGCCGCTGAAGGCCACGATGTCGCCTGGCGCGGTTATTCCGACACCGAGACCTTGCTCGCCGGCTTCGATGCGTGGGGAATCGCCGAGACGCTGAAGCGCGCGAACGGCATGTTCGCGCTGGCGCTGTGGGACCGCCACGAGCGGGCGCTGACTCTGGCGCGCGACCGGCTCGGCGAGAAGCCGCTCTATTATGGCCGCCCCAGGCCCGGGGCGCCCTTCTTCTTCGCGTCGGAGTTCAAGGCGTTGAAAGCGCATCCTGGGTTCGATCCGGAGATCGACCGCGAGGCGCTTGGCCTGTTCGTGCGCTACCTCGCGGTGCCCGCGCCGCGCTCCATCTACCGCGGCATTTCCAAGCTCGTTCCCGGTACGATGCTGACGCTGAGGTCGGGCGCGCAGGAGCCGGTCATCGAACCATTCTGGTCGGGCGCCGACGTCGCGCGCGCGGGCCTGGCCGACCCGCTGAGGCTGTCACCGGAGGACGCCACCGATGCGCTCGAACGCGTGCTCGAGCGTGCGGTCGGGCGGCAGATGATGTCCGACGTGCCGCTCGGCGCATTCCTCTCCGGTGGCGTCGACTCCTCGACCGTCGTCGCGATCATGCAGAAGCTCTCGCCGCGGCCGACCCAGACGTTCACGATCGGCTTTCACGAGCAGGGCTATAACGAGGCCGAGCAGGCCAAGGCCGTCGCGCGCCATCTCGGCACCGCCCATACCGAGCTTTATGTCACGCCGCAGGAAGCGCTGGACGTCATTCCCCGGCTGCCCGCCATGTACGACGAGCCGTTCGCGGACTCGTCGCAGATCCCGACGCACCTCGTCGCCGCGCTCGCGCGCAAGCATGTCACCGTGGCGCTCTCCGGCGACGGGGGAGACGAATTGTTCGGCGGCTACGATCGCTATCTGATGACGGCGGCGATGTGGGGCAGGATCGCGTCGGTCCCCGTGCCCTTCCGCGCCGCCGCCGCTCGCGCGCTGACGATGGTTCCGGCAAGCGCCTGGACCGGCGTCGGCAACGTCGCCGGGAAGCTGCTTCCGCCGGCGCTTCGCAGCCCGCGCTTCGGGGACAAGATGCACAAGGGCGCATCGATGCTCACCAGCCACTCGCTCGACGAGCTCTACGATGGCATGCTGTCGGTGTGGCGCGATCCGGCGACGGTGGTGATCGGCGCCTCCAATGATGCCCAGGCGCCCGATGTCGCCGACATGGACGGGGTCGACCGCATGATGGTCGAAGACATGCTCGGCTATTTGCCCAACGACATCCTCGCGAAAGTCGACCGCGCGGCGATGGCCGTGTCGCTGGAAACGCGCGTGCCGCTGCTCGACCGCGAGGTGGTCGAGTTCGCGTGGCGCCTTCCGCTCGACTTCAAGATCCGCGGCCACACGAGCAAGTGGATCCTGCGCCAGGTTCTCTATCGCCATGTCCCGGCCAACCTGATCGAGCGGCCGAAGATGGGCTTTGGCGTGCCGCTCGGCGTCTGGCTTCGCGGCCCGCTACGCGATTGGGCCGAGACGTTGCTCGACGAGCGGCGCCTGCGCGACGAGGGCTTCTTCCATCCGCATCAGGTCCGTCGCGCCTGGTCCGACTGCCTGCGCGGCCGCAACAATCCGCAGCGTCTGTGGCCGGTTCTGATCTTCCAAAGCTGGCTCGAAGCACAGGAGCAAGCCGCCGGCATCGCCGAGGTGCGGATGCCGGCGCTCGTCGGCTAAACCGCAGCGTTGCTGCGCGAATGCAACAGCGCGCAAGTATTCGTTAGCAAAATGGTGGAATGAAACTTCTGTTTGGACTAGATGTTCAGCAGCAATGCGGGGGCATGCCCGCTGTGCCGGAGGATAATGAATGGCCAGCACTGGGTTGAAAAGCGTGTTTGCGGCCTGTGCCGCGGGTTCCTTGGTGTTGAGCTCGACCGCGGCGGCAGCCGCGACGCCGGCGCCGATTCAGCAGCCCAGCGCATGGGCGGTTCTGAGCGTCATGAGCGGCGGAGCTTCGGCAGCCGCCCTGTGCGGTTCCGCTGCGACGACAGCAGCGGCGCAGGGACAAGGCGGCTGCGTGCTGCCGGTCGTCGATGCGCCGCCGCCTCCCGCAACCGGAGCCGCCGTTCCCGCGCCGCCCGTGGTCGAAGGGACCGGCATGGGCATCAGCCCGCTGCTGCTCGGCCTGCTGGCGATTGCCGCGGGTGTCGGCGTGTTCCTCGCCGTCCACAACAACAACCACGCGAACAGCCCGGCCTGAGCCGCGGCAGCAAACGGGCGAGGAGGGCATGATGAACCAGTCGCTGAAGTTCCGGATTGTCCTCGCGGCCGCCGCTGCGGCGCTTCCCGGCGCGGCGTTCGCGCAAGGCTGGACGCCGGGCTCGGAAGTGGTCGGTCAACCGCTTCAGGTGACCACCAATGGCGTGACCAATACGGTCACGTTGATGCCTGGCGGCAGTGCCGCGATCACCAGTCCCTCGGGCCGCGTCGTCAACGCCAGCTGGAGCGCCGCCAACGGCCGCATATGCCTGGTCAACGGCGCCGCGCAGGAATGCTGGCCATACGCCGCGCCGTTCCAGGCCGGTCAGCCGGTGACGGTCACCAGCTCGTGCAACGCGGTGTCGACCTGGCTCGCGGCCGCGACCAACGCGCCGCCGCCGCCTCCCGCGCAGCGCGGCGAGCGCGGACGCTAAACTAGCCTGCTAGCTCGAACTTCCCGCCCAGCGCGTCGAGCGAACGCTCGTGCGTTAAATCGAGGTGCAGCGGGGTGACCGAGACGAACCCGTCGGCGACCGCTTCGAGGTCAGTCAAATGGCCGGGCGTCTCAACCATCGGCCCGAGCCCGAACCAGTAATAATCGTAGCCGCGTGGGTCGGTCCGCTGGACGATCCGCAGGCGGCCATAGTCGCGCAATCCCTGGCGGCAGGCGCGGATGCCCTTGACCTCGTCCGGCGCGACGGCCGGGAAGTTGACGTTGATCAGCGTCCTCGGCTCGCTCTCGAATTCCAGGATCGGTCCCAGCACGCGCTCGGCCCAGGCCTCGGCGGCGGCGAACGGGACGGTGTCGCCCATCCCCTCGCGCGAATAGGCCTGGCTCAGCGCGACCGAGCGGACCCCGGCGAGCGCGCCTTCCATCGCCGCCGAAACGGTGCCCGAATAAGTGACGTCCTCGGCGAGATTGGCGCCGCGATTGATGCCAGACAGCACGACGTCGGGCGGCGAATCCTTCATGATGTGCGCGAGCGCGATCATCACCGCGTCGGTCGGCGTGCCGGTGACCGAGAAACGGCGATCGTCGTGGCGGCGGAGCCGGACCGGAGTGGTCAGCGTCAGCGAGTGGCCGGCGCCGGACTGCTCCTCGGCCGGCGCGACGATCCATATGTCGTCGCTGAACTTGCGCGCGACCGCCTCCAGCAGCTTCAGGCCGCGCGCGTTCACGCCGTCGTCGTTTGTCAAAAGGATGCGCATCGGGCGGCTATGGGCGAGGCTTGGACGGGCTGCAACCGGCACTCCCCATTTCGCGTGTCCGCTGGTGCGTGGGATAGTGGGAGCGAAAAATTGCGCCATATTCGCAACAGCTTGGCGATATCTTCACGAGAACAGCGAAGCTTCTTGTGAAGCATTCGGCCGATGACTATAGCGCCCGGTTGGGGATGACCGACTTTCCGGACAAGTCCCGGTAAAGTCAGTCGATTTCGCCTCCGGCTGCACCGGTGGCCCCGGCCGCAGCCCGGCGGCGGCTTATGGGGCGTCCGCGTTGGGGCAACGCGGCCATGTGCGGGGAGGGACTTGTATGGCGACCGCGTTAGTCGACCTTTACGGCGGCGAAGACTTCGAACCTTTCGACCGGATCATCCTTGCCGAGGGCTATCGCCCGTCGGACGAGGAAGAGTTCATGTGCGGTAAGCACCGCGCCTACTTCCTTCGCAAGCTCAAGGCGTGGAAGGAAGAGATCGTCGAGGAATCGCGCGCGACCATGGCGCAGCTCCAGGTCGATTCGTTGCGCGAGCCGGACCTTGCCGACCGCGCGTCGAGCGAGACCGACTGGGGCCTCGAGCTCCGCACCCGCGATCGCCAGCGCAAGCTGATCGCCAAGATCGATTGCGCGATCCGCCGCCTCTACGAAGGCGAATATGGCTATTGCGAAGTGACCGGCGAGCCGATCTCGCTCGGACGCCTCGAAGCAAGGCCGATCGCGACGATGACCCTCGAAGCGCAGGAACGGCACGAGCGGATCGAACGCGTCTCAAGGGACGACTGAGCCTATTCCTTCGCCCTGGAGGAGGTAAAGCGGCGACTCATTTGGCGGCACGTCGATTGATCTTCTAATCGACGGCGAATTTCCTTAAGTTTGCTTCCGCGGCAGGGGGCAAACCGTGGATCATCCGGCGCCTGTAACCAGCGACGACGGCCGCGCCTCGCGCGCGGTCTTCCTCAGCTATGCCACCGCCGACCGCAAGCGGGCGCTGTCGGCCTGCAAGGCGATCGAGCGCCGCGGAACGAAATGCTGGATCTCGACGCGCGACGTTGCTCCAGGCGAGAATTACCAGGAGGCGATCGTCCACGCGGTGCGGAATGCGCTGGCCGTGGTGCTGATCTTCTCCGAACCCGCGAACAACAGCGACGAGATCAAGAAGGAGCTGTCGCTCGCCAGCCGCTACCGCGTGCCGGTAATCGCGCTCAGGATCGAGGACGTAGAGCCGAGCGACGCGTTCGCCTACGAGCTGTCGACGCGGCAATGGATCGATGCATTCGACGGGTGGGACCCTTCGATCGACTTGCTCGTCAACCGAATCGCGCAGATCTCGGAAACGCAGCTGGTCGGGACGATGGCCGAGGCGCAGGCCACGCATCGCACCCGTTTCGTCTCGCGACACGCGATCCGCATTGCGGCCGCAGCGGGCATCCTTCTGCTGCTGGTGATTGGCGGAGGATGGTGGCTGCTGCGCCCGTCCAAGGCGGCGCCGCACAGCATGACGGTCCGGCTGGCAGGGTTCAAGCTTTTGTCGGCGGACCTGCCCGCAGGGATGCATGACAGCGTCAACGGCGAGATCACCGCGGCCTTCAATGCCGACGGAGTCATCGGCGTTTCGACGTCATCGGCCCCGGCTTCCGGCACGGCGCCGGCTTACGCGCTGGGCGGAACGATCCACCGGATTGGCGACTCCATCCGCGTCATCACCCGGCTCGCGAATGAGCGCACCGGCGTGATCCTCTGGTCCGACAGCGTCGACTACGCTGCCCACGAGGTCTCGAAGGTCCCGCACAGGATCGCCGTCGACGCGGGCACCGTCGTTCGTTGCGGGCTGTTCGGAGCCGCGACCTACCGCAAGTCGCTGCCGGACGCAGTACTCGGCAATTACATGCAATATTGCCAGCAATATTGGGCCTTCGGGGGAAGCAAGACTCTCCGTTTCGCGCAATTGGTGGTCGCCGCTGTTCCCGATTTCTCCTGGGGCTGGTCGGCCGTCGGTAATGGCTTCCTCCAGAGTTCACAGCTCGAACCGGATGACCGCCGAGCCGAACAGATGCGCGCGGCCGGACGCCAGGCCGAAGACAAGGCGGTCGCCCTCGACCCCAACAACAGCGAGGCCCTGGCCCACAAAGCGTACCTGATCGATCGGCAAGATTGGATCGCGCAGGAGAAGCTGTTCCAAAGTGCAATCGCGGCCAAGCCGCTCGACTGCGGCTGCGAACATTACGGCTATGGCCTGATGCTGCAGAAGGTCGGACGCCTCGGCGATGCGACGGAGCAATTTCGTCAGGCTACGGACATGCTCGCCTTGTGGCCCGACTCCGAGTTGGCGCTTGGCGATGTGCTGATTGCGACAGGCCAGTACGAGCGGGCCAAACCGCATTTCGATTCAGCGATCGATCTCAGCGATGATTCGAATGCGTACTGGGTCGCGGCAACCCAAGGCACCGAAACCGGCAACTATGCGGCAGCCATTCTTGCCCTCCGCAACCCCAAGTTCCAAATTTCCGAGACGAGGCGCGCCGCTTTATTGGCCGGCTACCAGGCTCTGGCGTCGGGCGATCCTCAAGCAAAGGCCAAGGCCGTGCAGGCGCTGCTTGCAGTGCCGAAGGAAGAGCAGGGCGATGCACTCCCGACGATGCTGGCGGCGCTGGGCGCCACTCAGGACGCGCTGCGGCTTGGAAAGCAATGGCCAGCACAGTTCTGGCGCCGCAGCATGCGGCCGGTCTTGGATGATCCCGGATTTGCCGCGGTCGCCGACCAACTTGGGCTCTTCGCATATTGGAGAAGCTCGCGCGCGAGGCCCGACGTCTGCCTGACTAACCGCGCGCCACACTTCTGCCGGTCGATCTAAGCCGGGACGGGATCGGCGATTGCCTGCAAGATCAGCCACTCTCCTGAGCATTGGCCGTAAGTTGCTCTGCCGCCCAGCAACTCGTCATTTGAGAGGCTCGACGCGTAAGCGACGGGGCCGGATGGTCGGGAATTGGCAGTTCAGCAGTAAGACGCTCACTCGGATGTCAGCAATGGTGTCAAGCAGACCGTCAGCTGTGGGTGGAAAGCTACCACTAGAAAATAATCCCTTGGTGCATCACTGTATTGCGTCACCACAACGTGCTATGTTTGGTGGTCGGTGCAGGTCGGGAGATTGATGTGCATCACGGCTTCCTTGACGTCTTCGCTTTCCAGGAAGCGCTGCTGATCGAAGCTGTCTTCGGCGTTGCGCTCCTCACGATGATTTGGGTTGGTTTCCGCCGCTGGCTCCGACAGAAAGAAAGATTGGGCCGGCTGGTCGCTGAGCAGACGGCTCTACTTGCGGCGCAACATGGTGCTCAGATGGAGCGTGTCGAAGCACGATTGAACGCCATTGAGCAAAATGTGACCGGTGGCGGCACCGCGATGCAGATCAACGTGCGCCCACCAAAGCCGCTTGCTGATCCGATCTCAGAAGACAGTGAGGTCTGCCCAAAGTCCCAACGGCAGCAATGATTCGGCGAGGTCTGTCCTACAGCATCTTCGCCGCGCCCCGGCGGTCACGTTATTGAGCGGGGGCGGGCATGCCAGTCTGCGCCGACCTGCCGCGCCCTGCATCAGCAGCCGGCGCCCGCCAGGCGCCGGGTTACAAAAAAGGCCGCGTCAGTGAGTGACGTGGCCGGACATTGCATCCTTCAATCTGAGTTTCTCTTTCTTGAGGCGGTGGAGAAGGTCTTCGTCGGGATGGGTTCGATGCTCTTCCTCGTCGATCAACGCGTGAAGAGCCGCATGCTTCGACTCCAATTCCTCGACCATTGCCTTGTCCATTGGTGCAGTTCCTTTCGGTCAGCGTGTCACCACCTGGTACTAAACCACGAATCGCTTCAATTGTCTTGATCCATCGCACGGCTCGGCGACCCCGCGGCCCCTCCCGCCGCGAACCTGCAGGCGGTTCCGGTGCAGCGCATCTTGGGCTAGAGCCGCTGGATACATGAACGACGATCATCCGGGTGGCCTCGAAAATCTCAAGGCCGAACATCGCGAGCTCGACGAACAGATCCGGCTGCTGTCGTCGGAACCGATCGGCGACCAGCTCGAGCTCGCGCGGCTTAAGCGCCGCAAGCTCCAGCTCAAGGACCAGATCCAGCGGATCATCGATTTGAACATTCCGGACATCATCGCCTGAGACGCTGCTGTCCCGCGCGGGGACAAAGCGGCGCGCGTTCATGTCCGCTCGGCGACTCAGGCGTTTTCTCGTGGCGTTGACGGTGGCAGTGTCGTGACGATGGACGATTCGGACATTCCGCAGCCGCAGGTGCGGATCACATCCCGGCTGATCGACTCGCTTTATACCGAGGCGATGTTGCTCGCCGACGAGGCGCGGTCCTATTTCGACGACGCGGGGCGCGACGAGCGCTCGACGCTCGAGCCGTTCGCCCGCGTCGGCTTCGCCTGCGAATCGCTCAAGGTGACGACGCGAATCATGCACATCGTCGCCTGGCTGCTGACACAGCGCGCGATCGAATCCGGCGAGATAGCTGTCAGCGACGGGCGGCGGCCGGAGCGGCGGCTGGGCAATGCGCAGGACAGCGACCCGGTCGTGGTCGCGACGCTGCCGAAATCGGCGCAGAAGCTGATCAATTCCAGCGCCGACCTCTACGCGCGGGTCAAGCGGCTCGACGAAGGCGGGCTCGAGAGCGAGGCGCCGCAGAGCCCGGCGCGGGCGCTGATGGGGCGGCTCGAGCGCGGGTTGGGCGGCGGCTAAGCGCCGCAGAGCCGCGCTTTCGCGACGGCATATTGCTCGCGCAGCAGCGCCACATAGTCGGCGGCCGGCCTGACGCGGTCGACGGCCCCAATGCCCTGGCCCGATCCCCAGATGTCGCGCCACGCCTTGGACTTGGCCGAGCCGTCGCCGCCGAACTTCATGGTGTCGAGGCTGCCGGCCGCGAGATTGTCGGGATCGAGCCCGGAAGCGACGATCGACGAGCGCAGGTAATTGCCGTGAACGCCGGTGAAGAGGTCGGTGTAGACGATGTCGGCCGCGCCGCTGTCGACGATCGCTTGCTTGTAGCCGTCGGGCGCGTGGGCTTCTTCGGTCGCGATGAACGGCGATCCGACATAGGCGAGGTCGGCGCCGGCAGCTTGCGCGGCGAGCACCGCGCCGCCGCTCGCGATCGCGCCTGACAGGATCAAAGGCCCGTCGAACCAGGCGCGGATTTCCTGGAGCAGCGCGAACGGCGACCAGCGCCCGGCGTGGCCACCGGCACCGGCGGCAACCGCGATGATCCCGTCGGCGCCTTTCTCGACCGCCTTGCGCGCGAAGCGGTCGTCGATGACATCGTGGAGCGTGATCCCGCCCCAGCCGTGGACCGCCTCGTTGAGCTCGACCCGCGCGCCCAGCGAGGTGATCACGATCGGCACCTTCCACTTGGCGCAGACCTGCATGTCGTGGTCGAAGCGGTCGTTCGACCGGTGCACGATCTGGTTGACCGCGAATGGCGCAGCGGGCGCGTCCGGATGGTCGCGGTCCCAGGCTGCGAGGCCTTCCGTGATTTCGTGAAGCCATTCATCGAGCTGCGACGCGGGACGCGCGTTGAGCGCCGGGAAGCTGCCGACGATCCCGCTGGTGCACTGCGCAATCACCAGCTTGGGATTGGAGACGATGAACATCGGCGCCGCGATGACCGGCAGTCGCAAGCGCTGAAGGATCGGCGGCAGGCTCACAGCCCGTGATACTCGCGATACCAGCGGACGAACCGCGGGACACCCTTGTCAATGCTGGTTACCGGCGTGAAGCCGTGGTCGCGCTCGATGGCGCTGATGTCGGC
>Ga0207678_10001744_pt1 | contig 19907 bp, 21 predicted proteins | sample KBSC63metaG_FD_184319 | JGI IMG/M metagenome (GOLD analysis project Ga0207678, IMG submission 184319) | Corn rhizosphere microbial communities from Kellogg Biological Station, Michigan, USA - KBS C6-3 metaG (SPAdes) (version 2) | ecosystem: Host-associated > Plants > Roots > Rhizosphere > Soil ...
CATCGGCGGCACGAAGTCGCGACGGCGGCGCGTGCTGATGACAGCGCTGCTGAGCTGTTTCTTCGCTCTCGTCGTCTTCCAGTTGGGTTGCGGCTCCAGCAGCAAGACTTCGACCACCACCGGGACTCCGGCCGGCACCTACAACCTCACCGTAACCGCGACTTCGGGTTCGGCCTCACGCACTCAGCAGATTGTGCTGGTAGTGCAGTAGGCGTCTGGGTTCGGCCTCAAAATGAGCCGAGGGGCACCCTGCAACTTTGCTTAAACATGCCTCAATGGCGCCGGTGCGGCGCACTAGCCAGAAACATTGACACCGCTCACGAAACCGCCGACGTGAGCAGTAAGCGCAACCACCACGACGGTCAGGACCTGCAGGGGCAGGTAGTAACGTGGAAGCGAAGAACCTGCGCTCCTGCTCCGCCGAAGATGCATCCCCGCAACCAGGCAGATAAGAAGACCCGATATGCTGCCCAGAACCACGTGGAGAAGCAGCATTCCTTTCAGTTTGTGCCCACCCAGTTGCCACTCCCAGGCAGCGATGCCGGTAGCGAGCGTGGGTAACACCGAAACGGCAGCGGCCAGGATGTTGAGTCGTGAGGCTGCCGCCAGTGTTGTCTGCCGCGTGACTTCCTTCGTCCATCGGGCCACCAGGTCGAAGAGAACCCCGGTCATAAAGAGGGCGATCGGAAAGTGCACCAGCACCACGTGTTGCGCATGTTTCGCCAGCAATGCCGCCTTGGGATCAAAGGGATTCATTTGGCCGCCTACTCCACAATCACTTTCCCCGTCATCTTCGGATGAATCGAACAGAAGTACGAGTACGTGCCCGGCTGGCTGGCGGTGAAGGTGAACTTCTCGTCCGTGTCGAGTACTTTGGACTTGAATCTCTGGTCGTCGCTGACCACGGTATGCGGAATATCGTCCGCGTTGGTCCAGGTGATCTGCGTTCCCGCTTTCACGGTGAGTGTGGGCGGCGTGAAGCTGAAGTTGTCAATCTTGACCTCCACGGCTGGCGGGGACGCGCCCAGCGACTTCTCTATGGTTGGGAGCGCTGCCAGGGCCAGCACCATTGACGCTGCGACACAAATGATCCAGCTGCCTTTTCTCATTTCTTCCTCCTTGAAAGTCATGTGGCTATTTTCTTCTGGGCGTGAAATGTCCGACTATTCGAGCGTGGAATCGATCAATGCCAGGGCGTGACGTTTGCGGACATAGGTCACATCGGTCACTCCCAGCAGACTACGCAACTGCTCCGCCGGGACCTTCATCGGGCCGGGCGAAGGTGCTGCTCCCGGATGCGGTTGGGGGAAGGCAGTTGAGGTTGCGGTGTGGAAGGTGATGTTGCCTTCGACCTTCTGCATGGTCTGATGAATGTGTCCGTTGAGGACGGTCACCGAGCCGAAACGTTTCAGGTAAGAAAGTGCCTGCGCGCTGTCGTCGGTGCCCCATCCCCATTCCGGATAAATGTTCCACAGGGGCATGTGCGCGAACACAATTACGGGCGTGCTCTTGGAGAGATGTTTGACGTCGTTCTCCAGCCACTCCAGTTGTTCCGCTCCGAGCGAACCCATGCCTCCAGCCTTCAGGTTCATCACGTTGACCAGTCCAACGAAGTGCACGCCTTTCTTGTCAAAGCTGTACCAGCCGGCGCCCCTGGTGTTCTTTCCGTAGCGCTCGAGGTATTGCTTGCCGTTATCTTCGAGAACGTCGTGCTCACCGGGAACGAAGAACACGTCCTTCGTGGGTGCGGATTTAAGAATCTGGTCAACCGTATCGAACTCGCCCGGTTTGGAGAGATGGCTGATGTCGCCGGTGTGCAGCATGAACTCCGGAGGCACGGCCAGAGCGTTGATCTTGGCGACCGCGGCCTGCAGGGTCGCGACCACATCGGTGTTCGCAGGCTTGTTGAATCCCATGTGGCTGTCGCTGATCTGAACGAAACTGAGTTCGCCGCGGGCCGCCTTTGCGATGTGCGCGGGATCGTCCAGGCCATAGGACTTCAACACTCCGCCTTGCAGCACACAGAGGGCTCCAGTGCCGGCCCAGGCCATGCATTTCAGGAATCCCCGGCGGTCGATTCCGTCGCGCTGCTGGTCGAACAGGATTGCATCTTGGTTTTTCTGCTCCATATTTTTCCTTTCCATCCTTCCAAAACCAGGTCCAGTTCGTTCTGGTTTCACGGTTCAGAACCCGCAACCCAAGCTTTTATTCCAGGAAAAGTTATTTCGGAGGGTTGGGAATAAAACGATCCTTCGCTGGTTTACTCTTATATGGGTGTCGGAAGAGCGCTCATTCTCGGGGTCGTTCGAAGAGCTGGCCATGCCTCTCTTCGATCGGCTTTATAACTTTGCCCACTGGCTGACACAGGACCGCGAGGAGGCCGAAGACCTGGTGCAGGAGACGTACGCCAAAGCCCTCAAGGGATTCCGCTCGTTCCAGCCGGGCACCAACTTTCGCGCCTGGATCTACCAGATTTTGCGCAATACGTTCCTCACCTCGCGTACCGGTTCGAAGGCAACCGCGACCGTGCCGCTGGAGCTTGAAAGCGATGATGAGGTCCTGCCTGTGGCCAGCGACACCCCCGAGAGCATCCTGCTGCAGCGCTCGGATCAGCAGTTGGTACAGGAGGCTCTGGACCGGCTGCCCGTGCCGTATCGCGAAGTGTTGCTGCTCTGTGAATTTGAAGAAATGTCGTATCAGGAAATTTCTGCAACCCTGGGCGTTCCGATGGGCACCGTGATGTCGCGTTTGTCACGCGCCCGCCGGGCTTTGCGGAATACCGTGCAACACTTGCAAAAGAATTGAAATATAGCGTTGCTTGATGATGGTTACGTAAATCATGGCCTGCGAGCGTTGGACTGAAAAACTCGATGCTTACGCGGACGGGGAACTGCCGGCTGCCGAAGCACGTGAGTTGGATGAACACTTGCGCGGATGCGCCAGCTGCGCCGCCGAGGGCCTGCGCAAAGTTCAGCTGAAGCGCGCGGTGCAGGCTGCGGGCCAGAAGTTCACGCCCGATCCGGCCTTCCGCAACCGCATCCAGAGAAGCATCGCGGCGCCGAGGTCATCTTCGTGGAAGCGGCGTTGGCTTCCGGTTGTTGTGACTGCAATGGCCGCGGTTCTGATCGCCAGTGCTTTTCTGCTTACACAATCTCAGCGCCGCGGCGAACGACAACTGATGAGCGAGCTGGTGGACCAGCACGTAGCAACCCTAGCCAGCTCTAACCCGGTCGATGTCGTTTCCACCGACCGGCACACGGTCAAGCCCTGGTTCGAAGGCAAGATTCCCTTCACCTTTAACCTGCCCGAGCTGCAAGGCTCGCCTTTCGCACTGGCCGGCGGAAGGGTGGCGTATGTGAAACAGTCGCCTGGAGCGGAACTCATTTTTCGCATACGCCAGCACCAGATTTCGGTGTTTATTTTCCAGGAGCGAGCACTGGAAGGGGCCGGCGGAAGCGAGTCTGCGCGGACCGCGCTTTCCTTTGAAGTCCGGAGCTGGTGCCGCAACGGCCTTTGCTATTTCGTGATCGGCGACGCCGGCGCCCAGGACCTGGGCCAGCTTGCCGAACTGCTTAAGGCGGCTGGCTAGCACACCCGTGCGCAGGCAGACCTCTGCGAGAGTCGTTCACAAGCCCTTGCCGCTACCCGCCCGCCAGCTTCTTCCTCGCCAGCGGACGCGCAAATGCGTTGGTCGGACCGTGTCCGTTGTTGGCCATCACTTTGCCGTAGTACTCCCGGGCGCGGGCCGCGTCACCCGCTTTCTCATAGGACTGGGCCAGCAGCACCAGGATGAATGGGTCTTCCTGGTTGGCTTGCTCGAGATCTGTGATTGCCGTCTTGTAGTCGCCGCTGTAGAAAGCTACATATCCGGTCAGATACGGAAAGAACGGCGCCTGGTCGGGATTGTTTGCCTTGTCAAGTGCGGCTTTCGCGGCGGCAACCTGCTTTTGCGCTTCTGCGGTCTGTCCGCGGCGCGCGGCCATACGGGCCTGGGCGTGCGCCCAGCGGAATGCCCACAGGTTCTTGTCCGCGTCCTTCATGTCCGTCTTGCGCATGGCTGTGTCGTAGCCGGTCTTGTACCACTTGGCGGCGCCGTCGATATCGTCCGACTCGAGTTTGATGCGTGCCAGTTCATTGGCCACACCGGCTGCGGCCTCGAAGTCCGTCTTCGCCAGCAGCGCGTCGAACACCTGCTTCTCGTATTTCTCCGCCTCGGCCGAGTTGCCCTCGAAGGCGTACGAAAACGCCATCACTCGCACGGCACGATTCTTCTGGTCCGCTGGAGCGACATCGATCGCTTTCTTCAAATGTTCGCGCGCGGCCGCGTAGTCGCCCTTCAGATCCAGCGCTACGCCCGACTCCAGATGTGCCTCGTAGGAATTTGGAGACTTCTCGAGCGCCTGCTGGTACAGCTTCAGCGCTTCATCCTGTTTGCCTTCGTTATTGAGCTTTTGCCCCTGTTTCACCAGCGCCTGCGCCTCGCCGGACGGTGCCGCCGCCTGCGCCCTCGCCGCTTGCCCCATGCAAGTCAGACCCACCACCAACACGACTAAGAAAATTGGAATTCCGTGATAAAGGGATTTCATGCGCGAATTATAGCGCTTGAGCCAGCTGGAGACGCGAACCGCATGCAGCCACTCCGAGAAGTGCCGATTTACCCGAATCAGGTTTGACGCGGCGAATAGCGCCTTCCGTAACCTTTTCCAGCCTCGCCCTCCGGGATACTCTGGTTCCATGTCAAGTTCCAGTCCCAAGCGCGCACGCAAGATGGTCACCATCCACAACTTGAACGAGATGAAAGCCGCGGTCCAGGAAAATGACTCGCAGACCAAGCTGCTGGTGCTTGGGCTCGGAGAAGCCATCCTGACCACCTGCGGTATGGCCCGGGTCTTCCTGGGGAACAACCCTTCGTTCAGAGATGAGCCCAAGAGCACTTCCTGACGTTTGCGGCGACCGCCCAAATCTCCGGAAATCCGCGACATCATTAAGGATGCCCCCCACGATAGCGCTTGCCCAGCCTATTAGGATTGCGTCTTCCGTAATCTGGGGTCTCCCTGAGGGAATCGATTAGATTCGGTTCATCAACCGGTTCATCAAAGGGAGTGCAATCATGAAATCAACGGCTTTCCTAAGCACGTCCATACTCGCTCTGTTCCTGGGAACGGCCGTGGTAGCCGGCGCACAGAACGGCCGGTCGAAGGGTCACGAGGGTGGTTCTCACGGGCAGGAAGCGAAGGGTCACCACGAAAACGGGCATGCATCCCCGTCGCAACATGGCGACCACCACGGCTCGCGAGAGTTCCATGACTCAGTCCAGAGAGGCCCCGACCATCAAGCGTACCGGGGGCATGAGTCGGGACACGTGCGGGAGGTGAGCCGGACCTGGCCTGGACGGCAAGACATCTGGCAACGCCAGCGCGCGCACGATTGGCGGCGTGAGCATCGCCCCTGGCACGCCCGCGGCGGCTACCACGGATACCGCATTCCGGAAGACCGCTTCCGCGCCCATTTTGGCCGTGGCCACTGGTTCCGCGTGCATGACGTCCCCGTCGTGGTGGTCGAAGGTGGCCCGCGCTTCCAGTTCGGGGGGTATTGGTTCAGTGTGGTTGATCCCTGTCCGGAAACCTGGTCGCCCACCTGGTACCGCACTGACGATGTCTATGTGGACTACGTCAACGACGGATACTACATGTACAACCGGCGGCATCCTGGAGTCGCCATCGCCATCAACGTTTCGCTGTAGCGCGGAAGCAGACTGCGGATGGTCTCTGGCTCCCCCGTTCGATCATGGCAACGAGGGCAGCCTGAGCCGCCGCCAGGATGACTGGGCCCTGCATCGAATCCCCAATCAGCGGCCACGCCTCAACAGCAGACATCCTCCAATAAAAGAGAAAATGCCCACAACCGCGCCGGCAGCCATGCCCGCCAAAAATGCAAGATCGTGAACATCTGACGGAGCGGCACCCACAAAATATCGGTGCAAGAGGTGTCCGAAGGCTAGCGTGGTGAGCAGCACAGCCAAACCGCTCGAGATGTTCAGAACTCGCATGTCGCCCTCATATTCCGCCTAGCAGTCTCACACACATTTCCGCACAGCGCCCGCGAATTTTGTCTTAAGCTGGTGGTCCAATGCTTCGACGCGCATTGCTTCCAGTATGGTTTCTCTACGCGGTCGCAGCCTCAACCACCGCCAACACTCCCATCTCGGGCCCAGCCGCTGCCTATAAGGTCGTTCACGTGTACCCTCACGATTCCCAGGCGTTCACTCAAGGGCTCATTTACGTCGATGGTCACCTGTACGAGAGCACGGGCCTCAACGGCAGGTCTTCCCTGCGGATGGAAGATTTGTCCACCGGACGGGTCCTGCAACATTACGACCTGCCCGCGCAGTATTTTGGCGAGGGGCTAACGGACTGGGGCAGCACTTTGGTCCAACTGACCTGGACATCGCACACCGGCTTCGTCTATGACCGCTTCAGTTTCTCCCCACTGCGGACCTTTCAATATAAAGGCGAAGGCTGGGGCCTGACTCACGATGACAGGCAGCTCATCATGAGCGACGGAACTTCGTACCTCCGCTTTCTGGATCCCAAAACTTTTCGGGAGACCCGGCGAATCCACGTCATCGACGAGGCCGGCCGTCCCGTCCAGAATTTGAATGAACTGGAATACATCCGGGGCGAGATCTGCGCCAATGTCTGGGGAACCGACAGAATCGTTCGCATTTCTCCCCGCACCGGCAGGGTCCTGGGATGGATCGACTTGAGCGGAATCATCGACAAGGGCGAACTGGCAAGCCCTGACGCCGTTCTGAACGGTATCGCTTATGACTCCACGGGAGCTCGACTCTTCGTCACCGGAAAGCTGTGGCCAAAGTTATTTGAAATCAGGGCAGAAACTCATCGCCAGGCCGGGAAGCGACACTAGTTGGCCAAGCGGAAGTCCACAGCCACCGTAGTTTCGATGGTCGCCGGTTGCCCATTCACCAGGTAGGGTTCATAACGCCACCAGCGCACGGCATCGATGGCTGCGGACGAAAGTTGCTCCGGCCCGCTGACAAACTTCACGTGGGTCACCGCGCCCTCCGGATTCACCACGGCATCGAGCACCACCGTGCCCTGCACTCCCGCCTGGCGGGCGTCCTCCGGATATTCCGGCCGGACCAGGTGTCTGATCCGCTGCTGCATGGCTTCATTCGGAACTTTCAACTCGGGCTTCGGCGCCACCGTAGTCTTTGCCGGAACCTTCGCCTCCAGCGCCTTCCATCCCTGCTGCCACCGCCACCATCCCAGCCCGGCTGCGACCACGATGACGGCAATGGCGAACACAACCATGTGGTGCATCAGGAACCTGCGCTTTGTTGTTCCGGAATATTCGAGGTCCGGGAGCGGCGCGGCTTTGACCTCTATCTCTGCCGCGGGAAGAGAAACCGGCACAGCCTGGGACTCTTGTCCTGTCAGCAAGAGTTCACCCTCGGACCGAGTCCAGTAACGGATCATCGACTGTTGTTCGATGGGCAGACGAAGGAACTGAAGGCCAAAGGACCGCGAACGCTGATAGCGCACCACTGCCGTGGCCCGCACCGGCGACCTCATGTGCGGAAGCAGAAACTCGACGCGCACCGACTCGCCCAGGAGGAGCTGTGAGGCGGCGACCACTCCCATTCCGCCTTCGCCCATCTCGAGGGAGCGTCCGCGAATACTGTCCGGGACGCCCGACCGCAATACCGTGAGTTCCAGAGGTACAGTCAGCTTGTAGCGGGGAACCTTCCGCTTGGGCATCCTTGCCAGCGAAACTCCCTGCGTTGTTTCCATACTCATCGTCCAGCTTCCCCTGGCTGAAGGGCGCAACCCGTGGTTCGCGCGGTGGAACCGGGCTGAGACTTCAAAGCGGAATTGTGCCCCTTCATGGCGAGTGAAAATGGGCCCATCCGTCAGCGTATCGACGCACCCCGAGGGGCGCAACGTTACGCCCGTAATCAGGCTTCGAGTAAATGCCGGCTATCGCCTGGAATTTGCGTTTCGTACCTGCCCTTCAGGCATGCCCCGGAATCGGGAAAGCCCTTCGATCCAAGAATGGATGGTGTTGACAGGCGTCCTGACCAACTAAGATTTCGAAGGACTCTTACGCTTCTGGGGAATATCTGGACGACGTGACTGACTGTTGTTAACGGGCGTTTACACCAGTTGAAGGATAGACTTCTGTGCTATTGTCCGGCCATGAAAAGAGCTTTCGTGTTTATTGCATTGTATGTGAGCCTGCCCGTTACCGCCTGGCAGACGGCCATACCCAGGCCTGAAGTGCGCGAGGGGCCGATGAGCGCCGATGAGTCGACTGTTCGGCAGATTTCGGAGGACTGGATCAAGTCTTATAACGCCGGGGACGCGGCGAAGGTTGCGGCGTTATACACCGAGGACGGCTACTATCTCTCGGCGCACATCCTGGCGCACGGAAGGCGCGCGATCGAGGCTTACTGGGAGCGCGGCATCGAAGCGGGTGGACACATCGACTTCATAAAGCCGCTGACGCTCTATTACACCGGAGACCTTGCCTACTTTGTGGGCACCTACCAAGCGACCAATGCTGGTGTAACGGTCGATGGGCGCATTCTAATCGTGCTGAGGAAAGTCAATGGCAGGTGGCTGATGGCTGCGCACGAGACCGTGGTACGCGACCAGCCGATATAAGAGGCGGGACATCTGTCTTGTACAGGCTGTAATTGTAATCATGCGATTACACTCAAGGCCCGGTCGATGAGTGTAATGGCGATTTTTCAACAATCGACCAACCCGCGTTACTGGGGGTTCAACCAGAAATCAGCTTTTTTCCATTTCTCGTCGCGTTCACAGGTGAACGCAAACGGGCGAGTACCAGCCAGAGCCTTTAGAGTTTCGATGGTCGATTGCTGATCGCCGACGTAGTAGAGCAGCTCTCTGTGGCCGTTCCAAGTCACTCGCCCGACAAATACGAAGATACTCGCTGATTGCACTCGAGCCTCAACTGCTTCCTCCCATGCGTTCAAGTTGTCCGCATCGCTCTGCGTCGGCAGGCCCTCACTGGTTGGATTGGTTAGTGTAGTGGAGAGACTGAGGAAGAACGGCAGGCGTTGTTTGTCAGCCAAATCACGCAGTCGCGTGTCAATCAAGGCGAACAGTGGGTGACCGTCGACCTCGCCCTGCATGATTGAAAACGATCCATCTTGAGACTCCACGGTGATCTGTTTGGCTACCGATTTCTTTTGCCTGTTCCGCATGGCTAGCAAAGCAGCGACGCACAAAACCACAATGCCGATAACCGTTAAAAGGGTTATTTTGACCACGCCCATACCTCTATTCTATCGACTCACCCTCTGTGGGGAACCGGCGTAGATGTTCCTGCTGGCCTCAGAACTGGGTTGCTAGTCTAGCAGAGACGGGTCAACTGTTGTAATCAGGCGTTAGCACTCATTGACCCGGACAGCGACCTTGGCCCCCTCAGTGCACAGAATGGTGACTTATCGCCAGTCGAGTCGAATCGGGGTTGGTCGCCTAAAAAAACTCACCCATATCTGGAGCCGTGCTTGCGGCGGCCGGGTAAGTCTGGATTCCGAGTCCCTGGAGAATCAGCCGCAGCGTGCTCTGGTGCTGGTAGAGGGCTTTCGACTGATGTCCCTGCTTTGCCTTCGGGCTGATGATCAGCGCCGCAACGTGGCCTCCACCGTTGGTCGAATCACTGGTTTCCGCCTCATCGAAGACGATGACAAGCAAACCGTCCTTCTGAAAAGTTGAGCTGGCGTTCAGCGGTGTAATGTTGTGCTGCAGCCATGCGTCGGCCAACTGGAGCGGGCCGTCGTGCGCGTCGTCCAGAAGACTGGGCACCAGGAAGGAAAAATTCGGCAGCTGCTCGTTGGCCAGATCGGAACCAAATTGAGATAACGAAACCAGATTGTTCAACTGGGTGCTGCTGTTCACGACGTCGGTGAAGTACGAAAACGGGTTATGGCGCTTCGCGTAGGGATACACATCACCTCCCGTGTAACCTATCGAAGGGAGGCTCTCGGCGTATGACTTCCAGGTCTTGCCGGCCGTGATCAGTTCGCGAATGATGTTATCCACGCCAACCGTGCCCGCAAAGCCGTCATCGTTCGTAACCAACTGGCCGGTTGTGAGCATGAAGTAGTTGCCAATGGAAGGATGCGTGTTGGCGAAGTACTGGGTAGCCAGGTCGTACTGGGAAGCGAGACTGTTCAGGTAAGGCATGGCCTAATTTCCAATCACTTCGGAATAGCCGTGATTCTCCTCGAGAACCAGAACCACATGGCCAAACTGCGGGACCGAACCGGATGAAGGCGGCGGCGCTGGCGGTTCTGGACCGGCAGACGAGGTACCGCAACCTGTCGCTGCCGCAAGGATAACGATAAGGATGCAGGCCGAGAAGGCATGTGTCGCGCTCGCAGCTCGTCTATAGAGGGACCGCATCTTGTTCTCTTTGAGGCTTTTACTACCGGCCCACCCTCTTCGATGCGGAAGCACGCTGTCGGGCGTTGCTCGCGAACGCTGAAAGGTGCAGCCGAGACTCCTTAAGCGGTTGTGTTTCCGGTTACAGAGCAAAGTGATTCCTGTCACGGTGCCGTCGGTCCAACCCCAGTAATATTTGTTGCGGTATCAAAAACTTCATCCCGAATAGCTGTCGGCCTGGCCAAATGCGGTTCAAGTCGGTTCACAGAGTGCGGCGGGCGGCAGTCACAAAAAGGAGAATGTATGCGTTTCATGAAAATAGTGTTGGTGGTGGCAATGTGTGTATTGGGGCTGAGCGTGCTGGCTGGCGCCGGCCAGAATCAGTTCGGCGTGGCCGATACCCGGCAGGTCAGGTTTGACAACCCCATCTGGGTGGGCGAGACGCTCCTCCCCAGCGGCGATTACAAAGTACTGCACACCATGCAGGGCGACACCCACATCATGGTGTTCCAGCAAAAGAGCGGGAAAGAGGAAGTGCGAGTAAAGTGCACGCTGGTACCGTTGCAGGCGAAGGCCGAGCGGACCGAGACTGCGTACACCCTGAATGATCAGAATGAGCGTGTGCTACACGGCCTGACTTTCAAAGGGGACAACGCTACACACCAGTTCTGACACGGGTTTGTAGCCAGGTAAATCGCCCGGCCACTCGGCTATCTGCCGGGGACGCCGGGCGGCGAGCCCTCCGCTTGGATGACTGGGATCCCTGAGCTTTTTTGCAAGCAAGTCAGGCTAACTTACGCGCCGGCGGTCAGCTTGTGGCTCTTGGACTGGGCGATGCCGTACTGGCGGATTTTGTAGAGCAGGGCTTTGTAGCTGATCTGCAGCAGCGCGGCTGCCTGTTTGCGGTTCCAGTTGGTCTGGTCGAGGGCTTGCCGGATGGCTTCCGCCTCGGCTTCATCTTTGGCGCTGCGCGCCACCGACTTCAATCCGCCGCCCGGTTCTGCGGGGCTGTGCGCCGTCTCAGGGCGTGTGCCGTGGCCATCGTTGCCCGGCTGCAGTTCCTGAATGGCAAGCTTCTCGTCGCCCAGCACCAGGTAGCGTTTGATGAAGTTGTTCAACTCACGCAAATTTCCGGGCCAGGAATATTCCTGGCACGCCTGCAGCATGTTGGGTGAGAGCGGCAGCGGAGGCCGCGCGTACTGCTCCGCCATGCGCGACATGAAATGCTTCAGCAGGATCGGTATCTCTTCCTTGCGCTCTCGCAGCGGCGGCAACTGCAGGGTGAACGCGTTCAGACGGTAGTAAAGATCTTCGCGCAGACGCTTGCTGGCCAGCGCTTCCGGAATATTGATGTTGGTCGCAGCCAGGATACGCACGTCCACTTTGACTACCGAGCGGCTGCCCAGCCGGGAGAACGTCTGGTCCTGCAAAACGTGCAGCAGCTTGGCTTGCAGCAGGGCGGGCATCTCGCCAATTTCGTCGAGCAGGATGGTGCCCTTGTTGCAGATCTCGAACTTGCCCGGCTTGGCATGAGTAGCGCCGGTGAAGGCGCCGGCCTCGTGCCCGAACAGTTCGCTTTCCAGCAAGTCGCCGGGCACCGCGGCGCAATTTACCTTCAAAAATGTGCGATGGGCACGCGGAGACAACTTGTGAATCAGCCGCGCCACTACTTCCTTGCCGGTGCCGCTCTCTCCCAGCATCAGGACGGGAATATCAACATTCGCGACTAAGGCAGCTTGCGAGCGAATCTTGCGCATCGCCGGACTTGCCGCCACGAAGAATACGTCGTCGTACAGTTCCTCGACCTCGCCCGGCAAATTCTGCTGGTTCTTGCCCAGACACTGGTCGATGACCTTGTCCAGTTCGGCTTTCTGAAAGGGCTTGGTCAGGTAATCGTGCGCGCCCAGGCGGATGGCCTGTACCACTTTGCGGGTATCGCTCACGCAGGAAAGCATCACTACTTTCAGCCCCGGCACCAGCTGGCGCAGCTGCTCCAGCGTCTGCAGACCGTCGATCCCCGGCATCAACAAGTCGAGCAGTACCAGGTCGGGACGCAAACCCTTCTCCACTTGCTGCAGGGCATCTTCGCCCGTGGATGCGGTCTGCACGGTGTAGTCATCCACCTCGAGCAGGGTGCGGATGTAGCGCAGCATTCCGGGTTCGTCATCGACCAATAAAATGTTGACCGATTCCGTCATTTGCTCTTTCCTTGGCCGGGTGCGGCAGCGACTGGCTTGAGTGGGACGATAAATGAGAATTTCGCCCCCGCGCCCACTTCACTTTCCACCCAGATCTTACCGCCCATGGCGTTCACCAGCCGGCGCGCGATGGCCAGGCCCAAACCCATGCCCTCAGTTTGCGCTTCATTCTGCGGCAAACGAAAAAAATCATCGAAAACTTCGATGTGATACTCCGCCGGAATTCCCGGACCGGTGTCGGAAACGCTGACCTTGACGGAGTTGGGCAGAGGATCGTTCTGCCGCCGCCGCTCACCTGGGATTGCCGAGGCGTTGGGATTGCGGCGCTCCCACATGTAGGGCTCCGCGTGCAGCCATACCGTCCCGCCGGCGGGCGTGAACTTGGAGGCGTTCTCGATCAGGTTCGAAATCACACGCTGCAGCTTGGCCGAGTCAAACGCCAGCTCGGGCAGCTTCTCATTGGCCAGGAAGTAGAGCGCCAGACCTCTTTCCTGGAAGCGGGGCGACCACAGCCGGCAGACCTCGGACAGGAAGGGGTTCATATTCCCGATCTCGTAGCGCAACTTCATCTCGCCGGTTTCGAGCGCGCTGTAGCTTAAGAAATCCTGGATAAACTGTTGTAAACGCTGCCCGCTGGTGTGCATGTCCCCAAGAATTTCCCGCTGCCGGTCATTGAGCGGCCCCAGCTTTTCCTTCTGCAGCAACTCGACATAGCCGTTCAGAATTGCCAGCGGAGTCTTAAGGTCGTGGGCGGCCGACGCCAGGGCATTGGTGGTGCGCAGGGAACGCTCCCGCAGCTGGTTGTACTCCCGCAGCAGATCGTTGTAACGGAGGTGTTCACCCACGGGAGGCTGGGCTGGTACGGGGTCTTCGCCGCGGGCTGGCGGCTCCGTTTCCCGAGAGAGACACGTGTTTTCTGGCAACACTCCCATTTGTGGAAAACTCTGGTTTGGCTTACAAGGGGAGGGGGCAAAAGCAGCCCAACTTCTGAAATTCAGGTGCCTGGAAATCGTATGACACGCCTTTCAAGGTGTCAACGTAAAATGCAATCCGATGGTAACGGAAGAGCAAAACATTGCAGTCCTAAGCGCTTCACCTCTCTGGCAAAACACCCATTCTATGGGCGAACAAAAAGGGAATAAAATCAGGGCGCCATGGGGCTGTAATGGCGGACTTATCGGGAAATCGCCTGAAATCATCGGGGTTTCTTACCTTAGACGACACCCCCGGCCGGGCTGGTTTGGCCCTCAAGGTGCGACAGACACGGTCATCTCGTGTACAAAGGGGTCGGATTGAAGCGTAAGAATCCCGAACCAGAGCGCCGTAAGTGGCCGCGCCTTGCCATCGCTATACCGGTTTTTGTTCGCAGCGGCGATGAAAAAGGCAAAGAACTGCTGGAATTTGCCACCGCGCTGAACATCTCAGCGGGGGGGGCCCTGGTGGCGGTTCGCCGCTCTTTACCGCTGTCCGCGCAGGTTTTGCTCGAGATCCCGAGCGCCCCGCTGGCGGTTACAAGTTCCCTGCCCAAGGCCGCGCGCAACCTTCGGGCACGGACCTTACGCGTCACCCATGCCGACGGCTATCATCTGATCGGCGTTAAATTCTCTCATCCCCTGATTGCTCAGCCCGCCTCTCGCAGCTCCCGCCCAAGGAAAGTTGCTTCTGCGGTGTGAAAACATTTTCCCATAGGTCCAAGGGTCTTTGAGTCTCAGTCCCAAGCCTCACAAGAATGCGACCTGCTCCCGTTGAATCCTTGTAACATCAAATATCTAAATCACTTAATAGGACAATAGCCGCCGGATTTCTGGCCTGGCCCAGTTTGGCTCTCAGGATGCACATCAAGGCCTGTACGATCGGGCCCTGGGCCACTGGATACTCATGACAACCATACCTTCTGTCACTTCGTTGGCTACTTCACTGGGAGAATTTCCTCCCGAGGCGGTCATTTTCGGTCGCTCCGAGGTCATGCAGTCGCTGCGGGACCGCATGGACAAGGTAGCCAGCGCCAACGTACCTGTGCTGATTCAAGGCGAAAGCGGCACCGGCAAGGACATCATCGCCCGCATGATCCACGGCCTCTCTCCGTGGCGGACAGGCCCTTTTGTCAAGGTCAACTGTCCCGCGATCCCGGGTACGCTGCTGGAAAGCGAACTCTTCGGATACGAAAAAGGCGCCTTCACCGGCGCGTACGGGTCGAAACCAGGCCGGGTGGAACTGGCCCATCGCGGCACCCTCTTTCTCGACGAAATTTCCGAACTCGACCTGGGCCTGCAGTCCAAGCTCCTGCAGTTGCTACAGGACGGACAATTTTGCCGGATCGGCGCTCAGGAGGACAAGAAAGTTGAAGTGCGAGTGGTTTGCGCCACCAACCGGGTGCTGGAAGCGGAAATCGAAAGCGGCACCTTCCGCCAGGACCTGTTCTATCGCATCAACGTGGTCAATCTGCAGATGCCGCCGCTCCGCGAGCGCAAAGGCGATATTCCGGACCTGGTCGCCTATTTCCTCGAGTACTACAACCGCAAGTACAACTGCCGGGCCCGAACCCTTTCTGCCGACCTGATGTCTGCGTTGCAGAAGCACCACTGGCCGGGCAACATCCGCGAACTGGAGAACCTGATCAAGCGCTATGTGATCCTGGGCACCGAGGAAGTGATCAGCAGCGACCTGGTGGCGCACCAGCAGGAATACGCCATCCTCGACCTCAATTTTGACGGGCCGATCGCGCTAAAAACCATTACCCGCCAGGCCACCCGGGAACTGGAGCGCAAGGTCATCCTGAAAGTTTTGCAGGCACACCATTGGAATCGCAAGCAGGCGGCCCGCGCCCTCAGCATCAGCTACCGGGCGCTGCTCTACAAGATTCGCGATGCCGGCCTGCCTCCCAACCGTTCATCCCGCCGGCGGGCAGAGCCGGTCCCTTCCCAGGACGTAGCCGCCTAGAATTGTTGCCCATGTGTGGTGTGTGTATGTGGGGCGGGCGCCCTCGCCCGCCGCTCTTGATCTTGACTCCAGCGATCAGAATGAATGCCCTGACAGAAGCCAATCGAAGGCGGGGATCGTCAGGAAGTGGAGAGGGTCAAGAGCATTGAGTCAAAAGCCTGAAGGGCTAGGAGCCAGGAGCTAAAAGCTGCAAAGTCAAAGGCGTCGGACAAGAGTGTCCGACCTACACACAACCACCTACACTCTCCAGTAATCCGGCCTCCACTGGGTGATGGCTTTTTTTATTTCTGCCTTGGACAATTTTTCTGACAGGGCCCGCGCTGCCAGAGCGGGGAGCTCCGCGTCCGAGGCGAAGCGCAGCCCTACCAGCTGCGATTCCGTCAGTTCGACGATGTGGGCTCGCAAAGGTTTGTCCACCAGAATTGCCAGCCGCAGCCGCTCCTCCAGCCGGATGACCCGGTCCTGCACCCTGAGCGCGTAGGTACGCGCCTTCACCACTGCCACCGTCGCGGCCAGAATGAATACCAGGAGCCAGGCCGCCTGCAGACTTGGGTGCATGACCAACTGCACAAGAGCGGCGATTACGCTGATGGCAAACACCGGCAGAACGAAGAAGTGAAACGGCGGATCGTAGCGGGCGTGGTGGGAAAAACTTTGAGGCACCTTCTCAGCCATGAATCGCTCCTTAAAGAAACCCATGTGGGCGCGAGCGTCCCGCTCGTGCTGGCAGCGCTCCGGAAGGCTTGGCACGAGCGTGGACACTCGCGCCCACATTTCAACCTCCGCCTTTACTTCTTTTTCTTTTTCCCAAAGAGACCGCCCAGCGCGTCCATGGGGGACGCAGAATCGCCGGTAGAATTCTTGCCTCCGGTCAATCCCCCTAACGCTCCGCCCAGGCCGCCCTTCAGCTGGCTCCCGACCATGCCCTTCACATCGGGTACGAATTTGGGGTCAGAAGTGGTGCCTTGAATGAAGAAGGGAATACTGCCACCTTTATCGCCCAGGCCCGCCATCTGGGTAAGCCCGGTCACCACGCCGCCGGAGAGGCTGGCGTTCATCTTGTAATCGAGCGCGCCTCCCGGGCTGATATTTCCATTTCCCGTGACCGTTCCAAGGGCAGGGATAGTGAGGTTGATGTTCTGCGTACGCACGCCCTCGGGAGCCACGCGCGCATCCGTGCTCAGGTTCTGGATGGAAGTGTCCGATCCTGTCTGCGCCCCAGACAGCGCCGAGATCGCAGACATTTTGGAGGCCAGGTTGAAGCCCTGGAGTTTGGTCTGGGACAGGCGAATCGGGCCGGCGATGACCAGCTTGTCAACTGGCCCCGTGATCCCCACATTGACGGAGAGCGTCCCGCCCTGCAGTCTCGATCCCGAAGGTAGAACAATACCGAGCGCGGGCAACATGGCTTGAAGGTCGTCCACCGGCATGCCATCGGCGTTGAGCTTCATGTTCAGAATCGTAGACTCGCCCTGGCTCTGATATGTGCCGGTCAGCTTGGCCAGGGCCTTGCCCAGGGAAACGTCGGCCTGGGTCAGCGTTCCGCCCTGCTTTTGCAGATCATAGTCAGTGGCGTATTTCACCGTCACCGCTTGCGTGGCCGGCGTGCCTTTAACCGCCAGCTTGAGCTTGTCCGCTTTGAGCGTTCCGCTGGTGCGCAGCACGTGGCCGTCGGATTTGAGCGTGCCGTCGAAGTCGGCTATGCCGGCAATCCCGGTGGAGGGATCAACGAACCCCGAGGCAGTCAGGTCGAGTCCCTTGACGTTCATCTGCGCCTCGATCGGACTCGCCGCCACATCGCTCGAGTTAATGGGGCCCGCCTTGCCGTCGAGTTTTGCCGTGCCGCCGGCGGGAAGATCAGCGGTGATGGTGAAAGGGAACTGTGAGGTGGGCGAAAAGTCGCGCACGCTGATGTCCACGTTGTCATACACGTGCGGCTTGATGGAGGAATTGGCGCGGTTCACAGACAGGCGGCCATCCTTTACATCAAGTTTGCTGACGGAGAGGTCGGGCGTGGACGAAGGTGCGCTGGCCGGCTTCGGAGTTGCAGCGGACTTGTTGCCCAGGCTGGAAAAATTCCATTTCCCGGCGGCATCGCGCAGCAGGGCAATCTCCGGCTTGTCCAGCGTGATATCGGTGACGTGCAGTTTCTTCGAAAAAATCAGCGGCATCACTTCCACTCCCACCTTCAGGGACTTGGCGCGAACGAAAGGATCCTTGCTGAATGCCGGATCATCGGCGATGGAGAGATCTTCGGCCGAGACGCTTCCGGAAAGGATGGAAAGACTGAGGTTGCCGACTTTGACTTCGCGGCCGAGGGCCTCGGTGAGCTCAGACTCCAGTTTGGGACGGAAGCTGTTCACATTGATCAGGAAGGGAAGAGCGATAGCGATGAGCAGCAGAACCACAACGACGATCCCGACAATTTTCAGCGCTTTCATAACAGGAACTCCTTCACGAACCTTGAATTCTTGAGAGGGCCAGTGGCACGGTGGAGTAAGCCGCGAGTGGCCCCCAGTCTATCAAAAATCGAACTAGCGGGGCTCCTGGGTAAGCTCCGGATTGGGGGCGGGGCTGCCGTAGAGTTCCTTCTGCCGCTTGTCCCGCTGTTCGTTCATCATGCGAGTGGTGGCTTCCATCTCGGCGCGGGCTTCCCGGGTCCGGCCCAGGCGCTGCAGCAATTGCCCGCGCAGGTAGTGGATGCTCGAATTTCCCGGATCGAGTTTGGCGGCGGCGTCAATCTCTGCCAGCGCTTGAACATATTTCGCTTGCCGCTGATAAACCTGCGCCAGCTGGTAGTGAGAACTGGAGAGGCTGGGATCAAGACGCAAGGCCTGGCGCAGATTGCGCTCTGCCTCCTGGTTGTTTCCCAGTTGCGAGTTCACCAGGCCCAGTTGGTCGTAGTTGTAAGCCAGGTCAGGCTCGATAGCCACATCCTTGAGGAATTCATCCCGCGCCCGCGCCAGGTCCTGCTTCCTGTAGTAAGCGATCCCCAGATTGAAGTGGACAAACGGGAGTTTGGGATTGGCCCTGGCGGCGAGGTCGAGCTCCCTGATGGCCTCGTCATACTCTTGCCGGTTGATGTGGGCCTTGCCCAGCAGAAGATGCAACTCGGGAGAATCCTGGCCGGTTTCGGCGAGCGCGGCAAAAGCGCGCTGCTCGAGGTCGGGCCGGGCCGACTTGCCGGCTGCGATGCCTAAAACGTAGAGATAGTTCAGCTGGCTCGAAGCCTGTGGCCAGAGTGGCTCGAGCATGGTGATCGCATCGGCATAGCGTTCGGTGAAAAAGTAGCAGAGTCCGAGCAGGTAGCGCGCCTGGTAGGAATCCGGGACGTCATGCACGACCGATTCGAAGGGAGTGATGGCAGCGCGAAAGTTGTTCTGCCGATAATAGGCCAGGCCGACATTGAGGCGTATTCCTGATATCCGCGGAGCCAGGTGTTCGGCCTTGTGCAACATTTCCAGAGCTTGTGCCCACTTCTTGCGCCGCATGTAGATAACGCCTAAGTTGGCATAGGCGCCGGCGGCTTGCGGGTCCAGGGCGAGCACGCCGCGAAAGGAACGCTCGGCCAGATCGAGATTGTTCTGCTTCAGAGCGCTTTCGCCCTGTTGAAACAGCTGCTGCGGGCCCGGGGATGGGTGCTGCGTCGGCGCAGTCTGGGCCTTCATACCTGAAAGCAGCGCGAGCAGAACCAGGGCGAGCAACCTTGACAGTGATTTCACTGTGCTGTAGTGTCCGCCAGCAACGGCCTGCAATTCAAGCGGGCACCGCCTATAAGCGCTGTTTTCAATCGTTATGGTCAAGACCTCAGTCATTACCATTCGGGATGTGGCCAAGGAGAGCGGATTTTCCTCAACCACGGTTTCCATCGTTCTCAATAATGCTCCGCTGGCACGGTACATTCCCCCGGCCACCAAAAAGCGAATCGAGAAGGCAGCCAACAAGCTGGGATACCGTCCCAACCTCTTTGCGCGTTCCTTGCGCAGCAAGCGCAGTCACACCGTGGGAGTGATGGTCTTCGACATGACCGACCCCTACTGCACGCTCATCTTGCGCGGCATTGAAAATTCTCTCTACCAGTCTTCCTACCTTCCCATCCTCACCGATGTGCACAACGAACGCAGCCGCTTCGAGCGTTATCTGGAGATGCTGCTGGACCGCCGGGTGGAGGCGCTGATTGTGCTTGCCAACTGGCTGTTTGTCGATATCGATGTACTGGCCGACCTGGAGAAGAGCAGCATTCCGACCATGATGATTGGACGCGAGCTGCGAACCGATACCGTCAGCTCGGTGATCGTGGACAACGAAATGGGGGCGCACCTTGCGGTGGAGC
>Ga0207678_10001747_pt1 | contig 19894 bp, 19 predicted proteins | sample KBSC63metaG_FD_184319 | JGI IMG/M metagenome (GOLD analysis project Ga0207678, IMG submission 184319) | Corn rhizosphere microbial communities from Kellogg Biological Station, Michigan, USA - KBS C6-3 metaG (SPAdes) (version 2) | ecosystem: Host-associated > Plants > Roots > Rhizosphere > Soil ...
CGAGCAGGCCGAGCACGATGAAATAGCTGTCCCAGCCGTACATCTCGTTGAAGAAGCCGCCGGGGACGACATACGGATGCGGCAAATACAGCAACCCCTGTACCGGCACGCGCGCAGGCGGGATTTCGCCGAGCGCCCTGATCGGCTGCGCAAGCCGGTGCACGTCGACGCGGCAGCGCTCGGCGATCGCGTCGAGTCCTGCTGGCCTTTCCAAATCGGCCGGCAAGTACAGCACCGGCCGCGTCTTCACCTTCGCATCGACGAGCGCGCTGCAGTCGTCCATCGAGCGCGTCAGCGTATCCCAGGCATGATCGATGTAGGCGCGCGTCTTGGCCGGATCCGGCGCCGCCGCTCGAGCGGCAAACGTGCACAGCAGGAGCAGGAATGCGGAAGCTTTCATCGAAACCCTTGCGTTGTGGAGGGCCGCTCCGCGCGGATCGCGACGCAAGCGAGCCGCCGGTCGTCGGGCACGGCTTCGGCCAAGCATAACTCGCCTCATCCGGACTCCCGCAAGGCTTTGCGCATCGAGGTCCGCGCACGCGGACCGGCCACGCTTCAGGCCGCCAGCAGCTCCGCTTCGCGCAGGCAGCGTCCGAACAGTTTCATCGCCGCCTCGATATCGGCCGGCGGCAGGCCGGCGTAGCCGAACAGCAGGCCCGGCCGTGGTGGCGGCTTGAGGCAGTACGGTGCGACGGTGTACAGGCCGAGTCCACGCGAGCGCGCGTGCGCGACGAGGCGCTCGCAATCGCCGTGGTTGGCGCGCGTCAGCCACGCGGTCAGGTGCATGCCGGCATTCGAATCGACCACCTCGACGACGCCGGGCGCATGTTTCTTGAGGCCGTTCAACATCGCCGCACGGCGTGCGCGCAGCGCGATCGCGGCGCGGCGCAGGTGGCGCTCGAAACCGCCGCTCTGCATCAGGCGCGCGAGCGCGGACTGCTCGAGCGTGTTGCAGCCTCGATCCTCCAGCCATTTCGCTGCGACGAACGCGTCGCGCAACGCCGGCGGCAACAGCATGTAGCCCAGGCGCAGCGCCGGAAACAGCGCCTTGGAGAAGCTGCCGATGTAGATCACGCGGCCGTCGCGATCGAGCGATTTCAATGCGGCGAGCGGACGGCCGCCGTAGCGGAACTCGCCGTCGTAGTCGTCCTCGATCAGCCACGCCCGCTGCGTTGCGGCCCAGTCCAGCAGCTCGACGCGGCGCGCCAGCGGCAGCAGGGCGCCGGTCGGAAACTGGTGCGACGGCGTCACCACGGCCAGCCGCGCGCCGGCCGGCAGCGCCGCCGGCACCAGGCCGTCGGCGTCGACGCGGCAGCCGCGCGCGTGCGCACCGTGCGCGGCGAACGCCTGGCGCGCGCCGCGATAGTGCGGATCTTCCAGCACGACGCTGTCGCCGACTTCGAGCAGCACGCGTGCAGCCAGCGAGAAGGCCTGTTGCGTGCCCGACACGATCAGCACGTCTTCCGGCGCCGCCGGCACGCCGCGCCGGCGCGAGAGGTAGTCGCAGATCTGTTCGCGCAACGCCGGCAACCCTTGCGCGTCCGGATAGTCGAACTCGGCATGTTCGGCCGCGCGGCTGACCTCGCGCCGCCAAACGCCGGCCAGCAGCGGATTGGCCAGCGGCAGCCCGTACTGCAGGTTGTAGCGAAGGTCCTGGTGCTGCCGGCCCGGGATGCGGCGCCCGTCGGTATTGGACAGCGCGCGCCGCGCGAAGGCGGACAGCGGCGCGATCAGCGTGTTCGTCGTACGACGCTGCGGCGCCGCGCTGCCGACGTTGGCGACGAAGCTGCCGGAACCGACGCGGCCGAGCAGGAAGCCTTCGGCCTGCAACTGCTCGTAGGCCGCCAGCACCGTGTTGCGCGAAAGATCGAGCTCGCGCGCCAGCGCGCGGCTGGCCGGCAGCCGCGCACCGGCGGCGAAGCGGCCGTCGAGGATCGCGCCTTTCAGCGCGCGGATCAGCTGCGCGTAGCGCGCGCCCTGCCCGTCCAGGTCGAGGTACATGATTGGCCCTGCCAGTGCGATGAAATTTGGAACTACAGGGTGCCAATATACATCGTCATCATGGCCTCATGACGCAGCGTCCCCGCCACCAGGTCCAGCGCACCAAGCAGCGCGCCGACTACGACCGCGCGACGATCCACGCGATCCTCGACGCCGGCATGATCGCGCACGTCGGTTTTTGCACCGGCACGCAGCCCGACGCGATCCAGCCCGTGGTGATCCCTATGCTGTATGCGCGCGACGGCGACGCGCTGGTGCTGCACGGCTCGATCGCGAGCCGGCTGATCCGCGAAGTCGGCGCAGGCATTCCTGCCTGCGTCAGCGTCACCCACGTCGACGGTCTCGTGCTCGCGCGCTCGCATTTCCATCATTCGATGAACTACCGCTCGATCGTCGCGTTCGGCCGTGCGCGCCTGGTCGACGATCCTGCCGCAAAGGCGGCCGCGCTCGCGCGTTTCGTCGATGCGCTGATTCCCGGCCGCGCCGCCGAGTCGCGCGCCGCCGACCGCAACGAACTGGCCGCGACGCACGTGCTGCACTTTTCGATCGAGGATGCCAGCGCGAAGATCCGCACCGGCGGCGCCAAGGACGATGCGGCCGATCTCGCGCTGCCGCATTGGGCAGGTGTCGTGCCGATACGGCCGGCGTTCGAGACGCCGCAAGCCGAAGACAACGTCGCGGCCGGCGCGGGCTGGCCGACTTCGGTACGCGCCTTGCTCGACCGCAACGGAGCCGAACGATGATCGCCTATCGCGACGACATCAAGCCCGCGCTGGAACAGGCGCGCGAACTCTACCGCGCTTCCACGCTGGCCGAGCGCCGACCGATCGACGACGAGGCGCGTTTCGCCGCGATGCTTGCGAATGCGAATCTCACCGTGACGGCGTGGGACGGCGAGCTGCTCGTCGGCATTTCGCGTGCACTGACCGACTTCAGCTACGCGACGTACCTCTCGGACCTGGCGGTGCGCGTGTCGCATCAGCGCCGCGGCATCGGCCAGGAACTGATGCGCCGCACGCAGAGCGCTGCGCCGCAGGCGACGTTGATCCTGCTCGCCGCGCCGGCCGCGGAGCGCTACTACCCGCATGTCGGCTTCACCCATCATCCGCAGGCGTGGCTGCTGCGGCCGGGCGAACCCATCGCTTGCGCCGGCGAAGAGGAGCGACCGTGAGCACGGAACAGACGGACAAGGCGGATCGCTTCGCCGCCCTGCATCGGCAGCCGCGCGCGTTCGTGATCGCCAATGCCTGGGATGCCGGTTCCGCGCGCATCCTGGCGGGCCTCGGCTTCGATGCGCTGGCGACCTCCAGCGCCGCCGCAGCCGCCGTGCTCGGACGCCGCGACGGCGCCATCACGCGCGAGGAATCGCTGGCGCAGGCGCGCGCGATCGTCGACGCGACGGCGCTGCCGGTCTCGGCCGATCTGGAGAACGGCTTCGGCGACGCGCCGGAAACGATGAAGGAAACGATCCGCCTCGCCGCCCAAGCCGGCCTCGTCGGTGGCTCGATCGAGGACGCCAGCGGCGACGCGCAGCAGCCGATCTACTCGCAGGCGCACGCGACCGAGCGCGTGGCCGCCGCCGTGGAAGCCGCGCGCGGACTTGCGTTCCGGTTCACGCTGACCGCGCGTGCGGAAAACTTCCTGCACGGCCGCACCGACCTCGACGACACGATCCGCCGTCTGCAGGCCTTCGAGCGCGCCGGCGCCGACGTGCTGTTCGCGCCGGGCCTGCCCGACCTCGACGCCGTGCGCACGGTCTGCTCGGCGCTGACCAAACCCGTGAATTTCATGGTCGGCATGCGCGGTCGCTCGTTCACGCTGGCCGAACTGGAAGCGGCCGGCGTGCGGCGCATCAGCCTGGCCACGTCGCTCTATCGCGCGGCGATGGCGGGCCTCGCCGAAGCCGCACGGGAAGTCAGGCAGCACGGACGCTTCGACTATCTCGAGCGCGCCATGCCGTCCGCCGAACTGAACGGCTTCCTCGGCGGCGACGGCTGAACGCTTCGCGGCGGGCGCGTCGTGCACCGCGCGGCCGTTCCGCAAGCTTCACGCCACCGCTATCATCGCGCGTCCCGTGCCGGCGTCCGGCGCAATACGAGTGCCGCGCCCGATGCCCCCCGATTCCGCTTCTGCTCCGCCGCGCCGGTTCGGCATCGCGATCGCGCTGATGTGCGCGCTCGCCGGCGGCGCGATCTGGTGCCTGCTTTCGTTGTACAGCCGCGGCGACCTCGCCGCCTTCGCGTTCGCCGTCGCGCTCTGCATCGTCTGGCAACTGCGCAGCAACGGCTACGGCGGCCGCTGGTCCGGCGCGCTGATCGCGGCGTTCTGCGTCGCGCTGGCGGCGGCCTATTCGTTCTACCTGCAGGCCGTCGCACAGGTCGCCTCGATGCTCGGCCTGCCGATGCGCGCGGCGCTCGTGCAGATCGATCCGGCGATGGCGATCGACATCGCGCGCGCGAATCTTCGCGGCGGCTCCGGCGTGCTGGTGCTCGCCGCCGTCGCCGCCGCGGCCGGCGCGATGCTGATGTCCTCGCGGCGCGGCCGCGTCAGGGATGGATCGTGATCGGCGTGCCGACTTCGATCGCGTCGTAGAGCTTGCGCATGTCGGCATCGTCGAGCGCGACGCAGCCCCAGGTCCAATCCGTCGACGAACCGCGGCCGTGCACGAAGATGTTGCCGCCGAGCGCCGTGTTCGCCGGCGGCGGCAGGTGCTCGCGATTCGCAGCGACGATCGCCGTGTACTGGGCCTTCGTGATCCGCCCCTCGCGCAAGCCGAGCGTAGCGTCGTCGACGCCCGGATAGCTGATGCCGAGCGAAAGGAAATACTGGCTGCGCGGATTCTTGTGCGAGATGAAGTAGCGGCCTTCCGGCGTCGCGCGATCGCCTTCGCGCCGTTTCGGCGACACCGGGTCCGAGCCGAGGCCGATGCGGTAGGTCGCGACGACTTTCTTTCCCGAATACACCTGCAGCTGTCGCTGCTGCTTGAAGACTTCGATGTGGGCGGCCGGTGCGGGCATCGGCGGCGTGCGAGCGCCCGTGTGGGCGGCCGCCGCAAAGCAGGCACAAGCCGTCATCGCAAGATGCAGCGGCCTGCGCAGCATCCATGGGTTCTTCATACCGAGAGGCTCCCGCGCCGTTCGAGATCTCCGCCGCATCGCGTCCGAATCGATACGGCCGGCGCGGACTCCGGCGCGGTCGCCTTCGAAGGACCTGGCGCTGGTTCCGCGCAGGGTATGCGGCGACCGGGATTGCTTCTCAGTGCCCGCCGCCGCCCTCGATTGCCTTGAGCTCGGCGATCAGGCTGTTCGCCGCTTCCTTGCCGTCGGCGTAGAGCATGCGCGTATTGTCCTGGTAGAACAGCGCATTCTCGATGCCGGCGAAGCCTGTGCCCTTGCCGCGCTTGATCACGATGACCTGACGCGCATCGACGACGTCGAGGATCGGCATGCCGAAGATCGGCGAGGACTTGTCGGTCTTCGCGGCCGGATTCACCACGTCGTTCGCACCGATCACGATGGCGACGTCGCAGGTCTTGAACTCGGGATTGATGTCGTCCATGTCGGCGATCAGATCGTACGGCACGCCGGCTTCGGCGAGCAGCACGTTCATGTGGCCCGGCATGCGGCCGGCGACCGGATGGATCGCGAACTTGACGTCCTTGCCGGCCTTGATCAGCGCCTGCGAGAGCTCCCAGATCTTGTGCTGCGCCTGTGCGACGGCCATGCCGTAGCCCGGCACGATGATGACTTTCTCGGCCATGTAGAGCAGCGACGCCGCATCGGCCGCCTCGATGGGTTTCTGCGAACCGGCGATCGCCTCGCCGCTGCCGCCGCCGCCGAAGTTCGAGAACAGCACGCCGCTGATCGGCCGGTTCATCGCCTTCGCCATCAGCTGGGTGAGGAACGTGCCCGCCGCGCCGACGACCATGCCGGCGACGATCAGCGCCTCGATGCCCATCGCGTAGCCTTCGAAGGCGACCGCAAGGCCGGTGAACGCGTTGTACAGCGAGATCACGACCGGCATGTCGGCGCCGCCGATCGGCAGCGTCATCAGCACGCCGAAGGCGAGCGCGAGCAGGAAGAACACGACGACCAGGCTCGCGTCGAGTTTCCAGAACACGAGCGCCAGGCCTGCGAGAACCGCGGCAGCGAACACGGCGAAATTGACGACCTGCTGGCCGCCGAACGTGAAGCGCTTGTCCATGCGGCCGTCGAGCTTGGCCCAGGCGATGATCGAGCCGGTCATCGAGATCGACCCGATCAGCGCGCCGATCGTCGCCAGCCCGAGCGTCGCGAGCGGCGGCGCGAGCGCGCCTGCGTGCGTGAACTTCAGCAGCTCGCCGGCGCCGATCGCCGCAGCCGAACCGCCGCCCATGCCGTTGAACAGCGCCACCATCTGCGGCATGTCGGTCATCGCGACCTTCTTGCCCCAGAGCCATGTCGGAATGACGCCGATCGCGATGCCGGCGACGATCCATACGAGGTTTTGACCGCCGGTGATCGCGAAGGTCGCCAGCGTCGCCAGCACCATGCCGACGCCGGCCCACATGATGCCCTTGCGCGCGGTCACCGGCGACGACATGCGCTTGATGCCGAGGATGAACAGTACCGCGGCGAGGAAGTAGGACGCCTTCGCGATATAGACGAGCAGGGTCTGCGTATCCATCAATACTTCCCGAACGTAGCTGGATGAGTGGGAGCGGCTGTATCGGAACGGGCAGGAGCGGCTTCAGCCGCTCCTACGGGGTCACTTGTTGCTGTCCTTGCTCGACTTGAACATCTCGAGCATGCGTTCGGTCACGACGTAGCCGCCGGCCGCGTTGCCGGCCCCGAGCACGACGCCGATGAAGCCGATCGCGATCGCCAGCGGCGACTCCGCATGCGCCAGCGCGACCATCGCGCCGACCAGCACGATGCCGTGCACGAAGTTCGAACCGGACATCAGCGGCGTGTGCAGGATCACCGGCACGCGGCCGATGATTTCCTTGCCGGTGAATGCGGCGAGCATGAAGATGTAGAGCGCGAGAAAACCGTCGATCATTTCGTTACTCCGAGCAGTTTCTTTGTCGTCGTCATTCCCGCGAAAGCGGGAATCCATTTTCGGCCGTCAAAAGCATTTGGATTCCCGCTTTCGCGGGAATGACGAATCAGGAGCCTTCCACCAGCGCCTTCGTCGCCTCGTGCTTGATCTCGCCGGCGTGCGTGATGCATGTCTTGGCGATCAGCTCGTCGGTCCAATCCAGCATCAGCGCGCCGTCCTTCAGGCTCAACTCGAGGAAGTTGTACAAATTGCGCGCGTACATCTCGCTCGCGTGCACCGGCGCGCTGGCCGGCAGGTTGGTCGTGCCGATCACGCTGACGCCGTTGGCGCTGACGACCGTCTTGCCCGCTTCGGTGATCTCGACGTTGCCGCCGGTCTCGGCGGCGATGTCGACGATGACCGACCCCGGCTTCATGCCGGCGACCATCGCGGCGCTGATGATGCGCGGCGCGCGACGTCCCGGCACGGCTGCCGTCGTCACGACCACGTCGATGCCCTTGAGATGATCGGCGAGCGCCTGCTGCTGCTTGTCGCGCTCTTCCTGGGTCAGCTCGCGCGCATAGCCGCCGCTGCCGGCGGCGCTGACGCCGAGGTCGAGGAATTTGGCGCCGAGCGATTCGATCTGTTCCTTGGTTTCCGGACGCACGTCGAAGCCTTCGACCTGCGCACCGAGACGGCGCGCCGTCGCGATGGCCTGCAGGCCGGCGACGCCGGCGCCGACGATGAGCACCTTGCTCGGCCGGATCGTTCCGGCGGCCGTGGTCAGCATCGGAAAGAATTTCGGTGCGGCTTCGGCCGCGATCAGCACGGCCTTGTAGCCGGAGACGGCCGCCTGCGAGGACAACACGTCCATCGCCTGCGCGCGCGTCGTGCGCGGCAGCAGCTCCATCGCGAACGCGGTGATCTTGCGGTCGCGCAGCGCTTTCGTGCGTTCCGGCGCAAGGTGCGGCTGCAGATGGCCGATCACCACGGCGCCCTCCTTCAGTGCCGCGATCTCGTCGAGCGACGGCGGCTGCACCTTGAGCAACACGTCGGCGCGCGCCAGCACACTGCGCGCGTCGGCGGACAGTTCGGCATCGACATAGGAGGCATCGGCGAAGTACGCGCTCGCGCCGACGCCGGCTTCGAGCACGATCTGCGCGCCGCGCGATTTCAGCTTCTTGGCGACTTCGGGCGTCAACGCGACGCGGCGTTCGCCCGCGACATTTTCGCGCACCACCGCAACGGCAACCGGCATCTGCTTCCCCGTCCTGGCTGGATTGCCACCATCCTAGCAAGCCCATCCGCAATTACCCAACAATGAAATCTTATTGAGACGGCGTTTCAATCGCGCGGCCCGTCCCCAACTCGGTAGCCCGCCCGTCTCCGCGTCCGTTCGCCACCCCGATGAAACCCCAGACCGAATCCGCCCCCGCGTTCCAAATGAGCCGCGGCTTCGTGCTGCTGATGGCGTTCACCTGCGGCGCGGCGGTCGCCAACATCTACTACAACCAGCCGATGCTCGGCCTGATCGCGCGCAGCTTCGCCACCGACGCCGCCGGCGTCGCCGCCGTGCCGACCGCGACCCAGCTCGGCTATGCGGCAGGCCTGTTCCTGCTCGGACCGCTGGGCGACCGCTACGATCGCCGGCGCGTGATCCTCGCGCTCGCCGCGGCGCTCGCGCTGACCTTGTTCGCGACCGCGGCCGCACCGTCCGTCGCGTGGCTTGCCGCATGCTCGTTCGCTGTCGGAATGAGCACCACGCTGGTGCAGCAGGTGATCCCCCTGGTTGCGCACCTCGCGCCCGAACAGCGCCGCGGCAGCACCGTCGGCACGGTCGTGAGCGGCGTGCTGCTCGGCATCCTGTGCGGGCGCTTCGTCGCCGGACTGGTCGGCGCGCAATTCGGCTGGCGCGCGATGTTCGCGGCCAGCGGCGTCGCTGCCGCGTTGCTGGGCCTCGTACTTGCGCGCGCGTTGCCGTCGCTGCAGGGACATTCGCAGGGCAGCTACGTGGCCCTGCTGCGTTCGACGCTCGCGCAGGCGGCGCGGCATCGCACCTTGCGTGAGGCCGCTCTCGGCGGCGGCCTGCTGTTCGGCGCGTTCAGCGCCTTCTGGGTTTCGTTGACGCCGTTGCTCGAAAGCGCTGCCTTCCACCTCGACGCGCGCGTCGCCGGCGTGTTCGGCCTGATCGGCGCCGCGGGCGCCCTGATGGCGCCGCTCGCCGGACGCTGGTCGGACCGGCGGGGGCCGATCGCCCTGCTCGGTGCGGCGATCGCCGCCGTGGTGCTTTCGTTCGGCCTGTTCTACGTTTCCGCACACAGCCTCGCCGGTCTCATCGTCGGCACCCTGGTCATGGACCTCGGCATACAAGCCGCGCTGATCGCCAACCAGGCACGTATCTTCGCGCTCGATCCGCACGCGCGCAGCCGCATCAACGCGTTCTTCATGACGATCTACTTCCTCGGCGGCGCACTCGGCGCGTGGTGCGCCAGCCACGCCTGGGCCGCCGGCGGCTGGCATGCGGCGATGGCCGTGGGCGGGCTGTTCGCGCTCGGCGCCGGCCTTGCGCGCGTCCTCGCCGCGATGCGCAGCGCGCACGTCGCGGAGCCCTTGCCGGACTGAACGCAGCGGTGTCGCGACGCCTGCTAGACTCGAAATCCGCTCTCTCGACTCGTTCACGCATGCCGATCGATTTCCTCACCCAGCGCCTGTCGGTGCCGTCGCGCCAGCTCGGCGGACCCGGCCCCGACGCGGCGCAGCTCGACGAACTGCTCGGCGCGGCCATCCGCGTCCCTGACCACGGCCGCCTGACACCGTTCCGCCTGCTCGCGATCCGCGGCGATGCGCGCGCCAGGCTCGGCGCCGCGATGGCCGACCTGCACGCACGCAAGGAAGCGGACCTGCCGCCCGCCGTGCTCACCAAGGATCGCGAGCGCTTCAACGCAGCGCCGCTGATCGTGACGGTGATCGCGCGTCTGGACACGCATCACAAGGTGCCCGCGCAGGAGCAGTTGCTCTCGGCCGGCTGCGTCGCCTACAACCTGCTGCTCGGCGCGCAGGCGCTCGGTTTCGGCGCGCAATGGCTGACCGGCTGGGCCGCCTACGATCGCGACGTCGCCGCTCTGCTCGGCCTGGCCGAGAACGAGCACATCGTCGCGTTCGTGCACATCGGCACGCCGAAGGACCCGGCGCCGGAGCACACGCGCGCGCCGCTCGCGGACCTGTACTCGGAATGGCAGTGACGCAGACCGCGCATCTGGTCGACGGCAGTCTCTACGTCTGCCGTGCGTGGTTCGCGCAGGTTCCCGATGTCTACGACGCCGATGGCGCGCCGGTGCACGCGGTGCACGGTTTCACGCGCTTCCTGCTCGACCTGCTCGAACGCGCGCGCCCGACGCACCTGGCCGTCGCCTTCGACGAATCGCTGACGACGTGCTTTCGCAACGAGATCTACGCCGACTACAAGGCGAACCGCCCGCCGGCGCCGGAAGACCTGATGCGCCAGTTCGGCGGCTGCCGGCAGATCGCGCAGGCGCTCGGCGCGACCGTGCTGACCGACACGCGCTACGAAGCCGACGACCTGATCGGCAGCGCGCTGGCGACGCTGCGCGGCGCCGGTTTGCGCAGCGTGATCGTCTCGGCCGACAAGGACTTCGGCCAGTTGATCGGCGAACACGACGAACAATGGGATCCGCCGCGCAATCTGCGCTGGGACGGCGCCGGCGTGAAGGCGCGCCTCGGCGTGCTGCCGGCGCAGGTGGCCGACTACCTGGCGCTGACGGGCGATGCGACCGACAACATTCCCGGCGTGCCCGGCATCGGCGCGAAGACCGCTGCGATCCTGCTGCATCATTTCGGTACGCTCGATGCGCTGCTCGAACGCGCCGACGAGGTCGCCTTCCTGCGCACGCGCGGCGCCGCCGCGGCCTCGATGAAGCTGCGCGAACATGCCGCGCTCGCGCGCCTGTCGCGTGCGCTGACCGGCATCGCGCTGGATGCGCCGGTGCCGGCTGCCGAAGCCGACTACCGCCGACGTCCGTTCGGCGCGGACCTGGACGAACTGCTCGATCGCCTGCGCTTCGGCCCGCTGACGCGGGCGCGCGTGCGCGAGCTGGCGACGCAAACCGCAGCGCGCGAAGGGGCGCCTTCGTGATCGAATCGCTGCTGCTCGCCGTCGCGCGCATCTCGACCTTCGCCGCCGAGCAAGGCTTGACCAACGCCACCGGCTTCTTCTTCGAGCGCGAGGGGCGCCTGTACCTGGTGACCAACCGGCACGTGGTGCTCGACGAGGCCAGCGGTCACCGGCCCGATCGCCTGGAGATCGAACTCCATACCGATCCGGACAACGTCGCGGCCACCGTGCAGTTCTCGATCCCGCTGTACGCCGAAGACGCACCGATCTGGCGGGAGGCCAGCGACGATGCCGGCGTCGTCGACGTCGTCGCGATCGAACTGGTCCGCGCCGCCTTGCCGCACACCCAGCTGCGGCACGCGTTCACGCCGGATCACCTGCTGGTCGATCTCGACGCCGTCGAAGTCGGCGCGCGCGTCACCATCGTCGGCTTTCCGCTCGGCTTCCACGACACGTTCCATCGGCTGCCGGTCGCGCGGCAGGCGGTCATCGCCTCCGCGTTCGGCATCCGCTTCCAGGGTCACGGCTATTTCCTCACCGACGCGCGCATGCATCGCGGCACCAGCGGCGCGCCGGTCGTGCTGCGCGTCGCCGACGGCGGCAGCGGCCGCGGCGAGCTGCCATGGATCCTGCTCGGCGTGCACGCGGCGCGGCTCGACGTCGACAACCGCGACGCCGAGCAGGACGAACGCCTCGACCTCAACTGCGCCTGGTATGCCGACGCGCTGCTGGCGCTGACGAACGGCTAGATCGACCCGCTGCGTTCCGACGCATGGCAAGACGATCGCGCTGCCCAGGCGAATACACCGCAGGCCACGGCCCTCGCCGGCTGCTTCGCAGATCGGCCGTTTATGCTTTCGAAACGCAAAGTCCCCAGAGCACCAGCGCAATCGCAACGGTGATCGCGAGCGAACCGCCCGCTATCAGCACGGTGACCACGATCTCTTGCACCCGGCTCGCCTGATGACCGGCACCGGCGATCGGCAGCGTTCGGCTGGCGCCCCATAACGCGGCCAGCAGCATGCTGGCGAAGATGGCGTACAGCCCCGACACAGCCAGCCACTGCGCTGCGCGCTGCGCGCCGAGCGGCAACGCAACGTACTGCCACATCAGCGCCATCGCCCATAGGGTCAATCCACTCTGCAGCCCCGTGGTATGCACCGACACGCCCATGCGAGGGTTGGCCAGCGCGGGGATAGCGGCGCCGACCAGCAGCGCGAGCAAGTACAGCACGGTGCCTGCGATCAACATTTGCTGCGGAATGGGATTCATCGTTCGTCTCCATGGAGTGCGATCGAGCGACGCGCGCTCGAATGACGGCACGCGTCGCATTGCAGTTTCGTCCTGCGGCTGCACAGGCGTATCGAGAGAATTTCGGAAGCGAGAAATCGACGTCTGCGGACTCAGATGGGTTCGGCCGGAAATATCATGCAGGTTTCCGTACCGTGGGCGAGCAGCTTTCCGTGTTCGTCGAAGAGCCGGCCCTCGCTCGTCGCCGTCCTGCTTCCGCGATGGATCAGCTTGCCTTCGCAGTGGACGATTCCGCTAGACGGCAGCACCGGGCGGACGAAGTGGATCTTCATTTCGAGCGTCGTGTAGTTCTCGCCGGCCTTCAATGTCGCGTGGACGCAATGCGCCATCGCCCCATCCAGAATCGTCGCCGCCCAGCCGCCTTGGACCGTGCCGATCGGGTTCAAATAGCGCGCCGACGGCCGGCCCGCGAAGACGACTCGACCTTCCGCGACCTCGACCAGATCGATATCCATCGCTGCCGAGTACGGCGCACGTGGATGACGCCCGGTCAGCATGCCGCGCACGAAGGACAGGCCATCCTCGGCCAGCAGAACCTCACGCGACACGGCGCCGATGCATCGAGCCTCGCCTGGCGCGTGATCCAACTCCCGTTCCCGATACTTCGATGTCGCTTCGCGTTCGCCGCCATTGCACGGAAGCCTGCTCGACGTGCCATCCGAAAAATGCATGACGCAATCCCGTGAACCTGCATTCGTCCATTTTTCCGTACGCGCACGTACGTCGGCAGAGACACTTCGAGACGGGCTAGCCGTACTGTACCGATCGCGTTTCCAGTACAGCTGCGTCGGCGCAGCGACGACACCTCGACCCTGCCGCAGCGGATCGGTACAGTTTGTAAAACTGCACTGATGAAGGTCCGGCCCGGTGATCGACGGCAGTAAACGGGTCACGCGCACAGAGGCGGCGATTGCAGCGATCCGCCGCAAGATGGCCGGCGCGCCAGGCGTCAGGCTGCCTTCGATCCGCAGTCTCGCCGAGCACCAGAAGGTCTCCAAGTCGACGATCGTCGAAGCCTACGATCGCCTGATCGCGGAAGGAGAAGTCGAGGCACGACCGGGCTCGGGCTTTTTCGCAGTCGCCCGTCCCCGCGCGCTCCCTCTCGACGAAACCCGGCAGCCGCTCGATCCCGCCATCGATCCGCTGTGGATCATGCGTCGGTCGCTCGCCACGCGCGACAGCGCTGCGCAGCCGGGTTGCGGCTGGTTGCCGGAACAGTGGCTGCCGACCGATCTGTTGCGGCGCGTGTTCCGCAGCGTGGCGAGCCAGGACAGAGCCAACCTCACGGCCTACGGCATGCCGCAGGGCTACCCGCCGCTGCGCGAGCAGCTGGCGTGGCGGCTGCACGAGCGCGATGTCGCCGCCGATCCCAACAACATCCTGCTCACCGATTCGGCGACGCGCTCGATCGACGTGGTTTGCCGGCGTCTGGCACAAGCCGGCGACACCGTGCTCGTCGACGATCCCGGCTACTTCAACTTCAGGGCCATGATGCAGGCGCAGCGCATCAACGTCGTCGGCGTGCCGTTCACGCAGGATGGCCCCGATCTCGATCGCTTCGCATCGGCCTGCGTCGAGCATCGTCCGAAGCTCTATCTGACGACGGCGGTGCTTCACAATCCGACCGGCGCCAACATCGGCGTCGGCACGGCCCATCGCCTGCTCAAGCTTGCCGATGCACACGACCTGATCGTCGTCGAAGACTGCATCTGCGCCGACCTCGATCCCCGGCCGTCGCCGGGACTGGCCGCGCTGGATCGCTTCGAACGCGTGGTGCTGGTGGGAAGTTTTTCCAAAACCCTCGGCGGCGCGCTTCGTTGCGGTTTCATCGCGACGCGGGGCGACTGGATCGAGGGATTCACCGATCTTGCGCTGGCCACGAGTTTCGGCGCGGGCGAAATCGCCGCCCAGACGATTCATCGGCTCTTGATCAACGGCAGCTATCGGCGTCATCTCGATGCCTTGCGCCCGCGACTCGCCCAAGCCATGGTCTTCACGATCGAACATCTCGAGAAGCTCGGCTTCAGCCTCTGGACGCGACCGGAGGCCGGCATGTTCGTGTGGGCACGGCTGCCGGGCGAACTCGACTCGTCCGACATCGCGATGCGCGCACTCGACCACGGGATGATGCTCGCGCCCGGCAACGCCTTCAGCCCCACACGGACCGCGAGCCGGTATCTGCGCTTCAACGTCGCTCAATGCACCGACAAGCGCGTCTTCGACGTGCTCGCCAGGACCATGCGCGCCTGACGACGAGCCTATGCGCAGCCGCTTCGTCGCGCGGGCCATTTCGCTCGGCCCGCGCTTGCCCGAGGGTGCATCAGGCCGATGCGGTCCAGGTCTGTTCGAACACGCGCTGGAAATTCGCGCCGAGCACTTTCTCGACGACGCGATCGGAATAGCCGCGCTTGGACAAGGCCGCGGCGATCAGTGCGGAGCGGTCCGGACGATTCAGTCCGATCACGAACGGCGGCGGTCCTTCGCCCGGCGCGCCGACGCCGCTGGCCTTGCGCTCGGCGATGTCCTTGTTCCACGCCGCCATGCTCTCGCGCGAGGTGTCGAACGGCATCATCAACGCGTCGCTACCGATGCCGACGTGGTCTTCGCCGCAGACATCGAGCGCGTGCTTCATGTGCGCGATGTAGTCGTCGAGCTTGGGCTGTGCCGGGCTCTTGACCAGGAAGCTGAGCTCGTAGATGCCGACGACACCCTCCTTCGCCGCGACGGCGCGCAGCACCGCATCGCTCTTGTTGCGCGGATGCGAATACACCGCATCGCAGCCGGCGTGAGTGACGAGCACCGGCTTGTTCGACGCGGCGATCGCATCGAGCGTGGATTTCTCGTCGGCATGGCTGAGATCGAGGCTGACGCCGAGTGCATTCATGCGCGCGATCGCATCGCGGCCGAGCGCGGTCAAGCCGGACGACGGCTGCGGCGTCAGCACGCCCGAGGCGAACGGCGACGGCTTGTTGTAGCTGAGCTGCATCACGCGGACACCGCGTGCGCTGAACTCCGCGATGCGCTCGAGCTTGCCGTCGAGCATGTTGACGCCTTCGAACGAATAGATGATGCCGAGCTTTCCGCTGCGTTTCGCTTCCGCAATATCGGCCACCGTGCGGATCTGCATGAGCAGATCGGGATTCTTCGCGATGGCGCTGTCGAAGGCGGCGATGTCCTGCGTGGTCGTCGCATAGTCGTTGCCGCTGCCGCCGATCGTCGCCTTGATCGCCGTGAGGCCGGATGCGCGGATCGCTTTAGCGGTGGCCTTGTCGAGCGCCGCATCCGGGTCGATCGGCGGGACCAGGTTGCCGTCGATCACGATGGCCCTGCGGTAGAGGCTGGACGCTTCGTTTGCAGTGGCCGCAGCCCACAGGCGCGGCGACGACGGCAACAGCGATACGGCAGTCAATGCCGCCGACGCCTTGAGCAGGCGGCGGCGATTCTCGAATCGGTTCATCGTTCACCTCGGTGCGGGTTGTCCCTGAGCCGCGTATTGCTGCACTGGTCGTGCCAAGCGCACGATCGTCGCCAAAACCGCTGGGCGGCGCGCTGCGGCGCCATGCGGACATCGACCGCACCGGCGACCGGCGTCCGACCGGACAGTGCGTACGTCCGTACGGACATGTACGATCGATTCGCACCCGACGTTCAATGGATGCCCGCTTCTGCAGGCACGACGTCCTTGTGGGCTGCAACGACGATACCGCGGCTTTCGGCAAAGAGTCCGTCGAGTCCGACCGCTCCTTCCGCCAACCTCACCCCTCCGGCACCACCGTCACCTTCACGTCGAGCGCGTGCGCGCCGCTGCCGAGGATCACGCCGCGCTGCGGCGAGACGTCGCCGAAGTCGCGTCCCCACGCGATCGTGATGTGCTCGGTATCCGGGCGCACCTTGTTGGTCGGATCGAAATCGACCCAGCCGTGGATGGGATCGTGCAACGAGACCCAGGCATGCGACGCATCGGCGCCGACCAGGCGCGGCCGTCCGGCCGGCGGTCGCGTCAACAGATAGCCGCTGACGTAGCGTGCGGGCAGCCCGAGCGAGCGCAGGCAGGCCAGCATCAGGTGCGCGTAGTCCTGGCACACGCCGCGTTTGTCGGCGAGCACCTCGAGCAGCGGCGTCGCGATATGCGTCGCGTCGGGATCGAAGGTGAACTCGCGATGGATCTTTTCCATCAGCGCCTGCGCAGCCGCAAGCAGCGGGCGGCCCGGTCCGAAGCAGTCGCGCGCATAGTCGGCGAACGCGCGCTGGTTGCGCACGAACGGCGATTCGAAGCGGTAGCGGCTCGCCTCCAGCGTCGGCGCATCGAGCGCTCGCGCGGCGCGATAGGCGAAGCCGGCGGCGACGTCGCTCCATGCCGGCGAGGAAGCCGGATCGAACGGCAGCCGCGGTTCGACTTCGATGCGCATCGTCGAGACGATCGCCAGCGTGCGATGCGCACGATCGAATTCGAGCACGCTGACCGGATTGCCGAAGCTGTCGACGCGATCGAACCGCCGTGCCGGCAGGGGATCGATCTCGATCGCGTGCTCGAGACAGCGCTGCCGCGGATGCGCGCGCGGCGCCAGGTGCAGCAGCTGCTGCGAGCGCGACACCGCCTCTTCGTAGGTGTAGACGGTCGCGTGGGTGACGCGATAGGGAACGAACGCGGCGCCGCTATTCATGCGAACGCCCGCACGTGCAGCCCACTCCTGCGATGGCGCAGGCCGGGATCACGTCGAAATCGTCGGCTGGCTGATGTCGTCGACGTGCGCGAAATACCTCGCGGCAAGCCGGTCGGATACGTCGCGCGCCGCGGCGGCGGTCGACGCCAGCAGGTCGGCTATGCCGGCCAGCGCGTCGCGGCGGCCGGCATCGCCGAGCAGCGAATCTTCCAGTGCCCCGAGATCGCAGGCCGCAAGGGTCTCCTCGACGCGCCGCAGCGTCGCCGCTTCGCCTTCGTCGCCGGAGATCTGTGCGAGTTCCTGCACCAGTTCGCGCACCTGGAACTGCACCGCATGCGGGTTCGCCGCGTCGAGGAGGACGAGGTCGAGCGCCGGGATCAGTTGCGGCGCGGACAAGTAGCGCATGCGGTAGGTGATGATGCTGTCGGCGAGTTCGAGCAGCCCGTCGAGCGTCGCGGTCTCGTCGCGCTCGCGCGCATGCGCGGCCAGGTCGCGCAGCACGACGGCGACGACATCGGCGAGGAACTGCAGCCGCTCCAGGCGGCGGCCGATCACGAGGAAGCGCCAGCCCTCGTCGCGCGTCATGTCGTCGAGCGCGAAGCCGGACAGCGCCGACACCGACATCAGCAGGCGATTGAGGAATTCCATCGCGTCGCCGACATCGGGCAGTTGCTGCGACAACGCCGTCGCTTCGCGCTGCAGTTCGACGATGCCGCGCCAGTTCTCCTGCGACAGGCGGCCGCGGACCTGCGTCGCCGCCCAGAACAGGCGTTCGAGCGTATCGCGCAGGCCGCCGCCGGCACCGCCCGTGACGGCCGCGAGCAAGGCGTTCTTCAACGCGAGCTTGGGCGGCGTCAGTTCGAGCACGCGGCACACTTCGAGCGCGCTGGCCAGCGCCGGCGCGCTGCTGCCGCCGTCGATGTAGCGTGCCAGCAGCACGCGCAGGAGGCGCGTGATGTTGTCGCTGCGCTCGGAATAGCGGCCGAGCCAGAACAGGTTCTCGACCAGGCGCGAAGGCAGGAACGCATCCCGGCGCACGACGTCGCGCACGCCGAGCGCACGCCGCTGCGCGTCGCCGGCCTCCACCGCCGCATCGCCGAGCACCCAGGTGTCCTTGCTGCCGCCGCCGCGCTGCATCGACACGAGCAGCGCACCGGGCTTGGCCGCCACGCGGGTGAGGCCGCCGGGCATCACCGCGTAGCCGTGTTCGGTCGCGACCGCGTACACGCGCGTGCTGACCGCGCGCGGCACGAGCTTGCCGCCCGCGCTGCCGCGCTGCCACACCGGCGCGTGCGAAAGTTCGATGAGTTCCTGCGCGACGTAGGCCTGCGGATGCGCCTCGATGCGCGCGCGCAGTTCCGCGCGCCGGCTGCGGCTCAACGTCGGGCCGAAGACCGGATCGAAGCGCTGCGATGGAAACGCCGGCTTGATCACCAGACGATCGAGGTTCGCCAGCACCTCGGCACAGGCCGGCGCCTCGCCGCACCACCACGTCGCGACCGTCGGCAGCAGCAGCGCCTCGCCGCGCAAGCGCTCGCATACCCGCGGCAGGAAGCCGAGCAGGCCGGGCGATTCGATCACGCCGCTGCCGAGCGCGTTGGCGATCAGCACGCGGCCGGCGCGCGCGACTTCGAGCAGGCCCGGCACGCCGAGCGCGGAATCGCCGCGCAGCTCCAACGGATCGCAGAAATCGGCATCGATGCGGCGCAGGATCGCGTGGACGCGCTGCAGGCCGCCGAGCGTCTTCAAGTACAGCGTGGCGCCGCGCACGGTCAGGTCCTGGCCCTCGACCAGCGGCACGCCGAGCGCCCGCGCGAGATACACGTGCTCGAAGTAGGTCTCGTTGTAGCGTCCCGGCGTCAGCAGCACGGCCAGCGGCGCCGCACCGTCGCTCGGCGCGAGCCGCTGCAGGCTCGCCTGCAGGCTGCGGAAGAAACCGTCGAGCGACTGCACCTTGAGTTCGCGGAACGTCTCGGCGAACGCGCGCGAGACGATCTGGCGGTTCTCCAGCGCATAGCCCGCGCCCGACGGCGCCTGCGCGCGATCGGCGATGACCCACCAACGGCCGTCCGGCGCGCGCGCGAGATCGGCCGCGTAGACGTGCAGGAAGCGCCCGCCCGGCGGCACGATGCCGTCGCACGGCCACAGGAAGTCGCTGTGGCCGTAGATCAGGTCGCTCGGCAGCCATCCTTCACGCAACAGGTTCTGCGCGCCGTAGAGATCGCCGAGTACCGCATCGAGCATCGATGCGCGCTGCGCGACGCCGGCCGCGAGCGACTGCCACTCGTCCGCTGCGATCAGATGCGGCAGGAGGTCGAGATCCCATGGCCGCTCGGCGCCCTTGGCGTCGTCGTAGATGTTGTAGGTGACGCCGTTCTCGCGGATCTGGCGCGCGACGAACTGCTGGCGCTGGCGCATCTGCGTGGCACCGGCCTGCTCGAGATCGGCGAGCAGCGCGCGCCACTGCGGCCGGATCGCCGCGCTGCCGTCGAACGCCTCGTGATAGCGGCGCGCGTCGACGTCGTAGTCGGACAACAGCGGCGAAGCGGCCGGCATCTTCATGTCGAGCCGTACCGTCATCGCCTGCGCAGATCCAGCGTGACGGCGAACTCCGGATGGCTTTCGCACGGCGCCGGATCGAGCGGACCGGGCGTGTGTCCGCTGCGGAAGAAGCGTGCGAGACGCCGACTTTCCGCTTCAAACGCGTTGACCGGAAAGCTCGCGTAGTTGCGCCCGCCCGGGTGCGCGACGTGATACTGACAACCGG
>Ga0207678_10001752_pt1 | contig 19872 bp, 19 predicted proteins | sample KBSC63metaG_FD_184319 | JGI IMG/M metagenome (GOLD analysis project Ga0207678, IMG submission 184319) | Corn rhizosphere microbial communities from Kellogg Biological Station, Michigan, USA - KBS C6-3 metaG (SPAdes) (version 2) | ecosystem: Host-associated > Plants > Roots > Rhizosphere > Soil ...
ACCAGGCGCTGCCACTGCTGCTGGCGGCGGCCCGCCGGTTCGAGGCGCTGGATCCGAACCTGGCCCGGGGCATCTACCTGGACGCGTTGTCCGCCGCGCTGTTCGCGGGACGCCTAGCCTCCGGCTCCAGCTCCGGGATGCGGCAGGTGGCGCAGGCCGCCCGGGCGGCACCCCGGCCTCCGGCGCCGGGCAAGGCCGACTTGCTGCTCGAGGGGATGTCCGTCCTGTACACCGACGGCTACGCGGCATCGGCGCCCTTGCTGCGCCGTGCGATAGAGGCGTTCGGCCGTGAAGACCTCACCCTGGACGAGGCGTTCCGGAGCGCCTGGGTCGCGGCCGTCGCGGCCGTCGACCTGTGGGACGACGTGCACTGGGACGTGCTGAGCCAGCGGCATCTGGACACCGTGCGCCAGGCGGGAGCGCTCAGCTTGCTACCCCTCGCGCTCGCCAGCCGCGCCATCTTCGATGTTCACAGCGGCAACCTGGCCGCCGCGGCTGCCCTGGTCGCGGAGAGCCAGTGGGTCGCCGAGGTAACGGGCGGGGAGAACACCCTGACGCCCATCCCCGCGTCGTGGCTGGCGGCGATGCGAGGTCATGAGAAGCAGGCTGAGCAGCTGATCGCGGGCACCCTGAACGACGCGATCGCCCGAGGCCAGGGCGTCGGCCTGAACATGATGTATTCCGCTCGCGCCGTCCTGTGCAACGGCCTCGGCCGGTACGAAGACGCCCTGGCCGCGGCCCGGGAGGCGGCCACAGAACCACTAGAGCTGGGGCCCACGAAATGGGCGCTCGCCGAGCTCGTCGAAGCGGGCGTCCGTAGCGGCCACGCTGACCTAGCCGCCAGCGCGTTCGAGCAGCTGTCCGCCATGACCCGGGCCAGCGGCACCGAGCTGGCCCTTGGCATCGAGGCGGCCAGGTCCGCCCTGCTGCGCGACGACGACACCGCGGAAGGCCTCTACCGAGAGGCACTCGACCGGCTCGGCCGGACCAGAATTCGCATTGAGCACGCTCGCGCGCAGCTCCGCTACGGTGAATGGCTGCGCCGGCAAGGGCGCCGCGCCGATGCCCGGGCTCAGCTGCGCACGGCTTGCGAGGTACTGGACGCGATGGGGGCAGAGGCGTTCGCGGATCGCGCGCGACACGAGCTCGCGGCCACCGGGGAGATGGTACGCAAACGTACGGCGGAAACGCGCGGTGAACTGACAGCTCAAGAGGCCCACATCGCCCGGCTGGCGGTCAACGGGCTCAGCAATCCGGAGATTGCCGCCGAGTTGTACCTGAGCCCGCGAACCGTCGAGTGGCACCTGCGCAACGTCTTCGCCAAGCTCGGGGTCAGCACCCGGCGAGAGCTACGGCGGACGTCCGTTGCCGGTGAGCGAAGGGCCATGTCCGGGTAGGTCAGCCTGGTTCCTGCCCGAGCTGCGCAAGGACATGCCAGGGTGCCGACCCAGGGTTTCTTACCGGGGCGATGCGGGAGCACGTGATGCGACGATGAAGCCGCGGACCTGCCAGCAGAGGCGGCCCGGCCTGGTGAAGGAGATCCATCATGAGCGTGTCGTCGACCTCGCCGACCACCTCGACGGGCGCGGACACGGCGGTCCGGCCGTTTCGTGCCGAGTTTGCCGAGGAGGCAATCGCCGACCTCCGGCGGCGGATCGAGGCGTGGCGGCCGCCCGAGCGCGAGCCGGTCGATGATCAGTCCCAGGGCGTGCAGCTCGCCACGGTGCAGGATCTCGCGAGGTACTGGGCCACGGACTACGACTGGCGGGGATGCGAGACGAAGCTGAACGCGCTCCCGCAGTTCGTGACCGAGATCGACGGACTGGACATCCATTTCATCCACGTCCGCTCCGGGCAGCCGGACACGCTGCCGCTGATCGTCTCGCACGGCTGGCCCGGCTCGGTCGTCGAGCAGCTGAAGATCATCGAGCCGCTCACCAACCCCGCCGGGCACGGCGGGGGCGCGGCGGACGCGTTCGATGTGGTGATTCCGTCGCTACCGGGCTACGGGTTCTCGGGCAAGCCCGCCTCCGCCGGCTGGGGGCCCGAGCGCATCGCACGCGCGTGGGCGGTGCTGATGGAACGACTCGGCTATACGCGTTACGTCGCGCAAGGCGGCGACTGGGGCACCGCGGTTACGGCCGCGATGGCACGCCAGGCGCCCGCCGGGCTGCTCGGCATCCACGTCAACTTCGCGCAGATGGTCCCGCTGGAGATGCTCGGTCACATCCGCAACGGCGAGCCCGCGCCGGCCGGCCTGTCGGACGCGGAAAAGCGCGCGTACGGCCAGGTCGCGTTCGCGACGTATCACCGCGGCTACGGCGTCATCCAGGGCACGCGCCCGCAGACGATCGGCTACAGCCTGGCGGACACGCCGGTCGGCCTGGCGGCCTGGCTCATGGACCACGACACGGGTACCTACGAGCACCTCGCCCGGCTCTTCGCCGGACAGCCCTACGGCGCCATCACGCCCCAGGACTGGCTCGATAACACCTCGCTGTACTGGCTCACGAACACCGCGACGTCCGCGGCGCGGCTGTACTGGCAGCAAGCCGTTACCGGCAAGAACTTCTACGCCCCCGCCGACGTTTCCCTCCCGGCGGCGGTCACGGTGTTCCCGGAGGAGTACGTCCACGCGCCGCGCAGCTGGACCGAACAGGCCTACCACGACCTGATCTACTTCAACGAGGCCGAACGGGGCGGCCACTTCGCCGCCTGGGAACAACCGCAGCTGTTCGCCGAAGAGCTGCGCGCGGCGTTCCGCACGCTGCGCTGAGCAGGCATGTGACATGAGCGTTGTCGTCGTTGTCACGGCCTTTCCGGTCCCCGAGCACTGTGCCGCGGTGATCAGCGCCTTCGAGGCGGCGATCCTACAGAGTCCAGTCCGCGCCCGCGCCGTGCGGGACCCAGCGAGTTACCACTCCCGGCCAGGTAGCCGCGTCTTGATCTCCTGGAGTAGCCATCCGTTGCCGTCTGGATCACTGAACGAGGCGTAGGTCTGGTAGGAGCGGCCTTCCGGGTCCGGGCCGGGGACGGGTCCCCCGGCGAGGTGGAACAGCCCGCTGATCTCGATGCCACGGCTGACGAGGTCCGCCCGCGCCGCGTCGATGTCGTCGACGGCCAGGATAAGGCGCTGGACCGAGCCCGGCTCGCCCGTAGTGACGCCCTTGCCGAAGGCGACCGAGCAGGCCGACTGGGTGGGCGTGAGCTGGACCACCCGGAAAGCGTCGCCGACGGCGATGTCGGCGTCCAGCCGCCAGCCGAGGCTCTGGTAGAAGCGTTTGGCCCGGTCGACATCGGAGACGGGCAGCGTCACGACCTCGAGCTTCATGTCGATGGTCCCGGCTTCGGGCATCTGAGCCGAGGTGCTGCCGCTTGCGTCGGTGCTGGTCATGCTGACCTCCATCTATCACAGGGCTCCGAGGCGGTCGCCGAGGTCGAGTTCCAGCGGGCCACGGGTCTGCAGGCCCTGCGCGAACAAGGCGGCCGTGCGGGCCTGGGCGTTGTCGCCGGCGACGAGCGCGCGGAACCGGACGGCGTCGGCACGGAAGGCGTCGGCGGCGGGCATGGTGATCTGGTTGATGACCCGCTTGGCGGTGCGGATCCCGTCGGCGGGGAAGGAGGCAATGCGGCGGGCGAGGCGGGCCACGAACTCGTCCAGGTCGGCGTCGGGCAGGGCCCGGTTGATCCAGCCGTACCGTTCGGCCGTCTCGGCGTCGAAGTCGTCCGCGCCGAGGATGGCTTCCATGGCGCGGCCGCGCCCGAGCAGGCGGGCCAGGTGCTGGACGCCGCCGGCGCCGGGGGGCGAGCCGACGCCGGCCTCGAGCTGTCCCAGGATGGCGTTCTCCCGGGCGGCGAACCGCATGTCGCAGGCCAGCGCCAGCTCGCTGCCCGCGCCGCGGGCCCGGCCGCGGATCTTCGCGATCGTCACGACCGGCAGCTCGCTGAGCTTGTGCCACAGCATGCCCAGCGACGCGTCGTCCGGCCCGCCTGCCTTGGCCGCCTCGGCGGTGTACTCGGCGACCTTGGTCAGGTCGACGTGCGGCACGAAGTAGTCCGGGTCGGCGCTCTCCAGCACCACGACCCTGGTTTCCTGCCCGGATTCCAGTTCACCGAGCAGGGAAACCAGGTCGCGCACCAGTTCCGGCCCGATCAGGTTCATCGGCGGCGCGTCAATCATCACGCCGAGCACACCGTCGTCGCCCGGGGCGACCCGCAGCGTGGAGTACGCCTGGGTCGTCACTTGGCTGGCAGGGCAGGGGCGAAGAAGTCGATGAGCAGTTGGGTAACGCGCTCGGCCTCGTCGTGGTGCACCCAGTGCGAGGCGTCGGGCAGGCGCTCGACGCGATCCAGGTTGGGGACGTCGTCGTGCTCGGGCTCGGCGAGCTCGGGGCCGAGGTAGCGATCGCCTTCTCCCCAGATGACCAGGGTGGGCGCCTTGACCGTGTGAATCTGCGCTTCGGCCTTCTTGGGCGGGGTCCGTACCGAGGACCGGTAGTAGTCGATCATCCCGGTGGCCGCGCCCGGCTGGGACCAGGCCTCGATGTAGCGGTCGGTTTGCTCCGGCGTGAAGGCCGGGCGGGCGTCGCGCAGGAAGTGCCGGAAGAAATGCCAGTGGTTGGCGTGCACGACGGCTTCGGGCAACTCGGGCAGGTCGAAGAAGAAGAAGTACCAGGACTTGCGGAGCTGGCCCGGGTGGTGCAGTCCCTGCGACAGCTTCCGCGGGTGGGCCGCGTTGAGGATAGCCAGCCGGTCCACGACTTCGGGATGGTTCATCGCGACGGCCCAGGCTATGGACCCGCCCCAGTCGTGACCGACCAGCATCGCGGTCTCGGCGCCGCGTTCGTGGATGAGCTTCCGGATGTCGTCGGCCAGCAGGCTGATGTCGTAGGAGGCGACGTCTTCGGGCTTCGATGACAGGTTGTAGCCGCGCGTGTCGGGTGCCACCACGCGGAACCCCGCCGCCGCGAGCGGTTCGATCTGCTGCCGCCAGGCGTACCAGAATTCAGGGAAGCCGTGCAGCAGGACGATCAGCGGCCCCTCGCCGGCCTCGACGTAGTGCAGTCGCACGTCGCCGATCTCGGCGTAGCCCTCACGAAGTCCGCTGGGCCAGAGTTCTGCCGCCGTCTCATTGGTGCCGTTGCCGGAGTCTTGGGGTGTGCTCATTGCTGCCTCCCTGGAGTGTCAGGGATGACGCTAACTTTTCCAGCCGCTGCCCCGAGCCAGTAGAGAACGCTGGTGGCATCACTGGTCCGCGTCGTCGCAGCCCTGGCGAGGTCCCGTGTACGCCGCGCCCTGGGACCGGGCCCGCCCGGCTACGCCTCGGCCTCGGGGATCGGCGGGCCGACGACGCGGAGCCCGTAGCGGGGGCCGAGTTCGAGCCAGCGCGCGATGTCCGCATCCGATACACCCGCATCGGGCAGGCGCCGTTCGGCGGCCGGGACCCCGACCTCGTCGTAGATGTCGAGCAGCTCGCCGGGCAGGGCCAGGGCCAGGAACCGGACAGGAACGGTGCCGGTCGTGCGGAACGCGTGCGGCACCTCCCGCGGCAGGTAGATGAAGTCGCCGGCGGTCATCCGGATCAGCCGCTCGCCGGCGCGGTACGTCATCGCGCCCTGGAGCAGGAACCAGGCCTCCGCCTCCCGGGTGTGCACGTGCAGCGGGCTGGCCTGGCCCGGTGGCTGGGTGACGATCGAGGCGCCTAGCAGGCCGGCGGTCTCCTCGGCCCCGACCAGGCGTTCGAACAGCATCCCCATGGACCAGGTCGCCGGGCCGGTACCGGCCGCGCGGCTGACCACCACATCAGTGGCGGATCCGGACGTGCCGACGGACAGGTTCGTCATGACAGCTCTCCAAATTTGAACCGATAATATTTCGGATGAATCTAACGTTATACGACCGATGTGTCTTGTCAAGCCGGTTTCGCCAGCTTGACAGGCCGACAGTATCCGCCCTATCGTGCTTCTGTTCATCCGGAACTAGTTCGGATGAAATTTAGGGAGGATCAGATGTCCATCACTAGCCAGACTCGCTCGACCGCGTACGCGGTAATGCAGCGGATATTCGAGGAGGGCTTCGCCACCGGCGACGGCTCCGTCGCCGACGAGCTCTGCTCGCCCGACTTGCTGGACCACCAGTTCGGCACGGCCGGGCGCGGCGCGGATGCGGTCGCCCACATCAGGGACGCCATGCGGGACGTGCACGGGGCCTTCCCGGACATAAAGTTCACGATCGAGGACGCCGTGGAGTCCGGGGACACGATCTGGGTTCGCGTGCGTGCTCAGGGGACCGCGACCGGCCCGTACTTCGGGCCACCCAGCGGCCGGCCCGTGGACTTCACCGTGATCGACGTGTGCCGTGTCGTGGACGGCCGCATCGTCGAGCACTGGGGAGTACCGGACCGCTTCGCGGCGCTCGCCCAGACCGGGGTGCTCGACCGGTTGGCGGCCTGACCGGCCTGACCGGCGTGACTGGCCCGCCGGCCGGATGGCCGGCGGGTCCTGTTTGGCCCGGTGCGCCCGTGCGGCCACAATGGTCCGCAGGGCTTTCGGATCAACCGATGGAGGATGGACGAGTTATGGCTGCGGACGAGGCGCGGCAGCGCAAGCCCTACCACTCGCCACGCCGGGCCGAGCAGGCCATCGCCACCCGGCGGGCCGTGCTGGACGCCGCCCGCGAACTGTTCATCGAGCGCGGGTACGCGGTCACGACGGTCGCGGACATCGCCCGCCGCGCCCGGGTGGCCGTGGACACGGTGTACGCGGCCGTCGGCCGCAAACCCGCTCTGCTGCGCGAAGTCCTGGAGACCGCGATCTCAGGAAGCGACCAGGCCGTGCCCGCCGAGCAGCGCGACTACGTGGCGCGTGTCCGGGATGCGAAGGGCGCCCGGAAGAAGATCGAGACGTACGTCGCGGCCCTGGCCGAAATCCAGCCCCGCCTCGCCCCCGTCTACCTGGCCCTGCGCGACGCCGCCGCCACCGACCCCGACTCCGCCGCAACGTGGCGCGAGATCAGCGACCGGCGGGCCCGCAACATGCGCGCGTTCGCCGCCGACCTCCGCGCCACCGGCGAGCTGCGCACCGACCTGTCCGACGACGAGATCGCGGACATCGTCTGGAGCATGAACGGCCCCGAGTACTGGACCCTGCTCGTCAGCGACCGCGGCTGGTCAGCCGAGCAGTTCGGCCACCACCTCACCGACGCCTGGCAGCGCCTGTTCCTCGCCGACCCGGGCTGAACGGGCCGGGACCGGCGGAGTAATGCTGTCGGCGGCGTCGAAGAGAACCTGCTGGAGCGGGCGGGGCAAGTCGCCGTTCCACACCACGGCCGCCGTGGCCGTCAGCGGGTGATCTTCGAGACCGACCAGGACCATGTCGTGGTTGACCATGGCCCGCGGCAGCCGGATCAGCCCGGGCTGGCCTTCGGCCACGACGCCGGGGCCGGTCAGCACCGCAGTGGGCCGGTCCGCGGTCGCGGCGAAGGCCAGAGCCATCGGCAGCGAATGCCGCACGGGGGGACTGGCGAAGGCAAAGCGCGGATCCACCGTCCGCAGCACCCGCGTCCAGGCGTCATAGACTCCGGGGTCCAGGCTGCGCGGCCCGTGGACGACGTCCATCCGGGCCAGCTCGCCGAGGCTGATCGCCCCGCTGCGCGCCGCCGGGTGCGCCGCGGGAACCCACACATCGGGCTCGAACTCCCCCAGGCTCATGACCTCGAGCGGGGCGGGCAGTGCCTCGATGCCGTCCGTCAGCCAGCCCAGGCCGGCGTCGGCCCGGCGCTGCGTGATCAGCGCGAACCCGGCGTCCAGCGGGGACTCCATCCAGGCGATCTCCACGTCCCCGGCGGCCGCCACAGACCGCAGCGCGGACGCGGCCTGGACCGCCAGGGCATCCGGCAGCCCCGGCGGCACGACCACCCGCAGCCGCGGCCGCCCCAGCCCGGCCGCCTGCCGGGTCCGGTTCACCTCGTGGTCCACCAGCGACAGCACGGTGCGAGCCGCCTCCAGCAGCACAGCGCCGGCCTTGGTCAGCTGCAGGCCCTCGCGCCGGCGGTGCAGCAACTGCGCGCCGACGAACTCCTCCAGCCGCCGGATCTGCTGGCTCAAGGTCGGCTGGGCGATGAACATCCGCTCCGCGGCGTGCGTGAAACTACCCGCCTCGGCCACCGCCACGAAGTACCGCAGATGCCGCAACTCAATAGCCTGCGGCGCCCCGGCCACCTCAGGCAGCGCTGCCGGCTCCGCCCCGTAAGCCGGGTACGTCAACTGTGCCATGGCCACTCCCTGGTCGATTGACTCACCTCACAATCGCCCTTGCGGCCTCGCGGTCGCACCCTTGGAAACCCCTGGGCAGGACCCTGGTTCTGGCGTCGACGTCACCGGCTTCACGACTAGCGATCCCGCCGATGGCTACCAGCGCCCAGCCGACGTCACTCAGGTTCCAAGGGACAAGGCAATGACCAGCGGCTTCGACAAACGTCTCAAGGCGTGGGCCTCGGGGCGCCCGAGCGCCACGACGACAAGAAAGTCAAGCGATCCATGCCGTTACCGGGGGCCAGGTGTTACCCCGGGCCCCCGGTAACGACCCCGCAGAAACCCTGGCCAGTACCCTGGTCAGCCGCCCGCGACCAGAGGCCTCGCACGTGCGTGCCGTGGACCAGTGGCCGTACCAGTATCGGCTACTGGCTCGCGGTGTCCCGCAATTGCCGAACCTGAGCACAAGACCGAAGACGGTCCCGACTGGCCCAGGGAGCGGAGAAAGCATGAAGACAACCCGTACGCGGCGCGTTCGGCGAGCTGCGTTGTTCGCCGTGTCGGCGGTCGGCGTCGCGGCCACCGTCATCACGGCCGGCACCGGTAGCGCGGTCGCATCCCCCGCGTCAGGAGGTACTAACCCGGTCGTGCGCGTTGACGGCGGCCTCATCCGCGGCGTCAACGCCGCGGGGGTGTCGTCCTTCAAGGGGCTGCCGTACGCCGCCCCGCCAACGGGGACGTTGCGGTGGCGGCCACCGCAGCCAGCGTCGTCCTGGTCAGGAGTGCGGGACGCCACGCAGTTCGGGGCGGGCTGCCCGCAGGCACTGACCGGCAACCCGTTCCTCCCGCCCGGGACGATCAGCGAAGACTGCCTGAACCTGAACGTCTACACCCCGGCGCCGCGCAGTGGCGGTGACCGGCCGGTGCTGGTGTGGATCCACGGCGGCGGCCTGGTCCAGGACGGCGGCCGCAACTACGACGGCACCAAGCTCGCGGCGACCGGCGCGGTCGTCGTCACGATCAACTACCGCCTCGGCGCGCTCGGCTTTCTCGCGCACCCGGCGCTCGCCTCCCATGGCGCGGCCGGCAACTACGGGCTGATGGACCAGCAGGCGGCCCTGCGCTGGGTCCAGCGGAACATCGCGCAGTTCGGCGGCGACCCGGGCAACGTGACCATCGCGGGCCAGTCGGCCGGGGGCCTGTCGGTGCTGGCCCAGATGGTCTCGCCCGGCGCCCGCGGGCTGTTCCAGCGGGCGATCGTACAGAGCGGTACGTTCGCCCTGAACCAGCGGCCGCTGGCGGCGGCCGAGGTGTCCGGCGAGAAGTTCGCCACGGCCGTCGGCTGCCCGGACCAGACCGCGGCGTGCCTGCGCAGCGTGCCGGTCAGCGACCTGGTCAGCAAGTTCGGCGTCGAGATTCCCGGCGTCGTCGACGGATCGGTGCTCACCCAGCCGATCGGGACGGCGCTGGCCCGCGGCCAGTTCGCCCGGGTGCCGGTCATCAACGGCATCACCCACGACGAGGAACTGCTCTTCGTCGCCGGCCTCGGCATCACCGTGAGCCAGGGGACGAACATACCGCTGGCCGGTGACCCGACGGACCCCGCGAACTACCAGGCCAACATCGCCCAGGCCCTGGGCGTGTCGGCCGCGCGGGCCGCGGCGATCGCGAATGAGTACCCTCTCAGCGCCTACCCGAACCCAGTCGTGGCCTTCAGCCTGCTCGTCTCGGACGCGAGCTTCGCGTGCCCGGCCCTGCAGGTCGACCGCTGGACCGCAGCGCGCGGCGTCCCGGCGTACGCCTACCAGTTCAACGACGACAACGCGCCGCTGAACATCCTGCCGCCGGACAAGCAGCACCTGGGCCTGTCGACGCACGGGACGGAGCTCCCGTATCTCTTCGACCAGCCGAACGCGCCGTTCCCCGTCACCAGCATCCTCACCCCCGACCAGCAGGCGCTCGCCGCCAGCATGCGGACGGACTGGGCCAGCTTCGCCGGGACCGGCAACCCGTCGTCGCACGCCCTGCCCTGGCCGTCGTTCAACGGGACCAGGGTGCTGTCGCTCGTGCCGTTGCAGTCGAAGGTCACGACCGACTTCGCCGCCGCGCACCACTGCTCGTTCTGGGCCGCCGGATGACCGGGCTGGCCAGTGGATGACCACGACACGATCACCTGCCTTCCCTGTCCGCCTTGAGATGGCTCGCGGACCTGTAAGAAAGGAGACAGCTCATGGCGGGCTTCGACTACGACGTGCTGATCATCGGCTCGGGGTTCGGCGGGAGCGTCGCCGCGCTCCGTGCCGCGGAGAAGGGCTACCGGGTCGGCGTCATGGAATCCGGCCGACGCTGGAAGGACGCGGACATCCCGAAGACCCAGTGGGACCTGCCGGGCTTCTTGTGGTTTCCCGGCGCGGAGTTGTACGGGATCCAGAGGATCGAGTACCTCGACGACGTGCTCGTCCTGTGCGGCGCGGGGGTCGGTGGCGGCTCCCATGTCTACGCCAACACGCTGTACGTGCCGCCAGGGAAGTTCTTCGACGCGCCGGAGTGGGCGGGCATCACGGACTGGGCGGATGAGCTGGCCCCGTATATCGACCAGGCGAGCCGGATGCTCGGCGTCGTTCGCTACCCCTACATGCCCACCGACGTGGACCGGTACATGCACCAGGTCGCGGTCGAGATGGGCCGAGGGGAAACGTTCAACAAGGCTCCGGTGGGTGTCTACTTCGGCCGCCCGGGCGTCGAGGCGGACGACCCGTACTTCGGCGGCGCCGGACCGCGGCGCACCGGATGTATTTCGTGCGGCAACTGCAACAACGGCTGCGGCCACAACGCCAAGAACAAGCTGACGACGAACTACCTGTACCTGGCCGAGAAACTCGGCGTCGTGGTCCACGACCTGCATGAGGTGTACGAGCTCACACCGCTCGATAGAGGCGGGTTCGCGGTCCGAACCCGTCATCCCGGCTGGGCTCAGCGCGCGGCGCGTCTCCATCACCGCAGCTGGACCGCCGGTCAGGTCATCGTGGCCGCGCACGCCTACGGCTCGGCCAAGCTCCTGCACCACATGCAGCACACAGGCCGCCTGACGGGCCTGTCGAGCCAGCTCGGACAGCGAGCGCGGACGAACTCCGAACAGCTTCTGGCGGTCACCAGGACCCATGGACAGTGGGAGAAAGATCCGGAGAAGATCCGGCTCACGCCGGGGTCGGTGTCGATTACCTCCGGCGTCTGGCCTGACCCGGTGACCAGCATCGAGCCGGTCTACTGGGGGGTCGGCAGCGACCTGTTCGCGTTCCTGGTGAACGAGCACCGCGATGGCGCCCAGCAGCACCCGACGGCGTCGTGGGTGAAGGAGCTGGCCGAGCACCCGGCCCGGGTCCTCGGTTACGACGACGCTCGCCACTGGTCCGAACGGACCGTCATCATGTTGTGCTCGCAGACGACGGACACCTCGATCGAGCTGTACTGGGACGACGACCGGCTGCGGAGCCGGCATGGGGCCGGCGCGGCGCCCGCGGTGCACATCCCGGTCGTCGAGAAGTTCGTCGGACGGCTGGCCGAGAAGATGGGCAGCGGCGAAGGCGCGCTGGTGTTCGAGATCATCAACCGCGGCGCCTCAGCGCACTTCGTGGGCGGGATCCCGATCGGTGACAGCAGCGACAGCGGCGCGGTCGACCCCTACCTGCGCGTGTTCGGCCAGCCCGGGCTGCACGTCATGGACGGCAGCGTCATGCCGGCCAACCCCGGGGTGAACCCGTCCCTGACGATCACGGCTCTGGCCGAACGGGCGATGTCACTGTGGCCCAACAAGGCAGACGCGGATACTAGGCCGCCGCTGGGTTCGGGCTATGAGCGCGTCTACCCGGTCATGCCGCACCGGCCGATGGTGCCCGCCGGCGCTGCGGGCGAGCTGCGGCTCGACGCGAAGAAGTCCGACGTCATCCCCGAATACCCCTACTGAGCTCCGCACCGAGCTGGACCGGAGGACAAGGAGCAAAACCAATGACCGAGCTCACTGCTGATGCCTTCCGCACGGTCGGGCCGGGCGACGCGATCCCCGACGGCTTCGTCGTCTCGTTCTACCTGAGCGATCGCAAATTGCGGATCTCCGTCGCGCGGGCCGACGGCCAGCTGTATGCGTTCGACGATCTCTGCACCTGCGCTGGCAACTCGTGCCCGCTCTCCGGAGGCTTGCTCACCGGGACGACGATCATGTGCCAGTGCCACGGCTCGGAGTTCGACGTCACCACCGGCGCCGTGGTCCGCGGTCCGGCGACCCGACCGCTCAACGTGTACGAAGTGCGGGCGGCCGACGGCAGCCTCCGCATCCGGGTCTGATCACATCCAGCGCGCAGCAAGCCTCACGAAGTCGTGGCTCTGGCCGTCTTCAGGGCATGACAGGCACGCCGCGCGTCGACCTTGATACTGTCCCGGAGTCAGGCGGCGGGACGTATTCGCTGCTAGGCGCCGACCGGCGTCTCCATCGCAGCGCCGTCCCCGGCCGGTTCGGCGGGCACCGCAAGAGCAGGATCTATGGCCGGCTCGACTGCCCGGCGGCGCTGCGCGCCATCGTCGGCGGTGGCTACGCCGCCCACCGGGTTTTCTTCGCCGATGAGCAGACCGCCGTCGCCGCCGGGTACCGGCCCTGCGCCGTTTGCCTGCCGGGCGCCTATGCAGCATGGAAAGCCCGATGACCATGACGACGACCCATTCCCGGCCGGCCGTGGTGTCACCGCGGGTACCCGAGTCAACGCTCGCCCGCTACCCAGCTGCCACCCGGGCGCCGCAGCCCCATACCGCCGCGGAACTGGACCGGCTCATCCGGATGCTCCGCGCCTCCAGAGCAGAGACGATCGCCATCGGCCACGGCCGCCATACCGCCTCGGCCGGTGCCGCCGACGCGCTGGCCGCCGCATGGACCGCCGGCGCGGGCCAGGTCCTCGCCGTCGTCGACTGGCCCGCCGTAGCCGCATCCTGGCTGCGGCCCGCGCAACGGCTGGCCGACAGCCAGCCCGACGCGTGGATCCTGGCTGATACCCCGGCCGGATGCGCACAACTCGCCAGCCGTCTCACCGGCCAGCCCGGCTGGACTCCCGGCCGGACGTTCGGCTTCGCCAGCGTGGCCACTCCTGACCTCCTGGCACTGACCCCGCCCGGCGCTCTCGCGGGGATGACCGGAGCTACAGCCGCGGGCGGATCCTGGCGCATCGGGCAAAGCCTCCTGCTGGTCAACGACGACCCTGAAGGGGCTGGTTGACCTCCCCGCCATCGATCAGCACGGCGAAGCGGTACGTGTCGCGTGCGCCAGGCCGGCCCGGGGCCACGGCCTGGCCGAGGAATCATCTACCAGAGGGTCGGCGCGAGAACGTGGCGCGCGCGGGTTACCTCCGCGTGCTCCAGGTCCAGGAGCTTCTGCTTGCGCTTCAGGCCGCCGGCGTAGCCGGCCAGTTTGCCGTTGCTGCCGATGACCCGGTGACACGGGATCAGGATGCACAGCGGGTTGCGGCCCACCGCGGCGCCGACCTCCTGGGCGTTCTCGTGGCCGCCAAGACGGCGGGCGAGGTCGCCATAGGTGGTGGTCTGCCCGTAGGGAACCTGCGTGATCAGCTCCCAGACACGGAGCTGGAACTCCGTGCCACGGGGCTCAAGCGGCAGGTCGAACAAGGTCCGGCTGCCCGCCAGGTATTCCTCCAACTGGCCGGCGACCCCCTCGAATCCCCGGTCATTCCTCGGGCCGAACGTGACCGGGTCGGGCTTGTACCAGTGATGCGGGAAGTACAGGCCAGTCAGCAGGTCGCCCCTCCTCACGACGGTCAAGTCTCCGATCGGCGTGCCGAGGACCGTGTGCTGCGCCGTCAGCGTGCACGCATCGGTCATCATGGTCTGCTCCTTCGATCGCGTCTTCTGTATCTGGAAGACGTCCGCGCCTGGCAGTTCGTGAGGTCGCCCCGCGACTGTGGGTCAGGAGCCGGGCCCGGAAGAACTCGCGTCCCTCATCTCACATCCCGGCCGGCACATGCGTCTTCCCGCCGATGCCTCCAGGTTCCGGTCCGCCAGCAAGCAGGCTGGCTCCTGTTCAGCGACGACCCGAATGCGACACGCCATGACTATGCTCACCGTGATCTCCCCGGCCTGCTCAGAGGTACAAAGCACGCTCAGCAGGCCCAGCGCCATCCACCTGCCGGGCTGGCTGAATATGTCCCAGCAGCGACAGATCGCCGAGGCTTTCCAGCAATGGTCCACCGGGCCCCTCCCCATCCGGGCCACCTCGCTGCCGGGTGGCCACCAGATGTCGGTCCGGACCCTCCGCCTCGGCCGGCACCAGCAGCCATCGACGCGAAACGCCAGTGTCCCAGACGGCCAGCGTGTCACCGAGTTCCCCGGCTGGCTCGCCTATATCGGCCAGGCAGCCATCAGTGCCATCTACGGACCGCTCGCGGCCGCCGCCTACCGGCCAGATACCGCGCTGGTCAACTACTACGACCCCGGCCCGCGGCCTTGGGGCGGCGCAGTCCGCAGCCGCCTGCTCATGCCATATGCAGCCTTCGCAGCCGCCAAGGCGGCCGACGCAAGCTGGAAAGACCGCACGCCAGGCAACCCGGCCCCACGGCCTGGCCAGAACATGCGCATCCACCATGACAACGGCGAGAGCATCAGCGACCTGGCCGTATCCCTCAGCCTCGGCGACAGGTGCTCCTTCCGGCTGAGCAACACCGGCAAACACGGTTACCCCTGCACTGACCTCACCTTGTCCTCCGGAGACACCCTTGTCTTCGGAGGACAGGCACGCTTCGCCTGCCACGATGAGCCCCGGATCTACCCTGGCACAGGCCATCCCACGTCCGGCCTCACACGCGGCCGCATCAACATCACAATGCGCATGACCGTGCTCGGCGGTCAGTGAGCCCGGCACCCCGGCCTACACGAGCTGGGCCGGCAACACGATCAGGGGATCACTCATCTACGCCGCGGGGCGGTCCGGCCCGAGATCATCCAGCGCGGTGCCCAGCTCGCGGCGGGAGCCGATGCCGAGCTTGATGAAGATCTTGCGCAGATGCCATTCGACCGTGCGCACGGACAGGAACAGCTGGGCGCCGATCTCGGCGTTGGTCCGGCCGTCGCGGGCCAGCCGGGCGATATAGGCCTCCTGCGCGGTCAGCGCGGTGACCGTCCCGACGGTGCGCGCGCGTACCGTCTCGCCGGTAGCGGCCAGCTCGCGCCGAGCCCGTTCGGCAAATGCCGCCAAGCCCATCGCGTCCAGCATCTCGTGCGCGGTGCGCAGCTGGCTTCGGGCGTCGGCGCGCCGGTTCTCCCGCCGCAGCCATTCCCCGTACAGCAGGTAGGCGCGGGCCAGCTCCACGCGGATCTGGGGCCGGTCAAGCCGGCTGATCGCCTCCCGGTAGCCGTCCTCGGCCTGCGCGCCGTCGCTCAGCAGCGCGCGCGACCTTGCCGCCAGCCCCAGCGCCCAGTCAGTACCGGCCGGGCTGGTCGTCTCGGTGAGGCGGCGGTAAGCATCGGCCGCGGTCTCCGTCTTCCCGCTGTGCACGGCCGCCTCGACCAGCTCCACCAGAGCCCACCGATAGAAGCCCAGGTCCCCGTGGTACTCGGCGGCGCGTTCCGCGGCAACCACGGCATCACGGGGCAGGCCGAGGCCGTTGCTGAGCACCGCGTTCGCCCACTCGGCGCACGCTATCCCGTATCCTTCACCGCGCTGGGTCACGTCTCGCATGATCGAACTGATCAGCGCGGCCGCGGTGGCCTGGTTGCCGCGGAACGCGGCCAGGCTTAGCGCACCGTAGTGCCAGGGCGGGTTGCCGGTGGCATCTTCCACCGTCCGGGTCTCGTCGAGCAGCCCGGCCGCGGCGGTCAGCTCGCCGGCGAACAGGAGCGGGCGTATCCGGCGGTCGAGCGCGAGCGGAAGTTCGGAGAGCGCGCCGAGCTGCCGGACCAGCTGGATATAGCGCCGGGACAGCAGTTCCCACCGTTCGTCGTCCCACACGTGAGAGGCCATCACGCAGGCCAGCCACAGCCAGTGCGGCTCCTCGTCGGCCGGCGTGCTCTCCTCGGCGGCGGCCACCGCCTGCCGCAGCAGCGGCAGGGCGGCCGTGTACCCCCGCGTGAAGAGCGCGGTCAGGCCGTCGAGGAGGAGATCGGGCGGGCGCGGGCGGTGCGGGGGCGGAGGCGCCGCCGCGGCGACGCGGGCCACCTCCATGGTGCTGGCGCCCGGGCTGGCCAGGCGCCCGGCGTATATCGCCGCCGCCACGGCGTCCAGGTAGGTGGCGCGGGCCAGGCTGATGTCGATCCCTTCCAGCCGCTGGGCGGCCCGCAGCAACAACAGCGGGGCATCCCCGCCCCGGCTGGTAGCCGACACCAGCCGGGCCCGCACCAGCTCCAGGCGCGCCTGCTCGAGGTCGCTGAGCGGCCCGGCCTCCGCCATGGCCAGCAGGTCCCGCGCCGCGCCGGCCGCCCCGGCATGCACCTTGGCCTGGGCCGCGGCCAGCGCCCGCCCGGCCCGCCGCGCCGGGTCGCCGGTCAGCAGCGCCGCCCGTTCCAGGAACGCGGCCGCCGCGGCCACCCCGCCACGGGCCTGCGCGCGGCCGGCCGACCGTTCGAGCTCGGCGGCGACCTCCTCATCCTTATCGGGCGCGGCCTGCGCCAGGTGCCAGGCCCGCCGGTCCGGGTCAAGCTGAAAGTCGGTCACCGCGGCCAGCGCCGCGTGCAACTGCTGCCGCTCGGCCCGTGACGCCGACCGGTAGGCCGCCGAACGGGCCAGCGGATGCCGAAACCGCACCCGGCCGTCGAACTCGACCAGCCCGGCCTCCACCGCCGGCACACCGGCCTGGACACCGAGGTCCAGCCGCCCGGCCGCCCGCCATAGCAGCGACCGGTCGCCGGACGGATCAGCCGCCGCCAGCTGCAGGAGCCGCCGGGTCTGCGCCGGCAGGGCGTCCAGCTGGCGGCCGAAGCTTGCCTCGATCCGGCTGGTCAGCTGCCAGGCCGGCAGGCCGAACCCGCCGGCCAGCTCGGCCGGGGTCAGTCCGCGCGGCAGTTCCAGCAGCGCCAGCGGGTTGCCGCGGGTCTCGGCCACGATCAGGTCGCGGACCCGCGTGTCCAGCGGCCCGGCCAGCGCCGAGTCCAGCAGCGCGCGGGCGTGGTCGGCCCGCAGCCCTTCTACCACCAGCTGGGGTTGCCCGGCCAGTTCGGCGCCCGGGTCGCGGGCCGAGAACACCAGCGCGACCGGGTCGGCGGCCAGCCGCCGCGCCACGAACCCCAGCGTCTGCTCCGAGGCCTGGTCCAGCCAGTGCTCGTCGTCGATCAGGCAGATCAGCGGCTGGTCCCCGGCCACCTCGGAGAGCAGGCTGAGCACGGCCAGCCCGACCAGGAACCGGTCCGGCGGCGGGCCCGCGGCCAGGCCGAGCGCGGTTCGCAGTGCGTCGCGCTGCGGCACCGGAATCCGGTCGAGGTAGTCCAGCATCGGGGCGCACAGCTGATGCAGTCCGGCGAAGGCCAGCTCCATCTCCGAGTGCACGCCGGCCGCCCGCGCGACCCGGCATCCGCCCGCCCGTTCGGCCAGATAATCGAGCAGCACCGTCTTGCCCACGCCGGGATCGCCGCGTATCACCAGCACCCGGCTCTCCCCCGCCCGGACCGCGTCAACCAGCCGGTCGAGCACCTCGCGTTCGCCGTCCCGGTCGGTCAGCCTCGTCACGGTCACCGGGCTGCCAGCTGAGCAGCGGCGATGATGGCGTCTGCGCTCTGCCTGATGTCCTCGGCGGTGGTGGCCCAGCCGGAGACACTGATCCGCATGGCCGGGCGGTGCCGCCACACGGTCGGCCCGCACCAGCACGTTCCGTCTTGCTGGACGGCCGCGATGAGGGCCTGTGTCTGGTCGTCGGTGGCCGACCGGACGAGTACCTGGTTGAGCACGACGTCGTTCAGTACCTCCAGGCCCGCCTGGCTGAGGTCAGCGGCCATCGTCTGGGCGTAGCGGCAGCCGCGCGTGACGAGATCGGTCACGCCCTGCCTGCCGAGCGTGCGCAGGACCGCCCAGACCTCGACCTGCCGGGCGCGCTGGGAAGACTGGGGGGTGTGATTCGTGGCCTCGAAACCGGTATCGGGGGGCAGGTAGGCCGCGGCCGTGGCGAAACTCCGGCGGAGGTCCCCGGGGCGCCGGGCCAGGGCGATGCCGCAGTCGTACGGGACGTTGAGCCACTTGTGCCCGTCGGTGGCCCAGGAGTCGGCGTCGGCCAGGCCAGCGGTCAGGTGAGAACGCGACGGATCCGTCAGGGCCCACAGGCCGAACGCGCCATCGACGTGTACCCACGCCTGATGCCGCCGGGCCCACTCCACGATGGCCGGGAACGGATCGAACGCGCCGGTGTTCACCTCGCCCGCCTGGGCGCAGATCACCACCGGGCCGGTCACGTCCTCGGGGAGGCAGTCGGCGCGCATCCGCCCTTGATCATCGGCCGGGACCCGGCGCACCCGGTCCCGCCCCAGCCCCACCAGGCCCAGCGCCTTGAGCACCGTGGAATGGGCGTACTCCCCGATGACCACGGTCAGTTCCGGTGCCCCGAACAGCCCGTCGGCCTGCACGTCCCAGCCGGCCCGGGCCAGCTGGTGATCGCGCGCGGCGGCCAGGGCGGTGGTGTTGGCCATGGACGCCCCGGACACGAACACGGCCGCGGTCCCGGTCGGCAAGCCGAACAGCTCGGTCAGCCATCCGGTCACCACCTCGTGCAGGCGGGCGGCCACCGGCGACATCACCGGCAGCGCCACGTCCTGATCCCACGCCGTGGCCAGCCAGTTGGCCGCGACCGCAACCGGGTAGGAGCCGCCGATCACGAAGCCGAAGTACCGGCCGCCCGCGCTCGCCACGGTGGCCGCTGATCCCGCCTCGTCGAGCAGGGCCAGGGTCGCGGCCGGGTCTCCCGCCACCTCCGGCAATGGCTCGTCAAACCGGGCCAGCCCGGCCAGCGCGGCATCGTCCGGGGCGACCGGGCGCTCATCGAGGCCGGCCAGGTAGTGCCCGGCCCGGCCGGCCGCATCATCCAGCAGCGCCCGGATTTCCGCACTGGCAAGCAAGGACATGATCGTAGTCTGGCAGTCCGGCACGGACCCTGACCATAACGAGCCCGCCACGCGGTTACGGGCTTCCTCCCCGGCGGCTGATCAGCTCGTCCTTGGTGACGCCGTACTCGGCGAGAAAACGCTCCGCGCGGTTGTACTCGACCGGGTCGGGCAGCACCCGGCGCGCCTCCTCTGCCAGTTCCGGCAGCGCCGCCATCCGCAGTATGCCAACCACGTGCTCTCGTGTGACCTGCATGGTTCACCAGCCCTCTGCCTTGCTGTCTTCCAGAGCCTCGACCGCACCGAACAGGCTGCGGAGGCCGATTTCGTAGCGCTGCTCATCGGCCGGATCGGTAAGCCACTGGTCGATGGGTACGCAGGCGGCTTCCGGCTGGCTGGTCTCGGCCTGGGCCAGCTCTGCGCTGACGGTGAGTTCCAGCTCATCCAGGAAGGCGTTATCGCTGGTCGGGATGCTCATTTTCTTTCTCCTGTTCCTTGCCGATGACACCACTGTCGCGCTCGCCCGCGGCGATCGCTTCCGTGGAAAT
>Ga0207678_10001753_pt1 | contig 19870 bp, 23 predicted proteins | sample KBSC63metaG_FD_184319 | JGI IMG/M metagenome (GOLD analysis project Ga0207678, IMG submission 184319) | Corn rhizosphere microbial communities from Kellogg Biological Station, Michigan, USA - KBS C6-3 metaG (SPAdes) (version 2) | ecosystem: Host-associated > Plants > Roots > Rhizosphere > Soil ...
ATCTCCTTTGTCGGCCTGCGGGGTTAGCTGTCGGGCTGGCGCTGAAGGAGCCTGCGCTCCCACCGTGAGGTGGATTCGCCCCAAAACTCGGTTCCCCCGCTCCAGGGTTTTTCGGCCCCTGGATTCGGCTTACCGGTCCTTGATCGCGGTGCAGTGTAACGACTGAGGGGGCGGCAAGGCGAAAGAAGCTTCCCGCTGGTTGCGATGGAAAGATGGCGCCGGATGGGCGAAACGGTGCTCCGCCTCGAGGAGCTGCGCAAGAGCTACGGCGAGACGGCGGCGCTGGACGGCGTCTCCTTCGTCCTCGCCGCCGACTCGGGCCAGGTGCTCTGGCGCGGCGCGCCGATCGACGCCGAGGCGCGGCGGCGCATCGGCTACATGCCCGAGGAGCGCGGCCTCTACCCGAAGATGCGGGTGCACGACCAGCTCCTCTACATGGCGCGGCTGCACGGCGCGAGCGAGGCCGACGCGGGCGCGGCGGCGGACCGCTGGATGGAGCGCCTCGGGATCGCGGCGCGGGCCGACGACGCGGTCGAGGCGCTCTCGCTCGGCAACCAGCAGCGGGTCCAGCTCGGCGTCGCGCTGGTCCACGAACCAGACCTGCTGGTGCTCGACGAGCCCTTCTCCGGCCTCGACCCGGACGGCGTCGACGCGCTCGGCGGCGCCCTCGTCACCGAGATCTCCGAGCGCCAGGTCCCGGTCGTCTTCTCCTCCCACCAGCTGGAGCTGGTCGAACGGCTCTGTGATTCGGTGGCGATCATCGCCGGCGGGCGGATCGCGGCATCCGGGCCGCTGGCGGAGGCCGGCCGCTGGGCGAGGTCTTCCGCGAGGCGACGCGCGGCACGAGCGCGGACGCGGGCGGCGCGACGGCGGGCGGCGCGGACGGCGGCGACGCGGCCGAAGAGCGTCGCGCGTGAACCAGCGCGACACGATCGAGCTGGTCGCCCGGCGCGAGCTCGCCGAGGGCCTGCGCTCGCGCGCCTGGCGGGCGGCGCTCGCGATCCAGATGCTGGTCGTCGCCGGGATCGCGATCGTCTCGATCGTCACCTCGGGCGGCTCCGGCATCCACACCCGCCACCTGGCGACGGCCGGACCGCGCGCCGCCGCGATCGCCGCGAAGGCCCGCACCGAGGCCAAGGGCTACGGGATCAGGCTCGAGGTCGAAGACGCGACGAGCGCCGCCGTCGCCCGCGGAAAGGTCCACGACGAAGACGCCGACGCGGCGCTCGGCCCGCGCGGGCTGACGGTCGGCAAGGACCCCGACGACGCCCTCGTCGCGCTGATCCAGAACGCTGCCCGCACGGTGCGCGGCGAAGCGAAGCTGCGCGCCGCCGGCCTCTCCCCCGCGGCCGCCCGCGCGGCGCTCGAACCGCCGCCGCGATCCGCCCGGTCCAGCTCCTCGCCGGCAAGCTGGTCGGATCCAGATCGCCGCCGTGGCCGCGATCGGCCTCCTCATCGCGGTGCCCGGCGGCTCGATCTCCCTCCCCTCCTCGACCTTCGAGACGGTCGTCCTCGTGCTCGTCTACTTCGTCCTCGGCTACGTCTTCTACGGCGGCCTCTTCGCGGCGGCGGCCTCGCTGGTCTCGCGCCAGGAGGACACGCAGTCGACGACCGGGCCGATCCTGATCGTCCTCATCGCCTCCTACCTGGCGACCAACGCGGCGCTCGGCAATCCGGACGGCGGCCTGGCGACGATCGGCACCTTCCTGCCGCCGATGGCGCCGATGGTGGTCCCCGGCCGGGCGGCCCAGGGCGCGCTGCCGGCGGGCGAGCTCGTCGTCTCGCTCCTCCTCATGCTGACCGCGATCGTCGTCGTGGTCGTCGTCGCCGCCCGGATCTACGACCGCAGCGTGCTGCGCTTCGGCACCCCGCTGAAGCTGCGCGAGGCGATCGAGCTCGCCATCCGCCGCGGCTGAACAGCAACCCTTAGACCTTTGTAACCCAGAGGGTGACAAAGGTCTAAGGGTTGGTCAGAGCAGCGAGGTCTGCCGCGTCTTCCAGGCCGGGTCGGGACGGCCGGAGCCCTCCAGCTCGAGCAGCGCCTGCTTGCGGTGCAGGCCGCCGCCGTAGCCGGTGAGCGAGCCGTCGGCGCCGATCACGCGGTGGCAGGGGACGATGATCGAGACCGGGTTGCGGCCGTTGGCGGCGCCGACCGCGCGGGCGCGCTGCCACGATTCGACGTCGGTGCGGAAGACGCACGGGTCGACGCGGGCGGCAAGCTCGCCGTAGCTCCGGGTCTCCCCATAAGGGATGTCGAGCAGACAGCGCCAGACGGCGCGGTCGAAGGGCGTGCCGCGCATGTCGAGCTCGACCTCGAAGGCGCGCAGCTCGCCGCGGAAGTAGGCCTCGAGCTGCCGGGCGACCGCGGGCAGCGGCGCGCGCGCCGACTCCGGCGGCGCCGGGGTCTTGCCGGGGAACCAGAGGCCGCGCAGGCCCGCCTCGCCGGCGACCAGCAGCAGCGGCCCGATCGGGCTCTCGTAGATGTCCCAGGTGACTTCCGCGTCGTTCATGGCCTCATCCTCCTGCGCTCGCTTTCATATTCAAACGCGGGCGGCGGCAGAAACGTGAGATCGGCAGCCTAGGATGGGCGGAGTGAGCCAGATCGACGTCTCCAGGATCCGCTCGGTCCCCGCGGTCGCGATCCGCCCGCCGGAGCCCACGGACCGCGACGCCTTCATCGCCGCGATGAAGTCGAGCGCCGAGCTCCACCGCCCGTGGCTGACGCCGCCGGTCACCGTCCCCGAGTACGACGCCTGGCTCACCCGCGCGGGGCGCGCCGACTTCGACGCCAGCCTCGCCGTCCGCCCGGAGGACGGAGCGATCGTCGGCTATTTCAACATCAGCCAGATCGTCCGCGGGCCGCTGCAGAGCGCCTTCCTCGGTTATGGCGGGGTCGCCGAGTGGAGCGGCGCCGGATACATGACCGCGGCGCTGCGGCTGGTCCTCGAGCGCGCCTTCGACGACCTCTCGCTGCACCGCCTCGAAGCCAATATCCAGCCTGGCAACGCCGCCTCGATCGCGCTGGTCGAGCGCTGCGGCTTCGTCCGCGAGGGCTTTTCCGAGCGTTATCTGAAGATCGGCGGCCGCTGGCGCGACCACGCCCGCTTCGCGATCCGCGCCGAACAGTGGCAAGCGTGGCGCAGTTGACGCGCTGCGCCTGGGCGGGGAACGACCCGCTCATGCGGGCCTACCACGACGAGGAGTGGGGTGTGCCCGAGCGCGACCCCGGGGCGCTCTGGGAGAAGCTGCAGCTCGACGGCTTCCAGGCCGGGCTCGCCTGGATCACGGTGCTGCGCAAGCGCGATGCCTTCCGCAAGGGCTTCAAGGGCTTCGACCCGAAGAAGGTCGCCAGGTTCGGCGAGGCCGACGTCGAGCGGCTGCTCGACGACGCCGGGATCATCCGCTCGCGCCAGAAGATCGAGGCGACGATCGGCAACGCCCGCGCCTACCTGGAGATGGCCGCGGTGGGCGAGGACTTCGCCGAGTTCTGCTGGTCCTTCGTCGACGGCGAGACGCTGCGCGGCGACGGGGTCGAGGTGCTTGCCAAGACTCCGCTCTCGGAAGCGGCCTCCAAGGAGCTGAAACGACGCGGCTTCAAGTTCGTCGGCCCGACGATCGTCCATGCCTGGATGCAGGCGGTCGGGATCGTCAACGACCACAGCCTCGACTGCTTCCGCCGCGATCAGGTCTGACCTCGGCGAGGGAGGGATCGGGGGTGACCCCTCTCTCACAAACAGCGGGGAGGTTCGTTCGGGGTCACCCCCGATCCCTCCTCATGGGAGCTTGCGGCGGAAGCGGTCTACGGTCGAGCGGATGCCGTAGGGCTGCTCCACTCTCGTGGCGCCGTCGGGGGACCAGCCTTCGCGTTCGTAGAAGCTCGCGGCGCGGGCGTTGCCCTGGAGGACCCAGAGGATGGCGGCGGTGAAGCCTGAGGCGCGGAGGCGGCGGCGGGACTCGGCCATCAGCAGGCGCCCCACTCCGCCCTGGTAGCGGTTCGGATCGACGTAGAGGGCGTAGATCTCGCCGTGGTCGGGGGCGTCTTCGTCGCGGGAGGGGCCGAAGGTCACGAAGCCCGCGATGCGCTCGAAGGGAGCCGAGGATGACCCTGAGCGAACCTCCCCGCAGTTCGTGAGCGAAGGGTCATCCTCGGCTCCCCCCTCGCTCGCGACCGCGAGCACCGTCGTCGGCGCCGCCGGGTCGGTTGACTCGAAGGTGTAGCGGGCGGCTCGCTCGCGGGGGTCGAGGGCGTCGAGGAACTCGGCCGGGATCAGCCCCCGGTAGGCCTCCTGCCAGGCGCGGACGTGGATCTTGGCGACGGCGAGCTCGTCGCCGCGGCGCGCCTCGCGCAGCTCGGTCGCCAAATCGGTCCACCTCCTTTCCTTATCCTCGATCCAGGTGAGCGAAGGGACCGCAAACGTATCCACCGACCGAGCGGCGACGACGTTCGTCCTCGTCCCCGGCGCGGGCACCGACCCGCGCGTCTACGGGGCCACGATCGCGGCGCTGCGCGAGCTCGGTCAGGAGGGGATCGCGCCGCCGCTGCCGCTCGACGACGCGGCCGCGACCCCGAGCGACCACGCCGACGCGATCCTCGCCGCGGCGACGCTGGCCGCGAGCGCCGCTTACGAGGGCGTCCCCAGCGACGGCCTGTTCGAGGAGCCGCTGCCGCTGGAGGCCTGGCCGGACGTGCCGACGACGGTGCTGATCCCGCGCGCGGACCGCCTCTTCCCGCTCGAGTTCCAGCGCCGCGTCGCCCGCGAGCGCCTCGGCCTCGAGATCGAGGAGATGGAGGGCGGCCACCTCCCGTTCCTGTCGCGGCCGCGCGAACTGGCCGAGCGCTTGGTCGCCCTGGCCTGACCCCCGCCCCCAGCTGTTCCTTTTAGGCCTCATAGGCGCATAAGGAACAGCTGGGCGAGGGGCAAATTGAGGTCAGCCTTAGGTCGGCCCCATAGGTTCAGGAGTCGTGCGCGATTCCCCTCGCCTTCTCCCCCTCGCGGCGCTCGTTTCCGGCGTGCTCGCGCTCGGCCTGCTGCTCTCCGCCTGCGGCGGCGGCTCGACCGACACCGCGGTGACGCTGCCGAGCATCGCCGGCGGCGACGCCGTCCCGGCCAAGAACGCGCCGCCGATCGAGCTGACCGACCAATACGGCAAGCAGATCGACCTGGCGAAGCTGAAGGGCCACTCGGTGCTGGTCACCTTCCTCTACACCCACTGCCGCGACCTCTGCCCGATCGTCGCGGGCAAGATCCATACCGCCTACGCGCACCTGAAGAAGGCCGAACGGCCGCTCGTCCTCGCCGTCTCGGTCGACCCGTCCCACGACACCCCGGCAAGCGCCGCCGCCTTCAACCAGCGCCACCGCACCGTCGGCGAGATCGACTGGCTGCTCGGCTCCCGGGCCGAACTGGAAAAGGTTTGGAAGGCATGGGGCGTGAGGCCCGAACACGACGCGAACGACCCCGAGGAAATCGAGCACAACGCCGAAATCTTCGCGACCGACCCCCGGGGCCAGATCCGGGCGCTCTACCCGCCGAGCTTCAAGCCCGCCAAGCTCGCCGAAGGCACCCGCACGCTGGCGCAGCTGTGAGGCGCGCCTGGCGGGCCGCGCCGCGCGCCCGCTGGGTCCTCGTCGCGGGCGCCGTCGTCGCCGCGATCGTCGTCGTCGAGCTCGCCAGCGGCAGCGGTTCGACCGACGCCGGGCGCGCCGCCCCGCCGCTCCCATCGAAGGCGCTCCGCCCGCCCGCCGTCGACCTTGCCGCGCTGCGCGGCAAGCCCGCCCTGGTCGACTTCTTCGCCAGCTGGTGCGCGCCGTGCGCGGAAGAGGCGCCGACGCTGCGCAAGCTTTCGGCTTCGCTGGCGGGCCGGGCGACGGTGGTGGCGGTCGACTGGGACGACGCGGGCGGCGCCGCGCACGCCTTCGTCCGCAAGCACGGCTGGGACTTCCCCGTGCTCGCCGACACCTCCGGCGCGGCGGGCGAAAAGTACGGGCTGGTCGGGCTGCCGACCTCCTTCGTGCTCGACCCGCGCGGGCGCATCGTCGCCACCTTTCGCGGCCCGCAGAGCGAGGCGACGCTCCGCCAGGCGCTCCTCGAAGCCGCTTGAGCAGTCGACAACCCCCTGCAAGCACCCGACCAATGGGCTAGTCACCGGAACATCGGGCAATCGGCGTGTTGAAGGACCACAGTCCCATGCAACTACGGAAGGACGACATGACCTACGTCAGCACCCGGACCGTCGCCCTCCGGATGATCGTCGGGGCAGCGGCCGTGATCGCCGCGCTCCTCGCCTTCGTCCCCGCCGCCAACGCGGCGCGCGACCCGATCACCGGCGGCACCACCGACCTCCACCTCAAGAAGGGCTTCGTGAAGAAGCTGTCCAACCTCGGCGTCGGCCTCGCCGGCGTCAGCACCGGCCAGGTGACCGGCAACAAGATCAGCCTGCCGGTCACCGAAGGGAAGTTCGACCCGACCAACGCCCAGGGTCACATCACCAGCCCCGGCGGCTTCCAGCTCGTGATGGGCACCCGCACGGTGCCGATCTCAGACGTCGAAGTCAACACCGTGCACGGCTTCCTGCGCGCCAGCATCGCCGGCGCACACATGCAGCTCGGCACCTTCGCCAACCCGACGATCGGCCGCGAAGACTTCGGCGCGCGGGTCAAGGCGGGCCAGCTGGTGCTGACCCAGAAGGCGGCCAGCCGGATCTCCAACAAGCTCGGCCTGAAGGGCTCCAAGCGGATCAACTCGCGGGTGATGAGCAACGAGTTCAACATCACCGTGCCGCAGACCGTGACGCTCCTCGGCCAGAACGAAGCGACCCTCGAAACCAGCGCCAACGTGATCAAGAAGCTGGGCGAAAAGGGCGTGCAGCCGTCGGGCATCAATCCGATCGCCCCGGCCAAACAGCCGAAAGCGGCCACCTTCACCTTCCCGATCACGGGCGGGATCGTGGCGCCGAACGCCGGCACCGGCCAGGTCACCACGGCCGGAGGCGTGGAAATCCTGAAGAAAGGGAAAACCTCCTCGCCGCAGATGAAGATCACCAACGTGGTCCTCGAACTGCAGCAGAAGACGGCGACGGTCGAACTCGAAATCCTGCCGACGCCTGGTCAGACCGGGCGGTCCTCGATCGTCGAACTGGTCTTCCCGACCAACTCGATCCAGACCAACTCGACGACGCGTCAGATCACGATCCAGAAGGCCGAAGCGAAGCTTCAGGCCCCGGCCGCGACGACGCTCAACACGGTGTTCAACGCGGGCGACGAAAAAGCGCCCCCGGCGAGCAGCGAATTCGCGGGCGGTGAACTGTTCGGCACGTTCTCGATGACGCTTCAGGCCCAGTAGTAGGGCAAAGCGGATATGCGCGCGGCGGCGCCGGGGCGACCTGGCGCCGCCGCGACCGCGAAGGCGAGCCGCCGGTAGCCGGTTGAACCCCCGTCGTGCTCTCCTCGTAGTTCGGGCACGTACCCAAGCTACAAGGAGGCGACGGTGAAAAGGATCTACTTGGCGGTCGGAGCGCTCGCGTTGGTCGCGCTGCTCGCGATCGCCGGCTGCGGCGGCGGTGGCTCGACCACGTCGGCAAGCTCAGGCGGCGAAGGCGAAGCCGCGGCGGCGAGCAACACGAGCGAAGGCGGCGGCCGCTATGGCCCCGCGGAATCGTCGGGGTATGGAGCAGGAGAAACCTCGGAAAGCTCCAAGCCCGCGTCCGAACCGGCAGCGGAAGCCACCGGCAAGGTCGCCGTCGTCAAAGTCATGAACACGCCGAAGCTCGGCAAGGTCATCGTCGACTCCAAGGGCATGACGCTCTACGACTTCCACAAGGACAAGGGCACGACGTCTTCCTGCTACGGCGAATGCGCGGTCGCCTGGCCACCGCTCCTGACCTCCGGCGAACCGAAGGCGATGGGCGGCGCGGAAGGGTCCCTGTTGGGAACCACGAAGCGCAAGGACGGCACCGTCCAGGTCACCTACAAAGGCCACCCCGTCTACGGGTTCGTCGAGGACAACAAGCCTGGCGAAACCAACGGCAACGACTTCAACGGCTTCGGCGCCCAGTGGTACGCGCTGCTGCCGAACGGGGAAGAGCCCCCGGACTGAGCTGCCCGAGGGTGCGCCCGCCCGCCTAGGGCTCGGTGTGGACGACGACGTCGACGATCCGCGCCGAGCCCTCGGGGCGGCTGCGGCGGATCTCCTGCTCGAGCCGGCGCGCCATGTCGTGCGCCGCCTCGAGCGTCGCCTCCGGGCTGGCGACGACGTCGACGAAGACGACCAGCCCGAGCTCCGTCGCCAGCAGTTTGAGCCGCCGCGGCGGGGCGCCGGTGCGCTCCTCGACCAGGGCCACGATCCGCTCGGCCGCGGCGCCGTCCTCGGTGACCGTCACCGCGAACGGCTCCTCGAGCGGCTCCAGGTGCGTCTGCACGTCGTCGACGTCGGACTCGCGCCGCAGCGCCGCCTCGATCCGCTCGGCGACCTCGTGGGCGGCGGCGAGCGGCGTCCCGGCAGCGAGCTTCAGGTGCATCGAGACCCCGCAGCGCTCGCCGCGGCGGTAGATCGCGATGTCGTGCGCTTCCTGGACGGCGGGCTCGGCGAGGGCGGTCGCGAGGGCGCGGGCGCGCAGGTCGAGGCCCTCGCGCAGCGGCTCGACGTGGACGACGACGTCGGCGTCGGGAAGCGCGCCGCGGACGGCCGCCTCGACCCGGTCGGCGACCCGGTGGCTGGCGACCAGCGCCTGGTCGGGGGCGGCGCCGATCGTCGCGTCGGCGAAGTAGTGGCCGCCGGACTCGCGCAGGCGCAGCTGGCGCAGCTCGACGTCGTCGAGGGCGCGGATCGCCGCTTCGGCCTCGGCCTGCGCCTCGAGCGGCGAGGTGTCCATCAGCACGCGCGCGTTCTCGTAGATGAGGCGCGAGGCGGCGCCGAAGATGATCGCGGCGACGATCAGCGAGGCGATCGCGTCGCCCTGCTGGAAGCCGAGCGCGACGGCGGCGACGCCGAGCAGGACGGCGAACGAGCCCGCCATGTCGCCGGCGAAGTGGAAGGCGTTGGAGCGGAGCGCCGCGGACTTGTACTGCCTGGCGCTGCGCAGCGAGATCGCCGTGCGGCTCATGTCGACCGCGAGGGCGACGGCGATCACCGCGAAGACGTACCAGCGCGGGTCGAAGCCCCCGTCGCCGCCGGCGCTGAGGCGACCGACCGCCTCGATCACGACGAAGACGCCGCCGCCGGTGAGGATCGCCGCCTCGCCGAGCGCCGCGAGGTTCTCGGCGCGCCGGTGCCCGTAGGGGTGCTCGCGGTCGGGCGGCTGCCCGCCGAGGCGCACCGCCAGCAGCGTGAGGATCGCCGCCACGACGTCCCCGCTCGACTCGATCCCGGCCGAGACCAGCGCCAGCGAGCCGGTCGCGATCCCGGTGCCGAGCTTGAGCGCGACGAGCAGCACCGCGGCCCCGATCGAGACCAGGGCGGTCTGGGTCTGGCCGCGAGGGGTCATGGGGCAGGAGCCTATGTGTCGCGACGCGCCCACCCCCTCCAGTTCGGCGGCTAGGAGGGGGTGAGCGCGTCGCTTCGCCGGCTCAGCCAGGACCCCGTCGCCCGGAGCGTGCGAATCACACCGGCGGGTTCGTACTTGATCTGGCCGTGGCTGAAGCGCAGCTGCGTGAGGCCGGCGGCGGTGTGGGCCTGGTCGCGTTCGCGGTCCTTTCTCTGCTCGGCCGGGGTGCGGTGGTAGGTGAGCCCGTCGGTCTCGATCACGAGGCCGAGGTCGGGGAAGTGGAAGTCGACTTCGTACTTGTTGACGTACACCGAGGTGCGCGGCGTCGGGAGCCCGGCCTTGCGGACGAGCGGCAGAAACGCCCGCTCCAGCTCGCTGCGGGTGTAGCGGAAGGTGGCGCGGTCGATGATCGCCCGGAGCCGCGCGACGCCCGGCTCGCCGGGATGCTGGTCGAGCGCCTTGCGCAGATCGTGAGTGCGAACGAGCCCCAACCGGTCCGCCTCGTTCATCGCCCGCTCCATCCGCGGCGTGTCATGGCGGGTGGCGAGGTCGATCAGCGTCTGCACCGGCGTCGTGATCGGGATGCCTTCGTAGAGCCCGTACCAGCCACCTTGCAGGGACGGGCGGCGATGGACGCGGATCCCCGGTGGACGAATCTCGTCCGGGGAGCGCCGTGAGATCTCGATCCCGGCCGCCTGCTCCACACCGATCTTGAACAACGCGGCAGCGCTCGAGTGACTGAGCGCCGCCATTCCCGGACCCCCGCAGGCGAGAACCGCGGCCATCCATCGTCCCTGCGGCGTCAGCTCAGGCCGACCCACCGAGTAGATCCCGCGGCCGACCGGGTGAAGCCGACCCCGAGCAATGCGGTGCTTGATCCCGTCGACCGTCAATCCGACCGCAAGCAACTGGCGACGGCTCACGACGCCATGCTGGGCACGAGCAATCGCCCAGGCGCTCGGCCGACCAGCCGCTCGCTGAGTTGAGGGCGTCATAGCGCCTTTAAGTCAGCGAGCGACCGAGTCTCTCCCCCCTGGCGGCGCTCGCGCGGCGGGTTTTTCGCGCTTAGAGCGGGCGGAGGCGGTCGAAGCGGGCGGCGGGACCGCTCGGACGGAGGCGGGCTTCGATGCGCTCCAGGAGGCCGGAGGCGATCAGGGCTTCGACCGCCGCCTCGATCTCGGCGGCGCCGAGGCCCTCGCAGCGCTCCTCGAGGTCGGCTTCTGTCAGGCCCTCGTCGCCCGCCAGGAGGACGGCTCGCAGCACCTGTCCCTGAGCTTCCCGATCCTCCCGTTTGCCCGTGCCCGCCACTCGGCCGAGCGTAGCAAGAATGCGAACATATGTTCGTATCCTTCGGTGTGGGGTCAGACCATGCCGAGGCCGCCGCTGACGCCCAGGGTCTCGCCGGTGACGAAGGTGGCGTCGTCGGAGGCGAGGAAGGCGACCGCGGCGGCGACCTCGAAGGGCTGGCCGAGGCGACCGAGCTGGGTCTGGGAGCGCATGTTGTCGATCAGGCGCTCGCCGACTTCGCCGAGGGCCTTGGCGCCCATCAGGAGCGGCGTCTCGATCGGGCCGGGGGCGATCGCGTTGGCGGTGATGCCATAACGGCCGTTCTCGCGGGCGATCACCTTGGTGAAGCCGATCACGCCCGCCTTCGCCGCCGAGTAGACGGCCGAGCCCTTGGAGCCGACGCGGCCCGCCTCGCTGGAGATGCTGACGATCCGCCCGTAGCTCGCCCCCTGCATGACGGGGAGCGCCGCCGCGGTGCAGTTGAGCACGCCGTTCAGGTTGATGTCGATGACCCGCTGCCACTGCTCGGGGCTGGTGAGCGGGAAGAAGCCGAACTCGTCCGTGCCCGCGTTGTTGACGAGGATCGCGATGTCGCCGACCGCCTCGACCGCCGCGCGCGCCGAGTCCAGCGAGGTGACGTCGAGCTCGACCGCGTGGCCGTTCACCTCGCTCGCGACCTTCTCCGCGCCCTCGGTGTTGATGTCGCCGACCCAGACCTCCGCGCCTTCGGCGGCGAGCCGCTCGGCGATCGCCGCGCCGATCCCGCTCGCGCCGCCCGTCACGAGCGCCTTCCTCCCATCGAGCCTCACGCCGGGCAGCATAGACTGGCCTCCCTTGCGAAGCCAGGAATCGATGCGCGTCGCCCTCCTCGCGGGCGGCACCGGCGGGGCCAAACTGGCCGCCGGGATGCAGGAGGAGATCGGCGCGGCCCTGACCGTCGTCGCCAACACCGCCGACGACGTCGAGACGCTCGGCGTCCACGTCTCCCCCGACCCGGACCTCGTCACCTACTGGCTCAGCGGCGAAATCGACGAGGAGCGCGGCTGGGGCCTCCGCGACGACACCTTCACGGTGATGGAGCGGATGGCCGACATCGGCGCGCCGAACTGGTTCAGCCTGTCGGACCGCGACCTCGCCGCCTGCCTCTACCGCCGCGAGTTCCTCAGCGCCGGCGGGCGCCAGACCGACGCGCAGTCGCAGATCGGGCGCGGGCTCGGGATCGAGGCGACGGTGCTGCCGATGTGCGACGAGGCGGTGCGCACGCACGTGTTGACCGAGCACGGTCGGCGCGAGCTGCAGGAGTACCTGATCCTCGACGGCGGGCAGCCGCGGGTGGACGGCGTGGAGCTCGACGGGATCGCCGAGGCGCGGCCCACCGCCGAGGTCACGGACGCCTTCCGGACCGCCGACCTGATCGTCCTCGGCCCCTCCAACCCGGTGATCAGCATCGGCCCGATCCTCGCCGTACCGGGGATGCGCGAGGCGATCGACGCCGGGTCCGCGCCGGTCGTCGCGGTCAGCCCCTACGTCGGCGGCCAGGTGCTGAAGGGGCCGACGAACAAGTTCATGGAAGCGCTCGGCCGGCCGACCACCGCGGCAGGCGTCGCCTCCCTCTACGCCGGGCTGATCGACGCGATGGTCGTCGACGAGGACGACCCCGATTCGCCGCCCGCCGAGATCCCGACCCTCGCCGCCCGGACCCTGATGGACGGCGCCGGCGGCCGGGTGCGGCTGGCGCGGACCGTCCTCGACTACGGTCAGACGCTGATCGACGCATGAGGGCAACGGCGGTGGTGCCGGTGAAGCGCTTCGCGGTGGCGAAGTCGCGGCTCGGGCCAGGGGTCGAGGCGACGCGCCGGCCGGAGCTGGTGGCGGCGATGGTCGGCGACGTGCTCGAGGCGATCGGCCGCGCGCGCATGGTCGAGCGGACCATCGTCGTCAGCCAGGAGCCGCTGGCGGCGGACCTTGCCGCGGCGGCGGGCACCGAGCTGATCAACGACTTCGACGACGCGAGCCACAGCGCCGCCGCGCTGGCTGGCGCGCGCGCCGCGGTGGCGGCCGGGGCGCGCTGCGTGGCGCTGCTGCCCGGCGACTGCCCGCTGCTCGACCCGCGCGAGCTCGACCGCATGCTGACCGGCGTCCCCGAGTCCTACGTCGCGGTGATCCCGGACCGCCACGGGACCGGCACCAACGCGCTGGTGCTGGCGCCGCCCGACGCGATCGAGCCGAGCTTCGGCGAGGGCAGCAAGGAGCGCCACGTCGCCGCGGCGCGGGCGGCGGGGATTCCGTTCGGGGTCGAGGAGCTGCCATCGCTGGGATTGGACCTGGATACCCCCGCGGACATCGTGGCGCTGACGATGGCCGTGGAGCGCGGTGGCGGGGCGAAGCGGACGGCGAAGGCGCTCTGGATATGAGGCGGGGACGCTGCGAAGCGACGCGGATATCCCCCCCGAACCGGCTTTTATGGGGGGATATCCGCGTCGCGCGGGCCGTCCCCGAGGGGGATGCAGGATGAGCCCAGCCGAAGTGCGCGTGCGGCCGGTGCTCGGCATCCCGCAGATCGCCGCCGGGGATCCGCTCGGCGAGCTGATCGCGGCGGGCGCCGGGTCGCTCGAGGATGGCGACGTGGTCGTCGTCTCCCAGAAGGTCGTCTCCAAGGCCGAGGGCCGGACGCGGCGGCTCTCGAGCGTCATCCCGAGCGCCGAGGCGAGCAAGCTCGCGCGGATCCTCGGCAAGGAGCCGAACCTGGTGCAGCTGATCCTCGAGGAGAGCGCCGAGGTGGTGCGGGCCGAACGCGGGGTGCTGATCGTCGAGACCAACCATGGCCTCGTCTGCGCCAACGCCGGGATCGACAGCTCGAACGTCGGCGATCCCGAGGCGGTGCTGCTGCTGCCCGAGGATCCGGACGCCTCGGCGCGACGGCTGCGGGCGGAGATCGGCGGCGCCGCGGGGGCGCGGATCGGCGTCGTGATCGCCGACAGCTTCGGTCGCGCCTGGCGGATCGGGCAGGCCGAGGTGGCGATCGGCTGTGCCGGGCTGGTGCCGATCGATGACTGGCGCGGCCGTCACGACGCGACCGGCCGCGAGCTGATGGCGACCCAGATCGCGATCGCCGACGAGGCGGCGGGAGCCGCCGACCTGGTCCGCGACAAGGCCGCCGCGGTGCCGGCGGCGGTGGTCGGCGGCCTCGGCCGCTGGGTCACCGAGGCCGACGGCCCCGGCGCGGCGGCGATCCGCCGGCCACGCGAGGACGACCTCTTCCGCTGATCAGCGTCTGTGCAGGCTGTCGCGGACCTTGTCGATGCCCTGCTTCAGCTTGCCGGAGGCTTTGTCGACCTTGCCCTCGTTCTGCAGGCCTTTGTCCCCGGTCAGCTTGCCGGTGGCCTCCTTGACCCGACCTTTGGCGTCATCCTTGTTGTTGAAAGCGTCAGCCATTTGAGTCCCCTTCGTTGCTTTGCGCGTTCCCTTTGCAGGTACCCGGCGCGGAGCGCCGCTACGCCGAGGATCGAGTTCGCAGTAATCCGCGGATAGCGCGGAGAAGTGCGAACTCACCCGCGGGCGGGGCGGCGGGCTAGGTGGAGACGACGAGGACGGCGGAGCCCTCGATCTTTCCCGCGCGGGCGTCTTCGAGCGCCTGCTGGGCGTCCTCCAGCGGGTAGGTCGTGACGGCGGCGCGGATCGGGACCTCGGGGGCGATCCGCAGCAGGTCCTCGCCGTCGGCCCGGGTCAAATTGGCGACCGAGCCGAGCGTCCGCTCCTCCCAGAGCAGGTCGTAGGAGAAGGCCGGGATCTCGCTCATGTGGATGCCGGCGCTGATCACCCGGGCGCCGCGGGCGCTCGCCTTCAGCGCCTGGACCATCAGCGGCCCGACCGCGGCGAAGACGATCGCGCCGTCGAGCTCCTCCGGCGGCAGCTCCGAGGAGCCGCCCGCCCACTCGGCGCCGAGACGCCGTGCGAACGCCTGGCCCTCGGCGTCCCCGTCGCGGGTGAAGGCGAAGATGCGCCGCCCTTCGTGGACCGCGACCTGGCAGAGGATGTGGGCGGAGGAGCCGAAGCCGTAGAAGCCGATCCGCTCCGCCTCGCCGACCAGCCGCAGCGCCCGGTAGCCGATCAGCCCGGCGCAGAGGAGCGGCGCCGCCTCGGCGTCGGAGTAGGGCGCCGGGACCGGGAAGCAGAAGTCCTCGGCGGCGACCGTGAACTCGGCATATCCGCCGTCCACGTCGTAGCCGGTGAAGCGGGCGTGCTCGCAGAGGTTCTCGCGCCCCGCGCGGCAATAGCGACAGGTGCCGTCGGCCCAGCCGAGCCAGGGGACGCCGACCCGGTCGCCCAGCTCGAAGCGCCGTGCCCCCTCCCCGGCGCCGACCACCTCGCCGACGATCTGATGTCCCATGACCAGCGGCAGCTTCGGCTCGCCCTGGAGCTCGGCGTCGTAGATGTGGAGGTCGGTGCGACAGACGCCGCAGGTGCGGACCGCGAGCTTGATCTGGCCGGGGCCAGGCGCGGGCTCGGGGATCTCGGCGGCGCGGAGCGGCCGTCCCGGCTGATCGAGGACCATCGCCCGCACTTCAGGCTCCCGCGGCGCGCTTCCTCGGCATCGCGCGCATCGCCGTCCCCGTCCCTGGCTACGCCGCCGCGTCCGCCGCGTAGGTCTCGACGATCTCGTAGAGCGTCGTGCGCTGGGCAGGCGTGCGGCCTGCCCGACGGGCCGCCGCCACCAGGTCCTCCACCTCCAGTCGCACCCCGTGCTGGGACCCGGCCATGCGCGAGATGTTCTCCTCCATCAGCGTCCCGCCGAGGTCGTTGACGCCCCAGCGCAGCGCCTCGGTCGCGCCCTCGAGCCCCATCTTGACCCAGCTCGCCTGCAGGTTGGTGATCGTCCTGCCGAGCGCCAGGCGGAAGGCGGCGGTGTGCTTGAGGTTCTCGCGCACCGTGATCTCCTCGATCCCGTGCGTGCGCCCCAGCAGGGTGTTGAAGGGGATGAAGCTGAGCGGGACGAACTCGGTGATGCCGCCGGTCCGTTCCTGGAGACCGCGCACGATCGCCATGTGGCGGGCGAGCTCGCGCGGCTCCTCGATGTGGCCGAACATCACGGTCGAGGTCGAGCGCAGCCCCGCCCGGTGGGAGGCTTCGATGATCTCCACCCAGCGCGCCACCGGGAGCTTGTTCGGCGAGATCCGCTGACGGACGCCATCGTCGAGCACCTCCGCCGCGGTCCCCGGCGTCGAACCCAGGCCCTGGTCGAGCAGATATTCGAAGACTTCCCCGGGCTCCTTGCCGGAGCGCTCGCAGGCGTGATCGATCTCCATCGGCGAGTAGGCGTGCAGGTGGAGCTGCGGCGCCGTCTCCTTGGCGAGCGCCAGCCAGCGGCCGTACTCCTCGAGCGTCAGCTCCGGGTGGATGCCGCCCTGCATGCAGAGCTCGGTGGCGCCGAATTCGACCGCCTCCTCGATCCGCGCGGCGAAGTCGCCCTCGGAGACTTCGTAGGCGTCCGGGGAGCGCTTGCCCTGGCCGAAGCCGCAGAAGGCGCAGCCGACGATGCAGACGTTGGTGAAGTTGATGTTGCGGTTGACGACGAAGGTGGCGAGGTCGCCCGCCAGTTCGGCGCGCAGCTCGTCGGCCGCGACCCGCATCTCCTCGATCACCTCCGGGCGGGTCTCGGCGAAGAGCGCGGTGAGCTCGTCCTCACTCAGGGCGATGCCCTCCCGGCCTTTCTCGATCGCCCGCGGGGCCAGGGCGGCGTCGAGGTGCTCTTCAGAGCGCCTGCCCGACCCTTTCCGCGGGATGAAGCTCCAGTACTTCAGCTTGATGACGTCGAGGACACCCTGCTCCATCCACTCCATGTCCATGTACTGCGGGTAGACGCAGAGCCGCTCGGTCAGCGCGTAGCCCCTCGGCGTCAGCTCCTTCCTCACCTGGTGGGGCGAGGGGAAGGGCTCCTCGGGGGAGATGTGGTCGCCGTTGGCCGAGAGCCCACCCAGGTCCGTGGCGCCGGCTTCGACCAGCTCTGGCCACCAGTCCGACAGGTTCGGCGGCACCTGCACTCCGACGTCGGGCATCAGCCGCTTGCTCTCCGCGATCAGCCGCTTGATCTCGTCGATCGAGACGTCGTTCGCCCACGCCGGCAAGGAGGGCGAGGGGGACCCTGGACGAACCTCCCCGCTGTTCGTGAGGGAAGGGTCCCCCTCGTCCTCCGCCCCCGCCCAGCGCTCACGCGAGGCCTCGGCGGCGATGTCGGCGACCTCGGCGCCGTAATAGCGAGGATGCGGGACGAAGTTCTGGAGGATGACCTCCTGGATGTGGCCGTAACGCTCGTGCAGCCCCGCGATGGCCTCGAGGGATTCGACTCTCGACTCGATGCTCTCGCCGATGCCGACCAGGATGCCCGTGGTGAAGGGGATTTTCAATTCGCCGGCCGCCTGAATGGTGGCCAGTCGCTCGGCCGGGTGCTTGGTGGGGCTGCCCTGGTGGACCGTCTCCATCAGGCTCTCGTCGACCGACTCCAGCATCAGCCCTTGTGACGCGGTCACCTCGCGCAGCAGCGCCAGATCCTCCTTCGGCAGCACGCCGAGGTTGGTGTGCGGGAGCATGCCGCGCTCCAGGGCCCGCTCGCAGGCCCAGACGACGTAGCTGGTGAAGTCCTCGTGGCCCCAGGCCGCCAGGCGTTCGGCGACGACCGGGTGGACCTCGGGCCGCTCGCCGGTCAGGACGAGGAGCTCCTTGGTGTTGCGCCTGACCGCTTCGTCGAGGATCCGTTCGACGTCGGTCGGGGCGTGGATGTGCGCCTGGTGGGTAGCGAAGGCGCAGTACTTGCAGTAGCAGCGGCAGGTACGCGAGAGCGAGAGGGTGAAGTTGCGGGAGAAGGTAACCCGTTGCACCGGGCAAAACTACAGGGCGCGCCGGGTTGGCCCGACGCGCCCTGGTTACGTGCTTGCCCCCAACGGGGGGTGAGCGCCCCGCCGTTTCGGGGCGCTCCGCCGCCTACGCGTCTTTCGGGTCGGCCGGGCCGGCGCCTTTGCCGCCGCGCGCCGCCGCCGGGGCGACCCGCTGAGGCGGCTCGGTCGGGGCCGGGCCGCCGGCCTCGATCACGAAGCGCCAGACGCCGACCGCGAGCAGCGCGCCGACCACCGGGCCGACGAGGTACGGCCAGACGCCGCCCCATTCTTCACCGGCGAGCGCCGCGCCGAACCAGCGGGCGGGGTTGAAGCAGGCCCCGGTCAGCGGGCCTCCGACCATGACCATGAAGACGAAGGTGGTGCCGATCGCGAGCGGGCCCCAGTCCTTGGTGCTCTTCTCGGAGAAGACGACGGCGAGGATGACGAGGACGAGGGTGAAGACGCCGATCGCCTCGACCGCGGCACCCGCGGTGTTGTTGGCGAGCAGGCTGCTCACCGAGCCGGCGCCGTAGTGGACGGAGCGACCCTCGTCGAGCAGCAGGGCCTTCGTCAGGTACGCGCCACCCACCGCGCCGATCAGCTGAGCGAGCACGTAGATCACCGCGTCGATCACGCTGATCCTGCGGATGGTCGCCGCGGCAAGCGTCACCGCCGGGTTGAAGTGCCCGCCGCTGACCGCGCCGAACATGCAGATCACGCCGAAGAGGGTCAGTCCCTGGACGAAGCCGACCACGGCGAAGTCCGAGCCGAACGACGCCTGCGCGCCGGTCGAGACGAAGAGAGTGACCACGCTGGTGATGAAGAAGACCAGTAGGAAAGTCCCGATCAACTCCGCGAAGTACGCGGACAGTCCTTTTTGCTCCAGCTCCACTCTCGTTCCCCTCCTAGAAGTTTGTCCCTCGCCAAAACAGAAGCGGCGGCAGTCTACCCATATTTGCTCAAGGTTTTAGAGTTCCTGCCAGATGGATCGAGCTGTCGCGCTGCTGGCGGCCGCCCTGGTGCTCGCCGGCGTCGCCGGCTGCGGTGGGAGCGGTGCTGAACCGGGCGCGCCGAAAGGCGCGACCGTCGTGCTCGATTTCACGCCCAACGCGGTCCACTCCGGCATCTACGCGGCGCAGGCGGAGGGCTTCTACGAGGACGCGGGGATCGACCTCCACGTCCAGGTGCCGGGCGAATCGACCGACGCCCCGAAGCTGCTCGCCGCGGGCCGCACCGACTTCGCGATCCTCGACATCACCGACCTCGGCATCGCCGACGAGAAAGGGCTCGAACTGGTCGGCATCATGCCGATCGTTGAGCGGCCATTGGCGGCGGTGCTGGCGCTCCGCCACGGTCCGGTGAAGCGACCCCGTGATCTCGACGGCCACTCGGTCGGCGTCACCGGCCTCCCCTCCGACACCGCGGTCGTCGGTTCCGAGGTGAGCGCCGACGGCGGCGACCCGGCGGGAGTCGGCGAAGTGACGATCGGCTTCAACGCGGTCGCCTCGCTGGCGGCCGGGAAAGTCGACGCGGCGACCGGCTTCTGGAACGCCGAGGCGATCGAGGCCGAACGCCAGGGCATCCCCCTCCGCGTCTTCAAAGTCGACGAATTCGGCGCGCCGCCCTACCCGGAGCTGGTGCTGACGACGACCCGCAAGGTGATGGAAGACGAACCCCAGCTCGTCGAAGGGATGGTCGAAGCGACGACGCGCGGCTACGAATTCACGGAGTCTCAGCCACAGAAGGCACTCGACGACCTCCTCGCCGCGAACAAGGGCCTCGAACGGGCCGACCAGGAAGCGCAGCTGCAGGTGCTGCTCCCGGCGCTGAAGCCCGCGCCGTTCTCCGAGCCGGTGCTGAAGGAATGGTCCGCCTGGGCCAGCTCCCACGACCTCCTGCCGGAACCGCTCGAAGTGAAGAGCGCCTTCGACCTGAATTAGGCGAGTAGTTCCACGACGGGCGGGTCCGGGCGGGGCGGGAGGTCCGGGGCTGGCGGCCGTCCGGGCGGGGGCTCGGGGCCATTGCGGCCGTCCGAGGTGCGTTGATGGTGGTCCCGGGCGCCTCATGGGGGTCCTGGCAGGCTGTGACCCCCATGAGGCGCCCGGGACGTGAGGCTTCCGTGAGGGAGCCGTCACAGGGACGGTGCGAGGTCGGACTTCCGTGACGGAGGCGTCACAGGGACGGGAGGAGGTCGGACTTCCGTGACGATCCTGTCCGGGAGATTCCAC
>Ga0207678_10001755_pt1 | contig 19865 bp, 18 predicted proteins | sample KBSC63metaG_FD_184319 | JGI IMG/M metagenome (GOLD analysis project Ga0207678, IMG submission 184319) | Corn rhizosphere microbial communities from Kellogg Biological Station, Michigan, USA - KBS C6-3 metaG (SPAdes) (version 2) | ecosystem: Host-associated > Plants > Roots > Rhizosphere > Soil ...
ATCGTAGGAATCTACGCGCTCGGCATCATCTGGCTGCGCAAGCTGGCCCGGTTCGACATGCCGCAGCGGCTGCTCGGCACGGCCATCCCGGCGGCCCAGGCTCAGGCGCCAGCGGCCGAACCCGAGACCGTCGCCGCCTGGCGGGCCGGAAATGGGCCCGGAAATGCGCACGGTGTGGCATGATCCAGGCTCTCATCGTCGGCTCCGTCACCGGCTTGGCCCTGTTCCTGCTGATCTTCGCGCTGATCCCGCGCCGGGTCGGGCTGGCCCGGCGGGTCGCCGCGTTCGACGCGGGCCGCCCGTCCGCGCTCCGGCCGGCTGCCTACCCGGGCGACGGCAAGGAGAGCGCCTTCAGCAAGCGCCTGGGCGCCGCGCTCGCCAAGTTCTGCGCCGAACAAGGCTGGGAATTCCGGTCCCTGCGCTCGAACCTCAACCTGGTCGGCAAGTCGTTCGAGAACTACCTCGCGACCAAGGTCCTGCTGGGGCTGTTCGGGCTGATCTTCCCGCCCATCGTGCTGATCGGGATCGGCCTGGTGGGCGTGCACCTGTCGATCATCATCCCGGTCTGGGCGGGCCTGGTCTTCGCCGCGATCTTCTTCTTCATGCCGGACGTCGAGCTCAAGGGGCAGGTGGAGAAGCGGCAGCGGGACTTCAGGCACGCCATCGGCGCCTTCCTCGACCTGGTGGCGATGAACCTGTCCGGCGGCCGCGGCGTGCCCGAGGCGCTGATGGCCGCCAGCGAGATCGGCGACGGCTGGGCGTTCTGGCGGATCAGGGACGCCCTGGCCAACGCCAGGATCACCGGCCAGACGCCGTGGCAGGCGCTCGGCGTGCTGGGCGAGGAAGTCCAGGTGAACGAGCTGAAAGACCTCTCGGCCGCGCTCAGCCTGGTGGCCGAGGACGGGGCCAAGGTCAGGGAGTCGCTGACCGCGCGCGCGGTCAGCCTGCGCCGCCGTGAACTCGCCGACCTCGAGGGACAAGCAGGGGAGAAGTCGCAGTCGATGCTGCTGGCGCAGATGCTTCTGGCCGCGGCGTTCCTGGTCTTCCTGATGTATCCGGCTGTCCATCTCCTGCTGCAGGCATGACAAAGGCATGACAAAGAGGAGTCCGATGAACACATTCAAGCAGCCCGTCGAGGGGGCCCGTTACCTGCGGACCTTCCTGGACGTGCACGTGGCCAGACTGCGGACCGCGCTGGGCGACAAGGACCGCGGCGCGTCCGCGGTCGAGCTCGCGGTGATCACCGCCGTGCTGGTCGGCCTGGCCGTGGCGATCCTGGTCATCGTGGTCAACTTCGCCAACAAGCAAGGCACCACGATCACCAACACCACCGTGCCGAACCCGGCCCAAGGCGGCGGTGGCGGCGGCTAGCGGGGTACCCAGGGGCAGTCAGCGGAGGCGATAGTGACACGGGGCAGGGTGCGCGGTCCCGGGCGCGGTCCCGGGCGCATTCTCGCTCGCGCGCGCCTGGCACGCGGCGGGCGCGAGCGCGGCGCGAGCGCGGTCGAGCTCGCCATCCTGGCCCCCGCCCTGATCTTCGCCAGCCTGCTCATCGTCCAGTTCGCCATCTGGTTCGACGCCAGGCACGCGGCGCTGGCCGCGGCGCAGCAGGGCGACCTGGTGGCCCGCGAGGACGCGTCGGTCAACCCGGGCGGCTGGCAGAGCCTGGCCGAGAGCGCGGCTACCAGCTATTACCGCGGCCTGAACACCAGCCTGATCTCCGGGGTCACCGCGCAGGCCGCGCCCGCGCCCAACGGCATGGTCTCGGTCACGATCAAGGGCAAGATGACCGGCATCTGGCCGCTGACCATCAGCGAGACCGTCACCGGCCCGATCGAGTGCTTCCGCACCCAGGCCAGCCAGGGGGTGGCCTGCGGATGAGGTCATGGCAACGGGTGTACAGCCGGTTCCTCAGCGGCGACCGCGGCTCGATGGCGGTCGAGTTCGTGGTCGCGGCGCCCGCCCTGGTGCTGCTCCTGCTGCTGGTCGCCGCAGGCGGCCAGTGGCTGAACCTGACCGGGAAGGTGGGCTCGGCCACCCGGGATGCCGTCCGGTCCGCGTCGCTGGCCCGCACCTTCGCCGACGCGCAGGCCAACGCGCAGACCGCGGCCCAGTCCGACCTGGTCGGCGTGTGCAGCGGCGGCGCGCCGGCGACGAAGGTCCAGTTGTTCACGAACGGCGCCCCGGTCGGCGCGGGCGACTTCGCCGTCGCGCAGGACATCGAGGTCACCGTGTCCTGCGTGGCCAACCTGGCGGCGTTCCACGTCATCGGCTTCCCGGTCAGCCAGACCTTCGGCGACACCGCGGCCGCGCCCCTCGATCCCTTCGAGGACAGGGGCTGACTGACCATGCGCAGACGCCTGCACGAGGCCCTCCACGACACCGGCGACCGCGGCTCGGTGTCCCTGTGGGTGGTGATCTTCGCGTTCGTGACGCTGGCGCTGCTCATCTTGATCGTGGACGGCGGCCAGGTGATCGTGGCCAAGTCCCGGGCCGCCGACATCGCCCAGCAGGCCGCCCGCGCCGCCGCGGACGACATCAACCCGGCCGCGCTCAGGAACGGCGACGTGAGCATCGCCGCGGGCGCCTGCGGCGTACCGGGCCCGGCCAGCGATCTTATTGCTACCTACCAGAAGGGAGTCGGCGTGACGGCGACGATGCTGAAGTGCCTGCCCGGCACTGGTCCCCAGGGCGCGCCGTCCGTGACCGTGCGGGTGCAGGTGTCGATGAAGCCGTTCATCCCGGTCAACCCGTTCAGCACCATCAACGTGCAGGCGGCGGAAACGGCCTACCTGGCCTGCGGCACCGCTGACGCCAGGGTGGCCTGCTGATGGCGCCCCCGATTCCCGGCCTCCGTACGCCGGCGCAGATCAGGCGCCGGACGCCGGGTGACGTGCTGGCCGGCGTCGGCGCCATCGTCCTACTGGTCGCGCTGACCGTCGGGGTGCCGATCGCGCTGATCACCGTGGTGGGCCTGCCGCTGCCGCACACCGTGCCCAAGCTGTCGGCGCTGACCAGCCAGCTCGACATCACGGCGATCCTGCGCATCCTGTCGGTGATCGTCTGGCTGGCCTGGATCCAGCTGGTGTGGTGCGTGCTGGTGGAAATCAAGGCGGCCGCCAGCGGTATACACGGCCACGCCGCGGCCAGTCCGAAGGTCCCGCTGGCCGGCGCCACCCAGTCGCTCGCGCACCGGCTGGTGACCGCGGCGCTGCTGCTGTTCACCGCGGCCGCCGCGCTCACCCCCGCGGTCATCAATCACGGCCCGCCCCGGCCCGCGCACTCGGTCTCCGCCCAGGTGACGCCCGCTCAGCTAACGCCCGCTCAGGTGACGCCCGCCATCCCGGTCACGCCGGCCGGGCTCACCGCGTCCCAGGCGCCGCAGTCGCACCACCACGCGCCGAACTCGGACAAGATGTACACGGTCAACCCGCCGGTCGGCCGGTTCCACGAGTCGCTGTGGGAGATCGCGCACAACCACCTCGGCGACGGTCGCCGCTACCGGGAGATCTTCGAGCTGAACAAAAACCGGGTCCAGCCGGACGGCTCTAAGCTCACCATCGCCAGCCTGATCAGGCCGGGCTGGCAGCTGCTGATGCCCAAGGACGCGCACGGTCCGGGCATCGAGGCGGTCACGCCCAAGCTGGCCGGCGAGCTCGGCCTGGCCGGGCATCCCAGCCAGCGCGGCGTCGGCACCGAGGACCCCGGGCTACCCGTCGGGCAGGCCCCCAGCGGGTCCGTTCGGGACCATGGGATCTGGGCCTCGCCGGCCACGCCGGCCCAGCAGGCTCCGGGCTGGCCCTACGAGCTGTCCGCCGCGTCCCTGCTGGCCGCCGGCGTGCTGGCCGCGCTGGGCCGCAAGCGGCGGGAGCAGCTGTGGCGGCGGGCGTTCGGCCGCCGGATCGCCGGACCCGACCCGGACGCGGCGCTGGCCGAGAAGGCCCTGCGGCTCGGCGCGGACGACCCCGCGGTGCGCATGCTGGACACCGGCCTGCGCCACCTGTGCCGGCAGCTCGGCGCGGCCGGCCGGACGCCGCCGACGGTGTTCGCCGCCCACCTGGGTCAGGAGAACCTGGACCTGTGGGTCGCCCCGCCCGACCCGAACCCGCCGCGCCCGTGGCAGGCGGCCGACGGCGGCCAGGTATGGCGGCTGCCGTTCGCGGCCATGGCCGGCCTCGACGCCCCGGATACAGGCGGGGCGCCCGGGGGACCGGCCACCATGGCCCCGTACCCCGGCCTGGTGTCGCTCGGCACCAACGACTCCGGCCGGGTCCTGGTCGACCTGGAGGTGGCCCACGGCCTGATCGCCGTGCGCGGCCCGCGCCCGGTGGTGCAGGCGGCGCTGTCCGCGCTGGCGGTCGAGCTGGTGACGAACCGGTGGTCCGACCACATGCGGGTCACGCTCATCGGCTTCGGCGACGGGCTGGCGGAAATTTCTCCCGAACGGGTAGAAGTCGCGCGCACCTTGGACGAGATCCTGCCCGACCTGGAGAAACGCGCCGCCGAGGTGCGCGGAGCGATGGCGTCGGCTGGCATCGACTCGGTCCTGACCGGGCGGTCGCTCGGTCCGTTCCCGGCCACCGACGCCGCCATCTGGGCGCCGAACTACCTGATCATGGGCGTGCCGCCCACGCAGGCCCAGGCGGAGCGGCTGCTCGCGCTGGCCCGGAGCCGGTACCGGATGGGGTTCGGCTACGTGATCGCGGGCGACATCCGCGGCGCGACCTGGACCTGGGACCTGTCCGGTGAGGGGCGGCTACGCGCCGACGCACTGGGCTTCGACCTGGAGGCGCAACTGCTTCCGCCGGAGCAGTACGCGGCGGTGGTCAAGCTGTTCCGCGGCGCCGCGGCCGGCGCCGACGTGCCGCTGGGCGCGCTGTCGCAGGCCGGGGCCGCCCCCGCCGGGCATCTGGACGCCGACGCGGTCCTGCCGGTGGAGATCGGGCTGCTCGGCCACCTTGAGGTGCAGGCGCCGGGCCCGCTGGATCCGGACCGCCTCGCCCTGGCCACCGAGCTCGTCGTGTACCTGGCCGCGCACCCGGACGGCGTGCACACGAACGTGCTGACCGGCGCGGTCTGGCCGCGCGGCGTGTCCAACGAGGTGCGTGACGCGGCCCTGTCCCGGGTGCACGCCTGGCTGGGCACCGATGAGCAGGGCCAGCCCAACCTGGTCACCGACGAGTCCGGCCGGTTGCGCCTCGGGCCGGGCGCGCGGGTGGACTGGCAGGTCTTCCGGGCGCTGTTCGCGCGGGCCAGCCAGGCCGCCGCGGCGTCGCAGGAGGCGGCCGAGGCCGGTTACCTGGAGCGGGCGCTGACCCTGGTCCGCGGCCAGTTCCTGGACGGGCGCGACCCGGCCAGGTACGCCTGGCTGGCCACCGACGAGATCGAGTACGAGGTCACCGCCGCGGTCGCCGACGCGGCGCACCGGCTGTCCGCCCTGCGGCTGGCCGCCGGCGACCCGGACGGGGCCATGGAGGCGGCCCGGGCCGGCCTGCGGCTGGCCTTCAACGACGAGATCCTCTGGCGCGACCTGCTGACCGGCGCGCACGCCACCGGCCAGGAGCACGTGCTGCGCGCGGTGGTCGGCGAGATCTCCGCCCGGATCGCACTGGATGAGGTGATGCCGAGGATGGCACCGGAAACCGAGGCGCTCATCGACGAGCTCCTCCCATCCTGGCGGACATCAGCCGCATGAACCGCCACCTGCTCCTCGCCGCCGCCTGCGCCGCCGCGATCGGATTGGCCGCGTGCAGCTCCCCGGCGCCGCCCGCGTTCAACCCGGGCGGCCCGGCGTCGACCGCCCCGGCCACGCCGATGGCGACCTCGTCCGGGCCGGGTTCGGTGGTCATGCCGCCGTTCGGCAAGAACGCGCACGTCATCATGACCGACTGGATGCCGGAGGACGCCGGCATGGCCAAGGCTGTGCTCGCCGACAAGGACTACGAGCTGGCCTTCCTGTACGCCGAGTACACCGGCGGGAAGTCGCAGGACTGGACCTCCTACGTCAGCCACACGATGGCTCTCCAGGTCAGGGCCTTGCTCGCCAAGCCGGACGTGACCACGGAATCCTTCAAGGGCACGATCAGGATCTTCAAGATGCGGGTGATCCGCGATCCCGCCGTAACGGGTGACCTGGACGTCTCGGCCTGCTTCGACAACGCGAAGGCCGTCAACACGAGCCTGAGCACGGGGGCGGTCCTGCCGGGCCAGTCGCCGTCGAACGACAACTACTACCGCTTCACCGACCAGCTGTCCCAGTCCCCGACCGGGCAGTGGCAGGTGATCTCGAACTATCCGATCGTCTACTACCCGCGGGCTAAGGAGTGCAAGCCGTGAGATCCCCCCGTTCCGCCCTGCGCCCCCGTTCCGTCAGGCGAAGAGCCATCGTCGCCGGAGTTGCCGTCCTGCTGCCCGCGCTCGCGGCCGCCATCCCGGCCCTGCCGGCCGGCGCGGCGGACGGGAGCTCGTCGGTCAAGTGCTCGACCGGCAGCAGTTGCGAGATCATGCTCGAGCACATGATCCACTTCGGCGGGAGGAACTACTCGCCGGGCGCGGAGAACATGGTCGTCGACATCACCCCGCCGCCCTGCCTGTGGATTCCCCAGGGCGACGCGCACACCGGCAGCCAGGTCGTCATCGACTTCTACAACAACACCGACCCGGGCGCGGGCGCCCTGTTCGACGGGCAGCATGCCTTCCAGGAGGCCAAGCAGCTGGTCGGCCAGAACCCGATGCCCCCGGGGACGTGGTACGAGCTGCCGGTCAACCCGAACGACACCCAGGCCCAGATACAGGAGTGCCTGAACGAGCCGCTGTTCTTCTGGGACGTGCCCGGCGCGCCGCTGCCCGGCATCGAGGTGCCGCCGCAGACGCTGGCCCAGCTCGCCCTGGCCAAGATGAACGTCCCCCAGGCAGGCACCATGATCCTGAGCCCGAGGAGCGGGAACAGCTACTCCAACCTGCCCACCTTCTCCCGGGTGACGCTGAGCTTCCGGCCCGAGTTCGGCCCGGGCGGGCTGCCCTACGTGACGGACAACGCCCAGCTCGGCGACCAGGGCGCCACCGTGTGGGTGGAGGCAACTCCGCTGCAGCTGTCCACCAACGACAGCGCGGCCCGGCTCGAAACGGCCGGCTGCGGTTACCTCGGCTCGACCGAGATGGTCCGCAACCCGGGGGCGGTCGCCCATACCGGCGCGAACGGCACCGCCGACTGCGGCGTCACCTTCCGCCAGCCCGGCCAGTGGAACATCACCGCTACGCTGACCTGGCGGGCCTGCTGGGCCGTTGGCGTCCAGGACGGGCCGCCGCCGGCCGCGTGCAACCCGGTCCCCGGCGCCACCCTCGACGCGGTCAACTGGGCCCGCAACGTCAATATCCACGAGATCCAGGCCGCCAACGGCGGCGGCTGACCCTGCCCGCGACCCCGCCCCACCGGCCGGGCACCGCACCCGCCCCCCGCCGGCCACCGCAAGGAGCATCATGCCGGAGATTCCCGCATCCCACCGTGACCTGCTCGACGGCGGGTTCGCCACCCTGGCCACGATCGGCCCGGACGGCCGCCCCCAGCTGTCGGAAGTCTGGTTCCTCGCCGATGGCGACACCGTCGCCCTCTCGCTCAACACCACCCGGCAGAAAGTTAAGAACCTGCGGGCGAACCCGGCCGCGAACGTGTTCCTCCTCGACCTGGCCGTGCCCTACCGCTACCTGGAGCTCCGCGGCGACGCCGAGATCACGCCGGACGACGACTACTCGTTCGCCGACCAGCTCGGCGCCAAGTACCAAGCCGACCTGCGCACCCGCGACCACCCCGGCGAATCCCGGGTCAAGGTCACCATCCACCCCACCCGCATCAACGCCGCCGACATGCGGTTAACCCCGGACCGCATCCCAGAGCGAAGGCGGCGCTGTCATGGGCGCTGCGCAACCACGGCGATGTGACTCTGTAGTGGTCCTGACCACGGCAAAGTGACATCGCCGTGGTTACGAGATCCCTCTGACCGCGGGCCGGACGCTACCCGTGTGACTAACGGGGCCACCGAGGCCAGCGTGAGCATTCCGGGAGCGACGCCCGCAGGCCTCCAGAACCCCGCACCCCCGCAGCTGCCCGCAGCAGCCAACGCATCCGGCTACGCGGTACTACTGGTGGGGTCGAACAGGCGGAGGCTGTGCGCCTTGGCGGCCGCCTCGCCGCGGCTGGCCACGCCCAGCTTGCCGAGGATGTTCGACACGTGGACGCTGGCCGTCTTGGGCGAGATGAACAGCTCACCGGCGATCTCCCGGTTGCTGCGCCCGGCTGCGACCAGGCGGAGCACCTCGAGCTCGCGCTCGGTGAGCCGAAGCCCGAGCCCGCCGTCACCGGCGCCGCCGTCACCCGCGACCGCGGCACCTGACCCGTCCCCGCCATCCAGCCGGATCCGGGCGCGCCGGGCGAGGATCGCGATCTGCTCCCCGAGCGACTGCGCACCCAGCCGCGCGGCCAGCGGCGCCGCGCGCTGCAGCCGCTCCGCCGCGCCGTCGCGTTCACCGCAGGCCAGCGCGGCCTCGGCCGCGTGCAGCAGCGTCTCGCCGAGCGGCTGGGGCTCGCCGAGCCCGTCCCACGCGCTGGCCGCCTCATCCCAGGCCGCCAGCAGCCCCGCGTCCGCATGGCCACCATCAGGAAAACCGGCGATCAGCCGCGCGGCGTCCGCGTCGGCCGCCGCGAACGTCAGGGCAAAAGCCCGCTGCTCCGGGCCGAACCTCTCCAGCTTCTCCGCCACCGTGCGCAGCCTGTCGGCCACCGCCTGGGCCTCGTCCCTGAGCCTCTCGTCGTGCGAGGGCCCGGCCAGCCGGGCCGCGGCCAGCACCGCGAAGGCAGCCGCGCTCACCACCGGCCAGCCGTACCGGGGGCTGCTGCCGCCCAGCTCGAAGCGGTCCATGGTCTGCGACGCGGCCGCCAGCCCCGCCGCCGGGCCGCCCGTAGCCAGCGCGAGCAGGATCTCCAGCCGGGCCAGCGGAAGCTGGTGCTGGTCCTCGTAGCGGACCGAACGCAGCGCGCCTCGCGCCGTCATCAGGCTCCGCGACGCGGCGTCCAGGTCGCCCCGGGCCAGCCGGACGGAGCCGGTGATGACGTGCAGCAGCGCCCGGTTCATCGGCCCGGGCGCGAGGAAGTGGTCCAGGGCCGCGGCGGAGATCGCCAGCGCGTCGTCCCAGCGGCCGAGCGCGAACAGCGGCTCGGCCTGGTTGACCGCGAGCACGGTGCCCGAGGTGCGGGCCAGCAGTTGCGGGTCGGCGTCCGCGGTGGCGCGGCGGGCCGCCTCGGCGGCGCGCTCGTGTTCCCCGGCCCCCTCGAGCAGGTGGGACTCGCTGACCGCGGCGAGCAGCACCACGTCCTTGGCTCCGCGGCGGTCGGCCATCTCGCGGGCCTGCGTGATCAGCCCGAGCGGGCCGCTGTCCGGGGCGGCCTGCTGGCCGGGATCGGCGTTGAACATGGCCAGCGTCAGCAGCGCGCCCGCCTCCTTGGCCTCGTCGCCGGCCTCGCGGGCCAGGGCCAGGGCCTCCTCGGCGTAGGACCGCTCGATGGTGATGTTGGGCGGGCAGTGCGAGAGCGAGAGCAGGATGTCGATCCTGGTGGCCGCCGATACGTCGGCGGGCACGTACTCCAGCGCCTCTTCCAGGTCCGCGACGTAGTCCTTGCGGCCCAGCTTCAGCTTGAAGTGGCTGCGCCGGATGAGCAGGTTCGCCACCCGGACCGGTTCGGCCGCGGGGTCGAGCTGACGCAGCGCCGAGGTCGACAGCGCGATCCCGCGCTCGAACTCCCCGGCGTCATCGGCGGCCGCCACCGCCTCCTCGAGCACGTGCACGTGGTCCGCGTCGATCCGCTCGGCGGCGTCCGGCACCTGATCCCACAGCTCGAGCACGCGGGCCAGCAGGGAGAGCCGCTCGGCGGCCGCGACCGCCCGGCCCGCTTGCGCGGCCGCCCGCCAGGCGCCGATCAGCGCCCAGGGCGAGTCGTGCGCCGAGTGCCAGTGGTGCGCCATCTCGATGGCGGCCCGGCCGGGAGGAACCAGCGCCGGGTCGGCGTCGATGGCCTCGGCGAACCGGCTGTGCAGGCGGCCGTGCTCGCCCGGCAGCAGGTCGTCGTGCACGGCCTCGCGGATCAGCTCGTGCCGGAACGCGTAGCCGTCACCGCTGGGGTGCAGCACGTTGGCGGTCACCGCGGGACGCACCGCGCGGGTCAGCGCCGCGTCGTCGAGTCCGCTCACCGCGGCGAGCAGCAGGTGCCCGGTCGCCGCGCCGCCGGCGCTGGCCACCCGGAGTACCTCCTGGGTGTCCTCGGGCAGCCGGCGGACGCTTTCCAGCAGCAGGTCACGGAGGGACTCCGGCAGCTCCGGGCTTATCTCGCCGTCGCAGCAGAGCAGCGCCTCGATGAACAGCGGGTTGCCCTCGGACCGGTGGTACAGCGCCTCGGCCAGGTCCCCGTCCGGCTCGCTGCCCAGGATGCGCACGGCCAGCTCGCTGGTGTCCTGCCTGGTCAGCCGCTGCAGCTCGATCCGCTCCACCCAGGCGATCCGGTCCAGCGAGGCCAGCAGCGGGCGCAACGGATGGGTGCGGTGCAGCTCGTCGGAGCGGTACGTGACCACGATCAGCAGCCCGCTGAGCGACCGCTGGTTCCCGATCAGGAACGTCAGCAGGTCCCGGCTGGACCGGTCGGCCCAGTGCGCGTCCTCGATCACCAGCACCAGCGGCGAGTGCCTGGTCAGGTACTCGAGCGCCCTGAGCACCTCCTCGAACAGCCGCGCCCTGGCCTCGGCCGGGTCACCGCCGGTGTCCGGCTCACCGAGCTCAGGCAGCAACCGGGCCAGCCCCCGCGTGGTCCGGCCGGGCAGCATCGAGGCCACCGCGTCTGCGCCCATCTCGTGCACCAGGTCACGCAGCACCGCGGTGAACGGTGCGAACGGCAGCCCGTCGGTGCCAAGTTCCAGGCAGCCGCCGGTCAGCACCCGGGCGCCCGCCGACGCCGCGGTCCGGCTGAAGTCGCTGACCAGCCTGGACTTACCTACACCCGCCTCTCCGCCCAGCAGCACAGCAGACGGACCGCCCTGGCGCACGCTGACGAAAGCGGCTTCCAGGGCGGCCATCTGCTCGGCCCGTCCGACCAGGACGGGGCTGGACGCTCGCCCGCTCATCTCTGGAATCAGCATCCCACGAGGGGCTGACATTCCGGAAAGCTCACGGGCGACTGGGTGGGCAGTCATGGCCGGGTCAGGCGGCGTGACGGGCGGGCGCCTGGCCCGCTTCGCTGGCCACCTGGCCGACGGCCTGATCCGTGCGGAACGATCCGTCCACATAGTCGGGAACGGCGGGGACGACGAAATCGTCGTCCGGCAGGTCACGCCCGTGCCGGCGTCCCCGGATCGCCATCCGGGCAAGCCTGGACCGGTGCGCCCTGTCCCGCATTTCCTGGCCACGCTGGTCGCTCATCGCACGAAGAATCTCGGGATGCATGGTTCCTCCTTGGCCCCCGGGAGAACCTTCTGGTTCCCCACATCCTCAAGATTCGCCGTAAGGCCCCACCCCCGGCATCGGGCGAATGCCTTATCTTCCCCGCCATATCGGCTTAGCGCCGGGCTAAGCCTCCCCGCCCCCGGCCTAAGACGGCTTAGCCCAGGTCAGAGGGGGTAAAAATGGACCCGAACGGGCCGGGTGCCCGCCTCCGGCACCGCGATCATGCCATCCTTATCGGGTGGCAACGGTATATGAGGCCGCCGGCGGAATCGGCGGTTTGCGGCGGCTGGCCGAGGCGTGGCACACGAGGGTGATGGCGGACGAAGAGGTGAGCCACGCGTTCAGCCACGGCTACCGCCCGGACCACTCCGAGCGCCTGGCGGCGTACTGGGCCGAGGCGCTGGGCGGCCCGCCGCTGTACTCGGATGCGTACGGCGACGAGACCTCGGTGGTGCGGATCCACAGCGGCAACGGCGCGCACGAGGAGATGGACCGGCGCGCGATCGCCTGCTTCGACCAGGCCCTGGCCGACACAGGCCTGGTAACGGATGAGCGGCTCGGACACGTACTGCACGACTATTTCGCCTGGGCCACCACCACGACGATGGCCCGCTACCACCGGTCCGCGGACGACGTGCCGGACGGCCTGGCCATCCCGCGCTGGTCCTGGGACGGGCTCCAGAAAGACCCGGAGTGAGCTAGCTCACCAGCGCTCGCCGACCCGGAGTGACCTGGATCACCAGCCGGTCAGGGTGAGGTCGAAGCTGTACCGCGAGGCCCGGTAGACGTGGTGGCCGTGCTCCACCGCCCGTCCCTGCTCGTCATAGGCCGAACGCTCCATGACCAGCAGCGGCGCGCCCTTGCGCTCGCCCAGCGCGCGGGCCTCGGCCGCGGTCGCGGCCCGCGCCCCGATGGCCTGCTTGGCGATCCGCATGACGATGCCGTTCGTCCGGAACAAGTTGTAGAGCCCCTGCGCCTCCAGGTCCGCCGCTGACAGCCGCAGCAGGTGCTCGGGGACGTGGTTGCGCATCAGGGCCAGCGGCTCGGCGCCGGCGTAGCGCACCCGCTCGAAGACGTACACCGGCGTCCCGGCCGCGATGCCGAGCCCGGCCGCGACCTCGTCCGGCGCCGGCTCGGTGCCGAAGCTGACCACGGTCGTGGACGGGTCCCGGCCGGTCTTGGCCAGGTCGTCATACAGGCTGGTCAGCTCCACCTCGCGGGTGACCTTGGCCTGCACGACCTGGGTGCCGATGCCGCGCTTGCGTACCAGCAGACCGCGGCCCACGAGGTACTCGAGCGCCCGGCGCATGGTGGGCTTGGACAGGCCAATCTGCCCGGCCAGGTGGGCCTCGTTGTCCAGCTGCGTCCCCATCGGAAGCTCGCCGGACTCGATCATCTGCTCCAGGTGCTGCGCCACCTGGAAATAGAGGGGGACCGGACTGTTCCGGTCCACCCGGATGGGCAGGGCGGCACGATTCACGGACAACTCGCAGGGGTCGATTCGGTAACGATCCCATTATGACCCAAGGTCACCAGGTTGCTAGCAGATCAAGACGTAAATATGTTAAGACATACTCTTGACCTGACTGAAACCCAGGCGTAAAACCGTAGACATACCGGCGACCAGCGCGACCCTCCGCCGGAGAGGGAGGCCGACCCGATGCCCGAGCCGTTCGAGGTGCTCACCATGGGCCGGATCGGCGTCGACCTGTACCCGCAGCAGGTCGGCGTGGGCCTGGACGAGGTGGAGAGCTTCGGCAAGTACCTGGGCGGCAGCGCGTCCAACGTCGCGGTGGCCGCGGCCAGGTACGGCAGGCGCACCGCGGTCATCACCCGGACCGGGGAGGACCCGTTCGGCACCTTCCTGCACACGGCGCTGCGCGGCTACGGCGTGGACGACCGCTACGTCACATCGGTCAAGAACCTGCCCACCCCGGTGACGTTCTGCGAGATCTTCCCGCCGGACGACTTCCCGCTGTACTTCTACCGCCTGCCCAAGGCGCCGGACCTGGAGATCCATCGCGAGGAACTGGACACCGACGCCATCCGCGAGGCGGGGGTGTTCTGGGCGACGGTCACCGGCCTGTCCGAGGAACCGAGCCGCACCGCGACGCTGGCCGCGCTGGAGGCCAGAGCCAGGAAGGACATCACCGTCCTCGACCTGGACTACCGCCCGATGTTCTGGCCGTCGCGGGAGGAGGCCAGGCACTGGGTGCAGCAGGCGCTGCCGCACGTGACCGTGGCCGTGGGCAACCTCGACGAGTGCGAGACCGCGGTGGGGGAGCGCGAGCCGCTGGCCGCGGCGCAGGCGCTGCACGGGTTCGGCGTCAAGCTCGCGGTGGTCAAACAGGGCCCCAAGGGGGTCCTAGCTCACGATGGCACGGCTGTCACGGAGGTACTTCCTGTGCCGGTCGACGTCATGAACGGCCTCGGCGCCGGCGACGCGTTCGGCGGAGCGCTCTGCCACGGGCTGCTGGCCGGGTGGGACATCGAGCGCGTGATGCGCTTCGCGAACGCCGCCGGGGCCATCGTGGCGTCGCGGCTCGCCTGCTCGGACGCCATGCCCACGGCGGCCGAGGTGGACGAACTCCTGGCGGGAGAACCAAGGGCGACCGGGGGACCACGGGAGGCTACCAGTGCGTGACCAGCTCAAGGGCATCCTCGAGGCGCGCACCCGCCGCCCGCAGGCCATCGCCGAGGCCGCCGCCCGGCGCCACCGCCGGGACTCGCTGCTCGGCGCGGACAATCAGATCTTCCTCATCGCGGCCGACCACCCGGCGCGCGGCGCGCTGCGGGCCGGGGCCCGGCCGATGGCCATGGCCGACCGGGTCGACCTGCTGGAGCGCATGTCGCTCGCCTTGTCGCGGCCCGGCGTGGACGGCGTGCTCGGCACCGCGGACATCATCGAGGACCTGCTGCTGCTCGGCGCGCTGGACGACAAGGTGGTCATCGGCTCGATGAACCGGGGCGGCCTGGCCGGGACCGCGTTCGAGATGGACGACCGGTTCACCGGGTACGACGCGGCCAGCATCGCCCGGATGGGGTTCGACGGCGGCAAGATGCTGTTCCGCATCGACCCCGACGACCCCGCCACGGTCGTGACGATGGAGGCCTGCGCCCGGGCGGTCAGCGACCTGGCCTCGCACGCGCTGATGGCGATGGTTGAGCCGTTCATCTCGCACCGGGTGGACGGCCGGGTCCGCAACGACCTGTCGCCCGAGGCGGTAATCCGCTCCATCACGGTGGCGGCCGGGCTGGGCGCCACCTCGGCCTACACCTGGCTCAAGCTGCCGGTGGTGGAGGACATGGAGCGGGTCATGGCCGCCTCGACGCTGCCGGTCCTGCTGCTCGGCGGCGAGGTCAGCGCCGACCAGGACGCCGCCTTCGAGAGCTGGCGCAAGGCGCTGCAGATTCCGTCCGTGCACGGCCTCGTCATCGGCCGGTCGCTGCTGTTCCCGCCCGACGACGACGTGTCCGGCGCGGTGGACACGGTCCTGTCCATGGTGCGGGGGTGACGCAGAGATTGGACGACAAGCTGTACCTGAGGCAGGGAACGAGCACCGACGGCGCCTTCTCCCTCGTGGTGACCCCCGAACAGGCCGGCTGGACCTACAGCGGCCTCAAGGTGCTGACCCTGCCGCCCGGTGGGTCGCACACCTGGGCCACCGGGCAGGACGAGATCCTGGTCCTGCCGCTGTCCGGCTCGGCCACCGTCACCTGCGAGGACACTAGTTTCGAGCTCACCGGGCGGGGCAGTGTCTTCTCCCGCGTCAGCGACTTCAGCTATGCGCCGCGCGACGCCACCGTCTCCGTGACCAGCCGTGACGGCGGCGCGTTCGCTATTCCGAGCGCCCGCTGCACGCGCCGGCTCGAACCGCGCTATGGTCCCGCCGAGGACGTCCCGGTGGAACTGCGCGGGGCCGGCCAGGCCAGCCGCCAGGTCAACAACTTCTGCTCGCCCGCGGCGTTCGAGTGCGACAAGCTCATCGCGGTCGAGGTGCTCACCCCGGGCGGGAACTGGTCCTCCTACCCGCCGCACAAGCACGACGAGACCCGCGAGGACGAGGCCGAACTCGAGGAGATCTACTACTTCGAGACCGAGAGCCTGGCCTACCAGCGCGTTTACGGCACCCCGGCCCGTCCGGTCGACGTGCTGGCCGAGGTGAGCACGGGCGACGTGATCCTGGTCCCGCACGGCTGGCACGGGCCGTCGATCGCCGCGCCCGGCTACGCCCTGTACTACCTCAACGTCATGGCGGGCCCCGAGCCGACCAGGTCCTGGCGGTTCTGCGACGACCCGGCGCACGCATGGATCCGCGGCACCTGGGCAGGCCAGGCGATCGATCCGCGCCTTCCCCTCACCTCGACGAGGGAGAAACGTACATGACCGTCCGCCTCACCGTGGCCCAGGCCCTGGTCCGCTTCCTGGCCAGCCAGTACACCGAACGCGACGGCGTGCGGCAGCGGCTGGTCGAGGGCTGCTGGGGCATCTTCGGCCACGGCAACGTGGCGGGCGTCGGCCAGGCCCTGCTCCAGGCCCAGCAGACGGGCGAGGCGGACCTGAAGTACTACATGGCCCGCAACGAGCAGGCCATGGTGCACGCGTCGGTCGGCTTCGCCCGGATGCGGAACCGGCTGCAGACCTTCGCCTGCACCGCCTCGATCGGCCCCGGCTCGACCAACATGGTGACCGGCGCCGCGCTCGCCACCATCAACCGCATCCCGGTCCTGCTGCTGCCCAGCGACTTCTTCGCCACCCGGGCCGCCAGCCCGCTGCTGCAGGAACTCGAGGACCCGCGCTCGTACGACGTGAGCGTGAACGACGCGTTCAAGCCGGTGTCACGGTACTGGGACCGGATCAGCCGGCCGGAGCAGCTGCCGTCGGCGCTGCTGGCCGCGATGCGGGTGCTCACCGACCCGGCCGAGACGGGCGCGGTGACCCTGGCGCTCCCGCAGGACGTGCAGGCCGAGGCCCACGACTGGCCGGAACAGCTATTTACCGAACGGACCTGGTTCGTGCCCCGCCCCCTGCCCGAGCCTTCCGCGCTCGGGCGCGCGGTCGAGGTGCTCCGCCACGCCCGCAGGCCGCTCGTCATCGCGGGCGGCGGCGTCATCTACTCCGAGGCCAGCGCGGCCCTGCGGCGGTTCGCCGAGGCCACCGGGATCCCGGTCGCCGACACCCAGGCGGGCAAGGGCGCCCTGGCCTGGGACCACCCGTGCGCCGTCGGCGGCGTCGGCGCCACCGGCTCCCCGGTCGCCAACGCGCTGGCCCGCGAGGCCGACGTCGTCCTCGGCATCGGCACCAGGTACAGCGACTTCACCACCGCGTCGCGTACCGCCTTCCAGGACCGTGACGTGACATTCGTCAACCTCAACGTGGCCGCGTTCGACGCGGGCAAGCACGCGGGCGCCAGCCTGGTCGCCGACGCCCGGGCCGGCCTTGAGGCCCTGACGACGGCACTGTCCATTCCCGGGGCCGGCTATCACGTCGACCCCGGGTACACCAACCGGATCGAGGCTGCGAACGCGGACTGGCGGCGGGTGGTGGAGCACGCGTACCACCTGGGTCACCAGCCGCTGCCGGCCCAGACCGAGATCCTCGGCGCGCTGAACGAGTTCATGGACGAGCGCGACGTGGTGGTGCAGGCGGCCGGCAGCATGCCCGGCGACCTGCAGATGCTGTGGCGTGCCCGGGACCCCAAGCAGTACCACGTGGAGTACGGCTACTCGTGCATGGGCTATGAGATCGCCGGCGGCCTGGGGGCCAAGATGGCCGCCCCGGACCGCGAGGTCTTCGTGCTCGTCGGCGACGGGTCCTACCTGATGATGGCGCAGGAGATCGTGACCGCGGTCTCCGAGGGGATCAAGCTGAACCTCGTCCTGGTGCAGAACCAGGGCTTCGGCTCGATCGGCTCGCTGTCGGAGTCGCTCGGCTCGCAGCGGTTCGGCACCCGGTACCGCTACCGCGACCCGTCCTCCGGGCTGCTGGACGGCGACATCCTCCCGGTCGACCTGGCGGCCAACGCGGCCAGCCTCGGCGCCGACGTGATCAGGACCCGCACGGTCAAGGAACTTCAGGCCGCGCTGGCGCAGTCCCGCGCGTCGGACCGGACCACGGTCACCTATATCGAGACCGACCCGCTCGCCCCCGTGCCCTCCTCGGAGAGCTGGTGGGACGTGCCGGTGTCACAGACTTCCGCGCTGGACAGCACGCGGCAGGCCCGTACGGCCTACGAGGCGGCCCAGCGCGACCAGCGGATGTACCTGTAGGAAAGGCTGAAATTACGGATGCGTACTATCCAGCACTGGATTAGCGGGTCGGAGACGACCGGCGCGTCGACCAGGTGGGGCCCGGTCTGGAACCCGGCCACCGGTGAGCAGCAGGCTCAGGTCGCGCTGGCCGAGCCGGCCGACGTCGACGCCGCGGTGGCCGCCGCCAGCAAGGCGTGGCAGGAGTGGCGCGACGTGTCGGTGATCCGCCGGGCGCGGGTCATGTTCGCGCTGCGCGACCTCATCGAGCGGCACCTGGACGAAATCTCGGTGCTGGTCGCCGACGAGCACGGCAAGGTCGTCTCGGACGCCAAGGGCGAGGTCATCCGCGGCCTGGAGGTGGTGGAGTACGCCTGCGGCATCCCGACCCTGCTCAAGGGCGAGTTCTCCGAGCAGGTCTCCACCGACGTGGACGCCTACTCGTTCCGCCAGCCGCTCGGGGTCTGCGCCGGGATCACCCCGTTCAACTTCCCGGCCATGGTGCCGATGTGGATGCACCCGATCGCGATCGCCGCCGGGAACACGTTCATCCTCAAGCCGAGCGAGCGCGACCCGTCCGCCTCGAACTTCTTCGCCCGCCTGTACGCCGACGCCGGGCTGCCCGAGGGCGTCTTCAACGTGGTGCACGGGGACAAGGTGGCCGTGGACGCGATCCTGGACCACCCCGGCATCGCGGCGGTGTCGTTCGTCGGCTCGACGCCGATCGCCAGGTACGTGCACCAGCGGGCTTCCGAGGCTGGCAAGCGCGTGCAGGCCCTCGGCGGCGCGAAGAACCACGCCGTGGTGCTGCCCGACGCGGACATGGAGTTCGCCGCCAACCACATCACGGCGGCGGGCTACGGCTCGGCCGGGCAGCGCTGCATGGCCATCTCCGCGGTGGTCGCGGTGGGCGACGCGGGCGACGCCCTGATCGCGAAGCTGAAGGCCAAGGCCGAGGAGATCACCGTCGGCCCGGGGCGCGACGCGGCCTCGGACATGGGCCCGGTGGTCACGCCGCAGGCCAGGGACCGCATCACCGGCTACGTCGGCCGCGGTCAGGAGGCGGGCGCCACGCTCGTCGTCGACGGCCGCGGGCTGACCGTGACGGATTACGAGAACGGCTTCTTCGTCGGCCCGACCCTGTTCGACCAGGTCACCACCGACATGGATATCTACACCGACGAGATCTTCGGCCCGGTGCTGGTCGTGCTGCGGGCCGGGAGCTTCGCCGAGGCCGTCGACATCGTCAACGCCAACCAGTACGGCAACGGCACCGCGATCTTCACCTCGAGCGGGCAGGCGGCGAGGAAATTCCAGCGCGAGGTCCAGGTCGGGATGATCGGCATCAACGTGCCGATCCCGGTCCCGATGGCCTTCTACTCCTTCGGCGGCTGGAAGGACTCCCTGTTCGGCGACACCCACGTGCACGGCCCGGAAGGCATCCGGTTCTACACCAGGGCCAAGGCCATCACCAGCCGATGGCCCGACAACGAGTACCAAGAGCACCACCGTACGCACATGCATTTCCCGACCGCTACCTAGAAGTCATCCTCACCCGGAGGTATCGAAGATGTTCAGACTCAGAAGACGGGCCATCGCCATCGCGCTGCTCATGGTCCTGCCGCTCGTCCTGGCCGCGTGCTCCGCGACCGGCGGCAAGAAGGCCGCCCAGGCCGCCGAGGGAGGCGGTACCGCAGTGGCGGCCGGCCACGCCAACACGAAGCACTACACGGTCGCGGTGATCACCCACGCCGCCGCAGGCGACACATTCTGGGACATCATCCGGCACGGCGCGATCGCGGCGGCCGCCAAGGACAACATCACGCTGAAGTACTCCAACAGCGACGACCCCACCAAGCAGGCCCAGCTGATCGAGGACGCGATCAACAGCAAGGTCGACGGCCTCGCGGTCACAGACCCCAACCCCGGCGCGCTGTGCCCGCAGATCCAGAAGGCCAAGGCGGCCGGCATTCCCGTGGTCATGTTCAACGCGGGCTACTCCAACTACCAGACGTGCGGCGGGATGGAGTACTTCGGCCAGGACGAGCAGATCGCGGGCGTCGCGGCAGGCAAGCGCCTGGCCGCGGCGGGCAAGAAGAACGTGCTCTGCGTGCTGCAGGCCCAGGGCCAGG
>Ga0207678_10001756_pt1 | contig 19859 bp, 14 predicted proteins | sample KBSC63metaG_FD_184319 | JGI IMG/M metagenome (GOLD analysis project Ga0207678, IMG submission 184319) | Corn rhizosphere microbial communities from Kellogg Biological Station, Michigan, USA - KBS C6-3 metaG (SPAdes) (version 2) | ecosystem: Host-associated > Plants > Roots > Rhizosphere > Soil ...
CGCGCCCCGTCGGGAAGAAGCTGGTCTGGTGGTCCGTCACCGTCGCGCTCCGGCTACTGACGCCACGGCGTGTGCTGGTGAAGTGTCCCGGTATTGCCGGGACGCACCGGGAGCACCGGGTCAGCCGGGCGATCGGGTTCGGTCATGGCATCACGATAACGACCAGGGGCAGCCGAGAGCGGGATGGTCCTGAACCGTACGGCCTCGTCGTCCGTCTGTTGACATAGAGGGCTTTACGAACCGGGGATGGGCGGGGATGCGGGTCAGGGGCAAGCCGGCGATCGAGACCGGGCCGCCGCTGCTGGAACGAGAGGCGTCCCTGGCGCTGCTGAACGAGTACGCGGCGCAGGCCGCCGGCGGCGAAGGACGGCTGGTCCTGCTCAGCGGCGAGGCGGGAGTGGGGAAGTCGGCGCTGGTCGAGCGGCTGTGCCGGGATCTGCCGGATGCTCGCTGGTCGTGGAGCATGTGCGACGGCCTGTTCACGCCGCGCCCGCTCGGGCCGCTGTTCGACCTGGCGGATCAGCTCGGCGGCGCGCTGCTGGAGCGCGGCCGGGCCGGGGCCGACCGCGAGGAACTGTTCCGCGCGCTGCTGGGCATCCTCAGCGCGCCGGGGGTGCTGGACGTGGTGGTCGTCGAGGACATCCACTGGGCCGACGAGGCCACCCTCGACCTGCTCCGCTACCTGAGCCGTCGGCTACGCGGCGCCGCGGTCCTGCTCATCGCCACCTACCGGGACGACGGCCTGGCCGCGGCTGACCCGCTCCGCGTCGCGCTGGGCGATCTCGGTTCGCAGCGGGCCACCCGGCGCGTCGGGCTGGTGCCGTTGTCCCCCGGGGCGGTGCGGACGCTGGCCGGCGCGAGCAGCCTGCCCGCGCCCGACCTGTACCGGCTGACCGGCGGGAACCCGTTCTACGTGACCGAAGTGCTGCGGGCCGGCGTGGAAGAGGTGCCCCCGTCGGCACGCGACGCGGTGCTGGCGCGGGCGGCGCGGCTCGGCGACGGGGCGCGCGAGGTGCTGGATGTCGCGGCGCTGACCGGTGCCCGGATCGAGGCGCGGCTGCTGGAGTCGGTGACCGGGTGCCAGCCGTCGGTCCTCGACGAGCTGCTGGAGAGCGGCCTGCTGGTCGCCGACGCCGCGTGGGTCCGGTTCCGCCACGAGATCGCCAGGCTGGCGGTGGCGCAGGCTATCGCGGGCCACCGGAGCCAGGTGATTCACGGGCTGGTGCTGGCCGCGCTGCGCTCGTTCGGCTGCGACGACGACGCTCGCCTGGCCTTCCACGCCGAGGCGGCGGGCGACGGCGTGGCGGTACTGCGGTACGCGGCCGCCGCGGCGCGCCGGGCCGCCCGGCTGAAATCGCACCGGGAGGCCGCCGCGCAGTACGAGCGCGCGCTGCGGTTCGCCGCGAGCGCGGATCCGCTCACGCTCGCCGGGCTGTACGAGGGGCTCGCCGACGAGATAGCGCTGCTCGACCGGTGGGACGACGCCGAGACCGCGGGGGAGCGCGCGCTGACGCTCTGGCGCGAGGCGGGCAACCGGCTGCGGGAGGGAGACGCGCTGCGGCGGCTGTCCCGTATCAGGTGGAACCTGTGCCGTGGTCGCGAGGCCGTTGACGCGGCCGAGGCCGCCGTGGCGGCTCTGGAGCCGCTCGGACCCAGCGTCGAGCTCGCCCGGGCCTACGCCACCTTCGCCAACCAGCGCATGCTGTACGCCGACTACGACGTCGCCATCGACCTGGCCCGCCGGTCCCAGGCCCTGGCCATCCGGTTCGGCGCGACGGACGTGCACAGCGACGCGCTCAACACCGAGGCCGCCAGCCGTTCGGCCCAGGGCCTGGACTGGGCCGGCCAGATGCGCGAAGCGCTCGGCATCGCGCTGGCCGGAGGCCACCATCACGAGGCGGGGCGCGCCTACACCAACCTGTGCGGAATCCACGCGGGCAAGCGGGAGTTCGCCGAGGCCGAACGGTACCTGGAGCCGGGCATCGCGTTCTGCGACGAGCACGACATCACCACGTTCGCGATCTGCCTGCGCGGCGAGCACGCCAACGTGCTGGAGCGGACCAGCCGCTGGGACGCGGCCGTCGCGCTGAGCACGGAGATCCTGATCAAGGTCGGCCCGTCCCCGGCGAACCGGCTCTGCTCGCTGATCCGGCTCGGCGTGATCGGGGCCCGGCGGGGCGAGCCCGGGGCCTGGGGGTACCTCGACGAGGCGGCCGCCACGGCGGACGAGGCCGGCGAGCCGCAGAACCAGGTACCGGCCCGGCTGGCCCGCGCCGAGGCGCACTGGCTCGAAGGCGAGCTGGACGCGGCCCGGCGCGAGGCCGAGCTGGCCCACGACGTGTGTAGGACCACCAACGGCTGGCTTCGCGGCGCGGTCGCGGTCTGGCTGCGCCGCCTGGGCTCCCCGCGTTCGGAGGAAGGTGAGGTAGCCGAGCCGTACCGGCTGGTGCTCGACGGCGACCCGGCCGGCGCCGCGCGCGCCTGGACCAACCTGGGCTCACCGTACGAGGCCGCGCTGGCCCTGGCCGACACGCCGGACGAGGAGGCCTTGCGCGAGGCCCTCGGCATCGTCATCGGCCTGGGCGCCCGAGCTGCCGCCCAGGTCATCAGGCAGCGCCTGCGGATGCTCGGCGCCCGGTCGATCCCGGCGGGCCCGCACGCGGCCACCCGGAAGCGGCCGTTCGGGCTGACCCGGCGCGAGCACGAGGTTCTCGACCTGATCTGCGCCGAGCACACCAACGCGGAGATCGCCGCGAAGCTGTTTCTCTCCGTCAAGACCGTGGACCACCACGTTTCAGCGGTACTCGCCAAGCTGGGCGTGCCGACCCGGGCCGCCGCCAGGCGCGTCGCCCAGTCGGCCTGACGGCGGAAGAATTCGTCCCGCCCGGCGGAATTTGTTGAAGTATTCGGATCTATACAGGGTCGTGACCGCGCTGTCTCATTCTAGACGACCTTCGCCTCTTGACCGGGAATGCGGCGCAGAGGTCGAATAAGGAAACAGGACCATGTCATCATTACTCGACTAATTCCTTGACGTGCGCCTGGAGCGGGTCAAGGACGTGCGCCTGGGGGGGTGAGCGAGTTGGATGAGCTGCAGTCTGAGGATCCGAGACAGATAGGACCGTACTGGCTCGAACGGCGGCTGGGCTCGGGTGGCATGGGCCGTGTCTATCTGGGCCGGTCGCCGGGAGGGCGCCAGGTAGCGATCAAGGTAATCCGGCCGGAACTGGCTGAGGATGCCGATTTCCGGGCCCGATTCGCGCGGGAAGTGTCTGCCGCCCGGAAGGTCAGCGGCATATTCACGGCTTCGGTCGTGGATGCCGACCTGAAAGGACCGGTGCCCTGGCTGGCGACGTCTTATATCGCCGGGCCGTCGCTCGCCGACGCGGTGGCTACCCGCGGGCCGATGCCCGAGTCCATCGTGCTGAGGCTAGCCGCGGGATTGGCCGAGGGCCTGAGCGCGATACACGCCGCCGGCGTGGTGCACCGTGACCTGAAGCCGTCGAACGTGCTTCTGGCCGACGACGGGCCACGGCTGATCGATTTCGGGATCTCCCGGTCCATGGAGGCCAGCGCGCTGACTCAGACCGGCACGGTGGTCGGCTCGCCCGGGTTCATGTCACCGGAACAGACCCAGGGCCGCGAGGTCGGACCGCCCAGCGACATCTTCAGCCTCGGCGCCGTCCTCACCTTCGCCGCCACCGGCGAGGGACCGTTCGGGCAGGGGTCCACGGTCGCGCTGCTGTACCGGGTGGTCACCAGCCAGCCCAACACCGCCAGGCTGCCGGGCGGACTCCGGCCCCTGGCCGAGCACTGCCTGGCCAAGGATCCGCGCCAGCGACCGACAGCGGCTCAGCTCCTGGCCGGGCTGAGCCAGCACCCCCCGGAAAGGGTGCAGACGGCCTCGCGGCCGGAGTTGCACCCCGCCTATGACGAGCAGCCGACGCACACGCAGCGCGCCTGGGACCGGTCGGCGGCGGAGCCGGAGTCACGCTTCGACCGGCCGGCGGTATCGCCCGTGCCGCCCGGGGACAGGCGGCCGGCGGCACCCCCGCGTCGCCGGCCGCTCCGCCGGGGCTGGCTGATCGCCGCGGCCGCGGCCGCCGTGCTGGCCTCCGTCGGGGCCGGGGCCTTCGTGGCCGGGAAGATCGGGCCCGGCCATGGCGGTGCCCCGCCCGCCCCGGGCAGCACCAGTCCGGCCGGTGCCACGTCGCCGGTAACGTCACCCGCGGCCAGTACCCAGCTCCCCGGCGCGGCCGCCATGGCGACTCTGGGCTCCTACCTGGCCCGGAGCGCCTCCGTGCGGCCAACCGTCCAGGCCGCGATCAACGGCGTGCAAGGGTGCTCGGAAAGCCCGGCGAGCGGAGAAGCCACCCTCCAGCATGCCATCGACACCCGCCAGGACATCCTGAACGCGCTGCCCACGCTCTCGGTGTCCGGGCTGCCCAGCGGAACCCAGATGGTCAGTACCCTTACCACCACGATGCAGGATTCGATCGCCGCCGACAAGGACTACCAGAGCTGGATGAAGGATGTCGCCAGCTCGGGAAGCCCGTGCGGATCAGACCCCAGCCAGGACTCGCATTACGCCGACGCCGTGAACGTCTCCGGCTCGGCGACCACCGCGAAGAACGCCTTCGTGGCCCTCTGGGACCCCATGGCGCCTCGCTACGGGCAGCCGGTCTATTCGAGTGCGGGATTCTGATGCGCCGGATCGCATGGGCGCTGCCCGCGGCGGCCGCGCTGATCTGCGGCTGCGGCGCCGGGGCGTCGGCGCCGCAGGCCACGAGCCAGCCACCGTCCCCGGCTCCGGCCTCTCACCAGAGCCAGCCGGCCGCAAGCCCGCCCAGCGCGAAGCCGGCGCCGGGTAACAGTGCCGCTTCGGCCAAGCCGCAGCAAGACGGCACCAGCGGCGGCCCGGAACTGTTCCGCCCGAACCGCACCGGGATCCTCAGTGGCAAGGTGGTCGCCGTGGACCCGGGCCACAACGGCGGGAACTTCGCCGCTGCCTCGGTCATCGGCAAACTGATCTGGAACGGCCGGGAAACCGAAACCTGCGACACCACCGGTGCGCAGACCGACGGCGGCTACACCGAGGCCCAGTTCAACTGGAACGTCGCCGTGTACCTCACCGCCGACCTGCGCGCGGAAGGAGCGACGGTCGCGCTCACCCGCACCAGCAACACCGGGGTGGGACCGTGCGTCACCGAGCGCGCCGCGATCGGCAACCAGGTCCACGCCAACGCGGCCATCTCCATCCACGCCGACGGAGGGCCACCCGGCGGGCGGGGCTTCGCCATCCTGGAGCCGGTCGCCGACGGGCGCAACGACGCCATCATCGGCCCCTCCGTGAGCCTCGGCGCCGACCTGCGGTCCGCGTTCGCCAGCGGGACGGGGGAGCCGTTCAGCAGCTACGACGGAACCGACGGTATCCAGCCCCGCGACGACCTGGCCGGCATCAACCTATCCACGGTTCCCAAGGTGTTCATCGAGTGCGCCAACATGCGCAACGCCACCGACGCCGCCCTGGTCACGTCTTTGCGGTGGCAGGTCACGGCCGCCCGCGCGATCGCCGCCGGGCTGACCGCCTTCCTGACCAGGGCCGGCTAACGCCCTGGCCGGGCCGCACCATGGCGATGATCCGCGGCGCCTGCCACAGGCCCGCGACGATCGTCGTGAGATGGCCGATGGCGCGTACCTCGAGCACGCTTACCTGGGCGCCTGCCTGTCGCATCGGCCCGAGGTACGGCGCGATGTCGTCCAGCGGCGCAATCGTGTCGCGCCGTGAGCTGACGAAGACGAACCGGCAGCCATCGAGACGCCCGAACTGCGGCCACTGAAGATCGGCCCATGCCGCTTCGAGCCGGGGCAGCGACCAGCCGTGCCGTACGTGCTGCTGCCGGGCCCCGTCCAGCCGCCACATGCCCTGGGCAATGTCGCCGCCCGTGTTGAACACGCCCCAGCGCAGTGCGGGAATAGCATCGCCGATGCAGTTATAGAGGATGAACGATCCCAGGCTGCTGCCGAAGAAGCCGAACTCGGTCACGCCTTCCGACCTCAGCCTCGATATCTGCGACTCGAGGTCCTTGCGCATCGCGGAGATGAGATCACGGAGAATCGCCGGGTCGGCGGCCATGAATACCGCCGTGGTCGTCTCGTAGGCCATGACGTGGTAACCCGCGCGGCAGACCCGTCGTATCGCCCATCGCAGCGTGGAAATGGAGGTGCCGTACGGGCAGATGAAGATGATCGCGGGGGAATCCCGTGAGGCGGCCCTGAACTCCTCGCTCCGGTAGCCGCCCGCGGGGACGAGATCGCGGTGCCGGGCGCGCTGGCCCGCCCCCAGGTCCCCGCTCACATCTCGGCCGGGCGCAGCGCGCGCTGCACGTAGGACTCCGCCTGTGGCTGCCAGATCTGCCAGAGGCCCGCGAGCTGCCCGATCGGGTCGTCGTGCCAGTCGACCCGCAGGTCGGTGACCGGCCACGGCACGGATCCGGCGATGACCATTCCAGCCGAACGGACCGGGGAAACCTCGCCTCCCGCGGCCAGGCCCGCCCGCAAGGCGGCGAGCAGCCGGTCGCCGAGGCTGGCGCCTGCCGCGTCCTGGAACGTGGCGAGCATCGCCGCGGGAACCCCCCGGTCGGCGAGCAGGTTCCCCGCGGCCGCGGCACCCGGCGCGCAGACGTCGGCCGCAGCGCCCAGCGTCAGCTCGCCGGAGTAGCAGGCCGAACCGCCCGCCGCGTCCACCACCGCGAGCTGCCGGTACGCGATGTCCCCGGTGCGGGCCGTCAGGGCAGCGAGCGCGTCGCTGGCGGCCGCGCCGCCGGCCATCGTCTCGAGCAGCGCCTCGCGCAGCCTCGGGTCGGTCGTGCTCTGGCTGCACACCGCGCCGGCCCCGGCCCGGACCGCGGCGCACCGCGCCGCCACCGCCATGCTGGCCGACGCGATGACGGCGCCCACCGCGCCGGTGCGGTCGCAGCGGCCCACCAGTGAGAACGTCATGGCCGGACCGCTACCACGGTGACCTCGACCAGCCATTCGGGCCGGGCGAGCGCGGACACGACCAGGCCGGTGAACACCGGGTAGACGCCCTTGAGGTGACGTCCGAGCACGCGGTACACCGCCTCGCGGTGCCGGATGTCGGTGAGGTAGACGGTGCAGGACACCACGTGCTCGACGGACGCCCCGGCCTCGGCCAGCAGCGTCTCGACGTTCGTCATCACCTGCTCGGCCTGGGCGGCGGGATGGCCGGCGTGCACGCTCTGGCCGGTATCCAGGTCCTGCGGTACCTGGCCGCGCAGGTAGACCGTGTTGCCGGCCACCACCGCCTGGCACAGGTCGTTGTCCAGCCGCTGCTCGGGATAGCTCTCGGCGGTGTTGAACGGCCGGATCCGCAGGTGACCGCCGGCGGTGATGGACTCCCTCATTTGCGCACCTCGTCGGCGACCGCGGAGTACCTCGACACGAGGTCGAGCGGGCCGCTGAAGTCGTAGTTGTTGTAGACGGCGAGCAGGTGCGAGAACGGCGGCGACTGCGCGAACAGCTGGAAGGTCAGCCGGTGCCCGGCGTAGTCGGAGTTAAGCAGGTCGCGGGCCAGCACGAAGAGCTTGCGGCGTTCCTCAGCCGGGATCTCGCCGATAGTGAAGTACTTCCGCAGCCAGTCGCCGGCGCCGGGGGAGTCGAACATGGCCTTGCTGGGCATCAGGCTGACCTGGCAGCCGCATAGGTCGCGGACGAGGTGCATGACCGCCGGCAGCTGGGAGGAGGCGAAGACCCGGCCCGCGTACATCATCGGCTGATTGGGCATCAGCAGCCCGCCCGGGCTCGGCTCGGCCAGCTCGATCGCCGCGGTCAGGTGCGCGTGGATGCCCTCCCGGTAGCACGCGATCTGCGCGATCTTCTCCCGCACGGCCTGGTGCATGGTGACGCCGGTAGACCGGGCGCTGGCGTAGGCGACGCCGAGGAGGAAATCGGCGAAGCGCAGGTAACGCTGGACGTACGGGAAGATGCTGTACCGGTGCAGGGTCGCGCGGATGAACGCGGCCGCCTTGGTATGCCGGTAGAAGAAGACGTTCTCCCAGGGGATCTCCACGTCGTCGAAGACGATCATCGTGTCGATCTCGTCGTACCGGCTGGTCAGCGGGTAGTCCTCCGGGTCGCGCCGGTCGGCGAAGGCGGACCGGCAGATGTGCTTGATGCCCGGGGCGCCCATGTCGGCCAGGAATCCGACCGCGTAGTCGGACAGGACCTCGTTGTTCCACTCGCCGATCGTCGGCTTCACGAACGCCTGGTTAGCGTAGGCCGCCGCGGTCTCGAACTTGGCGCCGCGCACCACGATGCCGTTGCCGGTCTCGCCGGCCACGTGCAGCAGCACGTCGGGGTCCTGATCCTGCGGCCGCAGGGCCCGGTTGCCCTTCGGGTCGGTGTTGGCCGAGACGTGGAACGGGTCGAGCAGCTGGGCGCGCCGGACGTGGCGGGCGATGTTCGCGGAGAACGCCGGGTCGATCTCGTTCAGCACGTTCTGCCCGTCGAACAGCGACCACATCTCGCCGACCGTCTCGTCGCCGACCCGGGTGACCACGCCGCCGGCGTCGTCGAGAATGGCGTCGACCGTGTCCCGTTTGGCCCGCCAGTCGTCGCGGGTGCGCGGCGGGCGCGAGGTGGTGGCGCAGCGTTCCGCGGTCTCGTCGTCGGTGTAGGTCAGCAGTCCGGCGGTTCCGGCCTCGTGAGCCAGATCGTAGATCCGCGCGCGGACGCTCACCATCGGCGCGAACGCCGGGTGCGTGGCCACGTCCGTGACCTGCTCGCCGTCGATCCACACCTCCCGGCCGTCGCGGAGCGACTCGATGTAGTCCTTGCCGGTTCGCAGCACTGTTGGTTCCTCAGCTCTCGATGATTTTCGGCCGAGCGTACCATTTTAGTAGACTGTTGGTATAGTTCACTGGCATGGGAAATGAGGCTCCGGATCAGGCTTTCGCCGACGTCGGGGAGGTCATCGCGGCGAACCTGCGCCGGCTCCGCACCGCCCGCCGGATGTCGCTGGCCACCCTCGCGGCCCGCGCAGACGTGGCCAAGGCCACGCTGGCCAACCTGGAGCAGGGCCGGGGCAACCCGACCATCGAGACGCTGTGGTCGCTGGCCCTGGGGCTCGGCGTGGCCTTCAGCGACCTGCTGGAAGACCGGCGGGAGACCACGAGCGTGGTTGTCCGGGCTCAGCAGGGCGCGCGGGTGCGCGGGTCCACCCCCGGCGGTCAGCTCGACCTGCGGTTGCTCGACCGGGTCGAACGCGGCGGCCTGGTCGAGGTCTTCGACCTGTTCCTCCCGGCCAGGACCGATCACCTCGGCAGCCCGCACGGCGCCGGCGTGGTAGAGCGGGTGTTCGTGCACGCCGGGACGGTCACGGTCGGCCCGGTCGGCGAGCCGATCACCCTCGGCCCGGGCGACTACGCCCGGTACAGCGGCGACGGCCCGCACGTCTACCGCTCGGCCGGCGAGGACGTCCACGGCATGCTGCTAGTCGTATACCCGCCCGCCTAGCGGGCTAGCACCGGGACCGCAGCACGCCGGACCCCGTCCGCTCGGCGGGGCTAGGCGTCCTGGGCCGAGGGGAACCGGGGCGGGCGCTTCTCGGTGAGCGCGGCCGCGCCTTCGACGACATCGGGGCCCATGAACGTGAGCATCTCGTAGGCCGCGGACTGGTCGAAGATCGGTCCGGCCATCTTGAGCCAGTTGTTCAGCGCCCGCTTCGTCCACCGGATCGCGGGCTGTGAGCCGGTGGCCAGGCTGTCCGCGACCCGCAGCGCCTCGTCGAGCACCTGCTCGCGGGGAACGGCCTTGCTGACCATGCCGAGCCGTTCGGCCTCCTCGCCGGTGATCATCTCGCCGGTCAGCAGGTAGTAGCGGGCCTTGGCCATGCCGCAGAGCAGCGGCCACAAGATCGCGGCGTGGTCGCCGGCGGCCACGCCGAGCCGGACGTGACCGTCGCCGAGCCTGGCGTCGAGGGCGCAGATCGAGATGTCGGCCAGCAGCGCCACCACCGTGCCCGCGCCGACGGCGACGCCGTTGATCGCCGAGACGACCGGCTTCTCGCAGTTGATGATGTTGTAGACCAGATCGCTCATCTCGCGGAGCATGTGCGCCACGCGGTCGTGATCGCCCGCCATCCGCCGGACCATGTCCAGGTCGCCGCCGGCCGAGAACGCCCGGCCTGCGCCGGTGATCACGGCGACCCTCGTCTCCGGATCAGCCGAGACCTCGGCCCAGACCCGGGCGAGCTCGCCGTGCATCTGCTCGTCGGCGGCGTTGTACTTATCCGGCCGGTCCATGGTGATGAGCAGCACGCCGTGGTCCCGGCGTTCGAATCGGAGCTGCTCGTACTCGGAGAACTTCACGGACTGCTCCCTGGGTTCAGCTCATCGTGAGGCCGCCGCTGACGCTGACGGTCTGGCCGGTGACGAAGGATGCCTCATCTGAGGCGAGGAACGCGACGACGTTGGCCACGTCGTCCGGCTGGCCGAGTCGCCGGAACGGGATCGCCCTGGTGAGGGCCTCCCGCAGCTTCGGCCCCGCGAACGAGGCGAACAGCGCGGTGTCGGTCGGACCGGGGCAGACGCAGTTGACCCTGACCTGATGGCGTGCCATCTCCCGGGCCAGCGACTTGGTGAAGGCGATGATCCCGCCCTTGGCCGCGGAGTAAACGGCCTCGCCGGACGAGCCCACCCGGCCGGCGTCCGAGCCGAGGTTCACCACCGCCCCGCTGCCCCGTTCGGCCATGAGCGGCAGCACCGCCTTGCAGGTGTGCAGCACGCCGTACAGGTTGACGGCGATCGCGCGGTCCCAGTCTTCCGGGTCGGAGTCGACGAACGAGCTGGCCTTGTCCCAGCCGGCGTTGTTGACCAGGACATCGACGCGGCCGAACTGCTCGACGACCCGGCCGACCATCGCCTGGACGCCCTGGCGGTCGGTGACGTCGGCGCGGATCGCGATGGCGCCCGGCAGCGCGTCCGCCGTTTCCTTGGCGCTGGCCTCGTCCAGGTCGGTGACGACGACGGTCGCCCCCTCCGCGGCCAGCTTGCCGGCGATGGCCCGGCCGATACCCTGCCCGCCACCGGTCACGATCGCGATCTTGTCCTCGAGCCTGCCCATCAACGGCTCCTCTCTGGTCCATGGCCGGTCCTCGCCTCCGCCACCGAACCGAATCTATAGTCACGTGTGCGACACCAGCGCAGCCGGCGGAGGGAGAACGGCCATGCAGGTCGGGCTCGTGGTCATGGACGAAGATCCCGCCGATGCCCTGACGATCGTCCGGGCGGCCGACCGGGCCGGCATCCATTCGCTCTGGTCGATCGACTACTACAACCGAAGCAGCCTGACCCGCGCGGCGGCGTTCGCCGCGGTCTCCGAGACCGCGATCGTCGGCACCAGCGTGACCCCGCTGTTCGCCCGTGCGCCGCTGGCCCTGGCCGCCGCCGCGGCCGACGTCCAGGGCATCGCCGGCGGCCGTTTCGTGCTGGGGGTGGGCAGCAGCACGCGCCGGATGAACCAGGACTGGTACGGGACCGCGCTGCGCCATCCCGCGCCTCAGGTCCGGGAGCGGATCGAGCTGATCAGGCGGCTGACCGCGCATCGCAGCGGCCCGTTCCGGTACGAGGGCCAGTTCGACCAGGTCTCGATGGCGCACTACGACCGGACCGCACTGCCGGATAGCCTGACGATCCTCGCGGCGGGCGTGGGTGAGCACATGGTCAGGGTCGCGGGGGAGTGCGCGGACGGGTTCGTCGGGCACACCATCGCCTCGGCCGGCTACCTGCGCGACACGGCGCGCCCGCTGCTGGCTGAGGGCGCGGCCAGGGCAGGCCGGGACGTGGCGGGGCTGCGGATGACCACGCAGATCGTCTCCGCGGCCAGCTCGGATCCGCGCGCCGCGCGCCGGGACGCCGCGGCTCAGGTCGGCTTCTACTCCACGCCCAAGGGCTACGACGCGCTCTTCCCCGACGGACAGTTCGCCGCCGAGCGCATCGCGGCCCGCGACGCCCTGGCCCGCGGCGACGTGGCCGGCGTGATCGCCGCGGGGGAAGCGATGGTCGAGGAGCGGGCCGTGTTCGGCACGCCGGAAGATGTGGCCGGCCAGTTGCGCCGCTACGCCGACGTGGTGGATTGGGCGATTCTCTATCCGCCGCACTTCGGCGTCGATCCGGAGCGCATTCACGCCAACGAGCTGAGCCTGGTCGAGGTGGCCTCCGGCTGGACGTCCTTATGTGCGCAACCGAAGCGTGTACGAATCGTCACGTTCGATGTGATCGATCCTGGCCAGCAAGGCGTCGAGATTCTCGGTCACGCCGAGGTGACGACCGGACAGCCGGTCCGCGTGGCCGCTGGCCAACGCGAGGATCAGGCGAGCCGCCTCCTCCGGGTCGGCGCCGCGGCCGGCGGCGAACTGGTCGCGTATCCAGCCGTGGACGCGGCCTTCTGGCGTCTGATGACCGGCTTTGCTCCTCAGTGCGACCTCACCGAGACCGATGGGCAGCAGGCCGGGGTCCACGCTGAACACTGATACGCCGTGCGGGCGTGTCTCCTCGGCGAGGGTCTCGGTCAGCTTCACCAGTGCCGCCTTCGAGGCTGCGTAGGCAGACATCAGCGGCCATCGGTAGACGCCTGCGTAGCTGGTGATGTTGATGATCCGGCCCCTGCCCGCCGGGATCATCTGCGCAAGCGCCAGCTGGGTCAGGACGAACGCACCGCCAAAGTTCACCTCGATCGCCTGCCACCATTCGGCCGGCCGGGCCTGCCAGGCCGGCCCGATCGGCCCGCTGATGCCGGCGTTGTTGACGAGAATGTCTACCGTGCCCAGCCTCTCGCGCAGTTCGGCGACGGCGGCGGCGGTGGCCCGCCGGTCGGTGACATCAGCAGAGACGGCAGCGGCGACGCCGCCCGCCCGGTTGATCTCGCCGACCGCGGCCGCGAGTTCACCAGGGGACCGTGCGATGAGCGCGACGGCCGCGCCGGCCCCGGCGAGCCGGGCGCTCAGCAGCCTGCCGAGGCCTCGGCTGCCGCCGCTCACCAGCGCGACCATGCCTTCTAGCGGACGATTACCGGCGCCCTTGCCCGCCGATGCGACCGTCGCCGTGGTGGCTTCAGTTTCCATGACCAGGGTCACCGGAGTCGACCTGGCTTGCCGGGGTGGCGTCCCGCTCGGCGAGCAGCCGGCGAAGGATCTTGCCCGCCGGGGACCTAGGGATGCAGTCGGTGAACTCGACCTGACGCACCCGCTTGTAGCCGGCTACGCGCTCGGCCACCCACGCCATCAGCTCCTGCGCCGATGCCGGGGCCCTCAGCACGACGAAGGCCTTGGGCACCTCCCCGGCCAGCACGTCGTGCTTGCGGACGACGGCCGCGTCCGCCACCGCGGGGTGGGTCAGCAGGACGGCCTCGAGCTCGGCGGGGGCGACCTGGTAGCCCTTGTACTTGATCAGTTCCTTGACCCGGTCGACCACGTAGAACCACCCGTCCTGGCCGGCCGTGACAATGTCGCCGGTGTGCACCCATCCGTCAGCGTCGATGGTGGCCGCGGTCGCCTCCGGGTCACCGAGGTACCCGCGCATCGCGCTGGCCGTACGAACCAGTAGCTCGCCCGGCTGACCGGGGCGCAACGCGGCGCCGCTGCCGGGATCGACTATCCGGCACTCGACGCCGGGCAGGGCGGGGCCGATGGAATCGGGGCGGTCCGGGCCGGCGTCGGGCGCGATGTGGGTCCCGCCGCTCACCTCGGTCATGCCGTAGGCCTGCTTGACCCGGCAGCCGAGTCGCTGCGCGCACGTGCGTGCGAGGTCGGCGCTGAGTGGCGCGGCGGCCGAGGTGAGCAGGCGCAGGCTGGCCAGGTCGTAGTCGTCGACCGCGGCGGCGGTCGCGAGGCCGAGGACCATCGGCGGTACGACTTCGGCCCTGGTGATGCGATGATCCTGCACGGCGCGGAGGAACGTGTCCAGGCCGAACCGCGGCAAGATGATCACGGTCGCGCCCGCGAGCAGGGCCAGGTTCAGGGTGATCTGCAACCCGTAGATGTGGAACAGCGGCAAGGCCGCCATCACCACGTCGTCCTCGGTCACCTGGTGGACGAGCCAGGTCTGGCAGAGGCTGGCGACCAGGTTCTGGTGCGTGAGCTCGACGCTCTTGGGCAGCCCGGTGGTGCCGCTGGACGTCGGCAGGAGTGCGATATCCGACGCGGAAACGCGCTCGGCCGGCTCGTGCGCGGTCGCGCGAAGCGACCAGAAGGGGATCGTCCCGGCGGCGTGATCACCGATCATGATCGTCTCCGTGATCGCGGTCTGGGCCGTCACGCCACGCAGCTTCCGCCCGGTCGGCCCGGCCGTGGTCACCAGCCACCGCGCGCCTGTCTGCCGGAGCTGGCGGGCGATCTCATCGCCCGTGCACTGCGGGTTCACGGTCGTCACGATCGCGCCGATCGACGCGGCCGCGAACCATGCCACCGCGAACTCGATGGAGTTCTGCGCGCACAACGCGAGCACGTCGCCGGGACGCAGGCCGCGCGCTGACAACCCGGCGCCGACCTCTCGTACGGCATCGGCGAGGTCGGCGTAGCTGATCTCCTGCCCGGTCGCCGCGTCGACCAGGGCCGGCTTGCTGCCACGCCGGAATGCGGCGCCGAGCACGAACTGCGGCAGCGTCAGGTCGGGTACGGCGGGCGCGGGAAGAGTCTGCCCCGCCCCGTCACGTTCTGTCATTACGGACGTCATGTCTCCCCGCTTTCGCCTCTGCTCGTCTCCACCTGGCAGCGGATGGCCGACATGACCGAGTCTGAAAGTCGCCCCGCCAGGCGGCATCGGGCAGAGCACCCCTGTCTTTTGCCGCTCTTGCCCCTAGGAAATAGGCGCTAGGAGTCCCGCGCGGCTTCGTGCCTGTCGCCGGCCGGGGTCTTGCTGACCAGCGCCTCGGCCAACTGGGTTCGCCGGGTGACATCGAGCTTGCGGTACGCCCGGCTGAGGTGCGCCTCAGCGGTCTTCGTCGTGATGAACAGCTCCTGTGCTATCTCACGGTTGGTCCGGCCCGCCGCGGCCAGCCGGGCCACGCGGAGCTCGCTGGCGGTCAGGGCGTCGCGGCCGGTGATCGCGTCGCGCCGTGGCTTGGCGCCCGCCGCGATGAGTTCGGCCCTGGCCTGGCTCGCGATGCGGCGGGCGCCCCAGTGATGCGCCAGGTCGAGTCCCCGCTCCAGCTGAGCCCGCGCCGTGGTCCGCTGGCCGGCCCGGCGCAAAGCCGCACCATGGTCGGTGAGCGCCCGGGCCAGCTCGACCGGCGCCGGGGAGTGCTCGAGTATCCCGACTGCCTCGCCGAGCAGGGCGAGGCCGCGGTCGCCGCCCTCGACCAGGCCCGTGGCGCGCAGCGCGACACCCAGTGACCGAGGCCGGCCGAAACCGCGGGCCACCTCGAGCGCCGTCCGGGCCAGCCGCCGGGCCTCGGCCTCGTGGCCGAGCAGGGCATGGGCGATCGCCGCCTCAGACCGCCAGGCATACAGGCCATCGATGATCCCGAGCCGCTCGCATCGCTCGCCGCAGGCCAGGAAGTCTCCCAGCCCCTCCTCGCCTCGTCCCTGAGCGATGCGCAGCTGGCCGCGCGCCATCAGGTAGGCCGCGACCACGACCGTGTGCGATGTCAGCGGCGGAGCCATCCGCCGCAGTTCGGCGGCCGCGTCATCCAGCGCGCCGCGTTCGGTGAGCGTCTCGACCAGGTGCGCGAGCGCGTCGATCGCCCAGATCCCGGTGGCGTGCTCAACGGCCCAGCGCGCCTGGGCCTCGGCGTCGGCGAGCTCGCCACGCCGGTACAGGGCCCAGGCCGAGAAGGTCGCCACCCCGATTAGTTCTTGCACCGCCGAGCGCCGGCGCGCATCCCTGAGCATGTCGTCGCACAGCCGCTGCAGCACCCCGAAGGCCTCCAGCCCGAGCAAGGTCACGATGATCGAGGCGGACGCGTTGGGCCGCGGCGGGTACGGCTCGCGCGCCAGCACCCGTTCCAGCAGTCGCAGGGTTTCGCGGGGCGGACGAGCCTGCCTCATGTCCGCGTGAGCGATGGCGACGAGCACGCGGCCCGGCGGGTCGGTGTGCTCGGCCAGGCTGGCCCGCAGCCTGTCCACCGTCCGCAACGCGGCGGGCGCGGTACGGTCGTCCATCAGGCCCGCGAGCGCCGCCGCGCCGTCCAGCCGCAGGGCCAGCCGGGGGTCGCTGGCCCGGATACGGGCCACGGCTCGCTGCAGCTCCACGACCGCGACGTCCGCCTGGTCGGAGATGATGTACGCGTTGGCCAGCGGTCCCGCGGCCGCGGCTATCGCCGTCGCGTCATGCGCCTCGTTCAGCGCCTCTTTCAGATGGTCTACCGCGTCCGGGCCGCCTGCCGCCCATTCCGCGACACCCAGGCGTCGCAGGAGCACCGGGCGTTCCGCTGGGGTGGCAGGCTCCGCCAGGGCGCGCCGGAGATAGCTCGCGGCGACTTCGGCCGCGCCGCGCTCCCAGGCCGTGTCGGCGGCCGCGCTCAGCCGCTGCACCACCCACGGGTCGCCGGCCGGCCCGGTCGCGAGCAGGTGGGCGGCGACCCGGTCGGCGGCACCGGCCCGGTCAAGAATCGCGGCCGCCTGCCGGTGCGCGAGCCGCCGGGCGCCCAGCGCCTGGTCCGCGTAGACGGCCTCGCCGATCAGCGGGTGGAAGAAGTCGAGCGGCCGTGTCGGCGCGAGGATCTGGGCCGCCACCAGCCGGTCGGCCGTGAGCTCCGCGGCCGCTGGATCCAGTCCCGCCAGCTCCGCGGCCACGCCCACCTCGGTCTGCGATCCGAGCACCGCCAGGGCCTGCGCCAGCGAAACCGCGTCAGACCCTAGCCCTGCGAGCCGGCCGAGCACCGAGGCGCCGACCGCGGACGAGGCGAGCGCGCGCAGGGTCGTGACGTCGTCGTCCGCTCCGGACAGCCTCTCGTTGCGCGCCGCGGCCAGCAGTTCCCCGACGTACAGCGGGTTGCCGCCGGCCAGCTCCCAGCAGGCCGAACAGAATCCCGCGCTCGCCGCCGGCCCGAGTTCCGCACGCACCAGCGCGGCAACGCTCGCCATGCTCAGTGCCGACAATCCCATGCGGTGAACCGAGGAATCGTCCGCCGCCGCCGCGACCGAGTTCGCCCGTCCGCGCGGATCACCCTCCCGCACGGTCAGGACCACCAGCATCGCAGACTCGGCGCAGCGCGGCCCGAGATACGCCAGCCACGACAGTGAGGGACCGTCGACCCACTGCAGATCGTCCACTGTCAGCAGCAACGGCTTGCGCTCCGCGAGGTTTGCGCACAGCCAGTACAACCCGTGCACCGCCGCGAAGTCAGAGGCGGGCGAATCACCAGCGGCCAGCCCCAGTGCGCCTGCGCCGGCCCGGGCCGGGCCGGTCAGGAGCCGCCGCCGCTCGGCCGCGGCGGCCGACAGTACTGGCTGTTCCAGCAGCTGGCGAACGACCGAGAACGCCATGTCCGCCTCGAGCTCGCGGCCGCGGGCACGCAGCGACCGGAACCCCCGGTCCCCGGCGAGCCGGTGCACCGCCGCCAGCAGCCGCGTCTTCCCGATCCCGGCCGGACCGCTGATGGTGACGACCGCCCCGCTAGCCGCATGCGCCTGCTCGAGCAGGGCGCTCAGCCGCGCCAGCTCGGCATCCCGCTCGAGCAGCAGCGGTACCGGCTCGGCGACAGTCACCATGCCGCTGATCGTAACCACGCGGCGCTGATTTGCTAAGGACGGACGGCAAAGACCGGGGTTAGCCGACGAAGAGGGTGCCGACCCACCAGGGTGGAAGATAGGACCATCGGTCACGCTGCGAGGTGAGGATCATGAATGTCGCCCGCCCGGTTGACGGGGACCCCGGCGAACCCGCCGCCGCGGAGGGCGGCCAAGACCGGGACGCACCCGGACCGGTTCACGGCCTGTTCCAGCGACGCTTCGCCGGGGACGATGCGCTGCTCGAGCTGGCCGCACTCCGCTTCGCCCAGATGGGCGTGGCCGCCGAGCTCTACGCCGACACCCCAGACGAGCTCGAACGGACCCTCCGGTTCGTCCCTCCTCATCGGTACCTTCCGACGGTCCACCTGAACCGCGGTATCAACGTGCTCAGCGAGCAGGACCGTTCCCGGGTCGCGGAATTCGCCGACCGTTTCGCGGGCCGCGTCGCCGGCCTTGTCGTCCACGACAAATCCGAGATGGCGGCCCAGACAGACCACGTGGTCGAGGTGATGAGGGAGCTTGCCGGGCACCTGCGCGAGCGGCCCGGACGCCCCATGGTCTTTCTCGAATACGCCGCGGGCTCAGAACCGGAGTGGTTCATCGAACTGGCGGAGCGGCTCCTCGACGCCGAACAGGTCAGCTGCTGCATCGACATCGGCCACGTCGGCATGAGGCAGGCTTCGGCCAGGTTCAACCGCTACCACCCCGGCCTGAGCCTCGGGGCTCTTTCCCCCGGGGACGGGCGGTTGCCCGACCTCGCCGCGGACGTCCAGGATGCGGTGGATGGCGCCCGGCGCGACGTGATCGATGTCATCCGATCGATCGGCTCGCTCGGCAAGCACGTTCATTTCCACCTGCATGACGGCCATCCCCTCATCCCGGGTCTGAAGGATCACTTCACCTTCCTGAGGCGGCTGCCCATTCCGTTCAGCTACCAGGGACGGCAGTCCCTGAGCATGATGTACGGGCCCGGGGGGCTGGAGTCCGTGATCTGGGCGGCGACCGAGGCGTGCCGGCCCGGGGGAGCGTCCTTCACCTTGGAGATTCACCAGGTCGAAGGGCGGCTGCCGCTGGCTGACGCGTCGCGGCTCTTCGCCCATTGGCGGGACCTCACCAATGCCGAGCGGATGAACTACTGGCTCTCGGTGCTGGGTGAAAACGCGATCCTGCTATCCGAGTGCCTCGCCGCGAGCGTCTAGGCCGCCGGGTCTCACGGTGCGGAAGCGGGGATGCGGAAGATGTGGATCGACTGGTCCTTGGCCCGGCATCGGGGGTCCTGGCCTGGTTTGGCCTTGTCCGAGACCATGACCACCTCATCCGGTGCCATCCATGACACGCCCTCGGCCGTCCCGTAGACGATGCTGCCGTCGGCCGAGCGGGGCAGCGCGTAGCTCATACCGGCGCCGGTGAGCTCCCAGCCATCCGGAGCGAGATTGCCGACCCACAGCGCCGACGACTCCTGGGACACGACCGCGATCCGGCCGTCGGCGACCGCGATGCCGCTGTAGTCCTGGAACAGCACCGTTTCCGGCAGCCGGATCCTGGCCACGCGGTCCCATTGGCCGTCGCCGCGCCGGAACACCTGGACCCGGCCGCCGCCGGGGACGCGGCCCTCCGCGCCGCCCTTGCACCGGTTGCCCTCGCACAGCGCGAGCAGGTAGACCTCCCCGTCGCGACGCACGCATGCCAGGCCCTCCAGGCCCTTGTTCGGCCGGTCGAGCGGAAAGTCCAGCCAGGTGCGGCCGGCATAGCGGAAGTTCGCGTCGTACTCCTGCACTGCGGCCATGAACAGGCCGAGGCCGCGGGGCAGCGATTCGATCAGCACGAAGAAGCGGCCAGCGTGCGGATCGTGCGCGATGTCCTCGAAGCCGCTGCGGAGGCCACGTTCGGCGACGATCATGTGATTGCCACTGGCCGCCGGGGACAGCTCTGGGCCGATGCAGGCGATGTGCGGCAGGTTGTCGAAGATGACGTAGAACAGCTCGCCTGTGGCCAGCACGCCGCTGGCTTCCAGCCTCGGATTAAGCGAGCCCGGGAGGATGTCAGACAGCTTCGCTTCACTGACCAGTGCGAGCTGCTGCATCGCCGTGTGCATGACAACCAGGTT